>ERZ1370068.11338-contig-9960_pt1 | contig 35468 bp, 52 predicted proteins | sample MGYA00561227_ERZ1370068 | MGnify/ENA primary metagenome ERZ1370068 (study PRJEB38410, sample SAMEA6850437) | metagenome | study: Metagenomic assessment of the ecological functions of the soil: analysis of the soil microbiota associated with the... | reverse complement strand
ACTTCGTTCAGTTACGTATTGCCGCAGGGCTGGCTGAATTAAGCTGGCTAACGCCAGCCTGCTCGCCAACGGCTGCGCACATCGATCCTCAGCCGGTCCTGCTGACCGACAGTCGTTCGATGCGCAGGAGGCGCTGCATGGAGATCAGCCTCAACAGAAAGTGTCCACGCGCAGTGCTATCCGACGGGCGGGAGAAGATCCGCCCGCGTATCACGCGCCGCTGCCGCTTCGCTTACCGATGCGTTGATGAAAAGAGTTCTCGTGGTGCGCTGTGAAGCGATTTGCCGACCGACGGGCGATCGGCGTTGCGGACATGATAATTCCCTGCTCGTCAGGCGACCGACGGCGAGGAAGGCCGGCAGGCGTTCAACGGAGAAGCGCGAGCCGCAAAGGTTCGACGGCAAGCTGCGCAAGCGCTGGCGATGCCTGAAGCCGGATCTCTCGGAAGAGGATGCCGCAGCGCCTGGACGAGGCCTATCGCGGCGGCGAGTTTTGAGCGCCCGGAGCGCCTCCACGTCCGGCTGGAATCAGCCGGACGGGGCGCTCTGAAACCGGGCTCTCCAGCGATCCGAGGCTCCAGCCCATGCGCGCTTTTCAGCGCCTCGACCTGGTCGGCGAGCTGGTCGACTTTAGCCGACATGCCGGAGAGGCGCGGATCACCTGCTCGATGCGCGGGTCGGGCTGCTGCCGAAGCCTGTGTCGAAGACGCCGTCCAGCTCCGAGCTTCTCGGCCTTCCGCTGATCTCTGCTTCTCGCGCGTCCTTGTGGTCGTCGTGCCTTGCACGTCCTATGGTCTGTCCTTGTCCTTCACTTCTTTGGTCTCCTTGGACTCCTTGGCATCCTTCCAGGGCTTGATCTGCACCGTCGAAGTCATCCTTCTGCCAATCCTTGCCGTCCCAGAAGTCCTTGCCGGTGCCGAGCTGGCCGAGGATGGTGGCGAGGTCGCGCACCGTGAGATCGCTGCAGCGGCGTGTTGGACTTGAGCCGGACCTCGGGACGGTCGGCCTGTGAGATGAAGGGCTTCTTGCCGGGCTTGATCGGTGGGTTTCGCTGGCCATTGTCCTTCCTCCTTGGTTGAAGCGGAATTCGCGGCGAGCGGATCTCGACGTTAGGGCGTCGGCCAGCCGGCGGCGGACGACTGGGGCGGAGCGGTGCAGCAGATCGGCGAGCGCCGTGCTGATCGGCTGCCCGGTATGGCGCTCGTAGTAGAGAAAGCCCGGGCGGGGATTGACTTCGAGAAGCAAAAGAACTCGCCCTCGGGCGTCTCGCTTCAGGTCGATCCCGGCGAAGAGGAGATCGAACGCGTGCGCGAGACGCAGGCACGCGGCTTCGCACTGTCTGTGCGGCAGGGTGACCGGCCTCGAGCAGTTGGCGGTGAGACCGTCGAGCATGGGCGTAGCGGTAGTCCACCGCCTCGGACTCGATCCGGGTGGCGAAGACCCGGTCGCCGACAGTGTGCACGCGGACATTGCGGCCGGGAACGAACGCCTGGAACTGCGCCGGGCCGTCACAGAGGACATCGAGACGCGCGCGAGATGGTCGGGACCGAGGCGGCGAACGATCGAGCGGATGCCGCTGTGCCGACTTGTAGATCACCTCGCCGTGCTCGGCGTGGAAGGCGCGGGCCGCGAGCGGGATCGCTGGTAACGAGCGTCGGTGGCACGCTGAGGCCAGTGCGTGCTGATGGTCGAGCGCCTGGTACGGCTTGGTTATTGGAGGAGGCGCCGCCGATGCGGTTGACCACCGGGCATGTGCAGGTCCTCGAGGAGCGCCATCAGACTCAGGTCACTCTCGCCCCGGAGCGCCGCCGCGTCGGCGGGGTCGAGACCGGGCAGCAGTGGGCGATCCTCCGGCCCGAGGAAGCGGACGTAGACGCCGCTGATCGCGTCGAGAGTCGAGGCGCCAGTCCGTGGCGGCGATCCATCCTTGCGGGCCGCTGTCCGTCCATCGCCAGGAGACCCGGTAGTCCTCGGGGAAGCGGGCGAGGTCAAGCAGGCGGTAGGGGTAGCCACAGTCCTGCGGCCGGGAACAGACGAGGTTCCCGTCACGCCGTCGGCAAGGCCGCCGCAGACCAGGATCATGACGAGGCACCCCGCGAGGGCAGGGAATGACCGCCCTCTTCCGCCGCAAGGGCGCGACGAGGGCGTCGAGGATGCGGGCGCGGTTAGGCAAGGCGAAGTGCTCGAGCCGCGGCAGCGGGATCGACCATCACCACGGCGGAGGCCGCCGCGAATGGGGGCGAGGGCGACCTCGACAAAGGCGAGATGCGCCGTTGCGGCGAAGCGCCGACAGCCGCCGGTTCGAGGGCGACCGCCTCCGGCGGTAGCGCGCAGTCCCAGATCACCGCGTTGCCGACGATGCAGGCGAGCGTGGCGGCGCCGTGCGGCTCGGTCAGGCAGACCGGCGCCCGCACCTGCAGGTTGGCGAGACGCTCCCAGGGCGTCGTCGTCGGCGAGGAGGTAGCCTGCGCGTGCTGCCAGGGCGCGTAGATGGCGCCCGAGACGCCGTCCCGCGGCGAGGCGGCAGCGGAAGGCGCGGGCCTCCGGCCGGGTCGCTGGTGACAACGACCTCGGGCAGCGGCAGGCCGCAGCCGCGGAGGAGCGCGCGCCAGGCGAGGCAGGGGCGCCCGCACGGTACCAGAGCGCCGCGTCGGGGCGGTTGATGACCGGGCAGGCGAGGCCGGCGAGCCAGGCGAGGATCACGGCGCGAAGCTCGGCCTGCATGTAGGCGTGGTCGGCGGTCGTCCCAGCCGGCCGGCTCGGAGCCAGCCGGTGTCGCGCACGAGGACGCCGGCGATCGCGGTGTCGGGGACGTCAGGTAGGAGACTGCTCGCGAGGCCGGCGGCGTCGAGGCGCCACGTGAGCTGGGCCGGCGGCGTCAGCGGTGACGCGACGACGCGCACCGGGCAGGCCGCGGGCCTCGAGCCGGGCGAAAACGCCGGCGCAGCAGGGATCCTCGAGCGACCCAGCAAAGATGCATGGCGATCTATCCTTGCACCGCGGCCTTCAAGCACACCTGTGCGTGCGCCACGGCCAGTACCGTGATTGTTCCCGTTCAGGCCCAGCGGAGCATCGAAAGGCCGTCCGGCTTCTACGAAGTTTGCGCGATCCTGATCAGTGAGCTCGACGATTGGCTCTTGCGAAACTCTTACGTTTCCATCAGCGCGAAATATCAAGCAATAATACAACCATCTTTTTTGAGTTCGTCAAATGTAGTAGCCTGACGTTCCTGGACTTATGGGTCGACGCTCCCAGCCAAGCGCCCGCTCGTCCGCAGTTCGACAATACATTCCCAGCGACAGCCCAGGACGTCGGCGAGTACATGATCGCAATCCGCGCCCAGTTCCGGGCGCGGCGCCTCGTCGCGCGGCCGAAGCTTGCGCGCCAGGGCAATCCCGGCAGCACGCCTGCACCGTGCCTGTCCCAGAATTCGCGGGCGGCAAGATGCGGGCTTTTCACCAGATCCGCCGTGCGCGCGAGGGCGGCCGCGGGAATGCCGGCCTTCAGCAGCGATTCGGCTGCAGTCAGAAGCCGACCGGGAGCCGGCCCAGGCGGTCGAGGCTGCATCGATCGACGCGCTCGGCGTCGATGCGCTGACCGAGATCGAGCGCTGGCCAGGCCCGACAGATCCCGGCACGAGATGTGCACAGCGCGCGCCATTCCGCGTCGGTGCGCACAACGACGCTGATCCAGTCATCGTCGCCCGCGCAGCGCCAGGCGCCGTGCGGTGCATGACGCGGAGAGGCATTGCCCATCGGTTTCGGCTGGCGTGCCGAGCTGGGTCGCGACCAGCGGCTCGGCCATGGTCCACAGCATCGCCTCGATCATCGAGAAATCGACGCGCGCCACGCCTCCTTGGTGCTGCCGATGCCAGAGCGCGGCGGCGGCGACAAAGGCAAGCATCAGGCCACACATGGGATCGAGCCACGCCAGGCCGATGCGTGGCGCGACGTCGGGATGACGATTGCAGCCCGGCAAATCCGGCGTAGCACTGCAGCAGCGTCCCATACGCGACGGCCTGCGAGTCCGGCCCCGTTCTGCCCATCCCCGATGCGGAGATATAGATGAGATCAGGGTTCACGGCCTTCAGCGCCTCGGCGCCCAGGCCGAGCCTGTCCATGACGCCGGTGGCGTAATTCTCGATCAGGATGTCGGACTTTGCGGCAAGCGCCCGCGCAACCTCGACGGCTTGCGGCTGCTTCAGGTCGAGCACGATGCTCTTCTTCGCCTGCCCAAGCACCGTATGCAGTTCCGATGCGCGCCCCGGGTCGCCGCTGCCGGGCGCTTCGACCTTGATGACCTCCGCCCCCATCGCGGCCAGGTAGCGCGTCGTCGTCGGACCGGCGATCACCCAGCTGAAATCGAGCACGCGTATGCCGGACAGCGGCAGCGGACCATTCGGCGTTCGCTGTTTGCGGCCCGACGCGACGACACTGAGTCCGAACGGCGTGCCCGGCATCTGAATGGCTTTGCCGGCAAGATCGTGCGGCTGCGTAGTAGCGGCGATGCCGCATCTGCGGCGTGTCCAGATGCTCCGAGACGTCGCGCAAGGGAAAGCTCGGCACATGCTCGCGCTGCGCGGTATCGGCGATCCATTGCTTGTCGTGTTGCCGGCTCCATTGCGACATCAGCGCATGCAGGGCATCCCAGTTTTTCACCCGGTTGGCCTTGGAGACAAAGCGCGGGTCGGCGCCCCAGGCGGGCGATCCCATCGCTTTCAGCCACGACTGTCCACTGTTTCTCTTCGCGCGGGGAAATCGCGGCATAACCGTCGCGCGCCGGCAGGATCGTCACCGTGGCGCCATTGCCGTCGCCCAGGCGCTTGCGGTTCCCAGCTCTTGCTGCCCAGGCCCGCGCGCGGCGAGTTCGGTCATGGCGAGCGTCGCCAGGGCTTCGTGGATCGACACATCGATGGACGCACCGGACTGATTGCCCTGCGACGCATGCATGCCGGCACAGGCGGCCGCCAATCCGCCGATGAACGCCGATTGCTCGCCCACGGGACGGATCGGCGCCTCCGACAGATCGTCCACCTGCCCGGTCAGCTGGCGCGCAATGCCGCTGGCAAAGAACAGGGTCAGGTCGGTGGCCGGATCGTCTGGCCTGAGGACCTGTCTCGCCATACGGAGAGATCGTGACGACGATCGCCGACGCATTGATCCGCCGCAGCTCGGTCAGGTCGTAGGGACTCGCCAACCAATCCTTCGGCTGTCCCTCGCGCACGATCAAATGGGCCGCCGCCAGGCCCGCGCGCCGTTCCGTTGCATCCGCGGCAACGGCTTTGCCGTGATTCAGGTAGGCCAACAGCATCGTGCCGGCGCCAGGATCGATGCAGGTCACTTGCGCACCGACGTCGGCCAGCAGTCGACCGCAAACCGCGGCCGCCGAACCGCCGCCGATCTGAACGACCTTGAATCCGCTCAACAGCGTCATGCCAGTCTTCCTTAATGCCAATCATGCGGCCTCAACAAGTCAGGCACCGCATTGGCCGGGTTGACAGCGCCGCCGGGCCATCGCCCGATGCGGGCGCGAAAACGACAGCAAGGGAGAAGACTGATGCCCGAGACTCCGACCTTCGGCCGCTACGCCGAAATCCCGTACGACAAAATGACGCCGGAACAGCAGGAAGGCTACAACGCGATGATCGCGGCGCGCGGCCGCTTGCCGGGCCCGACCAAGATCTGGGTGCACAATCCGAAGCTGGCGAAGGTCGCCGGCCCGTTCGGCGCGCATTTCCAGCCCGGCCAATACTCGCTGAGCGAGCGCGAGCGCGAGATCGCCGTCTGCGTCATCACCAGCCGCTGGCATTCGGCCTATCCGACGGCCGCGCACGAGCGGCATGCGAAAGAGGTCGGGCTGCCGGCCGCCAAGGTCGAGGCGATCCTCGGCGGCATGCCGAGTCGCTTTCGACGACGAGCGCGAACAGGTCGTCTACGAGATGGCGATGGTGCTGTCCAACGCGCGCTGGGTGCCGCGCGGGCTCCATGACCGCGCCGTCAAGGCGCTCGGCCACGTCGGCGTCACCGATGTCATCACCTTGATGGGGCATTACACCAGCGTCGCGATGACGCTCGCCTTCTATGACGTCCCGGACGGGGCGACCGGCATGGCGCGCTGACACCTCCCGTCGTCTCGACCGAGGGCCCCTCGACTTCGCTCGGGGTAAACTCCGGTCCCGAGCGGAGAGACCTTCTTCTCAGCGATAAAGTCGCTTATCGTGGAAGAAGGTCTCCGCTCCGCGCTTCGCGCTCGGTCGAGACGACGGAAATTGCTAGAAGGGACGACTCCCCGCGCGCGGCCGCGGTCCCCGATTAAGTGCAAATCACGCGAACTTCCGAAGCCGCGCACGTTTCGCATGACCTGGATTAATGATCTGGACAAGATTCATGATCTGGAAAACGCGGGATCCCTGTGCCACGCTGGCGTCGAACCAGCCGGAGGTGTGCCATGAGCCAGCTCGAGCTCCCCGAGCGCAACGTTGCGACGGACACGCAGAGGGTTTCGACGGCCTATGTGCCGACGCTCCAGCGCACGGAAGGGCAGCCGCCGCCCGTCGCGGCGAACGGCGGCCTGTCCTACATGTCGTTCGACCGGGACGGCGACGCGGGAACCGCCAAGGCGCTCGAGGACGCGCTTGCCGAGATCGCCGAGGGCGAGGGCCAGCGCGTCATCGACATGATCGACAAGGCGTCCTCCGGTCCGATCAAGACCGGTGGGGGCTCGCCTTCCGCGACTACGACGAGTGTGTGCAGCTACATCCGCGAGTCGAACAGCCTCAAGGCTCCGGAAGGCGGCGTGGCGCTGCCGCTGGCCTATACCGTCTCCGAGCGGCCGTCGCTATTCCATCGTTCCGTCCAACGCCATCTGGCGGGACCCGGCGCACGCCGAGGTCGCGGCGATGCTGCGCAAGAACGAGGAGGACAACCGGCGGCGCAACCTCTATTTCCCGCAGGTGCTGCGCGACGCGCGGCGCATCGGCGAGTACTACCCGGGCCTCTCGCCCAACAGCCCCGAATGCATGGACCGGCTCGGCGTCTCGCTGGCGCACCTCGAGATCCAAGTGCTCGAACTTCTACGATGCGGCGGAGGTGGAGCGCGTGTTCTACCCCGAGATCGAGAAGCTGCTGCTCGAGTTCTTCCCGGACGCCACCGACGCGCTGGTCTACAACCACGACGTCTTCGACAAGGACTACACGGGCGACCGCACGGAAGACCAGGACAACAAGAACCCGGGTGTGAACGCCCGTTACGCCAACCTCGTGCACAACGACCTGAACGACAATCAGCGGCCGCGTGCGCTGCCGCGAGCTGCTCACCAAGAACCTGCGGAACTTCGGGCGCACGCAGCACTACACGGAGGAAGAGGCCGACGCGAAGATGTCGCGGCGGTTCGTGTCGATCAACCTCGCCAAGCCGATGGAGACGGTCGAGCAGTTCCCCTTCGTGCTCTGCGCCTGGCCCTCCTTCGCCGACCAGCCCTACATCAACAACTACCGGATCTACGACGACCGCGTCGGCGAGACCACCCGCTTCACCTACCGTCCCGACCACGAGTGGTACTGGTTCCCCGGCAGACGCCGACCGAGGTCTCGATGCTGAAGTGCTACGACTCCGTGACCGACGGCTCCGTCTCGCGCTGGTCCTTCCACACCGCCTGCATCGACCCGACCGCGCCCGCCGACGCCCGCTGCCGCAAGAACGTCGTGGGTCGGTCCTTCGTCTTCTTTTTAGGACCGATTCGAGAACGGTGAACCATGCCGCTCTCACCCTGAGGAGCGGCGCGGAGCGCTCGTCTCGAAGGAGTGGCAACACTCATGACTGCGTCCCACCCTTCGAGACGCGCCGCTCCGCGGCGCCCTCAGGTGAGGTGATTCTGTCTGAACGGAACTTACGCTCGAGTCGCGGTCGCGCCCGACCTCTGACCGGCGGCCGTGGTCAATCAGTGTCCAATTGGCATCGGCGGCAGCGCCCGCCCGATTTTCGCGCCAACGAGCGTATGGTCGGTTTTCCGCCGGTTCTTGACTCCCTGCTTTCTCGCGTGGCCGGCGGCGCCATCAGTCGACCGGAGGGAGGCGATCCATGGCCAAGCTTGTCCCCAATACCCAAACCGGATCTCTTACCGACCATCAGCACGGCACTGACGACACGCTGATCCTCGGCGCCGGGAGCGGCCCCTCGGACCTGCAAATCTCCCTGTTTGGCGATGCCTTCGCCATGTACGACCACAGCCGCGGCGGCGATGACACGCTGATCGGCGGCGCCAATGCGAACAACGCCCTCACCGGCGACGCCCACTTCATGGTCGACCACGCCCGCGGCGGCAATGACACGCTGATCGGCGGCGCCGGTGCGATCAACTTCCTGAACGGCGACGCCCTGGAGATGCACGACAACAGCCGCGGCGGCAACGACACGCTGATTGGCGGTGCCGGTGCGATCTTCAACTTCTTCCTAGGGCGACTCCTCGGACATGTACGACAACAGCCGCGGCGGCAACGACACGCTGATCGGCGGCGCTAATACGGACAACGAGCTGTTCGGTGACGCCTTCACCCTGCACGGCAACGCCCGCGGCGGCGATGACACGCTGACCGGGGGCGACAGCTCGACCAACAACTTCTACGGCGACGCCTTCTTCATGGTCGACAACGCCCGCGGCGGCGACGACACGCTGGTCAGCGGCGCCAATGCGACCAACACCCTCTATGGCGACGCCTTCGAGATGCACGACAACGCCCGCGGCGGCAACGACACGCTGACTCGGCGGCGACAGCTGCGTTCAACACCCTCTACGGCGACGCCTCCGCCATGGACGGACGACAGCCCGCGGCGGCAACGACACGCTGATCGGCGGCGAGCGTCGATTTCAGTCGACGTTCCGCAACACACCTCTACGGCGACGCCTTCGCGATGCACGACAACGCCCGCGGCGGCGACGACACGCTGATCGGCGGCGCCGGGTTGCGGTACCGTTAATCAACCTCTACGGCGACGCCGACTCGCATGCACGACAACGCCCGCGGCGGCAATGACGCGCTGACCGGCGGCGACGGTTCGGCGATCATCGTACCTCGTTCGGCGACGCCCGCATCATGGACGGCGACAGCCCGCGGCGGCAACGACACGCTGATCGGCGGCGTCGGGCTCAGCGGCCCTACGTCATCCATGTCCTATGGCGACGCCTCCGAGATGCACGACAACGCCCGCGGCGGCAACGACCATGCTGACCGGAGGCGACGTGGCGTTCGTCAACCTCGCTCTTCGGCGACGCCGGCATCATGGATGGCGACAGCCGCGGCGGCAATGACACGCTGATCGGCGGCAGTGCTGACGCATCGACTTCATCTATGGCGACGCCTAGGCGATGCACGACCACGCCCGCGGCGGCAACGACACGCTGACCGGCGGCGCCAGTGCACGATCAACCTCCTCTATGGCGACGCCGGCGTCCATGGATGGCGACAGCCCGCGGCGGCAACGACACGCTGATCGGCGGCCCGGTGCGATGATCGCCGCTCTGTACGGCAACCACCCTCTATGGCGATGCCGCCGGCATGCACGACAACGCCCGCGGCGGCAACGACCATGCTGACCGGGGGCGACAGTGGCGTCCAATACCCTCCACGGCGACGCCCGCACCATGGATGGCGACAGCCGCGGCGGCAACGACACGCTGATCGGCGGCGGTGGCTCGATGCAACATCCTCTACGGCGACGCCTTTTCCATGTCCGACAACGCCCGCGGCGGCAATGACACACTGATCAGCGGCACCGGCACCGACCACATGTGGGGCGATGCCCAGATCATCAATGGCGTTGCGGCGTCACCCACTGCCGCTACCGGTACCGTGACAACCGGCGCCGATACCTTCGTCTTCGCGCCCGGCAACGGAAACGACGACATCAACGACTTCCGCCAGAGCGATCAGCGACAGGATCGACGTGCAGCGCCTATGGCTTCCATAACCTCGCCCAGATGATGATCACCGCCATGGAGTGGCGACACCAAGATCGCCTTTGACGCCACCAACAGCGTCACCCTTTTGGGATTTGCCGCTCCCCTGCACGAGTCGGACTTCCTGCTGGCTTCCTAGGCTGGGGCCGGTCCCGCCGTCAGAACATCTCCGGTGTGATGACGTTCTGCGGCCGCGGTCCGACCAGCGCCGCGCGCATGGTTTCCGCCGCCTTGAGCCGGGTGTCGTCCCAGGCCTCGGGCGTGAAGAAGGCGGAGTGCGGCGTGATGATCAGGCGCCCCTCGCACCACGGCTCGCGCGCGCGGTAGGCGCGCAGCAGCTCGGGGATGGGTTCGACCGGCGGCTCGACGGGAAGGACGTCGAGCCCGACGCCGGCGAGATGCCCGCGCTTCAGGAGGTCGGCCAGCGCGTCGACATCGACGATCGGCCCGCGCGCGGTGTTCACCACCACGCCGCCCTTCGGCATGCGCTCCAGCATGGCGCGCGAGATCATGCCGCGTGTCTCCGGCGTCAGCGGCGCGTGGATCGACAGCGTGTCGGTCTGCTCCATCAGCGCCTCGAGCGAGCGCACGCGTTCGACGCCGACGCCGAGCTCGGTGCCGTTCGGCATGTACGGGTCGTAGGCGACGACGCGGAACTGGAAAGCCTTTGCCCTGCAGCGCCGCCGCCGTGCCGATGCGGCCCAGACCGACGATGCCGAAGGTCTGCACGCCGTTGCGCCGCAGCAGCGGATCGCGCGCGTAGCTCCACGGCGCGGGCTGCGGCCGGCGCTGCGCCTCGAGGTGGAGCGCGATGCCGCGGCGCAGCGACAGGGCAAGCGCCAGCGCGTGGTCGGCCACCTCGGTGGTGCCGTAGTCCGGCACGTTGCACACCATCACCTTGCGCGCGGCGGCTGCCTTGCGATCGATCTTGTCGTAGCCGACGCCCATGCGCACGACGCAGGCGAGCTTGGGGAACCTGGCGAGGTGTTCGGCGGTCACCGCGTGCCGCATCACCATCAGGCCGTCGATCTCGGCGCAGTCGCGCTCCTCGAGCTGCGACAGGTTGGCGACGTTGCGCCACACCACGCGCACGTCGGACCCGAACACCTCGCGCTCGACCTTGTCGTTGTCGTACAGCTTCTCCGCGTAGAGCACCGTCTTGACCATGGCTTGGGCATCTCCTCCGTGACGCGGCGCATCCTAGAGCGAATTCCGTTTCGACGGGATCACCTCACCCTGAGGAGCATCGCGTAGCGATGCGTCTCGGAATGAAGTGGTGGTGTGGGTCCCTTCGCGTGGAATCTCGGCGCTGGCAGGTGGACTCGCGATTTGCACTTGGCGCTTGATCCACGCGATGACACCCGGTTTGGACGATGCAGCCTCGCGCCACGGGCGTTGAGAAGAGGCCGAAGGCGTCGGACAATACGACAGCAAGCGTCCCGCACTCACCCGCATCGCGGCACAGGAACAAGCCCATGGAATTCGACGTCATGACGCGCGCCACCACCTGGGACCACGTGGCCACCCTGGCGCGCCGCACCGAGGCGGCGGGCTTTTCCGGCATGCTGTTCACCGAAGGCCATCAGGTGCCGTGGATGAACATCGCCGCCGCCGCGCTCGCCGCGCCGTCGCTGCATTTCTCGACCGGCATCGCCATCGCCTTTGCGCGAAGCCCGATGGTCTCGGCGGAGATCGCCTGGGAGCTGGCGCAGAACACCAAGGGCAAGTTCCGCCTCGGGCTGGGCAGCCAGGTGAAGGCGCACATCACCCGGCGCTACGCCAGCCCGTTCGACAAGCCGGCGCCGCAGATGAAGGACTACGTGCAGGCCGTGAAGGCCTGCCTGTCAGGCCTTCCGCCGCGAGGGCCCGCTGCAGCATGACGGCCCCTACTACAAGCTGAGCCTGCTGACCGAGCAATGGACGCCGCCGCGGCACGACCACGAGGACATCAAGGTCGACATCTCGGCGGTCGGCCCGATCATGGTGCGGGTGGCGCGGCGAGGTCGCCGACGGCGTGCACGTGCATCCCATGCATTCGATGCACTACATCAGGAACCGCCTGCTGCCCGGCCTGGCCGAGGCGCGGCGCGGGCCGGGCGCGATCCCGCGACGATCGACAAGATCATCCCGGTCATCGTCGCGGCGGGCGACACGCCGGAAGAGCGGGCGACGCCGATCAAGGAAGCCAAGACGACGCATCGCCTTCTATGGCGCCACGCCGAACTACGCCTTCCAGTTCGACGACCTCGGCCACGTCGGCCTGCGCGACCAGCTGCGCGACTGCCTCAAGACGCGGCGACAGCGCGCGCAGCGAGGCGCTGATCACCGACGAGATCCTCGACCAGTTCGCCATCGTGGCGCGCTGGGACGATCGTCGCCGACCGCATGATCGAGCGCTACAGGGGCATCGCCGCGCGGCTGGTGATCTACCTCGCCTCGCACTGGCGCGGCGGTCGATCGAAGATCCTCGAACGCTGGGCGAAGTGGCGCGCGCGCGGTGCGCAAGGCGGGGGAGGTCAAGCGCGGACCGGGCAAGAGCCAACTCGGCGGGCATCTCCGGCGCGACGAGCAAATGTGTCTCGCGCCGCCAAGCAGTACTTCCTATGCGTGTAGCCCGACCGCAGCATGCGCTGGTTTTCGGGGAGCTGAGGCGTGGAGAACGGAGTCGAGGCCTGTCCGGCCGGATGATCGCCGCGTGGGTGTCCGGAGGAACGAGCACTCCATAAGCTTGCTTGCGCTCGTCGTTGCCGGCCCGCTTCAGCCCGGCGAGCTCACCACCGGGCGGGCTCGAGTTCTTGCGCTCGCCTTCGACAATGCCAGCCGGCCTGTGGATTGCGGTAATCCTGGCGGTGGCTCTGCTTTTCAGCGCTCTGACGATCTGGGTGCGCGCCGATGGGGAGCGCCGCGCGCGCCAGGCTGGCCCGCGAAAAAGTCGGACCTGGAGCAGGCGCTCCCGCCATACCAAAGGCATGGAGCTGACCCAGACAGGAGCACCTCATGGTGACCGATCCCATTACGGGGATACCAAACTTTCGCAGTTGGCAGCGGCGTGCGCAGCCTGGCCGCTCACGCCTGAGCGCGCGACGCTCTGTCATGCCTTATCCTGATCGATCTCGACAAGCTCGGCGCTCTCAATGACATCAGCCATGACTGCGCCAACCGCGTCCTGGAGCTGTTCGCGACACGAACGTATCAGTCGATGCGCCGCAACGAGCACGCATTCAAGATCCCCGGACAAAAACGCGCCGCTCGAGACTGGAAAGCGGGTGGAAATGTTCCGTCACTACGCAGGCGGGGACGAATTCTGCTTTCACTATGTTGGATGACGTAAGCGGAGCGATCGGGTTCGTGAACCGCCTGAGGGAAGGCATGCGGAAGGTATGAAGCCGAGATCAAGTGGCATCTTGCCGGATTTCGTGAGAACGCGACCAGATTGCAAACTACAGGCTGCAGTTTTGCGCGGCGATCGCTACCGATAGAATCAGGCGTATCGCCGGAGGACGTGATCGCCTCCGCGCTGAAATTGCTGACCAATGCCAAGAAGCACGCGACCACTCGCCTGCTGGTGCAGTTCGATTCTCACAGTGCGTATACGGACCTGGGCGAGCGCAAGGCCGAGATCGATCGGGAAATCAGAAGACATCAACAATACGTTGACAACTTCGATCAGCGAGAAGCACGACGAGAGTTCTGAGTCGAAGTTGAAGCGCGTGGAGATTCTGGGCGCCCAGCGGTCGGCACTCCAAGCATCAAGGCGGATACGCTCGGTTGGCTGACGCCAACAGCTCGCCGGGTGAGTACTGTGCTGCGTCCGAAAGCGCTCTTGTCGCAAGCGTACGCGAGCCCGCCATGAAGCCCTCGGTCTTTTTGCCATCCTGACCCTCGTGCTGCGGTTTTCGCGACGCCGTTGGCGGCAGCAGCGGAGCCCGCACAAAGCGTTTCCAACGCTGCCCTCGCCAATGCCGGGCGCCAGGCGACACTCAAGATGATCGACTATGGCACGGACTATTGTGATGGCGCGTCGACTAGTAGAAGCGTGGCTCAAAGGCGCTGGTCGGGACTGAGGCGCGGAGCATCACGTGGAGCGGCGGACAATGTGTGCTCGTCAACGACATGCGTCCCGGCATCGATGCATCGTCATGGCCCTATTGCGCCCAGGCAACGATCACCCTGGTTCATCCCAAGGATCGTGGCGACAGCCCTGATCGAGATCTCACTTCGAAAAGCCCGTCAGGGCCGACCGGGAGCCGCCTTTATGCTTTTCGCAGCCTGATGACGACACGCGACGACGGGCCCGACTATGGCCGCTTCCGCAAGGACTTCGAAGCTCTGTGGGATGAGCGGTTTCCGCCCGGACCGGGTGCACAGCGCTGCTAAGAATGAATAGCCAATGAGATACCGGATTCGAGGCGCGCTCTCAGGTAGGGGTCAGGGCTGCAGCTTGACCAGCAAGGCTTCCATTCCTCTGACGAGCCTGATGGTCGATACGGTCTCCTTTGATTTGGCCTGTAAAAGTCACCGCCGACGCCCGTGGCAGTTATCGTCCTCGAGTTGAAACCTGCCGACAACCGCGCCGGAAGAGTCGACGGCAAGCGTCACTTCCCTGGAACGGTGCACCGCACGTCCGTCGTGGCGGTTCCGGTGCCGCGGCCTGAGACGACTTGCACGTTGATCTGGATGAGAGATCGAGGCGACTGCGAAACGCTCCAGAATATTGCCCGTCGAATCGAAGCCCGCCGCCGGAGACAGGCCGGCAGCCGTGTTTGCGAAGTCGCCCATCGAGCCGCTGGGGACCAGCCACACCTGAGCCCGTTTGGGTACTGGGCGTCAGCTTCCGACGTCATGTCGACGGCTCGGGCAGCTGAGTCCGACGACAGGTGCGAAATCCAGGAGCGCGAGAGGTTCAGTGCGTAGCCACCAGGAATTCCCCGGTGTCCTGATAGCCCGTTTTCCGGCAGGTGACGTGGATCGCGGTCCAGCTGCGACTGACGGTGATTTGACCCTGGTGTCACCAGGCTTCCCAGGGTTTGGCCTCTGCGGTGAGGGTGCATTCATGCGCCGGACGGCTGGGACTGGATGTTGATGAAGCTTGAACTCGCCCGTGGCAATCTTGGCGCACCCGGATACGAGGCCCGCACTGCTCACGATTGCCAGGATCAAAAGCCTTGGTACCCAGGCCAGCATTGTTGGTCCCCGCAGGCCATCACTCCGCTCGCAGAGGTGTTAGCCCCCTCGCCGCTCTCGCAACGGTAGGTTTCGGTTACATTCGAATGCAACGACCATGGCGGACTGACGGCGCAGGGCTTTGCGATCGGACCTGACGCGTTCGTTGTCAGCGTCGAGCTGCAGAACTTGTCAACGACTTCCGCTGTCAGGCGCCTGGATCTGTTAACTCCGGCCGCGTCATCCAAATCAGCGCTGACTGACGCGCGGGCAAATCGATATCCTGCAATAACGTGTCGCTGCGGCCTCCTGCGGAGGGATCAGATGAACCCATCGGGTGAAGCTGGATTGAAGAGCGTGCCCACGCCCGGTCGAGGCGCACGAAGGCACTCGGCACAATTCTGTCGCTGTTGAGCCTGCCGCTTGCGGCGAACGCGCAGGTCATTCCCGGCGCCCTGCCTGACTCCACCGCAGCACTGTCGCGCGGCGAATGGCCGCACGCATGCGGGAACTTACGCGGCCGCCCGCTATTCGCCACTCGCTCGGATCGACCGCGAGAACGCCAAGGACCTGCGTGTCGTCTGGCGCTGGAAGTCTCCCGATCATGCCATCAAGGACGGCAATCGAGCGTCGGCCCGACGCGCGCGAACGAGATCCACACCAGCTGATGGTCGGCGGCACGCTCTACACCAGCACGACGCTTTCACAGGTCGCCGCCATCGATGCCGGCACCGGCGAGACGAAATGGGTGTTCGATCCCAAGGTCTACGAGAACGGTCTCGGCATCCCCGCCAACGACGGATGGCTGCATCGCGGCGTCGCCTACTGGCGCAGCGGCGACGACGAGCGCGTGGTGATCCTCACGGCGTTCGCCCACATGATCGCGCTGGATGCCAAGACGGGAAAGCCGGTGCCGACATTCGGCAGCAACGGCTGGGTCGACCTTGCGCAGGGGCTGACGGCGGCCGGTCGACCGCGACTACTACACCATGAGCTCGCCGCCGGTGATCGTTCGCGACGTGATCGTGGTGGGCTCATCGGTCATGGACTGGTGGGGGCGCCGGCCGTCGCCGCCGGGCGACGTGCGCGGCTTCGACGTGCGTTCCGGCCGCCTGCTTTGGACCTTCAACACGGTGCCGCAGGCAGGCGAGCCCGGCGTCGAGACCTGGGAGAACGGAGTCCTGGAAGGAAGCCGGCAACGCCAACGTCTGGGCGCCGATGAGCGCGGATGAGGAGCTCGGCTACGTCTACTTGCCGGTCAGCACGCCCACCAACGACTACTACGGCGGGCATCGCCCCGGAGACGGCCTCTATGGCGACAGCCTCGTGTGCCTCGAGGCGGCGACCGGCAAGAAGATATGGCACTACCAGCTCGTCCGGCATGGATTGTGGGACTACGACACGCCAGCAGCGCCCAATCTGATCGACATCACCGTCGGCGGACGTCGCATCAAGGCGGTGGCGCAGGTCACCAAGCAGGCCTTCGTGTACGTGTTCGATCGCGTCAGCCGGCCAGCCGGTCTGGCCGATCGAGGACCGCCCGGTCCCAGCCTCCAGCGTTCCCGGTGAAAACGCGGCGAAAACGCAGCCGTTTCCGACGCGACCGGCGCCGATCGATATTCAGGGCGTGCGCGAGGAGGACTCTGATCGATCTCACGCCGGAGCTGCGCAAGGAGGCGCTCGACATCGTCGCGCGCTACGACCACGGCCCGCTCTACACGCCACCGTCGCAGCGCGGCACGATCCAGGTGCCGGGTGTCGCCGGCGGCGCGAACTGGTCCGGCGCCGCGATCGATCCGGAGACCGGCATGCTCTACGTCGGGACCTATCGCCTGCCCTTCCTCGTCACCGTTCACGCAAGCCCAGACCGGGCGAGGCGTCGTACGACTTCATCGGCGAATTCCGCTACCTGCCGGGACCGCGCGGGTTGCCGCTGCTCAAGCCGCCGTTCGGCAGCATGGTCGCCATCGACATGAACACCGGGAGAGCATCGCTGGCGCATTCCCGTCGGGCGCAGCTCGAGCCTTTCCCGCGATCGCCCAGCTTGGCATCCGCGAGCTGGCTCGGGTTGCCGTTGCGCAGCTGGGCGCTGGTGACGAAGACGGTCATGATTGTCGTGCAGATGGGATATTACGGCGCGCCGCGGCTGCTGGCCGGGAGTCAATCGCCGGATCAGCGATCTCGCCAACCTCGACCCGCACCTGTGGGTGTACGACAAGGCCACCGGCGAAATGCTTGCCGAGATCCCGCTGCCGGCCAATGCGACCGGCTCGCCGATCAGTTACATGTCGGGCGGCAAGCGGTACATCGTGTTCCCCGTAGGCGGGCGGTCCCTTGGTCGAGGAGCTGATCGCGGTTGCTCTTTGACCGGTTCTCGACGCTAGTCGTCCGGTCAGCTCATCCCTGGACGAGAGTACGGAGATTTCGAACATCACGCGCACATCGCCCGCCTTCGCATAGGGATTCTTGTCGAGCCCCAGATATTTATGCGCCAGCTGGTCGATATGCGCCGCGGCGAGGTCGTCCTGCCTCACGCGGGTCACGGTGCCGCGCAGCTGGACGTAGCGGTCAGGATTGTCCGGATCCATGATCGACAGGGCCACTTTCGCGCCCTGCTTCATGTTTCGCACCTTGGTCCGCCCGAGTGCCGAGTTCACCCGGATCTTGCCGTCGGTGAAGTCGAACCACACCGGCGTGTTCTGCGGCGAGCCATCGGGCATCACCGTCGCCAGGTGGGCGAAGGCTCTCTTCTCCAGCAACAAATCCAGGTAGATATCGGAATCTCGGTCATGGACAGTGGTCTCCTTGCCTGCCCGCCGGCTGTTCTGGGGAAGTGGACGCATACGATGGCTCCTGGATTGCCAATAAGGGTTGCCTGCAGGCATTGCTGGCACGATCGAGTTTCTGCGCAGGATGGTGCGCAAAAACTCCCCCTGAACTCCTCATAGTGTTACTTGACATATACGTACAGTATCACTTATATCGGAGGTCGAATGAGCCGAGGAGCATCGCCATGGCCGGCGGACGTCCAACCACCTACAAGCCCGAGAACGCCGAAATTGCCCGTCACGCCTGCATGCTGGGCGCCACCAACGAGGCCCTCGCCGAGCGTTTCGAGGTGTGCCGGCGCACCGATCGACAACTGGATCGCCACGATCCCCGAGTTTAGCGACGCTGTGCGGCAGGGCCGCCGAGGTTGCGGATGAGGTCGTGATCTCGGCGCTGTTCGCGCGCGCCACGGGGATGGAGCAGAAGATGACCAAGGTCTTCTGCCATCGCGGCCAGCCGGTGATCGGCGAACTATACCGTGCAGCTGCCGCCCCGATGTCCGCGCCTGCTTCTTCTGGCTGCGCAATCGCCGGCCTGAGCAGTGGCGCGAGAACCGGCCGCTCCTCGAGGGGAGGAGCAGAGATGACGACTGGGTGCGCCGGCTCGAGGCCAGCTCCGAACAAGCATCGCTCGACGCCCTCGCCGGGCGTCCGGACGCAGCGCCTGCCCCGAGCGCCGGGACGTCAACCCGGCGCTGATCGGCGCTTGCTGCGGAAACGCCCTGCCGCCGGGCGCCGTTGGAGACTGCCATCCATGTCGTGCTATGTACACCGCCATCACCGCAGACCCAGCCGAAAGGAGACCGCGCATGGAAGCCAAGCTCCGCTCCCAAGATGCCGCAATGGATGGTCGATCACGCCAACCAAGTACCTGTCGAGCGGCGGCGCCGAGGGCCACATCTACAAGGATCAAGCCGCCCGGCTACGGCGACCTCGAGGTGCCGTCGCTGCTGCTGACGACGACGGGCCGCAAGTCGGGCGAGAAGTTCATCTTCCCGCTGTTCTACGGCAAGACCGGCGACAGCTACTTCATCGTCGCCTCGAAGGGCGGCGCGCCGCGAGCATCCCGGCTGGTACAAGAACATCCTCGCCAACCCCGAGGTCGAGGTCCAGGTCGGCACCGACGAAGATGAAGGCGCGGGCGCGCACCGCCGGCGGCGCCGAGCGCGCGCAAGCTGTGGGAGCAAGCGCATCAAGTTCTGGCCGCCCTACACCGACTACCAGAAGAAGAGCCGAGCGCGAGATCCCGGTCGTGGTGCTGGATCCGGTGCAGTAGCGACCGACGCCGCTGTCATCCCGAGGCCGAAGGCCGAGGGACCTTTCAAGCCACAGGAAAGGTCTCCTCGCTTCAGCGCGGATCAGATCCGCGCGACTCGGGATGACACGGGTGCGGTATCGACACACGCCGCCGTCCCGATCTCACTTGACCGGATGCTTGCGCAGCCCGGCCTCGTTGACCTCGACGCCCCAGCCGGGACCGGTCGGCAGGACGTAGTCGCCTTTCGTCGAAGACCGGCGGCGTGTTGACGATCTCGTCGCGCCACGGCACGCCGTCGATGTCGATCTCCATGATGCGGAAGTTGGGCACGGCGGCGCAGAAATGCGCGCTGATGGCGCTGGCGAGATGGCCGTAGAAATTGTGCGGCGCCACGTTCACCTCGTAGACGTCGGCCATGGCGGCGATCTTCAGCGATCTCGTAGAAGCCGTTCCAGATCACGTCGACGATGGCGGTGTCGAAGGCATAGGCCTCGAAGTAGGGCCGGAAGTCGCGGCGCTCCAGCAGCGTCTCGCCCGAGGCGATCGGGCACGGCGCGATCGCGGCGGATCAGCGCGATCGACTTCGGGATCGTGCGCGTCGAGCTCCGAGCCAGGTCGAGCTGGGCCGGGCCGACCGCCTCGGCGATGCGCCGGAAGCCCTTCGGTGCGGAAGTGGAAGTTGGTGTCGAGCATGATGCCGACATCGGGCCCGCAGCCCTGCGCGGAAAGCCTCGACGGTCTTGGCCGCGCTGCGGGCGATGAAGGCGTCCCAGTTGCGCTCCGGGAAGCCGCTGGCCGACCACGAAGCCCGGGCGGTAGGCGATCGATCTTGCCGTCGACCTCGATGCGCGATGTTGGTCTTGAGGCGCCGTAAAGCCCTTGGCCTTCACCTCGGCGCCGACCTTGGTCATGTCGTCGTAGGTGCGCACCGCCGGCACGCCGCACGATCTCGGCGTTGCGCATGCGGTAGGAGCCGCAATGCGACCAGTAGACCGGGATGCGGTCGCGCAGCTTGCCGCCGAACAGCTGATAGACCGGCACGCCCAGCGCCTTGCCCTTGATGTCGAGCAAGCGCGTTCTCGATCGCGCGGCGATCGCCTGGCGCACGACGCCGCCGCGCGACTGCGTCGACTGGGTGGCGAGCACGGCGTTGATCAGCTCGAGTGTCCATCGGGTCCATGCCGATCACGTCGGCATCAGCGCCTCGATCACGCCCGACGAGGCCGGAGCTGCCGAAGCTTTCGTTGTATTCCGACCAGCCGATGATGCCGTCAGTCGGTGACGAGCTTGAGAAACGGAAGGTGCGCCATCCGCGCATCGCACTTGGAAGACTTCGTATGATTTGACCTTCATGCTCTCCCCCGATTTTCATTCTCGCTCAGGTTGTATCCGGTCACCTTGCAGTGAGGCGTCACGCGAGATCATTGACAATTCTCGCCCGATAGTCGGTAATCGATGTGTCCAACTTGGGGCTGCACACTGCCGCTGCGCCCTGTCGTGGCGGCTGTCGCAGAGGACATTGGGCAAGTGAGTCGAACCGTTCGCGGCCATCCGGAGCCGGCGGCGAGCGCCGCCGGAAAGTCCGCGACACCAAGGGTGGAGCAGCTCTTTTTCCGGCGGCAAATGCCGGGCGCTCGGTCGTGCTGACCAGCGGCGTGGTGCTGCACGGCTTCTTCATGTTCATCACGTCGACGGTCCTTCCGTCCATCGTGGCCGAGATCGGCGGCGTAGCCTACTACGCCTGGGTCTCGACGGTCTTCGGCATTGGTTCGATCGCCGGCGCCATGCTGACGCCGGCCATCCTGCGCGGCCTGCCGGCGCGGCGGGCCTATGAGCTGGGGCTGCTGTTCTTTCTCCGGCGGCAGCATCTGCTGTGCGATGGCGCCCAGCATGGCCGTGGTCATCCTCGGCCGGGCCATCAGGGCTTTGCCGGTGGTCTGCTGGCGGCCGTCGCCACCTCAGCTGATTCCCATCCTGTTCCCGGACCAGCTCCGCTCCGCGCGCCATCGCGCTGGTGTCGAGCGTGTGGGGGCCGATCGCCATGGTCGGTCCTTTCGTCGGCGGCATACTCGCCTGAGTACGGATCGTGGCGGAGCGCCTTCGTGCTCGCCGTGCCTTTCGTGCTGGCTCGTCGGCGGATCCTTGCCGACTCGCGTGCTGCCGTCGCGGCGGACCGACCACGGGCGCGGCGGGTCGATCTTTTCGGCCGCGCAGGCCCTGCGGATGGCTCTGATCGCCGGTTGCCGTCCTGGTCCCTGTCGGTGGCCAGCGTGCCCGGCAGCACGGCCGCGGTGATCGCCGGCAACGGCCTGGCCGTCAGCTGCCTGGTCCCGCGGCCGTCCGGCTCGACCGGCGCGCCGAGCGGCGGGTCCTGCTCGACGGGGCGTTCAGCCTGGCCAGTCCCGCAGGCGCCAGCTCGACGGCCATGATGTTGCTGCTCGTGCTGGGCGTCGGCGCCGGAACTCGTTCATTCCTTATGTCCTGTCCGTCGCGCACCACACCTCGCCGATTGTCGCCGGCTACGTTGCCGCGCTGTCGAGCCTGGCATGGTCGATCAGCGGCACTGCTGGATGCCGGCGCCTCGGTCGCCGCGAGCCGGCGCTCTGCTGACCCTCGCGCCCGCTTCCGTGGCGGTCGCCCTGTTCGGTGTCGGCTGGAGCCTGTGGGCTGGCAGCCTGCGCCGGCACCGCGGCATTCTGGACCTTGTTCGGGGCCGGCGTAGGCAGCGTGTGGCACACCTGGCCTCCCGGCTCATCGGCTATTCGCCGGCGGGCGAACGCGCCTTCGCGGGCGGTTTCGTCACCACCCTGCAGATCCTCGCCGGGACTTTCGGGGCGGCGCTTTGCCGGCATGATCGCCAACCTGGTCGGTCTCGGACATTCGACCGCGCCCGTGGACGTCGCCCAGGGCGGACTGCTGCTCTTCCTGGGCTTCACCCTGCCGCCCTTGTTGGCCGTTCTCGCGTCGGCCGTCGCTGCGGCTGACGACCGGCGAGACATCGACAGCGCAGCCGGCGACCGCCGAGAACGCGGGCGCAGGCAGGCTAGCCGTCGGGGTCAGGTCGTCACGATCGGCTTGGCGGCTTTCGTGCGCTGCCACAGCGACCGCGAACGACGATGGCGCCGGCCACGCCCAGGCCGGCGAAGGCGATGGCGATGGCGCCGAAGATCATGCCCAGCATGGCGCCGAACAGGCCCTGCTCGATCGGCCAGCACCGCCCTGGCATCGCCGCGGCCGCCGGCCAGGTTCGCCGCCAGCCGGTAGCGGCCGGGCTGCTCGACGCGTGAAGGCGTAGATCGAGGTGCCGCTGCGATTGCCGATCGTGTAGCTGCGTGCTGGTCTTGGGCTCGACCAGCTTCACCTGGCAGCACCGTCGCCTCGGCACGTGAGCCCGAGGCTCGAGCCCATCGACGTTCTCCGAGGCATAGTAGCGGCCATCCACCGTGCTCTTCTTCTCGTGATAGATCGTGTAGGGGCCGGGCTTGTCGAACACGAGCACGGCATTGCCGGGCACCACGACCCGCATCACCCGGGCGTCGGCCGCGGCGAGCCGCGGCATCAGGTAGAACGCCGCGCCGGCGAAGCCCGCGACCGCGATCAATCCCGCGACGACGAACCAGAGCGGGCTGCGCATGTCACGCCTCCCCTCAGGCGGTCCGCCGTCGGCAATTCCAGCGACGCTCGCGCGTTCGCCGCCGCTCAGCAAGGTCAGCAGCGGCGGCCGGCCGTGCGGCGTCTGCACGAAATGGTCGGCGTCGCCGCCGGCGATCGAGAGCCTGAGGCGGCTGCCCTGCCGCGAAGCGCCACGCCGTCGGCAGCAGGGCGAAGCGCAGGAGCTGCGGCTCGCCGGCCGGCATCGGCCGGGCGTCCTTGCGGGCGTAGCTGCGCCACGGCCAGGTCGTGCGGTAGTTGCGCGGCGCCGGCGCCTCGGCGCGATGGATGGCGCGCAGCACGCCCTCGGTGACGTAGCGCGACGTGCCGTCGGCCTCGACCTCGGAGAGATAGACGAACAAGGCGGCGTCGGGCTCGCTCGAGGCAAGCCACAGCGACACCACGGGATGGCCCGGCGATCTCGAGAGGCTGCGTCGAGCGGCTCGGTGGTGAAGCCCGGCAGCTTGCGCTCGCGTTCGGTCCAGTCGGCGTAGTACGACGTCGCGTCGATGCCGGCGATGCGCTCGTAGCGCGTCTGCGTGCCCGCTGCCGACCGTGAAGTCGGCCTGGAACGGCTCCGACGTGCCGTCGTTGGGCCGCGCCGCCGCGAGCTGGCGGCCGGGCGCGGTGAAGAACTGCCGGTTGCCCTTCACCGGCGGCCAGCTCTTGGCCGAGCGCCATTCCTCGGCATGCACGGTGAAATAGTGGATCGGGTCCTCGTCGCGGAGGCCCGTGCTGCGGCCCGCCAGATGCTCGTCGAAGAAGCGCAGCACCTCGCCCAGCACCGGCAGCTCGGGCTCGACCCGCGCGCGCCACGGCGAGGCGTTGACCCGCGCGCCGTGGTCCCATGGGCCCAGCATGATCCGGCGCTCGGCGTTGGGCAGCGTCAGGAAGCGCGACAGCGTGCCGTTGGCGTAGCCCGCGCCGTCCATCCAGCCGGAGATGGCATAGACCGCGACGTCCTTCGGCATCTCGTCGAGGTAGTTGTAGGGGCTGAACGAGGCGCTGGTGAAGGAAGGATCGTAGGGCAGCGCGTCGTCGCGGAATTTGAACTCGGTGATGAAGTCGGGCATGCGGAAATTCGCGAGATGCCCCTTCACCGCCTCGCTGCGAGCGCGCCGTCCTTGTCGTCGTCGACCGGCATCGGCCCCTGCAGCGCCGGATCGGCGAAGTAGCTGAACTGCGCCCGCAGATCGCGGCGGTCGTGGTCGAGCGCCAGCATCAGCTCGTCGTAGACCAGCGCCAGCCGCTTGATCAGCATGCCGCCGGGATAATAGTTGTCGGCCCAGGTGTCCCACACCGCGAACAGGGGCGCGATCGCCTTCACCGCCTTGTGGCCGGTGCTGGCGAGGAAGTCGCAGGCCGCGCCGAGATAGGGAGATGCCGGTGGCGCCGATCCGCCCGTCGCTCCACTTCTGGGCGACGATCCAGTCGGCGATGGCGCGGTAGTCGGCGCGCTCGCGCGGGCTGCGGAAGGAATCGCGCGTGCCGAAGCTGGCGCCGGTGCCGCGCGCATCGACCACGACCAGCGCATAGCCGCGCGGCACGAACATGTCGCGGTAGCTTGTAGGTGTTGGGCGACGGCTCGACGTTGCTGCCCGCGCGCCAGCTCGAAGCGGCGTATGTAGGGCGTCAGGATCAGCACGGTCGGCCAGCGCTTCGAGGCGTCGCCGTCCGGCAGGATGACATCGACGGCGAGCCGGCAGCCGTCGGCCATCGTCACGTAGACGGAGGTGGGCGCCCCCACCGCGGTGCTCGGCCGGGCGGCCGGCAAGGTAGCGGCTGGGCGGCACCTTCCAGGCCGACCCGAGGTCGTCACGATCCGGCATCTTCGAGTTCCGCCGTCTCGCGCTCGTCGCGAAAAAGCCACGAAAGAATGGACTCTGCCGCGTCATGAACCACCGATCCTTTCCCGCCGCCGCGCGCTCGTGCTCGCCAGCGGCGCGCTCGCTACCCCGATGCTGGCCTCCGGCGTCGCCCGCGCCGCCGACGACTGGCCCAACAAGCCGGTGCGCTACATCAACTCCTTCCCGGCCGGCGGGCCGACCGACGTGCTCTCGCGCATCGCCTGCCAGAAGCTGAGCGAGATGACCGGCCAGCAGTTCATCGTCGAGAACAAGGGCGGCTCGGGCGGCAATGTCGGCGCCGACGCGATCGCCCATGCGGCGCCCGACGGCTACACGATCGGCCTCTACAGCGTGGCCTAGCCACGCCATCGCGCCGACGCTCTACGCCAAGCTGCCGTACGATCGCCGCCAAGGACTTCACCGCGATCACCATGCTGTGGTCGCTGCCCAACCTGCTGATCGTGCGGCTCGGGCGTGCCGGCCAAGACGGTGCCGGAGCTGATCGAGCTGGCGCAGCGCCAATCCCGGCAAGTATTCGTTCGCCTCGTCGGGCTCGGGCACGACCGTTCATCTGAGCGGCGAGCTCTTCAAGTACATGGCCAAGATCGACCTGCTGCACGTGCCCTATCAAGCGGCAGCGCGCCGGCGATCCAGGATCTGCTGGCCGGACCAGGTCGACATGATCTTCGACAATATCCCGGGCTCGCTCGCCCAGATGCGCGGCGGCAAGGCGGTCGGACTTGCCGTCACCTCGCTGCAGCGCAGCCCGGCGGCGCCGGAGATTCCGGCGATGGCCGAGTTCCTGCCCGGCTTCGACGATCAATTCGTGGGGCGGCATCTGCGGCCCCGCCGGCCTGCCGCCGGCGGTGGTCGAGAAGCTGTCGGCGCTCAGCCAGAAGGCGCTGGAGAGCGACGACCTCAAGGCGACCTACCTCAAGCAGGGCGCGACGCCGTTCTGGATGAGCCCGGCCGACACCGCCGCCTACCGCGCGGCCGACGAGAAGCGCCTGGCGCCGGTGATCAAGGCCTCCGGCGCGAAAGTCGAGTGACGCGGGTGATCCCAGGCTGGATCTCGTCGGGCAGCGTGTACATCAAGCTGCCTGCCCCTATAAAATGCTCCCATCAAAGAAGCATATGGGAGGCACTGGTATGATCAGCGTAGTGTTGCCCCGTCGTCGCGCGCTCGCCGCCGTGGGCGGCGCGCTGGCCACGCCGATGATCGCCTCGGGCATCGCCCGGGCCCAGGCCGACTGGCCCGACAAAATCGGTGCGCTACATCAACCTGTTCCCGGCCGGCGGCGACCACCGACGTGCTGTCGCGCATCGTCTGCCAGGAACTGAGCGAGCTCACCGGCCAGCAGTTCATCGTCGAGAACAGGGGCGGCTCGGGCGGCAATGTCGGCGCCGACGCGATCGCCAAGTCGGCGCCCGACGGCTACACGGTCGGGCTCGATAGCATCGCCAGCCACGCGATCTCGCCGACGCTGTACAGCCAGGCTGCCGTTCGATGCCGAGAAGGACTTCACGCCCATCAGCATGCTGTGGTCGGTGCCCAACATTTTTGTCACCAAGCTCGGCCTGCCGGTGAACACGGTGCCGGAGCTGGTGGCCCTGGTGAAGGCCAGTCCCGGCAAGTACTTCTTCGGCTCCGGCGGATCGGGCACCAGCCCGCATCTGTGCGGCGAGATGCTGAAGCAGCGCGCCGGCCTCGACATGCAGCATGTGCCCTATCGAGGTGGTGCGCCGGCGATGCAGGACATGCTCTCGGGCCAGCTCGACATGATGTACGACAACATCTCCACGCCGCTGGCCCAGTACAAGGCGGGCAAGGTGAAGGCGCTCGCCGTCACGTCGCCCGAGCGTCATCCAGCCGCACCGGAGCTGCCGGCCATGTCGGAGTTCTATCCCGGCTTCAACATCACCTCGTGGGGCGGCCTGTGCGGTCCGGCCGGCCTGCCGCCGGCCATGGTCGAGAAGGCCTGCGGCGCTGACCAAAGAAGGCGTTGGCCAGCGAGAACCTGAAGACAGACGTTCGTCCAGCAGGCGGCAACGACGCTGTGGATGAGCCCAGCCGATACGGCCGCGTTTCGGCGCAAACAGAGAACAGGACCTGGCGCCCATCATCAGGCGCCTCCGGGGCCAAGGTGGATTGATCGCGCGACGCGCGATCAAGTCCATCCCGAGCATCAGCGAGGCGATGACGCGCTGCATCGCTCACATCCCGAGCTGGCTGACGAACTTGGTGTTGAGGTAGGCCTCGAGCGCCTCGAGGCCGCCTTCCGAGCCGTAGCCCGAATCCTTGACGCCGCCGAACGGCACTTCCGGCAAGGCCAGGCCATGGTGGTTGATCGACACCATGCCGCTCTCGAAGCGCCGCACCGATCGCCGCCGCGGTCTTGGTGTTCCTGGTGTAGGCGTAGGCGGCCAGGCCCCACGACAGGCGATTGGCCTCCTTCACCACGCCGTCGAAATCCTTGAACGGGCGTGATCGGCGCCAGCGGGCCGAACGGCTCCTCGTTCATGATCTTGGCGCTGAGCGGCACGTCGGTCATGCACCGTGGGCTCGTAGAAGTAGCCCTTGTTGCCCTTGCGCTGGCCGCCGGTGTGGATCTTGGCGCCCTTGGCGATGGCGTCGCTCACGAACAGATCCATGGCATGCAGGCGGCGCTCGGCCACCAGCGGGCCCATCTTGGTGTCGGCCTCGAGTCCGTTGCCGACCTTCATGTTCTTGGCGATAGGCGGTGAAGCGCTCGACGAACTCGGGATAGACCTTCTCGTGCACCAGGAAGCGCGTCGGCGCGACGCAGACCTGGCCGGCGTTGCGGAACTTGTTGGCGCCCAGCGACGTTCACCGCCTGCTCGAGATCGGCGTCCTCGAACACGATGGCCGGCGCATGGCCGCCCAGCTCCATGGTGACGCGCTTCATGTGCGCACCGGCCAGCGCGGCGAGCTGCTTGCCGACCGGCGTCGAGCCGGTGAAGGTGACCTTCTTGATGATCGGATGCGGGATCAGGTACTCGCTGATCTCCGACGGCACGCCGTAGACGAGCTGGATCACGCCGGCCGGCACGCCGGCATCGACGAAGGCCTTGATGAGCTGCGGCGCACGAGGCCGGCGTGTCCTCCGGTCCCTTGATGATGATCGAGCAGCCGGTGGCCAGCGCCGCCGACGCCTTGCGCACCACCTGGTTGATCGGGAAGTTCCACGGCGTGAAGGCCGCGACCGGGCCGACCGGCTCCTTCATCACCAGCTGGTAGACGTTCTCGGCGCGCGCCGGCACGATGCGGCCGTAGGTGCGGCGGCCTTCCTCGGCCATCCAGTCGATGATGTCGGCGGCGAGGTTGGTCTCGACCTTGGCCTCGAACAGCGGCTTGCCCTGCTCCGTGGTCATCGATGGTGGCGATGTCGTCGAGGCGCTGGCGCATCAGGTCGGCGGCCTTGCGCATGATCTTGTAGCGCTCGTAGGCCGAGACCTTGCGCCACTGCCTGAAGCCCTTGTCGGCGGCGGCGAGCGCGCGGTCGAGATCGGCTCTTCTCGGCATGCGCGACCTGGCCGATCACTTCCTCGGTCGCCGGATTGATCACCGGAATGGTGCGGCCGTTGGCGCCCTTGGTCCAGGCGCCGTCGATCATCAGGGAGACATCGCTGTAGGTCATGTCTTTCCTCCTTACTCAGCTTCCGCGATAGGTCGAATAGCTCCAGGGCGTGCAGAGCAGCGGGACGTGATAATGCCCCTCCGGCTCGGCGATGGAAAAGCGCAAAGGCACGATATCGAGGAAGGGCGGATCGCCGCTGTCGATACCCCTGCTGCGAAAATGGTCGCCCACGGCGAAGCGCAATTCGTAGCGCCCGATCGGCAAGCGGACGGCCGCCGATCAAGCGGCTGGTCGGTGCGGCCGTCGGCATTCGTTATCAGCCGATCGAATATAATGGCGCATTTTCGCCGGCGAGCTCGTGCAGGCTCGACCGCGACGCCGACCGCCGGCCGGCCGGCATGGCGTGTCGAGCACGTGGGTGCTGAGCCGGCCGTTCACGCTCGGCATGCCCTCGCCCGTCACCTTCGCCGCGATGCGCAGCCGCGTGATGTAGAAGACTTCCTGCAGGGCGGCAGCGAATTCGGTCGCGGCATCGTTGCGCCAGCCGGCGCTCGAACTGCGCCAGGATCAGATCGCGCGTGTGACGGCGCACGCAGATCGATGAAGGGAAAGCCGAACTTCGCCTTGTAGGCGTCGTTCAGGCGGTGGAAGCGCGCGAACGCCTCCTCGCGACAACGTGTCGAGCCCGACGCTCGCCTGCTCGCGCTTCGAGATCGTCGGTCATCGCGCCGGCGCGCGCCGCCTTGCCGGCGAGATCGGGATGGCCGCGCAGGAACTCGAGCTGGCGCTCGCGCGGGGCTGCCCGCACCGCACCCATCATCGGCTGCGTGCAGCGTCGGTCACGCGTCGGCGAAGGGCCGCCTGGCGGCCGCCGGCCTCAGCCACCCAGGGCGCCAGTTCGAACGTCTCGCCGATCGCGGCTGCGAAAGCCTGCCGAGGCCCATCCGATTGAGGCTCGCCGAGCGTAACCGTCATGCCGGCCGACCTAGCACGGCCGGCAGGCCGTCTCTATAGTCCGGCCAGCAAAATCAGGGAGGGCTCGCCATGACCAATCGCACCGGATTCACCCGCCGCCGTCTCGGCAGCACGGCACTTGCCGGCGCGCGCGCTGATCGGCGCGCCGCTGCCGCTTGCGTCATGCGCTTCGCGCAGGCGCCCGAGCCAACCTCAAGGTCGCGCTGCTGCTGCCGACCTCGGGTCGCCAGGCGCAGATCGGCCAGGCCTGCCGCCGCGGCGCCGACGTGGCCAACGAGCGTGCTGCGCCGACATGAAGATGGCGGTGAAGCTCGAGATCGTGAACTACGACACCGAGACCAAGCCCGACGTGGCGCCGCACCCAGGCCGAGAAGGCGATCGATGCCGGCGCCGCACATGCTGGTCGGCGCCTTCGACTCCGGCGCAGACCGTCGCCATCGCCCAGGTCGCCGAGCAGCGCGGCGTGCCGCTCGATCGTCAACATCGCGGCCGCGCCGCAGATCACCGAGCAGGGCTACAAGTTCGTCGTTCCGCAACTTCCAGACCGCGCCGATGCTGATCACCGGCGCGCTGGCGCTGCATCGAGGACGATCTGTTCCAGGCGACGAACACGGTGCCGCAGCACCGCGGTGTTCATGCACGTCAACGACACGTTCGGCACAGGCGATGGCCAAGGGCATCGGGCGCTGTTCTGCCGCAGCTCGACGCAGCTGCCGTTCAAGATCGTCGACACCATCTCCTACGATCCGGCCGCCAAGGACCTGACCGGTCGAGGTGTCGAAGGCCAAGGCGACGAACGCCGACTTCGCTGATGCTGGTGTGCCGGCCTGAACGACGCCATCAGCTGCTGCGCCGCGAGATGGTGAAGCAGCGCTGGAACCCGATGGGCATCGATGAGCCCGGGCTCGCCCGGCATGTACGAGGCAGGACTTCCTCAAGACCCTCGGCAAGCTATCGGCGAGCTTCATGATCTCCAACGTGCCGTGGCTACGACCCGAAGTCGGCGATGACCCAGGTCGCTCGAGAAGCGCCATGCCGCAAGCAGTTCCCGAACGACCAGCTGCCGACATCAACGGCGGCTTCACCTTCGAGGCGCTGCTGATCGCCGCCCAGGCCTGGCTCGACGCGCCAAGTCGACCAAGGCCGACGCGCTGATGGACGCGCTGCGCAAGACCAAGATCGACCGAGCACGATGATGCATCGGCGGGCCGATCCAGTTCGACGCCAAGGGCCAGAACGTCAAGGCATCAAGGCTCGGCGTGCGGTGCAGAACCTCAAGCGCAAGCCGACCGTCGTGCATGCCGACTCAGCGCCGCACGGCGCCGCCTGGTCTTCCCGATGCCGGGCTGGAACGACAAGCGTCGCACCTGACGCCTCTGCGCGCGTTGACCGCAGACCTCGCCCTCGACGCTCGCCGCAGGCCGTCGCCAAGGGCCTGTTGACCGGCCTGGTCTACGGGCTGATGGCGCTCGGCCTGTCGGTGATCTTCGGCGTCATGCGCGTGGTCAACTTCGCGCACGGCGAGATGATGGTCGTCGGCATGTACTCGCCTGCGACGGTGCTGTTCGCGCTGTCTCGAGGTCTCGACCCCTCGCTGATGCCTGCCGGTCGATCGCGTCGCTGTTCTTCGTCTTCGGGCTACGCCCTGCAGCGCGGCGCTGATCTAGCCCGTTCATCAGCCGGCCCGAGCACTCAGCAGTTCATGCTGCTGCTGGCGGTGGCGCATCCTGCATGGTCAACGCGCTGCCTGGCCATCGCTCGGGCCCGACTGCGCGCAGCGTGCAGGTCGACTACGCAGCTCGAGTCCTACGAGCTCGGCCCGCTGCGTGTTCGACGCCGTGCGCCTGCATGCCGCCGTCGCCGCCGTCGTCGATCGCCGGCCTGCTTTGGCTGTTCTTCACGCTGCACGCTGCACCGGCAAGGCGATCCGCGCCTGCCGCCGACAACCACATCGGCGCGCCTGGTGGTCGGCCTCGACGTGCAGCAGCCTCTACGCCCTCACCTTCGGCGTCGGCGCCGCCTGCGTCGGCGCGTCGCCGGCTGCGCGCATGATCACCACTCGTCGACGGTCGACGCCCTTCCTCGGCCGGCGACTACACGCTGCTCGCCTTCGTCATCGTCGATCGTCGGCGGCCTCGGCTCGCATGACCGGCGCGCTGCTGGGCGGCGTGCTGATCGGCGTCTGCGGAGGCGGTCGCGGGCCTGCTGCTCGCGCCCTCGCTCGAAGAGCATGTTCAGCTTCGGGCTGCTGATCCTGGTCCTGCTGTTCCGCGCCGCAGGGCCTGCTCGGCGAAAGCAGCGCGTGAGCATGCGCGCAGCTGCAGCGCTCGACGCTCCTCGCGCGCATTCTGGAGCCTGGCCATCTGCTCGCGCTGCTCTGCTGGTGGCGCCGGCGTGCTCGGCAAGTACTGCGCTCTCGGTCGCTGATCGCTGATCCTCTACTTCGCCTACACCGGCCAGGCGTGGAACGTGATGATGGGCTTCGCCGGCCAGCTCTCGCTCGGCCACGCGCTCTATGTCGGCGTCGGCGGCTACGCGCGCGGGCGCGCCTGTTCTTCCACTACGGCATCGGCCCGTGGGCCGGGCTGTGGCTGGCGATCGCTGCTGTGCGTGGCGCTCGGCGTGATCGATCGGCTTCCTCGCCTTCCGCTTCGGCATCTCGGGCGTCTACTTCGCGCTGCTCACCATCGCCTTCGCCGAGTTCACGCGCATCGGCTTCGACCACCTCGACTGGGCCGGCGGCCCGGGCGGCATGTTCCTGCAAGTGGCGCAGCGCGACACCTGGGACATCGCTGAACTTCCGCGGGCCGCCGCTCGATGTACTACTACGCGATCCTGTTTCTCGCGGCGCTGCGCTTGCCTCTGTTGCTGCGCTTCTGAAGAGTCAAGGCGGGCTACTACTGGCAGGCGATCCGCGAGAACGAGGAGGCGGCGCAGGCGCTCGGCATCAACACCTTCCGCTGGAAGATGCTGGCGGTGGCGATCTCAGCTCGGCGATGACCGTCGGTCGTCGGGCGTGTTCTTCGCCTTCTACTACAACAACCTCTTTCCCGAGCAGGTCTTCAACATCAGCCGCTCGATCGAGATCATCCTCGGCCCGATCATCGGCGGCGTCGGCACGCTGTTCGGCCCGATCCTCGGCGCGGCGGTGCTGACGCTGCTCTCGGCGACGGCATCACCGACGCTGCTGGCCGCGCTCGGCTGGGAGATTCCCGGCATCAAGCAGGTGTTCTACGGCGTGGTGCTGCTCGCCGTGATCATGTTCCTGCCGAACGGCATCTGGCCGTGCCACTCGGCATGGAGCTCAAATGATCGGCGCGCGACTCGACGTCGACGGCATCAGCAAGTCCTTCCGCGGCCTGCGAGGCGGTGCGCGACGCGTCCTTCGACGATGCCGGAACGGCGCATCAACGCCCTGATCGGCCCGAACGGCGCCGGCAAGACGCACGATCTTCAACATGGTCGCCGGCGTCTTCGCCCGACGCCGGACGATACATCTTCGGACGGCAAGAAGCATCCAGGGCCTGCAGCCCGGACCAGATGCTGCGCGCGGGCATCGGCCGCACCTTCCAGATCGTCAAGCCGTTCGCCGCGGCGTTCTGGAGCTCACCGTGATCGACGCGCTGCTCGCCGGCCGCGTCTCATCAGGCACGCGACCAGCGCGGACGCAGCCGCATATCCTCGAGCGGCTCAGGCCTCGCCTGACCAGCGCGACCTCCCGCCTGCCGACAGCCTCACCCTGCCCGACCGCAAGCGCCTCGAAGTCGCGCGCGCGCTCGCCACCGCGCCCGAAGCTGCTGCTGCTCGACGAGGTGATGGCCGGGCTGCGGCCGACCGAGGTGCGACCAGATGGTCGAGTGTTCCTGCGCGCGCTCAACGCGCGAGCGGGCCTCACCATCCTGCTGATCGAGCACGTGATGCGCGCGGTGATGGCGCTCGCGCAGCCGAGGTCGTGGTCGTGCAGCCACGGCGAGATGATCGCGCGCGGGCACGCCGGCAGGAGATCGCGCGCAACCCGGCGGTGCTCGACGTGCTATCTCGGCGAGAGGAAGCGCGAGGTCTGCTGCCTGCTCCAGGTCAAGCAGCCTGGATCTCTTCTACGGCGACGCCCAGGCGCTGGCCGACGTGTCGCTCGAGATCGCGGCAGGCGAGATCGTCGCGATCGTCGGCGCCAACGGCGCGCGGCAAGACCTCGCTGATCCGCGCCATCGCGCGGCATCGAGCGCGCCGCGCGCCGGGCATCGTCCGCTTCGACGGACATCGACATCACCGGCTGGCCGAGCCATCGCGTCTGCAGACCTGGGCATCGGCCAGGTCGCCGAGGGCCGCCAGGTGCTTCCCAACGCTCACGCGTGCTCGAGAACCTCGAGATGGGCGCCATGCTGCCGCGCGCGCGCGCCGCGGCGAAGCGCGACGCTCGACGCGCGTGTTCGCGCATGTTCCCGCGCCTCGCCGAGCGCCGCGGCGCAGCCGGCCGGCACGCTGTCCGGCGGCGAGCAGCAGATGCTCGCCATCGGCCGCTGCCTGATGGGCCAGCCCGCGGCTGATCATGTTCGACGAGCCGTCGCTCGGCCTCGCGCCCACCATCGTGCAGGAGGTGCTTCCGCATCGTGCGCGCGCCTGAACGGGAGGGCCTCACCATCCTGCTGGTCGAGCAGAACGTCACGGCCTCGCTCAAGATCGCCCATCGCGGCTATGTGCCTGGAGAACGGCCGTATCGAGCTTTCCGGCGCCGGTGGCGAGGCTGTTGAGCCGACGACGTGCGTGCCGCCAGGCCTACTGCTTCGGCCGTTGCCACTTAGCGGCGCGGTCAGACCTGGACCGTCGACGCCTACGACCGCACAGATCAATCCTGCCGACGCTGCTACTCGATAGAGATCGGACTGCCCCGCTGTGCGCGCGCCAGCGGTCTGATTCCGTGCAGGGCCATTGCGCCAACGGAGGCATGCATCCGATCCCGACTGGGCATGCCCGTTCGCTCCGCCTCCCCGGCAGCGCCAAGGCCATGGGGAAGGTGCCGAGATGGATGATCGTCGCGACATTGCTGAAAGGCCGGCTGTCGCCGCCGGCTCCGCTAGGTCTGGCGCCGCGCCTGGCCTCGGCCGGCAACGTCTGCGCCCGTCGCCGCAAGGGCTGGCGTTCACCTATCGCGCTGACCACGCGGATCAGGCCGGCCGACGGCGCCACCAAGGCGTGAATCCCGCTGCCGACCTTCGACGCGCGGCCGACTGGCAGCGGCCGGGCAACGTCACCTGGACGGGCAACGCCAAGTCGCCGAGCGCGTGCGCGATCCCAAGTACGGCGCCGAGATGCTGCGCGTCGAGATGGGCCGCCGACCAGCAGAATGCCGAGCTGATCGAGGTCACCACTCAGGTGCAGGCACAGGACCGCTCGGTCGCCCGGGCCAGGCGCTCGGCCCGGCGCTCGAGCGACGCCGAGCGCAAGCTTCAACCTCGCCGGCCACCGAGCTGCTCGCCGATCGACGGCCTCGTCAAGGAGACCGCGCGAGGAGCATCGTGCAGGGCAAGACAGCGGCGACGTCGCCAAGGCCGCGCGCGCTCTACGAATGGGTGGTCGACAACACCTTCCGCAATCCCAAGACGCTGGGCTGCGGCGTCGGCGACGTCACCTGACGATGATCAGGACCGGCAACCTCAACGGCAAATGTGCCGACCTCAATGCGCTCTATGTCGGCGCTGGCCCGCTCGGTCGGCCTGCCGGCGCGCGCGACGTCTCACGGCATCCGCGTCGTGCCCTCGCAGTTCGGCTACAAGGCGCTGGGCGCGGGCGGTCGAGGTCGTCACCAAGGCGCAGCACTGTGCCGCGCCGAGGTTTGGCTGCGGGCAGCGGCGTGGACGCCGGTCGATCCGGCCGACGTGCGCAAGGTCGTGCTCGAGGAGCCGCCCGGCCAACCTCTCGCATGGCCGATCACAGGTCGTCGGCCGCGCGCAAGGCGCTGTTCGGCGCCGTGGGAGGCAACTGGGTCGCTTTCAACGCGCCACGACCTGAAGTTGCCCGTCCAAGGAGGCCGGATCGGCTTCCTGATGTACCCGCAGGCCGAGAACAAGAGCGGCTTCCTCGGCGCTCGATCCGGACAAGTTCAAATACCGCATCACGGCGTCGGCTGGCTGCGCGACCTCGGGCTGGCCGACGGCCGAGCGGATCCGGGGCGTTTCATGTAATACGTAACTGG
>ERZ1370068.173-contig-10153_pt1 | contig 35470 bp, 52 predicted proteins | sample MGYA00561227_ERZ1370068 | MGnify/ENA primary metagenome ERZ1370068 (study PRJEB38410, sample SAMEA6850437) | metagenome | study: Metagenomic assessment of the ecological functions of the soil: analysis of the soil microbiota associated with the... | reverse complement strand
TTGTACTTCGTTCAGTTACGTAATGCTGTTCGAAGAATTCTGCGGGATGAACGAAGCGGCAGTTCGATCGAAAATTTATTTCGCAGCAGTCTGTCGCTGTTTCCCAGGAAAGAATTCTGGCGGCACGGACCGCGTTCCAACGCCGGATGAAATCCGCAATTGCTCGTCCTGGATGGATGATGAAATCGAAATTCTGCGGCCGAGTCTGGTTATTCCTGTAGGCCGATTGGCAATCATGCAATTCATCGACTGCGCCAAATTAGAGAAAGTGGTCGGCCGCAAGGTTTCGCGTTGAGCGCCGAAGGCACCGGTTCGAAGTGATTCCGCTTCCGCATCCGTCAGCGCGCGTCGCCCTGGCACAAGATTGCGCCAGGGAAAGAATTGCTCCGACGCGCGCTCAAACTGATCGCGCGCCATTCAGCAGTCGCGGCGAAAGCGGCGGCGAGAGCTAGATGATTGCAGAGATTGGTTAGGGCTGATTTAGTGCGTGACCTGAAAAACATGGCTGCACAGCGAAAGCCCAACTTGGTTCTTTCCTGCCGGACCAACAGAGAGCGGACACGCTCGCGTGTTACGGAGGCGCAAAGGTGCACGCGCCTAACCTTAACAAACTTGCCTCTCAATCCGCGGTTTTCGAGCGAGCGTGCGTGACACATCCGGTTTGCACGCCTTCACGCTCGTCGCTCATGACGGATTACATGGCCGCATATCAACGGATGCACACGCAACAGCGTGCCACTTGATCGACGATTCCTTATTTTTCCTGAATTGATGGAGGACAGGGATTATCGCACGGCGTACATCGGGAAGTGGCATCTTGGTGAGGAAGGGCCGATCGGGCGAGGATTCGAGGAATGGGTTTCCACCGACGACCACGGCGACTACACAAATTTCCTCATTTCAAGGGGATTACGCCTGACAAACAAGACGGACGATTCTCAGAGCTGGCCATCAGCAGTCTGCCTGTCGAACTGTCACGGCCAAAGTTTCTCGAGAGACGTGCATGCGAATTCATCGAGAAACATAGCGGCGATCCTTTCATTCTCGTTGTTGGTTTTGTAGAACCGCATTCACCTTACAACGGGACCGCTCAACGATGAGCATTCGCTCGATCAGGTGGATCTCGATGTGACAGCCACGCTTCCTGAGAGTGATGATATTCCTCTTCGTTACCGTTTGATGCGCGAATGGCAACAAGCGGAAGCCATCCTGGATCGACAGCGGCTGCCGACTCAATTGTTTTTTGGCGTCACTCCTGAGGAATACCGCAGTTAAGCAGCGTTACCTCGGCCTGGTTACACTGGTGGACCGAAGCGTCGGGCGCCGTTCTTGGTTGCCTGGAACGATTGGGCCTGAGTGATCACACGATCGTTGTGCACACGAGCGATCACGGCGACAGCTTGGCGCGCATCACCTCTTCGGGAAAGAAACAATGTTCGAAGAGGCCACACGCGTTCCTCTGTTGATTCGGCTTCCTGGGCAAACACGCGCCGCAAACCATTCAGCAACGAATCAGTCACATCGATTTCGTGCCGACGCTGCTTGATGTTCTCGGCCAGGCGAACCATCCCCAATGCGCAGGCAAAAGTCTCGCTGCCGCTAATTAACGAAGAAGCAGCCGCGCCAGAAAACGTGTTTCTCGAATGGGCGCCAAACCGGACGAAAGTAAGAGAAGGGCACCAAACTAGCTCGGCGACGCATGGTCAAGCGCGCCGTCGAGGAATCCACTCGGACAATTGTTACTCCAGATGGGTGGAAGCTTTGTCTGCGCGACAAGGATTTGAATGAATTGTATAACCTGAACGACGATCCGCTGGAGACGCGCAACCTTTATGCGGACCGGCAATACGCGTCGGTGATTGCTCGTCTTACCGGCGAGATTCATCGTTGGCAGGAATCCGCAAACGACAAGCTCAAAGTGTGACTAGATAACGCGCGCCGCCTCATGAAGCAGGCGATTTGAGGACGTAAGTTACTGCTTCGAAAGCTTCTTTTCTTCCAGCAAAAGTGTTTTCACATCGGCTAAGAACAGGCGGGGATCGAGGGTCGCTGAGCTGTAGATGTTTCGGATACGGCCGGCGCGATCGATGAGAAGCACGCGCAGGATATGATACAACGGGCCTTGGGGATCGTTGGGATTGGATCGCTGGTCCACGGCCTGTCCGTAGCGTTCGAAGGATGGACTCCAGAGCCGCGTGCGATTTCGCCGTTACGAACTGCCATTCGCATCCGATTTGTCATCGCGCATTGCTTCCGAATACTCGGCAAGCCGTTGTGGCGTGTCGTAGTCCGGATCGAAGCTTAAGCTGATGAGGCGCATGTTTGTTGCCAATTCTTTGTCGTTGGCGCTAGGCGCGTGCAGCTGGCTTAAAACACCAGACCGCGTATGGACACGCTTTCGGCGCGGCGCAACGAGTGTAAATGAAGCTCAACACGGTGATACGCCCATGCGTGAGCTGGCGCAGGTCTAGTGATTTGGAGTCTGAATCAATTATCGCGCCGTCAGGCTGCCATCTTGATCACTGGGTAGCGCGTAGCTACCCGCCACGGGCGGATCGTAATCGTAGTCTGCATCAGTGCGACGAAACAGTGTCGGCTGCGATCAGCTACCGTCACACGAGACAAACAAAGCGTAAGCGCGAGTGCCAACACTCGAGCTGCGACTCGCGTTCATGACACCGGGCTACGGAACTGATGCAGCAACGCGATTTCGCACCGAGGTTTTGTCGCGCCGAAAGAGCATGTGATGCGGACGGCCGAGCTTCAACGCGGTGAAATCAAGATCGAAACTTGGCTTCAGTTCTTTGCCGTCCCATGCGTAAGCGCGCACGAACTGCTCGTTGTCGTTCGCCTTTCTTGTCCCAGCGCGCCAGAAGCGAACTCGTAAAATAGAGCCGTTTCCCGTCCCAGCTCTGCGACACCATGTTTACCTGCCTGCCAATTTGTTTCTCATAAATCTGTTTCGGTTTCTGCGGATCCGAAACGTCGAACACGCGGCACTTGCCGTCGCCGAAGCAATCAACAAACAACGTCTTGTCATCGGCGCTAAGGCTGATATCGACCGGGAGCACGCCGCCCTTGACGTCCCCGATCGTGCGCGACTTCCTTCGCCTGCCATTCGCCGTGGTCGTCCTGCGTAGACCAGCCAAAGTTTCGATGTCAGCGCCGTGGCGGTGAAGGCGTAGTTGTGCTTGTCGCCCCAGGCCCAGCGGATTTCCAGCGGCGCGCCCGGCACCTCGAAAACTTTCTTCGGCTGACGCGCATGGAAATCCCACATCACCATCGGTTGAACCGAAATGCTTCATCGCCTTCGGGTCAGCCGTCAATTTCGCCGAAGTCCATCGTATAGTTGTTCCAACCCGGTGAACGATGAGGTAAGCAGCGCGTTCTTTCGCGGCAACACGCGCGCATCATAGCCGTAGCCGTCGGCGAACTTCGCGTCCTCGATGCGCCGCGCGCATCATCTTTGTCGGCAGCCAGTGGGTGGCGATGTAGTTGCCGTCATTGCTGTATTCGACCAGCGCCGTCCGGCCGCCATGATCTTTTTCATTCGAGAGACATGGAATGAGCACGCGACCCGGCAAAGCGTAAGCGCCGTGAGGTCCGATCGCGCCGCCGGTGGCTTCTGCGAAAGTTGTCGATGGTCTTCACGATGCGCGGCTTTCGCCGGATCAGCGTGAACGTCGAAAATGAAGACGCGGCTGTTCTCGAGGCCCGCCAGCCAAAGCTGACGGCGGTCATCGGTGAACCCGCCGTGGTGCGCTTCGTTGCGTCCGCCAACGGAGATGCTGCTGATGACTTTGCCGTAGTTAGGCGATCCGGGCTTTACGTCAACCGTGACGAGTTTGTCCGAGCCGTCGCCCAGTCCTTCGACGCCGAGCGTCCACACATAGACGAACTCTTCCTGCCCATCGATGCGGGCAAGGTAAGGCGAAGAGCAGGTTTCATCCGCGCGTGCAGTGCCGACGCCGAAGACGAATATTGACGCCAGAATACTTGCAAAGCCTGCGTTTGAGATTTTGGCGAACAACAAGTGAGTGATACTGCGTGTTTTCATGATTAGATCAGCCTCCTTCTCGACAACTTTACGGATTACTTACCATGTGCGTCGCTGGTTTTCCACGGCGGATTTATCCCGCTATCAGATCTCCCATCTCGCGCGTCGATATGGGTTGCGGACGCGATGCTCTTCACCGACTTGTTGGCGACTCATTCTCGCGGCCGGTTTGCTCATCTCAGAACCTGGGCGCCCACCCTTGAATACCGGATGTGAGGGCTTGGATTTGCCCTTCTCTGTCGTCGCGAAGCGCTTCTGCTGCTGAGCCAACCGTTGACTTTAACTCAGCAATGGTCGCTTGTTGCGCCTCGACTTGTGTGATGCTCTTGAGGAACTTCGTTGAGCAACATCGCGTTCACGGCGTCGTAGCGAACGGTGAGGAGTTCACCGGACTTGTCCCGCACCACCAGATCGGGATTTACCTCGGCTACTTCTTCGGCGATTAAACCAGAATTGCGGTGTATTGGTGTCGTCACTTTTATAGTGGAAAGTCACAGGGCCTGAACGCGAGAATCGCTTCGCTGACCTTGTTCCATCGGTTGAATCTCTCTTGAATCGTCGTGAAGAAGTCATCGTCCCCAGCTTGCCGGTTGAATCGATCGACACTTGTACGGCATCGGCACCTCCATGGGAGCCCCGAAAATGTTGCCGATAAAGCAACTATTGCTCACATTAAAACCAGGGACGGATCTGCCGATACAGATAACATTGCTGGCATCGATAACGCCGCCACCAGCGCCAAAACCCAAGGCGATGTTATCGTTGCCCAGTGTGTTGTTGTTAAGCGCCTGACCACCACGACCGTGTTGCGGTTGCCACTGGTATTGCTGAGAGCGCACTACTGCCTACCGCGGTGTTGTTGATGCCAATGAGTGCTGCTAGGCAGCGAGCTGATGCCGCAGGCGGTATTGCCGTCACCGCTTGTATTGTTGGCGAGCGCATCACGGCCGACGGCCGTGTTTGAGTTGCCCGTGATGTTCTAGAGAGCGCCTGAAGACCAGTGGCCGTGTTGTCGGGCCCTCCGTGTTGCCAGAGCGCGCTACCTCCGGTGGCTGTGTTGTTCGCCGGTGGTATTGTTCCGAAGCGCTTGAATGCCGTCAGCCGTGTTGAGCTGCCCGTCCGTATTGGTGCTAAGCGCGCTAAAACCAGTGGCCGTATTAAGCTTTCCGGTGGTGTTGCTAAACAGCGCGTATCGCCAGTGGCCGTATTGGTCCTCCGTCGGTGTTGCTGAACAGCGCGGAAGCACCGGCTGGCCGTGTTCGACGATGCCTCCTGTGTTGCTAAAGAGGCGCGAACGCCCCATTGGCTGTGTTCTCTGCGCCGATGGTGTTGACTCAGAAGCGCCCTGGCGCCAGTGGCTGTATTGTTACAACGAGGTGTTCCAGCAAGGAGCGCTCCAGCGCCGACGGCCGTGTTGAAATTGCCTTCCGTGTCGCTCTTCAGTGAGGAAAACCAACTGCCGTGTTGAACCCGCCAGTGGTGAGGCTAAAAGGGCGTTTTGCCCCTCAGCTGTGTTGCCGCCGGCTTAGCCGCCGTCTGGTGGCGGGACGACTCACTTGCGCAACTGCGCGCAAAGCGCAAAGGCGACCAAGCGCAAAGAGATTAAGAATAATGTTTCGGTTGTTCATAGAGTTGATTTCTTCCATTGCTGTTTAGCCCTTCTTGAAATGATTAATTGCTTTCCTTTTTACAAAGGGATTCTGGCACGGCGCTTCGCTGCGAACAGAATTGGTGCAGCCGCCAATCGACGATTACTGACCGCGGCTGGTGGGATCCACGCCGGCAAAGTCAGGAAGTCGATCATGCGAAAACTTTCCAGCGTTCCGTCGTGGGTCGGCAGCGTTGGGTACTCAGCTGGGTTGCACGCTAAAGTAAGAGTCAGGGTCTAGCTGAAGCAGTCCGATAAATACTTCGGCCACGATACGCGCACCCATAGGGCCAAGACGTAGTCCGTCCTCTCTTAGCTCAGCTTCTTTCAAGATGTAGTAGAAGAGCGGCGTCGATGCGACAAACGAAGGCACGGATCGGCTGCAACTCAGCCAGCTCGGCGTTACTGAGTGGCGGGATGCCCATTTCGCTTGGCGATGCGCTGACCAGACGGTAGCGACCATGTCAGGCATCTTAATAAATTGCGCTGCATCAGCGAGACTCGGCGGCGTCCCGCTGGGTATCGTCTCCAGAGGAAGCTGGAAGAGTGGCGTCGAAATCTTTGTATCGATTCTTTTGTTCGGGCGCGCATCGGCACTGTAAGCGCCGCCGAAATCGAAGAAAGTTTGCCACCCGATAAAGCGCCTCGGGGCTCTGGCAAAGCCACGCAAAGTCAACAGGGTCGGCGGCTGCCCTGTTCGTCGGGTCGAAAATCATACCAAAGAATGGCTGTCCGTTATCGCCATGGAGATTGGCGCGGTAAGAGGGCCGCACCATACTGTGCCCAAATCGGTAGGTGATCTGGAACTCTACCGGAATAAACGCCTCGTTATGTAGCGGAGTTATAGAAATGGCGACCGTTTGTCAGAACATCATCTATCACCGGCTGAGGGACAATATGCGGCAGGAACTCGTGAAGGATCATCCACTGGTAATGCCACACGGTCAGCCGGCGGGCATCGAAGGTAAGCGTCATTGTCGGGGATCGACGGATTCTGCGATCGAATGAGATCCACGGCATGGTTATGAAACAACAGAAACGCCGCATGCAGATCCGGCGATCATCATGTTCTCATCGTTGCGTGGGTCACCGATAATCGCTGCGTTGTTGGTCGGATCTCGCGGCAGGTCCTCGAACTGACCGCCGCTTTCGACCCGGAATTTGATCGGATCAGCGGAGTCGTATAACTCCGGGTTACCGCCTGGTCCGTCACCGTATACGGAATCCAGATCAAAGAAGGCAGTCCGAGCGTTGGGTGATCTTATGGGTTGAGTTGGGAATCCGAGCCGGGACGTCAGGTCAAACGTCATATCATGGTCAAGGAACTGACCGAAAAACGTTACCCCGGCAGTATGCAGTTGGATTGTTCCGGTTGATCAGGCTGAGATTGGGATCCATGATCAGCGCCACAGGACCCGCTGCCAGATCGTCGTTCGCATCCAGAATCCCACCCAGCCGACCAAGCTCCATAAGAGCGTCGCGAACCGCATTCGTTGGCGGCGCGAATGGCGGCAAATTCGGAACATCCGACCAAAATATCCTGACACCGTTGCATCCGGAGGTCCCTCCCGATGCTGCGTGCCTTCCCCTAACAGGGTCGGCGCGACTATCAACGCGGTGACGACGACGAAGGCTAGTGCAATGCAAGGTGGCGGAATTGATATTTTTTTCAACTGAGGCTGCAGATTCATGGTTCTTCCTTTCTTTGTTGAGGCTGGATTGTTGTTGAGGTGATCTTTTCTTTTTGTTTTCGTAGTTTCCGAGTGTCATCGGACCGGCTGGAAGTAGTGCTTCTTGAGGTAGTGGGCGACCTTCTTGCCGAGCACGGCACCCTGCGTGTCGGCGGTGCGGAAGTGGATGCCGGCCCACACTCGGGCGTCGATGACCTCCTTGAGCGCGTCCGAGAACCGGTCGAAGCTCCGCGTGGTACGGATTTGTTGCTGAAGGCGCTGAAGCCAATCCTGTCGGTGCCGAAGAAGTTCTTGAGCGTGTGCACGAACGCAGCTGGTCGCGCAAGCGTGGCCCGAGGGGTGGTCGGGGAAGGGCGGCGTGAAGAGCGGCGGCGGGTTGCAGACCGGTGTCGCTGGGTCGAACAGCGGCAGCCACGTCGGGTCGGCCTCGGTCGCCGGGTTGCCGTCGGTGTCGGCCTCGCGGATCGCCGTGATCGGACGCCAGAACTGCCAGTAGTACTTGTCGTTCCAGCAGCCGATCAGGGCGTCAGCCGCAGCCAGGTTCTCCATCGCGAACAGGCGAGCGCTACTCGACGATGTCCAAGTTCCTGGCTGGCGGCCAGCGTGCGAAAGATCCGGTTCCAGAGCGCCATCGCTTGGTCCTGCCAGAAGATCGCAGCATCGGTCTCGTCCGCCGTTCGGGTCGTGCTCGTGAGTGAGCCGACCTCCTTGACCTCGTTGAAGTCCTCCGCGTAGTCGGCACTGGTGAGCGCGTTCGGCCCGTCCGGTGCGGAGCATCTCTGCGCTCGGGACGATGAACGGCCGCACGTTCCCGACCCACGGCGCGGGGTCGTTCGCGAAGTTCGGTGGCGTTGGCCGCCAGATGCCCGGCGCTGGCGGGTAAAGCGCCGGCGGCGGGCCGAAGCGTCCGTCGTTCATCCGCGCTTCGAGCATTGCCGCGGCTGTCGTCTCACCGATAGCGATCCCCGCAGCCTTCGATCCCGGTGGGTTGTCGGGCAGGCCCGCTATGTAAGCATCGTAGAGCGGCTGCAACGTCGGCAGCTGCGCTGCCGGGAAGATCAGCCCACGAGCACACGGAACGCCGCCGTCGCCGCGGCCGCCTCCTTCGAGTCCGTCGGATTCGCATTCGGCTGCACGAGATACGGCCGGTGGCCACGGTCGATCGCGTTGACCGCGTCATACACCGCGCCCTGCACCATCGCGAAGCTGCAGCACCGATACCGGCGGCGGCTGCCCGGCAGTTCGTGACGATCGCCGTTCGACGCGATCAGCGTTCCAGTCGGTCACGGCGTCCGCACGCGCGACTTTAAGTGAGGCGAGCGCGACGAGCACCAGCGCGATTACAACTCGCAGAATTGATATTTTTTTAACCGAGGCAGCGGATTCATTGTTTTTCTCTTTCTACATATTGGTTTCCGAAACGATGATTGCTTTCCCTTTACAAAGGGATTCCGGACATGCGTGCTGCGCGGAACGTTAATTTTTCTGACGGCTTGCTTTTTTCTGCGATCTTGATACAAACCGCTGACGTGAAGACGCTGGCAGGGAACGGGCACTGGCTCAGCAGTGATTGGTTTCCGTCGACCCACTGGAGCGTGGTCCTCGCGGCTGGGAGAAGCCAGGCCGAACCGGAGATTGCGCAGGCCGCGCTCGCCGAGCTTGTGCCAAACCTATTGGGCGCCGCTTTACAGTTTCGTGCGCAGTCGCGGGCTATACCGTGCACGATGCGCAAGATCTCTACCCAGAGCTTTTTCGCCTACCTGATCGAACGCAAAATCTACGCTCGCGCCGATCGGCAGAAAGGCAGGTTCCGTTCATTTCTGCTTGCCTCGCTGAAAATTTTCTCGCGGACGCTTTCGACCGCGAACGGACGCTGAAGCGCGGCGGCGGACAAGAGTTTTCTGCCTCTGCATGAAGAGCAGGTCGAAGAGGCGGAGTCGCTTTTCCAGACTCACAGTGCCATGAGCAGTGAAGATCAGATCTTTGATCGCAGCTGGGCGGAGGCGTTAGTCACGGCTGGACTGGAACGGCTCTCGGCAGATTACAAAGGTGAGTCCAAGGAGAAGCTCTTCAACGAATTGAGGATTTTCCTTACCAGTGGCGCTGAACCGCTACCGACTTACGCCGAGTTGGCGGTTCGCCTGGGCATGACGGAGTCAACGCTTCGCAGCCATGTCACTCGCCTCCGAGCGCGTTACCGGGAAGCGTTGCGCGCTGAGGTGCGCCGAACCGTGGACACCGAAGCGGAGGTGGATGAAGAGCTGCACGAGTTGCTCCGTGTGCTAACGGAGGGTTAAGAAAGACGCGCCATGGCAACACCACGGGCATCCGGCGGTCGCGGTCTGCTCGATATGCGGTGAGCCGTTGAACGCGAAAGGCGACTGCGTTGCTTGTCTGCTTCGGACAGGCCTCGAAGAATCATCAACGTTCGAACACCAAATCAGTCAGCCTCGTTGGTCTTTGGCGACTTCGAGGTCGCAGCGACGCGAAGACGGCTCTTACTGGGAACTCGGTCACGGCGCGATGGGGGTGACCTATCTCGCCGTGGACAAGGTGTTGCGTCGCAGGGTCGCCCTGAAAGTGATCGACGTTCCAGCGGCGGCGCGCGGCTCACAATCGGTGCGTGAACGCTTTTTGCGTGAAGCCCGCGCCGCGGCTGCTCTGCGGCATCCGAATGTGGCTGCCGTGTTTCAGTTCGGCGCTTCGCCGGATGCCAGTCACTGCTATTACGCAATGGAGTTGGTCGAGGGCGAAACCTTGGAGGCTCGCGTGCGGAGGGATGGTCCGCTTAATGCAAAACCGGCTCTGGAAATTGCGATCCAAATCACGCGGGCATTGATGGCTGCGGCGGCTCAGGGTTTGATCCATCGCGACCTGAAGCCCGGCAATATCATGCTGACGCGCGGTAACGCTGCGACGACGGAACTGGAAGTGAAAGTCATCGACTTCGGCCTGGCCAAGGCGATCGCGGATGCCGGAGGAGAAATGGACCTGACGCATGGAGAATTCGTCGGCACACCGAATTTCGCGAGCCCTGAGCAATTTGGAAGCGGCCCGGTCGATGCGCGCTCGGACATTTATTCGCTCGGCGCCACGCTCTGGTTCGCGCTCACCGGATTGGCACCACACTCCGGCAGCACGATCGAAGAGATCCGCGATCGTCAAACCCGCGACGATCTGCCGGTCGAGCAATTGGTCGCGAGGAAAGTTCCTGCTCCGGTGAGTCAAGCTGCTGCGCCGCTTGCTTGCGGTGGATCCCGGCTCAGCGGCCCGCGTCGGCTCGAGAGTTGATGGAAAAGCTGGAGTTCTGCCGTCAACAGCTGAGCGCAGGAACGGGCAGCGGCAGCTTCTTCAGTCAACTTAAGCAACGCCACGTTGTGCGCGTTGCCATTGCATATTGTGTGACCGCGTGGTTGCTCGCGCAGATCGCAACCCAAATTTCCCCATTCTTTGAAATCCCAAACCTGGAGTGTGCGCCTGGTCATTCTGGTGCTGGTCATCGGCTTCCCCATCGCGCTGGCGTTGGCGTGGGCTTTTGAGATCACTCCCGAAGGGATTGTGCGGACGGAAGAGAGCGTGCCTAGCGAGTCAAGTCGTCGGCGCACCCACTACATCTTCACCGTCGGCGCTTACAATCGTCACGCTGGCGGCGATAGGGTTGTTTGCCTTCCGTCTTTCCCGTCAAAAACCATCTTCAGCGCCTACCAGCGGATCCGTGGCGGCTGTTTCATCCGCGAAATCGATCGCAGTGCTGCCATTCGAAAACGCGAGCAACGAACCGAACACCGAGTATTTGTCGGAAGGAATTTCCGAGGCGCTGATCAATAGCCTGAGTGAGTTGCAGCAACTGCGAGTGATCGCGCGCCCGACGGCTTTTCGTTACAAGCAAAAAGATGTCGACCCGCGCCAGGTGGGACGCGAGTTGGGGGTGGCGGCAGTGTTGACAGGAAAAGTCCGGCAAATGCAGGACGCTTTGAACGTTCAGGTAGATTTGGTGGACGCCGTGACTGGCGCGGAGATTTGGGGCGCAGGATACGACCGCAAGATCACGGACTTGGTTGCAATCAAACAGGCAATTGCGCAACAGGTCACAGCGAAGTTGAAGTTGAAATTGTCCAGCGAGGAGCAGCGGCGGCTGGTCAAGCGCGACAGCACGAATGCAGAGGCGTATCAGTTCTACCTGCGCGGCCGCTATTTTTGGAACAAGCGAACTTCGGACGGAATCAAACAGGCGATCGAGCACTTCCAGCAGAGCATCGAGCGCGATCCTAATTTTGCTCTTGGCTACGTCGGCTTGGCGGATTCCTACATTGCACTGACGTTTTACAATTTTGCCGCCCCACACGAAACAATGCCAAAGGCAAAAGAATCGGCAATAAAGGCGCTGGCACTGGATAACACACTCGCCGAAGCGCACGCGACGCTGGCGCATATCCTGATCAATTACGATTGGAACTGGTCGGCGGCGGAGAAAGAGTTCAAGCGCAGCATAGAACTCAAGCCAGATTATGCGACGGCCCATCAGTGGTATGCGATTCATTATCTAACGGCTGCGGGTCGGTTGGAAGAAGCTGTCCAGGAAATGAAAAAAGCGCTGGAACTCGAGCCGGCGTCGCTCGTGATGAACACGTTTATGGGAGCGACACTCTACTACGCGGGCCGGGCATGATGAAGCCATAGATCAATGCCGCAGGACCATAGAGATGGATCCGAACTTCGCCGTCGCGCACTGGCACCTTGGTCTGGCTTATGAGCAAAAGCAGCTTCTTGATGCAGCCACCGAAGAGTTTAAAAGGCGATCTCTCGTCAGGAGGCAGTCCGCTAATGAAAGCTGCGCTCGGTCGTGCATATGCGAAGTCGCAGAAGAAGCATGAGGCGAATGAAATGCTCAATGAGTTGAATGAGCTTGCGAAGCAACAGTACGTGTCGGCCTACGAACTAGCGACGATCTACGTCGCGCTTGGTAACAATGAACAGGCATTTCAATTACTGGCAAAGGCATACGCGGAGCACTCGTTCCATCTTGTTAATCTGAACGTGTCGCCACAGTTCAAACCCAGTCAGGTCGGATCCGAGATTTCAGGATCTGGTGCAGCGCTCTGGCCTTTCCCGGTAACTCCGCCATGGTGCGCCGAACGGCACACACCGACGCGGAAGCCGACCAGGACTGACGACGAGTTGCTGCGCGTATTAACGGGAGCGCTAAGAAAGAAACACGATGACAATACCAGTGGCATCCGCTGTTACGATTTGTGCTGGACCCCGCTGCGTGGCGAGCCGTGCTTTGAGCAAATCGTCGCCTCCCTTGTGCCGAAAGGCAATTCTGTAACGCAGGCAACCCCTGCTGGGGCAAGACGAAACATGGGATTATCTGGATCACCTGTTTTCAAAAGCGATAGCCGTGCAGTTCGATTTCTTTGGCGAATGCTTTTTCAACGATTCGCCGTTGCTTAGTCGTTGAACACCTGCTGGATACGGTCTGCGATCAGTCCGGTATTCCGATTTTGCTGTGACGCCGAGCGTTCCATCGAAAGGGATGTTTAATTGCGCAGAAGACTTCGCTGAGCTCGGCGGTGAGGTTCTCATAGCGGAGAATCTCGATCCACAATGATTTTTCTTCCCGAGCGATCGGTGTACCGGAAATAGTTAATCGGGAACTGGCCGCGAGCCAGATACTCGTCGAGCGAAAGCGAACCGCCTTCGCGGGCGGCGTGCATGTGGTAATGTGACAAAACTTTGTCCCAGGGATTTCGTTCCACGCAAAATTTGAAATAGCTGTTCCAGACATCGCGAGGAACGCGCTTCCGAACCTCCAATGCGGGCATATGGCGATAAAACTTCTCGCGACTGGTGATTGAATGTCGCAACGCGGAGAAGATCTTGCCTGGCCTTTCCAGGATTTCAGGAATCGGGTTTATGGATCCCCGGTAATTGCGTGGTTGATGGCCTTCGACGGGCGGCTCGATCGGGGTCAAGACATCCGAAGGCCCGCAGTGTTTCGAAAGAAAGACCTCGATGCTCGTGCCTGCGGTTTTTGCCGTCTTGATAAAGATGAATTTATGTTTGTGGGACAGGATCATGGGAGCGTCACTGCTTCCCGCCAGCAACAGGTCGCACGAACGGTAAATAACCGCCAGTATTCGCCTAACTGGCCAACGCATCCTAAAATAATCCCACAATTGCCCCTGATGATTTCCTTGCAGAAACGCTTTCTCTTCGTTCACATTCCAAAAACGGCTGGTAATTCGATTCAGAGCGTTTTGCGCGATTATTCCGAAGATGAGCTAGTGGCTTTGCGGGGTGAACAGGACGGGATCGAGCGCTTTGGACTGCGTAATCCGAGCTACAAAATTAAGAAACATTCAACGCTGGCCGAGTACCGGGCTGCGCTCGGGGACACCGAGTTTGATAAACTCTACAGATTTACGTGTGTGCGAAATCCGTGGGACCGGATGATTTCCTATTATTTCACGCCGACGCAAAACACAGCCGCGTGGGACCGGAAAAATTCAGAAAGGTTATTGTTAAGGTCCTGCCAGTCTCAGACTATCTCCGGCTAGATAAGGGCGAAGGAGATCCGTTCGCCAACGTTAATTACATCATGCGTTTCGAGAATTTGGCTGACGACTTTCGCACCGTGTGTGCGGCTTTAGACATTTCGCCGACGACCCTGCCACGATACAATCGCTCGAAGCGCGAACATTATTCGAAATATTACGATGACGAGCTTCGCGAATTAGTACGCGCACGGTTTGCCGCGGAGGTCGAACGGTTTTGGCTATACGTTCGAGCAGCGATAAGAGCTACAATTTTCCAAGCGTCACGTATTCGCCGTTCGGATGGCGAAACCATTCCGGTATCTCAATCCCAGCCGCGACCATGCTCTCGTAACAATTTTGCGTTATTACACCTCGGCTGGTGCTTTCTCCAAAACTGCAAAGTTTTCTTTGGTCACGAACAACCGGTGCTCAGGCAGCTTTGGGACGTCGTTCTTCAGTTCATCCATCGCCTTCGCGCTGGGAATGTGGTCTGGCAGATGGGTGAACAGGTGTCGAAGCACTTTGGCGCGCAAGATCTGATGTATCCATATTTGGAACCAGGCTTTTCGCTCGAAGTAAATATCGCCGAATGGATTCTTAACTTTGGGCGGGTAGAGAGTCAATTTGGGATTATTCAGCGTTGCCCGGCATCTGCAGAATAAAAGACCATCTACTTCCGGCGAGCGCATGGCGTGAGAAATCAGGCTGCCGATTTTATCGGTGACGAGTTGGATGGGGTATTTGTCATCCACGCACCAATAAATCCACTCCTCATCGTCGATCTCCGTCAGCAAATGCAAGACGGTTCCCTTAATATCCGAAGGCGCTGGAAGATATTTTGACTTGTTCGGTATCTACTCCGCCAAGCTCCTGATAAGGAACATGAAAAACGAACGGATGATCCGGCCATAACTGGTCATATTGAAAAATCATGTGCTCTGTGATCGCTCGGATAGCGATCGCACGTGAGCACGATCGCTTTTATTTTATCCGGCAAACTCATAGCCAAACCGATCTATATCGACTTTGAACTTGTTCGCGATGATGTCCCTGGTTCGCGGCGTGTAGTATTCAGTGTAATGCCGCGCCCGTGGATTGGCCCTTTGATGGGGCAAGTTCTCGCTCACACCGAGCTTTTTCGCCACAAAGGCCCAGTCCTCATCGAGCCGTTCGAATTTCCCGATGAAATCGGCAAGCACATTGCCATTGGGATCGACGAACCAATCCAATTGATAACGATGAGGGGATGAGTGAACGCAGGTGGCGCTGCTGTATTGAATCCAATCGACAAATTCGTCGAACGTCATTTTATCTCTGAGTTGTAGCGCCTCGGTGCGCTCGTAAAGAGAGACGACGCGGTCCCACGGATTGCGAACGAATCCGAACTTGAAATAGGTCTCGAATTGCTTGTGTCCGATTTCTCTCCGGCGCTCATCTGGAAGTAACAAATACAAAGACGCCGAGAATCCGATTCTTTCTTCCCCCGTAGCGCGTCCAATACGTCTCCATCTGGTTTTTGATCTGCCACAGATTCAGATGTGGTTTCCAAGCCTTACCGAGAATCGCGCTGAACGCTGGTCGAGCCCGTCTTTGGCACTTCTACGAAAATGCACTTGTACTCATGAGAGATCATGGCCGGAGGCGTGTCACTGTACATTGAAAATCTCGTAGGCATTAGAAAGTGATGCTCCGCGGAGGGTCGGTAGCTCAATCGGTAGAGCAGCGCCCTTTTAAGGCGTTGGTTCCGGGTTCGAGTCCCGGCCGACCCACTCAGCAAATCGCGCAGCGAATTGGTTGGTCGATCCAATCGAAAGGTCGACAAACCAGCGGCGCTGGCTGCTTCCCCAATCCCTGTTCTGGATCGTCGCCAACGTGAAGGACCTCATCCGGTTTGAGTTCGGCTAACTTCAACGCGCGGCGGAAAATTTCGGGATCGGGCTTGTCCGCTCCGATTTCACTGGAGATGAAAATGTGCGCAAAAACTTCGAGATACCGAGGTGCTGGAGAATGAACCGCAAGCGCCCATCGAAATTTGAGATTACGGCGAGCTGAAAACGCGGCTGCAATTGTCTCCAGGACGCCGGGAACTTCAGGATAAAGTTCCCAGACACCGGCTTCCGCAAAGTGTTCGTAGGCGATTTCGAAAAATTATCCCGATCGATTTCACTTAATGAAGGCGCAACCTGGTCCAGGACGAGATCGACCAGTTCACGCCACCAGCCTTTGTCATCGTTCCTCGCGCGGGCCGGCGATTGCAGCGCGGCGCGGCATTTTCTTCCATGCCGAATAGAACGCATCATCGAGCTGGTGCGGATCGAGCGTAAGGCCTACCTCCGTGCCGGCCAGTGCGTAGTGGTGACCAACCGTCCGAGTCAAATAGAACAGTGTTCCAAGCGCATCGAAAAAGATCGCCTTGATCATTCCAGCCAAACGTTCAACTCCGAAGAAATTGCGAGCAAGCGCCCAAATCGGCCTTCGCAACGCTACGGCAGGGCAGGCGCTCAGCCCCGAAGGATCGCGAGCAGGCGTCCAAGCCCGAAAGGATTCTCGAGCAGGAATCTCAACTCTTCGAGGCCGTGCTCGCCTGGACGATGTGTGCCATAATTCAGTGATGCTGCCGGTTGAACATAACGATCCGATTAACGCAAAAATTCTGGCCATCTCAGAGGACAAAATCGAAGGATTCGTGCGCGAGCCATTTGAAGAAATTGCGAACCGCTCAGGTCGTAGGTGTCGATGTGGTCATGGCCCGGATCGGTGCCATGCTGCGCGCGGGCACAATCCGGCGTGTCCGGCAAACTTTGCTTGCGACGAACCTGGCTCAGGGCGCGCTGGTCGCGTGGAAAGTTCCCGAGGACAAGATCGACGCGGCCTTCGACTGGATGTTTCAACACGACCCTTTTTCGGGACATGTCGTGCTGCGTTCCACCGACACCGTCAGTGCCGGATCTGACTACAAACTTTGGACTACTGTAAAGGTCCCCAGGGATTTTCATTCGAAGCCCATTGCGAATTGCTGGCGAAAAAGTCGGAGCCGAGCGTTTTCGCATTATGCCGGCGAAAGGAATTTTCACCTCGGAGTGGGACATGTTCGCCGGAAAACGATCGAGCCGGGCAGCAAAGCGGATCAGCCGGCAAGAATGATTCCAGTGCAGTTTGTCAATCTAAGTGACGCCGAATGGAGTGTGCTTCTGGCACTTAAGCGCGAATTCACTCCGGAAGAGATCAAACCGTCGCCGTGGGTTGTGCGTGCCAATGAAGCCGGCGTCTCGGCGGAAGAACTCTATCGCGTGGCGGAAGAATTGACTGCGCGAAAAATTATCGGGCGCTTTTCGACCTTCCTGGAACACGTCAAGCCGTCGGCGGGCGGCGTGCGCGTCACCCGATTTAATGCGCTATTTCATTGGGCAGTGCCGCGCGGTCGCGAAATTGAAGCGGGCGGCGAAGTCGGCCGTCACCACATTCTGACGCATTGCTACTGGCGCGAAGCCGGACCGGAGTTCAAGAACGTCAACATCATGGCCGTGGCGCACGGCACCGATAAACAACTATTGCTCGATCATAAAGCGGCTATCGATCGGCATCTTCGCTCCTGCGACATCCCGGTCTCATACACAAACGTTTTCTGGGGTGGACGAAGCGAGATTAAACCTTCGGAAATTTCGCCGCACATCTACCACGATTGGCTGTCGGAGCAGTTGAAAAGTTAAAAAGTTTACAAAGTTGTGACCGCGGGAGTTGACCGCGGCAGCGCTGTGTATCCAATCGTGTGAGCGGGCCGAGGTCAGCGCCCTCGGCTACAGTCCCGCGCTCACGAATTTTTCACGGTAAGTCCGATCCAGCTTTCGTAGGAGAGCGACGGCAAAACTTTGGCGATCGATTTGTTTGCCAAGCGCCATCGCCAGGAGATTGCGCGGCTTTGCAGCTCTTTCGGAAAATCTTCGCGAGATTGATTCACGTTGACCCCGATACCGGCGATTGCCAAATGCGCCGCTTTCTCCTGGGCTCGCATCTCTACCAAAACGCCGGCGATTTTGCGTCCGTCAATTTGCACGTCGTTTGGAAGTTTAATCGTGGGTGTGAGGGAAAATTCGTTTTGAATCGCACCGGAAACGGCTTCGGCCGCCCAGGCAGTAAGTTGCGGCGAGCTCGCGAGATCGATCTTCGGTCGCAAAAAGAATCGAAAACCAAAGTCCTTTTCCTGCTGCCGATTCCCATCGATTGCCGCGCTGACCACGCCCAGCGGTTTGATGTTCAGCGAAGACAACGAGACCCTCCTTTGAATTTGCATTCGCGATTTGCAGAATCGCATCGTTTGTCGAGCCCGTTTGCTCGAGGACAATAATCTCCCGGCCGATTACGCCGCTGGCGAGGTCGGCCTGCAATTCTCAGCGATCGAGCCCGTCTGGCATCGTCGACTCTCAGCCGGCACCTGGGTCATTTCCAGGGCAATATCGATCGCGCGCGCGGCGTTCGTCAGGCCGCCGATGGAAATGTAATCGACTCCCGTGGCTGCGACGCGTTTTACGTTTTTCAACGTGATGCCGCCGCTTGCTTCAAACTGGATATTGCCTTTCCTCAGGGCAATAGCTTCTCGCATCTGAGCGGGCGGCATGTTGTCGAGAAGAATGACGTCTATGCCCTCGACGTCGGCGAAAGCGCGCGCTTGCTCCAGATCATCAGCTTCCACTTCAATGCGGATGTTTGGTTGCTCCTGACGAAGCTGACGAATTCGATCGGCAAAACTGGAAAGCCCTCCAAAAGTCGCCAGGTGATTGTCCTTTACGAGCACCATGTCGTACAAGCCAAAGCGATGATTCACGCCGCCGCCTGCGACCACTGCTGCCTTTTCCAACGCCCGCAGTCCGGGCGTGGTCTTGCGTGTATCCAGAATCTTGGCTGGATCGTTTCCAATGGCATCAACAAATTGGCGCGTAAGGGTCGCGATGCCGCAGAGACGTTGCAAAAATTCAGTGCGACACGCTCCGCCTTCAGAATCGAACGCGCCAAACCGCGCACTTCGATAATAAGGTCGCCGGCGACAACTTCGTCTCCATCCCGGTGAACGAACCTGGATATCAATTGAGGGATCGACCCGTCGAAAAACTTCCGCTGCGGCTCCCGTGCCGGCAACGATGGTCATTTTCACGCGCCGTAACGCGTCCTGTTGCATGAAGCGTCTCTGGCACGAAAAAATCAGTCGTGATATCGCCTTGGCCGATGTCTTCCGTTGAGAGCCGCGGCAATCGGATCGTAACGGTCTGGCTTCATCGAAATTTGTTAAGCGCTGGCTTGACGATATGGATCGTCCGGATTCAAAAAGGTTCCGAGCGAGCGAATAACGATAAGCGCGAAACCCGAACACGTCTATCAAAGGCACCTGTCGCAAGCGTGTAGGTACAGGCGTCCTCGGCAAATCGCGATACGACCAAAAGCGCCCAGCAGAGGACAGCTCAAACTAGACAAAAAAGATTCGGGCAGCGCACGCTAAGGAGAAACAACGAATATAACGAAAACGTGCAACTACCCGAATCGCCTTAACCTGTTGAGTTTGACAGTTCGTAGCGACGGGCGTTCAACTTTTTACGAAAAATCCGTGTCTGAGCGTTAGTTAATGGAAGTCAGAGAGTTACGAAACGCCTATACCGGCTGGCCATTACAGAAGATTCTGCTGGGCTGCCGCTGCCGACTCGCGCTGCTTCATCGCGAATCTCCTGGAGCAGCGATTTAAATTCACACTGCTCCAGCGCACGGATCAGATTGGGATAATCAGGTCTGATCTGGAGCTCATCGATCGGCACCGGCAGTTCAAGATGGCAATCCAGATCAACCATTTTCCGGTTTTCCAAAATTTGGTCGCGAGAGTTAGCAAGCTTCTCGCGGGTTCGCGCGCTTTTCACCTTGTCGATATTGGCCAGCAACGCGTCAAGTCCGCCGAATTCACGAATCAATGCCGCAGCGGTTTTACGGCCCAATCCAACTCCCGGGATGTTATCGACTGAATCGCCGGCTAGCGCGAGGACATCGCCGATCAGATTCGGCTGAACCTCCCATTTTGCGGTGACCTGATCTTCGCTTAGCAACGCGAATGAGTCCTTTGGCGAAGCAAGATCCGCTTTCGCTGTGGTATAAACTTTTACGCAAGGGCCGACGAGTTGATACAAATCCTTGTCATTGGTTGCGAGCACAACTTCCATTTGAGGTCGCTTGCAGGCGGCGATGGCGTAACAGCCCATCAGGTCGTCGGCCTCTGTGTTGGGGATGGAAATATTTCGGAAACCCAGCAAGGGCGTGAGTTTCTGGATAAAATCGAGCTGCGGGACCATTGGCTGGGGCATTTCCTTGCGCGTCTCCTTGTAAGCAGGCTGGAGCTTCACTCGGCGCTCCGGCATTCCTTCGTCCCAAAAAACTGCGCCTAATTCGGGCTGCAGATGCTTAACCATCAGCCGCAATGTTTTCGTGAACCCGAAAATTGCGTTGGTCGGTTCGCCCTTGGAGTTAGAGAGATTCGGGATGGCGAAAAACGAGCGATAAACGTAATAATGACCATCGATAAGCAGGAGTTTCATCGCAAAGGCTGATACTGGATTCTGAATGCATGATACCGGATGATCAAGGCGTGACCGAAGAATGGATTCGTGCGTGTTGATGGCAGCGAATACGGGCCGGCCAATATCGAGACGCTACGTGAGTGGAAGGCAGAAGGACGCGTCCTCCCTGCAAACGAAGCACGTCGCGCGGATGCCGAGCTTTGGAGTTTGGCGGCGGAAATTCCCGGCCTATTTGATGAAGAGGCGCTCCGCCACAGTCAGCGCCGCGCGGCTGACCCGTTCGACAAGTTCAGTGCAGCCTCTGCCGCCACTACCGCCTCGCGGCTTCGGATCAGATTTTAGCTGACACGCTTCGGATATATGTAAGAGGCTTTCTTCAATTCCTTTCCCTTACACTCCTGGTGGTTTTGCCTTCGGTCTGCGCGCCAGCTGACGGCCATGTGGATGCAGACCGGGAAGGCGTCGGACGCTGATCCACGCGTTCTCGCTGCGGGGGCTTTGCTTTTTTGATGTTCATTTTCTCGATGGCGATGTGGCCTGTTTACGTCGCCGGCATTCAAATCATTACCACTGAAATTGCTGCCGGGCGCCGCATCGGATTTTTCACTGCCCTCAATGACGCTGTGCGGTTCTGGCCGCCGCGTCGCGGCGCTGTGCATCTTCGTCTATGGCGTTTTCTTCTTGCTGATCGCTATTTGCGTTCCTGATCGCAGCGATGATCGTCGCCGGCGGCCTCTTCGGTGTTCGTGATTCTTCTCGCGCTGGCTTTGCTCGGCCTGCAGGTTTGGATGTTCGGTCGCTTTTTCGTCAATGTCCTTTTCTGGCAGCAATTTGCCGTTCTCGAAAACGCAGGAGTGATCGAGTCGTTGCGCGAAAGTCGAAATCTGGCGCGGAGCGGCCGCGAGCTTCCGTGGTTTCAACGTCCGATATGGCGCGGCGTTTTTATTGCGTCTCTCTGGTTTGCGTTTGTGCTGGCGATCGCGCTCGTCTCGGAATGGACGACGCTTCAGCATTCTTTTAACGAGTTGATGACGACACAGGATCCGCAGACACTTCTGCAAAAGCTGACTGAAGCCCAGCAGGCACGCGGTTTTGACGTTTTAACGTTCGCGCTTGGGATTTTGCAGAAAATTCTTCAGCCGCTGATCGGGATCGCGTTCGTCCTGCTATACATTGATAGCCGAAAGAGAGCGGTAGAATTGCCACTCCACAGAGCGGCGCGACTCGCGTTACATCAATTGCGGCACGACGGGATACGCTCAATCCATCTGTCGGCTCCGCAAGAGAAGCTGCGCAATCTTGCTGAAGTGACGGCCAATATAAGTAAGATAAGCGATAAACGAGACGAGTTGAGCGCTGATCAACCAAACGTGACCGCCGCGAGTAATGAACAAATCAGGCCAGATCCAAATCGCGAGCGCGCAGGCGAGGTTGAGGAAAAAAGCAAAGGAACTAGCACATAAATATTGAACAATTGGTCGGTTCTGGCTCGCCCGTAAAGAGCCCGATCGGCATCGTTACGCGCTTCTGCGATGCGGGCGTGAATGAGTCGCATGTCATAGATGAAAAGCAGGCACACAGCGGCCGCATAAGTGGCGCTCAGCTGGAACCACGCTAGAGGATTGTCGAGACGGCTAAAGGATCGCTTCGCCCAGTGCGAAACCGATGTAGAAAAAGTTATGCCCAAATTCCATTGGCCAACGAATCACCGTGAGCGTGTGAATAATTGACCGTGACCAAAAGATAAAGATCACGCACAAACCTGCGGCGACATAGAGAAACGAACCCCAATGCCGCATCGTGATAATCGCACGAGCATTATCCGTTAAGAAAAAAGGGCGACCCCTGGATAATACTGGCAAGCGTAAGCTCGACGTTGATGACAACCGAATCGAGCTCGCGGCGGCCTTCACTCTGTGGGTTCACGATGCGACTCGTAACCGCTCGATGATTGGAATGTCAAGGTACTCGGAATGTTCGCGGCCTTTTGATTTGTTCCGAATCTTTTCTGCTTGGCGAATCGGCGAAGCGCGTCGTAGCTAACAGTCATCTTGATATGGCGGCGAAAACCGAGCAAAAAACCAGCGAAGACAAAGTCACTGCAGCACGAAACAAGAACCTCGACCTGGCGATCCAACAGATCGCAAAAGACTACGGCGAAGGCGCGATCATGCGCCTCGGCGATGAGAAGATTGTCGATATCGATGTTATTCCTACTGGGAACATTTTGATCGATCGCGCCCTCGGCGTCGGCGGATTTCCGAGAGGCAGAGTCGTGGAGGTTTTTGGCCCGGAGTCCTCGGGAAAACGACGCTAACATTGACCGTAATTGCGCAGGCGCAAAAACGTGGCGGACTTGCGGCCTTTATTGACGTCGAACATGCGCTGGATCCTGCATACGCAAAAAGCTCGGCGTTGATCTTGACGATCTGCTGGTTTCTCAGCCGAGCTCGGGCGAGGAAGCGTTGCGAATTTGCGAGACCCTCGTGCGCTCCAACGCTCTGGATGTCATAGTCATCGATTCCGTGGCGGCGCTGGTTACCAGGGCGGAGCTCGAGGGCGAGATCGGGGACACGACGGTTGGCGCACAGGCACGCCTGATGAGTGCGGCACTTGCGCAAACTCACCTCGCTCATTTCAAAAGCGCGGACCTGCTGCATTTTCACAAACCAAATCCGGGAAAAGATCGGCGTGATGTTTGGAAATCCGGAAACAACGCCCGGCGGGAAAGCGCTGAAATTTTACGCCAGTGTGCGTGTCGATATTCGGCGCATCGGCGCGATCAAGCAGACCGATGGTGTCGTAACTGGGAATCGGACCCGCATCAAGATTGTGAAAAACAAGGTCGCGCCGCCGTTCACGGAAGCTGAGTTCGACATCATGTACAACGAGGGAATTTCATCGACCGGCGCGCTGCTCGATCTTGCATTGGAAAAACAGGTCATCGAAAAGCGCGGTTCCTGGATGAACTACAAGGGCACGCAGCTCGCGCAGGGCCGCGATGCCGCCAAAGAAGTTTTGAAGAACGACAAGGCCCTGTACGAAGAAATTGAGTCGGCGGTTAAAGCCAGGCTCGACGAAGAAAAGAGCTAGGGCGGAGCACAGCCATCTTAGCTGTGGGGGCCGCTGGCACCTTGCCTTCCGAGGATCGGCAATTATCTCAGTCAGTGGCGTTAATCACGCCACAGGCGAACCTCGCACCCGAGTTGCCTGCCGGATCGGTTTTCAAGTCGTCCTCTTTTTCGTGCACGATTACAGATTTTCCAATGATCGAATTTGGGCCGCTCAGATCGAGTTTCCCTTTCCACTCGAGGTGCCCCTTGCCGGAAGCATCAGCTTCAACATTGCCGAAATCGCCGGCGATGACGCGCCGTCCCCGTCGGTCCGTCGTGGTGTTGATGCATCGGATTGAAATGCGGGCCTGCTGACATCGCATCCGGCGCCGAGCAATCGCCTTTCTCGTGTATGTGGAAACCGTGCTTGCCCGGTTTGAGGTTTTGGAAGTCGGCAACGACGTGCACTTCGTCACCAGTCTTTGTGAACGTGACCGTGCCCGTAACCTGGCTCCCTGATTTCGGCTCCAAAGTCGCGGTCGCCTTCGTGACATCCTGCGCGCGCGCGAAGAGAGCAAAAGCGCACAACACGCCTAGAGACATAATTATTGTTTTCATGCCGAAAAAGGTACGGCGCTTCCGGATAAAATGAAACTATCAATCGAGCCATAAAGCGCCGACGGGGTGCTTCGCGCCAGGATGACAGTGACCGATAATATTTCCATTTGGAAATCTGGGCACGCTCCGGCAATTTTCTCACCGTAAAATTGACAAGGAGTAAAAATGACGAAATCCGAATTTCGAATGACACTGAAAATTGGAGAAATGAAAGTCCCGATGATTCTTGTTCTGAGCATAATTGCTCCTGCCGATTGCGCAGTGGCACAGGCCAGCCAGACGGATCTGTCACCGAAGCCCCAAATAACCGTGGAACGCGAGATCGAAAGTTTGGAAGAAGCACGCAACCAGGCAGTCCTTCACGGTGATGTCGCGGCGCTCGATCGGATGACTTCTGATGATTATACCTTCATCACTCTGCGAGGTGAGCTACGCACCAAATCAGACATTCTCAAAGGATTCGCCTCGGGATCATTTCATTACGAATCTCGGCAAATTTCTGATTTGAAAGTGCGGGTATACGGGACACCGCCATAGTTACCGGGCGGTCAATGCAGAAAGGGATGGAGAACGGTAAGGACTACAGCGGAGACTACCGGTTCACCAGGGTGTATGTGAAGGAGAAAGGACATTGGGTAACGGTCGCCCTGCAAACAACTTTGATCCGGGAATGAAACTTTAGCCCATCATGACTTCGGCGCAGATTCGGCAATCATTTCTCGATTTCTTTCGCGAGAAACAGCACACCATCGTGCCGTCGTCGTCGCTGCTGCCGGACGCGCCGAATCTGCTTTTCACCAACGCGGGCATGAACCAGTTCGTGCCGATCTTTCTCGGACAACAAAAGCCGCCATGGAAACCGCCGCGCGTGGCCGATACGCAGAAATGCATCCGCGCCGGCGGCAAACATAACGACCTCGAAGATGTCGGACTCGACACCTATCACCACACATTTTTCGAGATGCTCGGCAACTGGAGCTTCGGCGATTATTTCAAGAAGGAAGCGATCGAGTGGGCGTGGGAATTACTCGTCGAGCGCTGGAAATTTCCGGCGCAACGGCTTTATGCGACGGTTTACAAGCCGGGCCCGGGCGAGCCGAGCGAGTTTGACCAGGAAGCGTACGATCACTGGGCGCGTTTGTTTCGCGAAGCCGATCTCGATCCGAAGATTCACGTTCTTAACGGTGGCAAGGCCGACAATTTTGGATGATGGGCGACACCGGTCCGTGCGGGCCGTGCTCGGAAGTCCATGTCGATCTTACGCCGGACGGCGACACGCGCGGCGCACTGGTGAATAAAGAAGATCCGCGCTGTATCGAGATTTGGAATCTTGTTTTCATCCAGTTCAACGCGAACCCGAGATGGCACGTTCACGCCGTCTTGCCCGCAGCGTCACGTCGATACCGGAATGGGTTTCGAGCGCGTCACTGCGATTATTCAGGACACAAAGAATCTCACCGATTTCTCAGGGACGATCTCAAATTACGAGACGGACATCTTTCGCCCGATCTTTCGATGAGCTCGAAAAACTGAGCGGCAAAAAATACAGCGAGCACGACTGCCGAATCGCCGGCAGCGCTCAGCGGACGCAACGACACAGCAGGAAAATCGACGTCGCATTTCGTGTGATTGCCGATCACATCCGCGCGCTTAGTCATTCGCAATTGCCGACGGAATCATTCCGTCAAACGAAGGGCGCGGCTACGTTTTGCGCCGGATTCTTGCGCCGCGCAGTTCGCTACGGTCGCACGCTCGGATTTCACGAGCCATTCTTAACAATCATGCTGGTCGTTGTCGCTGTATACGATGCGGCGACGTGTTTCCCGAGACTGAGCGGCAAAACAGCCGCTAATCGAAAGAATAATTCGCCGCGAAGAAGAAGCGTTTAATCAAACTCTCGACCTCGGCATCGAGCACTTTGAAGAAGCGTGCTTGCGCCTCGTTGCAAACTAGCCTTTTGACCGCAGGAAAGATTGGCCGAAAACGCGTCGCTGCTATGTTGCTTTCGTTTTCGCAATGGAGGGACCGCCCATTTGAGAGGAGTTATCGACTGCCGCGAAGCGAAGACTCCTAACTGGAGATTGGACGGTTTAAGTGCATTTCCAGCTGGCTGAACGCCTTTCGCGCTTTATGACACCTATGGTTTTCCCCTTGATCTCACTCAGTTCGATGGCGCGCGCGAGCGCGGGCTCACTGTTGATGTTGCTGGATTTGAGAAATTAATGGAGGAGCAGCGCGAGCGGGCGCGCAGGGCACAGAAAAAGGACTCCATAAGAAATTGCGAATGTTCAGACGCCGTGGGAACGAACCAATTTGTTGGTTATGATTATTCATCGATTCTGAGACGTGGGCCACAACATTCTCGATAATAACGTGATACTTTATCGTGCTCGGTCGATCGCCAGTTTTACGCGGAAATGGGCGGTCAGGTATGGTGATACTGGCTGGCATGGAGCAGTGACGCACGGAGCTCGGACAGTAGGTAACTGATACACTACGTCATGCCAGGTCGGCGGTCACGTTTTGAAGTTGGCTGATTCGGAGATAGTCGAGGCCAACTGGTGCGCATTCCATTGCGGATGTTGTTGATGCAGATCGCCGCCGCGCGATTCAGAGCGCCACCACACCGTGACGCATCTGTTGCACTGGGCGCTGCACGAGGTCGTCTCGCGTGATGCTTCGCAAAGGGAAGCTACGTCGGTCCAGACAAGCTGACGTTCGATTTTTCAAGCGCGCCACTAACGAAGCAGCAGGTGCGCGACGTGGAAAAATTGGTGAACGAAAAGATCGCGGAGAATGCGCCGGTTTCATGGACTGAAATTCCGTATGCGGAAGCGAAACAGCGAAACGACATCATCCAATTCTTCGGCGAGAAATACGGCGACACCGTTCGCGTTTTGCAGATCGGCGGTGCGCCTCACGCGCTCAATGGCTACTCGATGGAACTCTGCGGCGGCACGCACGTGAGATCGACAGGTGAAATCGGCCCATTCCGAATCATGAAAGAAGAAGCGATCGCAGCTGGAATTCGGCGGATTGAAGCGGTTGCCGGCGACGCAGCGCGCAGCTGGGCGAAGCATGAAGCGGCGCGCCAACAGAGAGAAGTTTGAGGCTTTAGCGCGCAAGAAACCTGATATCGCGCTCACTGCCTGCTTTTGAGAACGACGCGACTACCTCTGAAATGCTTCAACAGATCGACGCGCGCGCGGCGCATCTTGAAAAAGTCGAGGCTCGAAGTTCGCGATTGGGAAAAGCAAAGCGCAAAAACGGCTGAAGCGGAACTGAAAAGCCGGGCCGCTCAAATCGCAAATCAGCTGGCGCGATCGCATGCAGGGAAAAATTTCTGCGTCGCCGAAGTGCAAGGCGGGGACGGGAAGCTGCTCCAAGCGGTCGCCGATGCATTGAAGTCGAAATTCAACGGCCCAATTTTTCTCGTCGGTGCGACGAATGGATCAGTTGCACTGGTCGCATCCGTACCAAAGGAAATGAGCGCGAGACATCTCAGGCGAACAAATTGATTCAGCAGATCGCGCCAATCGTAGGCGGCAAAGGCGGCGGCCGTCCGGAGAACGCGCAGGGCGCCGGCAAAGACGCGAGCAAGATCGCGGAGGCGCTGGCAAAAGCGCGAGAGCTTTTAAGTTAAATCGACAAACGAGGTTACGGCGTGCTCACGCTTGGGAAACGCCCAGTCTTGATCAGGCGTTTCAAATTTTTCCGTCAGCGGACATTCGATAAATCGAGTCGTCCTTTTCGCCAGGCTCGCGTTGCTGAGAAAGAGAATGTTGTTGTTGTCGATCCAAACGCCGTCCCAGCCGAAAAGTTTCTTCGGCGTTAGCCTGGTCGCCTTTTGCGATTGGAGATCGAACGCCCAGAGCGCTGGCAACGGGCCGTCCCAGTCTTTGCGACCGGATTCTTCGCCCATGTCGATGCTCAAAAGCAATCGCTTGCCGTCCGGAGACACGTCGATGCGACCGTCGCCGCTCATATCGCCTTTCGGAACGATCTTGCTCGATTTTCCATTGCGCGCGAACCGCGCCGTCGAGGCCGATCTGATAGATGTTCGTCATGTCCTCGACAAAAAACCGATTGGCCGTCGCGTGCCCAAACCGGCGAGTAGCAGCGTCACTTCATTTTGCACGCCGGGTTTGAGCACGTGGAAATTCGTGCCGTCTGAATTGATAGCGGCGAGATCCCAGACTTCGTGTGGTCGCGTGGTGAAAAGGATCTGTTTCCCGTCAGCCGTCCAGCTCGGGTAATACGAATTCTCGCTCGGAACGTCTTTAAAGACGTTCACCTTACCGGTCGCGACGTCTACCACCGCGATGTGACGCACGTAAGTTGTGTCGCTCGTTTTTTCGACGGTGTTAAACGCGACGCGAGTTCCATCAGGCGAGATCGCCGGAAAAATTCCATCGGCGATCTTTTTTCTCATTCGTTCCGTCGAGATTGGCGACGTAAACAGCGTTATTGCGTTCGAAAGCGATGGGTCGGTCAGCGGAAAATGCCGTGGCGGAAAGGCCGGCCAACAGCGAAAGCCAGCGAACATGATTCTTCTCATGTTAATGCACGAGTGATAAAGAAAGTCGCGGCGAGCGCAGCTACGAGATACGATCTAAATAGACGAATCCGCCGAAAAGGAATTTGAAAATGCTGATGAACCAGCCCTGTCGATAAACGCGACGGATTGACAGGAAAATTTGCACCAGGAATACGATCCAGCATGCAGCGCGATAATCCAGCCCGCAATCGGACCCGGAACCGCGCGGTTGAGTCCGATTGTCGCGAAGTACGATCAGCATGATTCCGACATAGGCGAATGTGTGGATGTGAAGCGCGTAAATCGAGATGGTCGATGTAGAAAATGCGGCGGCGGACGTAGAGGATCTTCAGAACGCAAGAGCGAAGAGTGGGATACAGCAGAGCATCATGTAAGGCAGGTTGCTCATTAACGTGACTTCAGAAAGAGTTGAATGTTTGTTCCGTGCTCACCGAATTTTTCGCGCGCCCGCTTTTCAAGCCGCTTGGGCATGTCGATTAGGCTTTTCTTCCTTGTCGGCTTCGAAAATGACGGCCTTGTTTTGCGCTATTTTTAAGGACTCCTCGACTTTCGTCCGCACCTCCGGTGGTAAACCTTTCAACGTGTCTTCCAGTTTTGCGCGCGCGTTCAATGGCGCAGGATCGCCGTATTCAGGCGTTGTTGAATCGCGTCGCGGGCTTCTTTCGGCAGGTTCTCGTTCTTCAACTGCTCCTGTAACGCGGCGCCGTTTTCAGGCGAAACCGACTTGCCGCCGAGAGCCTGCTCAGTTTCTCTCGAACCAGGTGCGAACGTTCTCTTTGTCGCCAGTTCACTGCGAATCTCCGCGCGAGTGCTCGGTGAAAGATCAATACGGCTGCAAGTGCGCCGACTTGATGCCGTACGTCGCCGCGAAGAAGAACAAAATGCTTGCGAGAAGATAAAGTCGCAGCGGATGCACGTAACGCACGCGATGCCCGGCGAGAAACTCATTCGTCAGTTTCCACGGACCGAACCAGGAGGAGGCACGATCGTTGCGAAGAACTTCGAGTCCCAATTCAGAAATTCGTTGAGTAAATCGGCAATGACATGCCGGAAGGAGCGCCGATAATCGATTGCCGGTTGGCCGCATTTTGCGCACCAATGTCCCTCAATTGCGCTCCACAATTCTCGCAATGCGTAATCGGCTCGCGTTGCGTTTTGCGGCGGCCGAAAAATCGCCTTCGGCGCGGTTGCGCTTGTTCGAGTGCGGAGATCGCCGTATCGCCCAGGACAAATTTCTCCAGGTCATCAGGCATACCAGCGCCAGATTACAAAAACCTTTCTCCGGAGTCTACGCCTTGATTCAAGGCGTCAATGAGCAGGCGCCTGACAAAATGTGACGTCGAGTTAGCAACGGTGTGGTTTTGTCTGATCGCAAAGTTTGCATTGACCCGGCAAAGCAATTGATGACACGATTTCGCGCAGTGGCCCTTCAACTTTTCAAGACTAAAAGTCCGGACCATTTGACTGGCTGAAGCGGCCGCGCCCGATCGCCAGTTGAAGCGCGCGCTCGGTGCGTTCGACTCTTACCTGCGTTGGCATCGGGGCCGTCATCGGGGCGGGAATTTTCGCGCTGGCGGGAACGGCCGCAGCCGGCGAACAGATCGAGGCATCCCTGTGGAAAACGCCCGGTGCTCAACTTCATCATATCGCATCTTACTCACGCCGACCTGGTATTCGGACGGCCAGGCGCGGGTCCTGCGGTCATGGCTTTCTTTCGTGGTGGCAGCGATCGCGTGCGGTTTCGCCGCACTTTGTTACGCCGAACTCGCCTCGATGATTCCAGTGTCGGGCTCGGCCTACACATACTTCATACGCAACGCTCGGCGAGATCATCGCGTGGATCATCGGTTGGGATCTGATTCTGGAATACGCGGTCGGGAACATGGCCGGTCGCGGTCGGTTGGTCGGGTTATTTCGTTGCAATCTGTGCGGAAGCCTGTTTCGGATCTGAAATTTCCGCTTTGGTTGGTGAACGATTACCGAACGGCTAGCGGCCTGTTGTCGCACAGGTGGCGACGCGCTCAAAGATTATTCGTCCGACCACGCTTGCCCGATCATTGCTGGGCCATCCGATCGCCCTGAACCTGCCTGCGGTTCGTGATTGTCGCAGCGGTGACCATCGCTTTTGATCTACGGAATTCGCGAGAGCGCGCGAACGAATACCGCGATCGTCATTACCAAGGTGGCGGTCGTTGTCTTCGTCATCGCGTTCGGCGCGCTTTCATGGTGCACCCGACGAACTGGCACCCGTTTGTGCCCAACGGTTTAGCGCGGCATGATGAGCGGTGCAGCCATCGTTTTTTCGCCTTCATTGGATTCGACGCCGTCTCGACGACTGCGGAAGAAACAAAAATCCGCAGCGCGACATGCCGATCGGAATCATCGCGAGCCTGATCATTTGCACATTGCTTTATGTGCTGATGGCAGCCGTCATCACCGGGATTGAAAATATATACGGTTTATCTGGGCGATTCCGCGGCGGTCGCGACCGCATTCGCTGACCGAGCCGTGGGCGCAAGCGCTCATCAGCGCCGGCGCGCTCGCTGGACTGACTTCGGTGTTACTCGTTTTCCAGCTCGGGCAGCCGCGCGTTTTCATGGCGATGGCGCGCGACGGTTTGCTGCCGCAATATTTTGCGCGAATTCATCCGCCGGTTCCGCACGCCATACATCACAACGATCTGGACCGGCGTTGCCGTCGGCGGTGTCGCGATGCTTACCGACATCGGTTCTCTCGCCGACCTCACGAACATTGGAACGTTGTTTGCCTTCATTCTCGTTTGCCTCGGCGTGATCGTTTTGCGTCGCAACGACGCCGGGCGTCACCGGCCATTTCGAGTCCCGATTCGTGCCGTTGTTCCCGACTTCTCGGCGTGCTCTTGTGCTTCGTGCTCGATGCTAAGTCTGCCGCTAGAGACGTGGGGACGCTTTGTTGTCTGGCTTGGCAATCGGTCTGCTGATTTATTTCCTTTACGGTCGTGCGCCACAGCAAACTGCGCCGCGGTCATCGACGTCGGCGCCGACCGAAGATCATCCCGCCGCCGCTGATCAAGACGTAGATCGACAGGTGGAACGCGTTGTCCTCAACGCGTTGGGACACAAGTGCGGCTCTGCCGCCTGATTTTGATTTTGCGCCTCGCAGTTGGCTTCCACGGCCAGCGTCTTCGGATAAGCTGCGGTGGGCCAAGAGAAGCCGATTACCTGCAGCTTACGCGGCTTGCTGCTGATGAGAGACTTTATCGTCGACTTCCAGCCACTCGAACGTTGTCGTTTTCGCCGGATCGAGTCCGAGTTTCTTGACCTGTTCGCTGAAGTAATCGCTGCTTTTCGGGATGATTGTAGAGACTGCTTGCCTCCACCTCGTCAGCCCAGCGTTTGATTTCCTCCGGCGTTTTCTTTTCGCCCGCTCTGGTTGAGCCATTCGACTATTTCCTGGTCGCTTGCGCCCTGCTCGATTTGCGCTTTGAAATCGTCGCCTTTCACGCCTTTGAAACCAAAGAGCATGTTATCGAGCGGACAATCGAAGTGATATTCGCCAATATTTCCCGCCACTAAGCGCGCGGCATTTATCGATAGTGCGGCCAAGAATCGCGTAGCCGCCGAACGCGGATGCGCGGACTGCGCGGCGCCTCTTTCGTCAGATCTTTCCCAGTAACTTTCTTTTTCATCCGTAGGTGTTTCGGATAGAGCAGGGATCCGGTTGCCAATTTGGCAGGCCAAGCGCGCGCCTTACAGTTGTGCGGTGAAAGCAATTCACCTGCTGCTCGTGACTTGTGCCGCGACATTGCACGCGCACGACGTTCGTGTTGCGGTTCCAGCCGGCCGGCAAAGCTTTATCACGGGCTTTATTGGGGCGGCGTTGGAACTGACGAGCACGACCCAACTGAGCACGATGTTACGCCGAACGATGTCGCGCAATACGAGCAAGCGGTCGGCAAACAAACCGCGTGGATCTATTTCGCGAACAACTGGTTTGAGTCGCGGAAATTTCCGGCTGCGATGTGCAGCTGGATCCGTGATCTCGAAAAATTCCGTATGTCCGGCTGATGCTTCGTTCCGATGTTGATCAAAAGCATCGTGAGAAGAAGTTCACGCTCCAGAAACATCATTGCTGGCGAATTCGATGACGATCTTCGCGCATGGGCGCGCGACGCAAAGAGTTTGGCTCGCCGATTTTGATCGAGTGGGGGACCGAGCCCAACGGAGAGTGGTTCAGCTGGAACGGCAAGTGGAACGGCGGCGCCAGGAGAAGGTCAGCGCGCTACGTCGCCGCCTACCGGCATATTGTCGATCTGATGCGCGCCGAGGGGGCGGATAATTTGCAGTGGGTCTGGCATGTCAACTGGCTCGATGAGCCGGAGAACGATTGGAATCGTTTCGAGAATTATTTTCCGGGTGGAGACTATTGCGACTGGGTCGCTCTCAGTGCCTATGGACCCAACCACGCCAATGACTGCGCGATGGGACGGAGAGTTTGGCGTTTAAAATGCGCGAGGCCTATCCGCGCCTGGTGAAAATCGCGCCTGGCAAGCCGATCATCATCGCCGAGTTCGGTTGCGATCTGCACAACCGGCGTGTCGACGCGGCAGACTGGGCGCAAGCGGCGCTCGAAGATCTGTTCTCAAATCGATGGCCCGGCGTAATCGGTTTCTGCTGGTGGAATGAAGGCTGGCAAAACGACGACCATAAAAACACGACACCGATATGATCATTCTGCACGACCGTTGATCTCACGCGCGTGTTTCGCGATGAGCTTCGCCAAGACACGCAGACAAAATTCAGGAAACTGCGATCATTGCGCCGCAGAGGCTAGGGGCGGTTCACCTGAACCGCCAGGGCAGATCGAGGTCAATCGCCCCTACCTGACATGACAAAAGCCAAACGCGACCAATAATTCGGAATGGTCAAAGTTGACGTCACTTACAGCGGGGAATTGCATTGCGACGCTGACGCATGGTCCGTCGCAGTCAAAGATTTCCACTGACGCGCCGACCGGATAATAAAGGGCAAAGGCGAAGCGTTTTCGCCGACCGATCTCGTCGCTACGGCGCTCGCTACGTGCATGAGCACGACCATGGGAATCAAGGCGCAGGAACTCGGCGTCGATCTGCGCGGAATGACCGTGTCAGTGCAAAAGGAAATGTCTAAGGATCGCGCCGCGCCGCATCGTTGCGCTCCCGTCAGGAAGTTCACATTCCGCTTCCGCCCGATTCGCCGCACCGCGAGGTGCTGGAGCAAACGGCGCCTCAATTGCCCGGTGCACAAAAGTCTGCCGCCATGAAATCGACCGGCCCACGAAATTTTTCTTGGGAAGGGGTAACGTCACAAGTGAAGATGGAACGCGTTGTCCCCAACGCGTTGGGTAAAACCGCCATCGTCGTCCGGAGAAGCCGATCCACCATTGCGAGGTTAACGCAGCAGGCAAGCGCTACCCGGGATACAGCCACTGCATGTAATCGCGCACGCCGTCTTCCAGGGAAACCGTGGCTCATACCCGAGCGCGCTGCGCGCATTCGTGAGATCGGCCTGTGTGAAGTTTTGATAATGTGCGTGCGGATTATCGATGTAATCCGGCTGAAAATTAGTGCCGAGACATTTGTTTAGAACGTCGACCAGCTCGTTGAACGAACGCGCCTGGCCTGAGCCGAGATTGTAGATTCCGCTGGCTTGCGCATCGAGCGCGCGAATGCTGCCTTCGACGACGTCCTTCACGTAAACAAAATCGCGTTTCTGCTCGCCGTGCTTGAAAATTCGCGGCCGCTGACCGGCCTTCATTTGTCGCGACCAGATGATAAACCATGCTGGCCGGCACGCCCTTGTGTGCTTCGCGCGGTCCATAAACGTTGAAGTAACGCAAGCCGACGATGATCCAGTCGGGCGACTCGGCGGCGGCGCGCCTGGCGATATTGTCCATGATCACCTTGGAAAAGGCGTAAACATTTGCGGGCGCGGCGCCATTTGATTCCACACTGGCCTCGGTGGCTGGGCCGTAGGTCGCCGCAGAAGAAGCATAGATGATTCGCGTTTTGGTCGGGCCGCGCAAAATTCAGAATCCGCCGGAAACTTTCCACGTTGTCGTGGACCTGCTCGAACTGGTCGTGATTGGTCGTATCCGTGATCGACGCGAGATGAAAATCGCGTCGACCTTTTCGTCACCGAATTGCTTACGACCCAATCCAGAGTTGCCAGATTTTGTGCCACGAAATCGCCGCGATATCCGGCCGAGATCTCCCGAAATTCCCCAGAGCGAAAATCGTCGATCACCGTCAGACGCGCATCCGGAAATTTTTCCTGCAGCGCCAGGGTGAGATTGGGGCCGACGAAGCCGGCTCCGCCAGTGGTGAGTAAGAAATTGGATGAAGAGTGCAATTTTTAGGAATGAGAATTGGCGAGAGATAAGATAAATCTTGAGCCGGGAAGCGCAAGCAGCGAGTTAAAGCCCGGCAAAAATGCGGTTTCGGAAACGCGCTACACATGCCGATTTCATCAAACGATCCCTTCCATCCGAATGCCGGCGTATCGCCCGGGGTTGGCTGTGGAACAGGTGAGCTCGCGGCTAGTTTATCGAATGACGGATGCTCCGTTGTGGCGATCGATTCCGACAGCGATTCCGAAGTCGCCGTTGCGCGGCGGCTTCATGTGAACGCGCGCATTGCGACATGGCCCAATTTTGCCCGGTGGCCAGTTTGACGCGATCCTCTGCTTCGCTCGATCGCTGCATCACATCCGCTAGCTGAATCAGCAATACGTAACTGG
>ERZ1370068.8884-contig-7702_pt1 | contig 35475 bp, 47 predicted proteins | sample MGYA00561227_ERZ1370068 | MGnify/ENA primary metagenome ERZ1370068 (study PRJEB38410, sample SAMEA6850437) | metagenome | study: Metagenomic assessment of the ecological functions of the soil: analysis of the soil microbiota associated with the... | reverse complement strand
GTATTACTTCGTTCAGTTACATGTGCTGTCACCGGCGCCGTCGGGGACCGGTAGACGAAGATTTCACCAACGCGAATATCAGGTCGATGCCGCGCCACGGCACCGGCGGCATATCCGTTCTTCGCTGGGTGTGAATTTACGGTGCGAGGTTTCGTGAGTTCTTGTGCTGAACTTCTCCGGACCGGACGCGAAGGAGGGCTCAGAGCACGATCACCGTAATTCGACTCCGAGTTCCATGGTTACGCTAGAAGTGCGCGGCTCTGCCTGATCGTGGAAGCCTCCGGCTTTCCGTTAACGGCCTTACTCTTTTGCGAGGCGAGGCTCGGCCTGCTAAATAAAACGTGCTGACCGGATCGGAAGGCGGAAACGCTTTCCGCGCATCAAGCGGCAAGGAGCCTGAAATGCGACGAAGGCCGAGACCGCTCCGAGAGCGCCACTCATCGTCTTTACCTGTGTCGCCCCGGCCCGAGCACTGCCATCGACCAGCACTTCGCCGTCGGCCGGCATGCCCGGGTTTGGCAGCTCCGGCCGGAGCTCGTTGACTAGGAGTTTTGATCCCGACCACGCCGCTTTGACCCGGTCGTCACGAAAGTAAGTATTCTCGGGAGTGAACGATGCTTCCGGATCGATGCGCGAGACAGTTGCTTCGATTGGTTGCCGGGGATTTGAATCCAGATAGAACCCGCGCTGACTGGCCCAGCTTGACGCGGCCGATGTCGCCCTCGGGCACGAACCCACGCAAATAGACTTTGCCCAGATCGAGCATGGTCACGATTGGCGTTCCGGGACTGACGACTTCGCCCGGCTCGGCGGTGCGCGTCGCAATGGTGCCGTCGAAAGGCGCGACAATGTTCAGATCGCTTCGATTAGCCTGGGCCTCTTTCACCTGTGCGCCGGGCCCGGTCGGCGTCTGCCTGGGCCGTGGTCACATCGGTCTGCGCCTGTGAGATTTGCTTTTGGACCGCGCTGGCTTGAGACGATCTGATCGCCGGGTTCTCCGAGGTTTGCCTTAGCCGCAGTCAACGCTCCATGAGCGGCAGCAACCTGTTTCTTGTTCTGATTCGACCACGGCGGCCTGGGCTGCGGCAGTCGTGCGCGCCTGTTCGCGCTGGCGATCAGGCACGTCTCCTGAACTTGCCAATCTGGTGAAGCGCTCGGAGATCGTAACGGGCCTGCTCATACCCGGCCTGCGCCTGCGCCAGATTTCGCTTCCGCCGGTGGCCACCTGGGCCTCAGCCTGGCGGACGCGTCCCTGGGCATCGAGCCGCGACTGATCAACCGTGAGGCGCGCTTGTTTGAGTTGTTCGCCCAGCACTGCGATCTGTTGTTGCGCCTGTGTGACGCGGGTATCAGCCGCCTGGGCCGCGGACTTCGCCTGATCTTCGCGGGCCGCCAGCCTGCTCGTCATCAAGCACGGCAATGACCTCACCGGGCTTCACTTTGTCGCCCTCGCGCACGCGAATTTCACGAATTCGGCCAGAGGTTTTTGCGGCCACGACTGAGTCATCTCCTTCAATGCGGCCACTCAAAGTAATGATGTTATGGGGAACAGGAGGCTGGCGAACCAGGAACCACCAGGCAAGAAAAGTCGCGGCGACTATGACTATGACCACCGCTAGAATACCAATCGCTCTGGAGAGTTTTTACGGGCCATTCGCTAATCCCTGGGAACTGACGCGTACCTTGCGCCTCTAGCCCTTCCTCACGGTCGGGCTTCTGACACGGTCTCCTAACGCACTGTGACCGTTACATTATTCGCCGTCAGCGCGTTGCCGGTCGCGCGCTGCAAGTTCGGCAATCGACTTGTTCAAATCTGTCTGCGCCTTGAGCTCGTTGCCACGGGCGACGGCCAGGGCAGTCTGTCGTTCGAGCACCAGAAATGATTGTCGATTGGCCGGCGTCCAGCTTTCGCTTTTCGCTTTCGTACTGCTGCTCGGCAGTTGAGCGGGCTATCGCAGCTGAGCGCAGGCGCGCTTCAGAGGTGCTGAGCGATTGCAGAGCGTTTCGCACTTCGACCTGAATCAGCTGTTCGAGTTGTTCACGCTGTGTCTGAATGCGTTTGCCCTCGACCAGTGAATGCCCAAGTTGGCCCTCAGCCGCGCGATTGTGCAGCGGCAGACTGATCGCCACGCCCACGCGAAAATTGTTGTATTGATTTGAGCCCAGGTTCACCAGTGATTGGCCATAACCGCCAAACAAGTTGGGAGGAATCGTGACTGTCGGCGGTGTGGGCAGCGGCTGAAAACCTGACAACACCGATAGTTCGTTAACGCGCGCGCGCAATGCGTCGTTGCTGGCTGTCAAAGGGTTCGCCCCGGTAACCTGCGTGCCGGCGTTGCCGACCACGCCATAGCTGCCCACCAAATCAATCTCGGGCTTGGACATATCACGATAAAGCTTTTGGTCCAGCAGATTAATCTCGCGCGCCAGATCCGATTGCTTCAACTCCTGCCGATTCTGTATGGCCGCGTTCATCGCCTCAGGCAGAGAAACCTGCGGCAGTGTGAGATCGACCTGATCAGTCGGAATCAGCGACACGGCTCCAAATTTTTCGCCTTCTGATTCTCGGCAATCATGTTCTTCAGATTGTTCTCGGCGCGATTGACGTCTTCCAGGGCGGCGAACTCGGCCTGCTCGAAAGTTGCGACCTGGTTCTCAGCCGACACTACGTCGATCGGCGCCAGCGAACCCTCAGCCACCATGCGCTGGTTGTGTTCCGAGCTGTCGCCGCGAATCGGCCAGCGAGTCACGCTGGATTTGCAGGTTGCGCAGAGTCGAAAACCAAATCCCAGTATGAGCGCTGCACCTGAGTGATTACTTCGACGGCCCGCTGCCGAAACTGCGCGTCGGTCAGTGACAGATTCTTCTTCGGCCACCTCGATTTGCCGCCGCGGCAGATCGAATCGCAATCCGCGCACCAACGGTTGCACGTAACTGAAGGTGAGCGCGGTCGGATACGACGGATTCAAAACGTTGAAAGTGCTGTTGGTGGTCTGCCTGACCGACGAGAAATCGACGTGATAGCTGCCGCCGCCATTTCGGCGTCAGACCTTCCAGGCGAGCCGTAGCCGCGTGAGATCGTTGGTTATCCAGCTTTGGCGGCGCCGCTCAGGACGTTTGTCGCCGGTGTCTTAATTTTCTCGAAATAGCTTTGCGCGCTGAATCTTGGATCGTACGAGCCCCGAGTGGTCAGCAGATCGAACTCCGCCATCTTCACAGTGTCGCGCGCAACTTCGATGTCCTTGTTGTTCTGGAGCGCCTGAGTGATCGCTTCGCGCAAAGACATCGGCTTGCTGTTCAGTCGTGTCCACGCCGACGCGATTGAGCGAGGGCATGGGCCGGTTTGTGTCGGCGCGATAATCGACGGCGATCGCGGGCACCTTCATCGTCTGGCGTGGAGGAAGCCGGCGATGAAGTAGGCGCCTGACCGAACGCGGACGTCGTTAAGAACATGAACAAAAGCGATGAAGCAAACAGAGAGGATATTGCGGCTTGGCCGCCAGCACATGGCGGAAAGCCTATGGCTTTCCGGGCAGACTTCCATTCCTTCCGAGGCTACGCCTCGATTTCCGCGAGGCGTAGCCTCGCTGGCTTCAATTCCAATAGCAGCCGGAAAGCCGAAGGCTTTCCGCCATGTGCTGCGGCAAAGCCGCGAGAACCAAGTTTTGTGGATAACGAGCATGACAAACCTCGTTCAGCTACTCTAATCAAACCTATTGCTTCGGAATCGTCCCCAGCAGTGACGACGCCGCATCCGCCAACCGCCGCAGGTCGCGCTTCACCAGGCCACCCACGGTACGGCCTATACGCGTCCAGATATGGCTGCGCGCCAAATCATCGAACAGCGAATAGAAGACTGGAACGGCCAGCAGAGTCAGCAGCAAACAAAGCGACTGGCCGCCGACCACCAGCACGCCGATGGATCGATTTGTGCCGGCGCCCGGTCCGCTCGACAAGCACCAGCGGAGTCATCCCGGCAACCAAAGCGATCGTGGTCATCAGAATTGGTCGCAGCCGATCGCGATTAGCCTGAATGATTGCGTCGTGCCGCTCCATGCCCTGCTTGCGCAGTCCGTTCGTATGATCGATTTGCAGGATCGCGTTCTTCTTCACCACGCCGAACAAAAGCAAAAGGCCCAGGCCGGAAAAGATATTCACCGTTTGACCCGTCACCAGCAGCGAGACGATGCCGAACGGAATCGCCAGCGGCAGCGTCAGCAGAATGGTAATCGGGTGAATGAACGATTCGAATTGCGCCGCCAGGACCATGTACATGAAAACAAATGACAGGATGATCGCCAGCAGAAAATACTGGCCGGTGCGGCTCAATTCTCTCGTGCGTCCGGCGAGGAAAGTCCGGTAAGAGCTGTCCATCCTTTCAGCGTCGGCGAACTCCTTCAATTTGGCCATCACCGCAGTCTGCGAGCCGCCGGGTTTTGTGTTCGCCACCAGCATTACCTGCCGCTGACGGTTGTAGCGTTCGATCGACGACGGACCGGTGCCTTCTTCGATACGCACCAGATTATCCAGACTGACCCAGCCAACCTTCGCCGAGGGAACCAGCATGCGCTTCAGACCTTCGGCGTTGGCGCGAAACTCGCCGATGGCGCGCACGCGCACATCGTACTGGTCAGTGCCCGCATTAAAAGTCGAAACCTTCTGTCCGGCAACCAGCGTGTTCAGTGATTGCGCGATGTCGCCAATGCGCACGCCGAGATCTCCCGCGCGCGCCCGATCGATTACCACCCGCAGTTCGGGCTTCCCGGTAACCAGCGTCGAGTCGACGTCAACCACGTCCGGCAAAGTTTTCAGCTTTTTCAGCAAGTCATCCGAATACTTTGTTAGCTTGTCGAGGTCCGGCCCGCTGACCACAAAATTAATGTCGGCGTTGCGTTGGCCACCGCCCGAGATCGCTGCCACCGGATTGACGCTGCTACGAAGCTGCGGCATTTCCTTCAGATATTTGCCGATGATTTCTGTCCGCGCGCGCAACATCAGTTCCTGCTGGCTGACCGAACGCTCTTCAATCGGGCTCAACTTGATGTAGATGTTCGCGACGTTAACGATTTGTTGCGCGCCCACGCCGATCGTCACCAGCGTGTCCGTAACGCCCGGCAGCTTGCGCACGTCCGCGGCCATTCGCTCACTCAAGGCCGAAGTCACGGACAACGTCGAGCCTTCCGGCAAACGCGCGTTGATTTCAAACTGGGCCTGATCGTCAACCGGCAGAAAGTTCTTGCCCACGAACGCGAACAGCGGCAACGTGCTGACGATTACCAGCGCCGACAACACGACAATGGCCCAGCGATGCGCCATCGACCACTTGAGCATCAGGTATAAGTCCGATCGATAGGCCGGTAGAAACGCGACTGTTTTGAACTTGCCTGTTCGTATTTGTCTTTGAAGTCAGCCAGCGAGCTGCGCTTCTCGTCAGGTGATTCACTGACTTCTTTGTGATGAGGCTTGGCCGGCCCGGACTTCTTTCGCTTAATCATGCGCGCCGCCAACGTCGGCGTCAGCGTGAACGACACCAGTAACGAGACCGCAATCGCAAACGACGAGGTAAACCCAAACGACGACATGAAGCGCCCGACGATGCCCGCCATGAAACCAACCGGCAGAAAGACCGCGAGCAGTGAAAGCGTCGTCGCCGTCACCGCCATCCCGATTTCTTTGGTGCCTTCGATGGCTGCCTGATACGGCGGCACACCTTTCTCTTCGATAAAGCGAAAGATGTTTTCCAGCACGACCACCGCGTCGTCGATCACGATGCCCACCATCAGCGTCAACGCCAGCATCGTGATCTGATTCAGCGTGAAACCCATCCAGGCCATCAGGCCAAATGTGCCGATGATTGATGTGGGAATCGCGATCGCCGCGATGAACGTCGAGCGCAGGCTCCAGAGGAAAACAAAGACCACAATCGCCGCCAGGATGCTACCCTCGATCAGGTGCAGATTGATTGAATGCAGCGCGGCTTTGATAAAGATTGTCTGGTCGCCGACGATTTGGGTTTTCACGTCGCGCGGCAACGATGACTTCAACTCTTCCAGACGCTCTTTCACGGCGTCAGCAACCGCGACCGTGTTCTGGCCCGACTGTTTGGAAATGACGAGGGTCACCGCCGGTTGGCCGTTAAGACGCGCCGCAGTCCGTTGCTCCTCGGCGCCATCTTCCGCGTATCCGATGTCGCTGAGCTTGACCGGATAGACACCCGATTCGCGACCACCAGGTTATTGAACTGCGCCGGATCAGGGATGCGGCCCATGGTCCCGCACTGTCATTTCTTTGGGGCCGGATTCGACTCGGCCGCCGGGCAGTTCCATGTTCTGCGTTTTGATCGCATTAGCGACTTCCGGCGCTGAGACGTTGTAGGAGCGCATCTTGTCGGGATCAACCCAGATTTCGATTTCGCGCTGGCGGCCGCCAATGATGTCCACTTTACCGACGCCGCTGATTGGTTCAATCAGTCGTTTGATTTGCTTGTCGGCAATGTCGGTGACTTCGCGGAGAGATCTGGGCGCGGACACGGCAATGCGCAGCACCGGCGTGGCGTCCGTGTCGAGCTTTTCGACGGTCGGCCTCTCGGCCGTTTCCGGCAAATCATTGACGATGAGATCGACCTTGTTGCGGACTTCCTCAGCCGCGATGTCGGCATTCTTTTCAAGGACAAAGCCGATGAAAACCTGGGAAACTCCTTCGACTGAGGTCGAGCGCAATTCGTCGATACCGCTGATGGTGTTGACCGCGCCTTCGACCTTGTCGGTGATCTCAGTCTCGATTTCCTGTGGCGAGGCGCCCGGATTTACGACCGTCACGGTAATCGTCGGCAAATCGATCTTCGGGAACAGATCGACGCCCAGCGATCGGAACGAGAACATCCCGACCACCGTGATGCTCAGAATGAGCATGGTCGCAAACACCGGACGGCGAACACAGATTTCAGCAAGCTTTTGCATCGATATCAGTTTCGAGTTTCTAGTTTCGGGTTTCTAGTTGCTGGTTTCAGGTCGCGTCGCAGTTCGCAGGCTCTCCTAACTCAAAACTCGAAACCAGAAACTCGAAACTTCATTGCCTCACCGCCGATCCATCACTCAACTGATCGACGTTGCTCGTGGCCACCACTTCATCTGCGGCAATGCCGCTTTTCAGCTCGACCAGGTCGCCCCTCGCCCTGCCCCGTCTGCACCAGACGCTGCTGGGCGAAGCCGTTCTTAATTACAAACACGTAAGTCGCACCGGAAATTGTGCGCAAAGCTCTTTGCGGCACGAGCACCGCGGGCGCGCTTTGCGGCAGCAGGACGCGAATCGTCGCAAACTGCCCGGGCTTGAGTTCAGCGCCCCGATTTTCGACATCCGCTTCGACTGTCATGGTCCGCGATGCGGGCGTGACGCTCGGCGAGATGCGCGCCACATGTCCGGCGAAAGTGCGGTCCGGATAAGCCGCGACGGTGACGGAAACGCTCTCGCCCACATGAATTTGCGGGATCGATTGTTCCGGCACGTCAATGCGCACGCGCAATGGATTGAGACTGACGATGGTCGCAACTTTCTGCTGGGGTGAAATGTATTCGCCAATGTCCGCCGGCCGTTCGGAAACGTAGCCGGCCATGGGAGCCGTAATTAGGGTGTAAGTCAGGTTTCGTTTCGTCAGCGAAAGGTTCGTCTGCGCCGCGTCCACGGCCCCCTGCGAATTCGCGACACCGGCGTAATTCTGTTGTGCCTGATGAACCAAAGCCTGATATTGCTCAGCGGCCTGGTCCCTCATGGCCTTTTGCTGATCGTATGCCGCCCGCGAAACGTCACCACTCTCGACCAGCTTTTCGTGCCGGCGCAGGTTCTTTTCGGCCAAATCCCACGCGGCCTTAGCCGCGGCCACTTCCGGCACATTTTCCGGACTGAATTTTTGGCCCGGCCGCAAACCAATCTTGGCTTCGTTCTGACGCAGAGTCGCGCGCGCTTGATCCAGCTGCGCCTGCGCCTGCTGAATGCGATCGCTTAAAATCAGCATCTTCGAGTCGCACCAGCATCTGGCCTTTTCGCACTGAACTGCCAATATCGACTCCGACTGCGGCGACTTTGCCAGAGGTCTCGGGAGCGACATCGGTCTGCTGGTTGGCCGCCAGACTGCCGGTGCCTTCAAAGAATTGCGGGAGTTGCCGCACGACCGCCGCGGAAGTGCTGATCTGGATCACATTCGGTGTGGGGCTGGCGCTCGCGGCGCCATTCGTTTGACCGGCTGAACGCTTACAAGCGGCCAGGCCCAGTCCCGCCAAAATGAGCAGGAGAATGGTGGCTACAACTTTGAAAAGCCCTGAACGGCTCATTTGTTCGATCTCTTTCTCGTCGTGGTCGTGGCGCGCCGACCAGTTCGTAACCCTCGCGCCGTTTTTGATTTCGCTTTCCCGGTCGAAACTCCGTGCAAGAGAATATTCGTGAATTCGCGGGCCGCGGCTTCGTTCGAAACCTTCAGTAACTGTTGTTGCCGGTCCCAAAGATTGTTATTGAGCGAGTGGTGAATAATCATGCCGATGAAGGCGCGCACCATGACGAGCGGATCGAGATCGATCATCGCGCCATCGCGTTGCCGTTCGCGAATGTATTTACCCAGGATTCGATACACGCGCTTCACGAATTTCTCCCAAAACATCGCCGCCAGCTCGTGCTCTTCCAATGCCGAATGCAACAACAGCCGGTGGAATTGAGGATCGCAATCGTGCCGGTTCAGCGCGTCAAGCGCGAGCCCTTCGAAAACTCCGCGATCGTCCTTGCGCGCAACCGCTTCACCGACGACATGCAGCGGATCCATGGTCTCGTGCAGACAAGCCTTGTGATCGAGAATGGCGCTGTACAGTTGTTCTTTGGTGGCGAAGTGCCGGAAAACCATGGCTTCGGAAACGCCCGCGGCCAGGGCAATCTCTTTGGTCGTGGTGCCGCGAAACCCGCGCTGGGAAAAGAGCCGCATGGCCACCCGCAGAATCTGCAAGCGCCGGTCTTCACCGCTCATGCGCGCGCCATTGGAATTTGGAATTTTTGGTTGCGGCTCCATCCGAAGTGAGTACTTACTTACCATCACCCGGAAATTAAAGTCAAGCGGAAAAACCAAACCGAGAGTCAGTACCAGCCGCGTAAGCGGATGGGTCGATCACTCAACTCTGCCACCTAACATTTGTGGCCTCCTTAGCCCATCCGCTTACGAAAATGGTACTGACTTTGCTAACGCGGGTGGACTAACTTCATCTCTAAATTCTCGCAACTCGCGGCCCCTTCCGCTCGTATGGAGATCTTGTTCACAGGTCAAAGGAGTAAGAAAATGGACGGAGTTACTGGGTCGGAGTCAAATCAATCATTAGTTTGTGGGAGTGAAACAAGGATGTCGGACTTTTCAGATTGCGCAAAGGACTACGGGAAAAAGGTTGCGGACGCCGCCTCGCGCGCGAGCGACTATATCGAACAAAAGGCAGGGTATTGGGCGACAAGCTAAAGGATTTGCAGGGCAAAGACTTTCGCGAGATTACCGATGACGCGAAAGACTATGCGCGGCGCAAACCCGCCCAGGCGATGCTAATTGCCGCGGGAGCCGGTTTGGTGCTCGGTTTCCTGCTGCGCAACAGCCGGCGCGTCTTTTAGCGCGTTATTCTGAGCAAACAGTCTGCTTGTAAGTCAGAGTCGGCGCGGTGCAGTCTTCGCGCCGGCTTAATCCTTCTTTTTGACGATTCGTCCCGCTACTTTGGAAGCACGAATCAAGTTGAAGCGGCCATGACTTACGAGCGCTGATTAGCTTTTCTTTTTCTTACCGCCCTTCTTCGACGACTTTTTGTTTCCCTTCTTTCCGCGACCTGAACCGCTTTTCTTCCCGCCGCCGGATTCTTTGTTCACTGTGGCCCACGCACGACTCTCGGCCTCTTTCTGCGACACACCCTTTTTTCGTAACCTTCCTCGATATGTTCAGCTTTACGTTTCTGCTTGTCTGTATAACTTCCCTTATCTCCTCTGGGCATCGTTGGCCTCCACTTAATTTATTTGTAAATCAAAAGCGAATACGCACAAGGAGTCATTCAACATGCAAAGAGCGCACCTTTGATTGCGCTTATCCAAGTAGTGGGTCTTGATCCTTTGCCGGCACAAACAATCAGACCAATTTCTACTGAAGAATCTTCGTTGTGAGCGCTGAAAGAAGCGGTTTTGAAACTAAACAGAATCGCCGAGCGCGATGTACCAGAGAAGTACAGGTTGACTACATAAACAATCTCGAACGACAGAGTTCGAAATGCAGCAATCACTCGTAGCAACAACATCGGGCGGCTTAGACTTCGCGGCATGATGGTTGCCATTCATGTTTTCAGCTCAGTCGGAAAATACTAAAGAATTTATCAGCGAGAGGAGTTAGCTATGGCGGAATCGAAGACCACAACCAATCACAATGAAATTCGTCGCTGGGTTGAAGAGCGCGGTGGCGCACCGGCACGGGTCAAAGGCACCGATAAAGGCGGCAAAGGGGGCGTGTTGCGAATTGACTATCCCGGCTTCAGCGGCGAGGACACGTTGGAAAGGATCAGCTGGGAAGAATTCCTTGAAGCGTTTGACGAAAACAAGCTGGCATTTCTCTATCAGGACACGCTTGAGGCGGAGAAACCAGGCGCTTTTCAAAACTAATCGATCGGAATTCAGCCGACGCTAAAGCGGCCTGATAAACCACGACGAGAGGAGAATCTATGGAAGGTCCATTACGCGGATGTCTGGCTGGCGCTGCTGCCTGGTGGTGGGGCGGCGGGTTGTCTATCGATGATTGTGATCTTTATTATTGTTTATGTGCTGCTTGGGCACGTGAAGTGCTAACGGGAAATGAATCGACAGGATTTACAGGATTAACAAGATGGAAAGGCATTACAGATTTCCCATCAAAATCAATCCTGTAAATCCTGTTAATCCTATCTATCGTTCATTTGCAGGTTCGGCGGAGAATTGACTGGATTTACCAGCCGGAAAAGGACTGCGCTTCTCCCGGATGAATCCTGTAAATCACCTCTTAGTCCTGTCCATCTTGAATGAGACCTGGAACGAATGTTTTTTGGAAAATCCTGTTCCAAAGCCGGGGCTTTTCGTGTAGGCTAATGTCCCGCGCATGACCGAAAAAATTCGCAAGGTCCTCTCTTTTCCATCCCCGGTTCCAGCCAAGGCGGATTACCAGCGTGTCAAATCAAGCTACTCGGTTCGCGAGATCAAACAGTTGTTTGGTTTAAGCGAGCGAACCGTGCGGCGTTGGACTGAAGCCGGAATTATCTTTGGTACGCCGCATCGGAGAAACCGGCGACTTCACCTACGACTTTCAGGCGTTGACGCTGTTTCGTCGTGTGCGTGACATGCGCAGCCAGGGCCTGACGATCAAACAAATCGAGGCTGAGTTGCAGGGCCAGATGAGTTTGTTTCGGTCGGAAGGCGGTCAGCTACAGGTTTCACGGCTCTTAAGCCCGTTTGAAGAAGCGCTTGGTACTGCATGAGCAGGGTGACGCCACTTCGGTCTGAATTTTATGAGCAGGCGATCAGTGAAGGCGATAACGTGGCTGAGGCTTACTGCAACCTCGGTATCATTGAACTCGATCGGGGCAATACTATCGGAGCGCTCGAGAATTTTACCCAATCATTAAAGAATGATCCGCGCCACGTTGAAGCGCACTACAACCTCGGCGAATCTGTATTACGACGCCGGAGATTTTCCGCTGGCGCGGCTGCACTACGAAGCCGCGACTCAGATCGAACCTAACTTCTCTCTGGTCTACTACAATCTGGCGCTGGTCTATCACCGCCTGAACAACGTCGAAGGCGCGCGTCTATCCCTCAACAAGTACAAAGATTTAGAGCCCGGCGACGAAGAAATCGAACTGGTCGATCAGCTTTTGAAAGTGATGGACACCGGCCGGCCCGGCTAATTTTTAAGACTTCTTTAGACCGAAGGGTGGCGGATTCGCAAACCCTCGCCGCCGCCGCTTATGACACGCGTCGGACGAAAACTCTGCGGTGGGCCTCACTCTCAGGCCAGTGCTTTGAAACCCAGCAACTTTGCGAAGGCTCTTCGCTCATCGACGGTGAGTCGACGGCTGCCGGCTTGAATCTTAAAGGACATCGGACGATTCGCCCGATCGACCTGCCCCGGTCGAAGCTCAACCTTGAATCCCAATTTCGTCAGCCTGTCGACGATCCGCTTAATGTCGCCTGGTTTCATGGAAGCCTCCTGAGTTTTCGGTTTGCTAAGGTGAGGGAAAACTGTGAGCGCAAAGAAATCTTGTGTCAAGGTTTCCAAGTCCATTCCGTCACTTTGGCCGCGAGCGAGGTGACCCTATAATGACCGGAGTTCTGGCGGGGTAGCTCAGATGGTTAGAGCGTGGGATTCATAATCTGAAACCCGTCAAAAAGCGTAAGTTTTTGACTTTTCAAAAGATTGCAGCCACCAAGAAATCCTTAGCATTTTGCAATCGTTGACATTCCTTACCATCGCTTATCAGCCAAGTGCTGTAAATTCTGTCCACAAATTGGCCACACAAACAACGCGGGGAATCTTCGCATTCATGGAAGCCGGCGATGGAATCGTTCGTCATCTACGGACAAAGGATTTTAAGCCCGTTTCAGCACTATTGACCTAATGGTACTACGAGTGGCGAAGCGGTATTGTGCTGCTGTTTCAGCCGTCAAACAAGTTACACCAGACTTGGTCCAAGCTCGCAAGTCAGCCGCTGGTTGCGAGAAGAACAAAGATTTAAACGTCGCGTGCTGTGGATCCTCGCGCAAAGGTTGCCTACGGCCAATTTAACTGACATACCGGCCGCACGTACCGCAGCGACACGCAAATCAGGCAACACATAAACGGGATGCAGTGCATGCACGGTGCATTTTCTTTGAGCGATTTTGCGGAAAAGGAAAAGGGCCAAAGAAAGAAAAAGAAAGAAAAAAGTAATTGCCAATCTCCAGGTATCCTGTTAGGATGCCCTCCCCCGATCACGAAGTAGATAGTAGGTCCTCAAACCTACTCATGCACGCACAACGAAATTTGCCCCGCAGCTCGAAATAGCTGCAGATCCATCTCCAAATACTTGTGCACCAGATCGCCCCGTGCGATCTTAAGGAGGGGGCTATCATGTTCCTGTCGCCACGTCGTTTTACACGGTTGTATTCTTGCAACGTTGTTAGTTGCCTTGTGCGTTTTCCTTGGTTCGTCTTCGCTCGCCAGTAAGCGGTCGCGGATTGTCTCAGAAACTAACTCACCGCCCGTTGCCGTTGATGACTCTTTCACCGTACATGGACAGCGGCAGCTCGCTCCGCTGACGAGATGATTATGATCCTGACAACGACGCATTCAGCCTCTATTCTTTCACTCAGCCTCAACACGGAGCATCCTGACAGGAACCTCTACGACCTATACGTACGCGGCCGCTTCAGGCTACGTTGGTTCGGACAGCTTTACCTACACAGTTAGAGATAGTGCCGGAAACTTTGCCAGCGCTGTAATCAATATAACCGTCGTGAATCAGGCGCCTATTGCTGAGGACGACAATTACTCTATTCACGGACATCTGGTGATTACTCCGGCGCAGAATGATCACGATCCTGAAAATGACGGAGCTACTTTTCAAGCGATAGCAACGCAACCACAACACGGAGGACTAATCCCCATACAACACTGGTGTGTACACCTATGTAGCAACGTACGGTTACGTGGGCTCGGACAGCTTTACTTATACGATCGCCGATGGTTACGGCGCGGTCGCTACCGGGACAGTTCACGATCGAAGTAGTGAACCAATCCCCTATCGCTGAGGACGACTATTATTCAATTCACTGACAACTGCTGATTACTCCGGCGCAGAGATGATCACGATCCTGGAAATGACGGAGCTACTTTTCAAGCGATAGCAACGCAACCACAACACGGAGGACTAATCCCATACAACACTGGTGTGTACACCTATGTAGCAGCAACGTACGGCTACGTGGGTTGGGACAGCTTTACTTACACGATCGCCGATGGTTACGGAGCGGTCGCTACCGGGACAGTCCACATCGAAGTAGTAAACCAGTCGCCAATCGCGATTCCTGACTTTTATGTGGTGGGTTCGGATGGGCATTTAACTGTTTGGCCGGCCGCAAATGACATTGATCCCGAAACCGACGGCATCTACTTTCAGTATCAGACCTCCAATCCGGAGCATGGTGCGCTCAGTGGCTATGCTTACGGAGCTCTGACCTATTGGCCCAACGCGGGTTTTAAAGGTTTCGACAGTTTTTCTTATTTGATTAAGGATGGCTTCGGTGCGACCAGTACGGGATATGTTTATTTCATTGTAGATCCGGATTTACCGCCAGCACGGGCTCCGCATTCCTGTGGCTGTCCCGACGATCCGTCTGGCCCCACTGTTTTTAATGCCGCAGCCGGCGGCTTGCAGGGCACACGCACTGGCCCAGGTGATGGTAGCGGATCAATAGCCAATGATCCTGTTAATCTCGCAACTGGCCGCGAAACTTATACGCCTGACCCCGATCTGACCATTTACAATCCGGCCGGACCTGGTGTTAATTGGCAGCGCAGCTACCTAACGGGCCAGGCGCTCGCGGCTCCTTCGGGCTACGGCTCGCCAGGTCTGTCCCGCGGCTGGGTGCATAGTTATGACATAAGCGTACAGGGCACCTCAGGTTCGTGGGGCGCGCTGACATTGGTCTATCCCAATGGCGCAAAGGAAACATTGACGCCTCAATTAAACGGTAGCCAACCTACTGGCAGCTTCATGACACCAGTAGGTGTCCCTTACACGGTCAGCGGCGTCGCCGGTACTCAAACCGGAAGTTGGCAATCGATTACCGTGACGTGGAAGGACCAGACGAAGTGGAAGTTCACCTTGCTTTCAGGGACGACGTATCAGCTAACTCAACTAACCAATCGAATGGACCAGAGTGTCAACTTTAGCTGGAACACCAATCGAGCTCTTACCCAGGTGACAGATGCCGCCACGAGTAACGTGCTGCTGACATTGTCTTACAGCAGCTTCGGGAAACTGGTTACGGCGACTGATATTTATGGCCGGCAGATAAATTATTCATTTTCGTCCGTGAACAATGTTGCCGAAAGCATGCTGCAAACCGTGTCGCAAGTAGTAAGCTCTGGCACTCCGAATCCGCCGACGCACTGGAGCTATACTTATGCGGCCGATAAGGGCGGGCAACTCAACACCATCACGGTCCCGAGCCCGACGGGAAGCGGCAACAGCACGGCGACTATTAATTATGATTCGTTTGGGAGAGTAAGCTCGCTCGTTGACGCGAATGGCAATCAGCGCGTTTACACCTACAACAGCAGTACAACCCAGGTCCAAGTGAAGGGATGCGTCCAACAATCTGGCACTCTCATGGACGCAGAAGTTTAATGCTGCAAATCTCGATACCGGCATTACCGACGCGGCAAGTCATGAGTACGACGGTCGGCTATGGTGATCCTGCAAATCCCTGAAGCCGACCAGCATTACGGATCGAAACGGTCATGTTACCTCGTACACTTACGATTCATTTGGAAATATGCTCACAGCCACAAGCGCACGCAGCATGGCCACGCACTTACGTGGGACTACACCAATTTTGCAGCAGGAAGGCTCATGAGCATTCAGGAAGGGAGCAAACCCGCAACCACCTTTACCTACTACGAGCCGAGTGGGCTGATTCACACGATCACACGTCCTGAACCGAATAATGGCAGCGGTACGACCACGACCAGCTTCACCTATGACAGCCTAGGTAACGTGTTTACCGTGGTTTCGCCAGGTAACGACTCAGCCAGCACGATTACAACCAGTTATAATTACACCACGGACGGGGCGTATTCGCGAGTCAGCTAAAATCGGCCAGCCCTTAACGATCACTGACAATCTCGGGCACAGTACGCACTTCAGGTATGACTTACAGGGTCGAAGGGCGTCGGTTACCGACCCCTTAGGCAATGAGACTGACTTTAGCTACAACTTGATTGGTCAATCGGATACGACTACCTATCCGGCTACGGGTCAGACTGGAACTGGCCACAGTCACACAGCGAATGGGTATCTCTATGTCGGCGGTCCGCTGACGACGGTCACTTCATTCGATGAGAGCAACGCGCAAGTGCGGCAGGTCTCTTACGCTCACGGTCCGGAAGGCGAATCGCTCTCAGTTTCAGGGAGTACCGAGTCGGAAACATATACGTATGACGCCGTCTACCGATTGAAGACGCTGAAAGATGGGAACAACAACACTACCACCTACGCTTACAACACCATCGGCAGGCTCTCATCCGTTACGATGCCGGGCGGCCAAGTTACACAGTTTACTTCCTACGATAACAACGGAAACCTACTGCAACGTATCGATGGCAACAACGTCACGACTGAACTTCGTCTATAACGATCCGGAAAGCTTACTAACAGACATTCAGTATCCGGCCACCAGCGGTCTCGAGCGTTCATTTAGGCTATGACGGCTTTGGTAGGCGCTCGTCGATGACTGACTCAACCGGGAGTCAAAGTTACGAGTTACGGAAATCTGGATGAACTGCTTAGCGTTACAACCACCTATACAGGTTTGTCCGCCAAGACGATTTCTTACCAATACTACCTGAACAGCAGCCGGCAAGCATGACCACACCGGCGGGCACTTTCAGCTACAGCTACGATAGCGCCGGTCGACCGTCGATCTTGACCAATCCATTCAATGAGACGACAAGTTGGACATACGAAGACAACAACTGGTTGTCAACGCAGACCCTTGCGAATGGTGCGGTGGCCACGTATATACATAATGCTCTGGGTCAAACGACGGAGCTCTCGAATCAAATTGACGGCACTACGATCTCTGACTTCAGCAGCATCGCGTACGACGCCGTTGGTAATCGAACCTCGGTGAGCGCGAGCATCTCAGGAGTGACTTCACTGAGCGGGACGACAGGCTACAGCTACGACTCAAAGAATCGACTGACTCAGGAGAGTTCTACGCGCAATGGTGGTTTTTACAGATAACTTTGCGTACGACAGCGCCGGAAATCGCTACAACATTCAAGGGAGTAACGAAGTCTTTCAACTCGAACAATCAGCAAACCGGAACCGAATTTGTGCACGATGGCAATGGGAATCCGACGACTTACGCGGGCATGACGCTGACTTTCGATCCTGAGAACCGAATGACGGCTTTTGGGAACGCATTGACCGCCGGATATAACGGTGACGGTCTCACGCGCATGGAAAGAGAATGCAACTGCGACGACGTATTTTCTCTATGACGGCATTATTCCGGTTGTGGAGTTTGATTCTAGCGGCTCGGTCATGGCCACAAATACCTTTCGGCGCAGCCGGACTAAGCCTCGCGTAATAGCGCTACCACAAGCGTGTTCTACAGTTTTGATTCGGAAGGCAGCGTGTCTCAGCGGACTAGTTCGAGCGGAACGGCTTTGTCGAACCATTTGTTCGCTGCGCATGGCGCTACACTTAGTGGTTCATTGAGCGAGCCATTCGGTTACAAAGCTCAATTTGGTTATTACTCTGACAACGAAACCGGACTCCAAGTTCTAACGCATCGTTATTATGATCCTGCGCGCGGCAGGTTCGTGACTCGTGATCCGATCAGCTATGACGGCGGAATAAATCTTTATTCGTACGTCGGAAACAATCCAGTCAAGGAACTCGATCCCGAAGGTGAAGCGACGCTCCAGATTGGGTTGTCGGGAACCTGGATTGGTGGGACTGTGGCGGGAACGGGTACGATCGGAATTGCGATGGATGATTGGGGAAACATAGGCTTTTACCGTGAGTACGGTGGCGGTAATGGACTGGGCGCGGGTGGATCAGGTGGTGTGGTTATTCACGGATCTGACGCGCCACAGATCTTCGACTTGGGAGGCAAATTCCATAATGGCAGCATTTCGGGCGGAGACGGGCCTGGCGGTTCCCTAGATGGGTTTTATGGCTCTGACAGGAACGGTAACCCCGTTCACGGGGAGGAATAACAATTGGACTCGCAGGTGGTGGAGGCGCCTCGTATACGATTACTAACACAGATATAGGTCCCCTACATATGCCTACCAAGTCCAGCGGAAACCGGTACCGGACCTAACCCCTTACCGCCAAACTACAATCCAGGGTTGCCAACTCTCGCCGCCCGGAGGGAACTCACCACACCCGCCAACTCCGCAACCAGCACCCACTCCATAGCGGGATTGAACTTAGAGAATCGTCACTTCTTAGGTACTGAAGATTGGTAGTGTTATGCAGCGGCGTACCGCAAAATGGTTGTCCAATTCGTTTATTGCTCTTAGTTTCTCCACGTTACTCTTTGTTTTCTTTCCGGATAATCATTTTTGCTATCCGGGCCTTATTCGCCGCAACCGTTAACGGGGAAGGTCTACCGTAAGTGGGTATGCCATGGCGTCCTCTTCGCAATACAATACCAGGGGAGGTTGCGATGCGAAGGGGACGACAACTGGCACCGTTGAGTGTGACGCTCGGCAGAACGAGAGTCGCTGGAGAGTTGGACCAGGAGACCGAAAACCGGTCAAGCGCTGGCCCAACGAGCGCGCATCATTTTTGGAGAGCGCCACCGGAAGAACTAATACCGACGTCGGGAAAACATTTGGGGCCTCTGCAAACAAATGGTCGGCAAATGGCGGACGCGGTTTCTGCAGAATAGGCTCGATGGGTTGTCGGACGAGCCTGGGCCCAGGAACGCCGCGGCGACTTAGTGACGTGGAAATTGAACGAGTACTGACGATGACCTTGCAATCCACCCCACAGAACGCGACCCACTGGAGCACCCGATCGTTGGCCGCGGCCTGCGGTTTGAGTCGCAGCAGTATCCATCGGGTGTGGCGGGCCTTCGCTTTGGCGCCTCATCGCAGTGAGACTTTCAAGCTTTCCAGGGACCCGCTGTTTATCGCCAAGGTGCGCGACATTGTTGGCCTTCCCTGGATCCTCCCGATAAAGCGCTGGTGTTGTGTGTGGATGAGAAATCTCAAATCCAAGCCTTGGATCGTTCGCAACCTATTCTGCCAATGCGACCGGGACAGGCCGAGCGCCGGGCCTATGATTACAAACGCAATGGCACCACTTCTTTGTTCGCCGCCTTGGACACTAAGACTGGCAAAGTCATTGGCCAACTCCATCGCCGTCATCGTTCGGCTCGAGCTTCGCAAGTTCCTCGATAAGATTTAGGCGGCGGTGCCGGCCGACTTTGATGTGCATCTCATTCTCGACAACTATGGTACTCATAAAACAAAGCTACCATTCAGCGTTGGTTGTTGAAGCGGCCCGCGTGAACTCAGCCGTTAGGCCTCATGAAAGCTCTTGAAGCTCTCGTATCAGCCCCGCCCGTTTTGGCAGCCCTCTCCCTTATTGCCGCGGGATTCGTCGTAGCGTTTCTCCGCTTTCCCAAGCAGGCACAGTCGCGCAAGACTATTGTGGGGCTCCTTTGGCTAGCCTGTTTCGTCGTCATCGGTGAATGGATCATGCAGCAACAGTCTCTAGTTCTGGCGGGTAGCAAAGTTCAAACCCAAGAGCAGCCGGTTGCCGTAGCCATCAAGGGTGTAACTCGGTATGTCACGGAACAGCTTGCGTACCGCCATGAGTTCGGTATGTTGGTACTCCTTGCAGCCATAATTGCGTTTGCGGCAATCTACACCCTTGCCGTGAGCGCCAATGAGGCCTAACAAAATCGTTGCACGCGAGCCGATTAGGCGACTTTGGCGAGGCAACCAACGGAGTACAATCGCGCGATCGCAATTAACCCAAGTTATGGAATTGCCTGGTACAATCTCGGCGTTTCCTATGAGTCTAAAGCAACTTCAGAAGGCACTGACGGCGTACCACCAGGCCGAGGCGCTCTTGCCGGATTTAGCCGATACGCAACTGAATATAGGGCTGGTGCTTTACAATCTGGGCAGAAAGCCGAAGCCAGGCAGCGGTGGCAGAAAGCGCTGACCATGGGTAATCCCATCGTAGCCGCTAAAGCTGAAGAAAATCTGGCACACTCTCGTTGATAAGGAGTGAAAGTAATCCTGTACAATTTACCCGCGCAGAGATGAGTATGCGCTCACTTTGCTTTTGGAAGTTTGACAATAGGCAATAACTTGGATGAACATGCGAACGCATCCCTGGCCTTCTAAGACATGCTCCTTACATTTGGCTTCGGCCCATTCCTGCTCAGGCTTCTGATTCAAGACACTAAATTCTGGAACGCCTACGCAAAATTCTTTGGTAGGTTTACTGGCAATTAAGCATGTACTAAGAAAAGAAACATTTGACATCTGATCAATTGGATTCTGATTAGGCACATATCGCCTTAAAGCCTCATCGAGGCATGCTTGGTTATCCTTACCCTTCCCATATTCTAATCCCTGCCTTGAAAGTTCGTCCGATCTGGTCAGGAGTCTGAGTCCTACGAAGACGAAAGATCGAAAAACCGATTACAACAAAAACAACAACGCCTACAATAAGTTTGATCGGAAAACTTTTGATTGTTTCACTGTGCTCACAAGTTTTTCAAAACCCATTGGGCATAACAGTGCAGTTGACGGGCGGCGCTAAACCGAGCAGCTAATCATTAACGTTAAGTCACCTCAACTGAAGGGAGGGTGGTTGATCGATTACAAACGCGGGACCAATCGGAATCAAGTGATGCTCTCTCCCGAATGCGTCGAGGATTATATCACAGCGGATAACCGGTGCGGTTTATCGATGCTTTCGTGGCCCAGCTCATCTTGCGCGGTGTGGTTGTTGACGCGTTGGACGGGAGACCATCACGGTGAAGGTTGACAATCGACTGCTCGCAGTGCGCTTGTGCGCTATCAGTGCACCAAAGCGCGGCCAGGCTTTGCCAAGGTTGCCCACAGCCATCTCCTTACTTTTAGCGAAAGGAAAAGATGGGGCGGCACTCTACAACAGAATGAATGAAGCTGACGTACCGCCTCAGTCACGTGGATTTTATGAGCAATCTGAGCAAGCCGCGCGTACGGAAGAACGAGGTCTTTGGGGAAATCGCCAAGGGTCATCGATCGAATAGGGAAAGCCGACCCCAAGATTCTCTATTGAGCGAAGCTGATCTTAAGGACTTCATTTTGAGAGAAGGAATTGGCGGTATGTTTGACCTTAAATACTGTGTAGGTATTGGAGGAACATGGTCATCAGGTAAGCTTGCTCCTCAAGTCTCGGTTGGGACCCCCGGTGCTGCCGTGAGTGTGACCTATGGCCGTCAGATCGGGCAGGACAGCATAACTTGGTAGTTGGAGGACTTGCATGCAAACTACCTTGATGTCTGTTTGGAGTGGCGCTTACTTGGATACCGGGTTGTTTAATTTGGCCTGGCCGGAGAAAGTTCGGGAGCATTATCTCTCAAATTTCAATCTTTGATTCTCCATACACTCTGGTATAACCCCGCGACGTGGTTAAGGCGGCGGCCCGGTCGGTTTGTTTTTCGGATCTTTGGAGTTTTCTTCGTCGCGCTGGGTGTATTCCCGATCATTTCCTCGTTTAGTGAACATAGCCTCCGCATTACGACCACATCGTTCGCGCGAAGATTTTTCCGCGACACGTACAGATTCCCCTACTCTCAATCGCAGTTGAGGGATTTTGGTATTGAAAGGTCCGTTTCGATGAATTAAACTGATTGCAGCGCGTCACAAATGACGGCTTTGTCCCTACTTCCTCAAATCAGATCTAACTCATTCAATTAACAATAGGTGACCAGATGAAGATGTCCTGGAAGTCGGCTATTTCAACTTGTATTGCCATTCTCTCGATAATCGCGAGCTCATTTGGAGCAGTTTCTGGCGCGAACCTTCACGGACTCGTTGTGGGAGTCGTCGACGGAGAGACCTTCTCCGTTGAGAGCAACGGTCACGTTCTGGGTGTTCGGATTTGCGCGATCTCCGTTCCAAGAAGCAACCCTAATGCTGATATCGCACGTTCACACTTAATAACTCTTATCAAAGGAAAGTCGGTCACAGTCGAGTACCAGCAATTTGATTCCGAAGGACGCGTGATCGGTGTCGTGTCTTTTTGGGCAATTAGATGTGGGCATGCAAATGATTCGGGATGGCGCAGCGCTCTACAACCGGGCCTATGCGAACGATCTGCCGGATCAATATGGCCGTTTGTATGATGAATCTGAACAGGCGGCTCGAAACGAAAACGTGGCATTTGGAAGAGCGTTTCGGCGCCTGCACGTGACGAGTCCAAACAGGCAGACGATATCTCGCTCGAGGTGGCGAAAACCCCGACGCAGATTGCTTCGCGTCTTAACGACGAAGGCTACCGCTTGATCCTGGACAGCAATTATCAAGCAGCAATGCCTAAGATTAGGGGAGGCGCTCAGATTAGATCCAACATTAGCAGCCGCACAGTATAAGAACCTTGCTTTGATCTTCTCTGTGAGACGGGGCGTTATCAAGATGCAGTCCCGGAAGCAGAGGAAGCATTGAAACTCGATCCATCCTCAGACAAGGCCAACAATGTGATGGGAAAGATACGGTACGGCCTGGGGGATGATGTTGGCGCGGTCCGCGCATACAAAGAAGCGCTTCGGCTAAATCCGAAATATATGAAAGCCCACCACAATCTCGGTGTCACACTGTTGCGAATGCAACGATACGCGGACGCAGCAGATGCCTTTCAGCGAGCTGAGGCGTTAAGATCCAAATCAGCCTGCGGTTAAGCTGAACCTGGGATTGGCATTGTACTTTCTTGGCCGCCGTGCTGAAGCACGGGCGCTCTGAGCTGAAAGGTCCTTACGATGGGAGATCCCGCCGTGGCAATTCTGGCGGAAGGTAACTTGAGTCGGCTGCCGAAATGAATACGTCGTTGACCACGAAAGCCTGGTTCAATCGTAGGAAGACTGGAAGACTGGGGTCAGGTTTGGTCCCTTGCTTCTTATCTATTGGGACCCTCGGAGTTATCATAATCATTATTATTCTCAGTCCACTCGGAGCTTGAAGCCGTGAACAAGAATCTTACACTTAGTGGAATTGAGGCGAGTTTGCTCAACGGATTTCATGATGCCATCATCAAGAGAGGATTTCGATTGACTACGCCTTTCAGAAAGATCTCTCTCTCCATCAGTGTGTTGACGGGGGATCCTGAAAGCCAAAACAGAGGAGGCCAGAGAGTCCTACAGCGATGCGGAACTCACTCTAAGTGATTTTTTATTTTTGTGTAATCGAGCCCCCGATAGGAGATATAAGTTTGAATCGGCTAAAGGGTTGCGAGTTGATTCTGGGGTTGGAAATCCTCAGGGACTTTGAGTTCTGGAAGACATACACTGGAGATGCATTTTACACCGGTTCTTCGTCAATGAATGGAATTCTTTTTATTTACGTGGCCGCGCGAGCGCATTTGGAAATGAAACCCGAGTCTGCCGGCAAACAATCTTAAATTTGAGCAGTTTGGAATTTCTCGCTTAACAAACTGGTGTGGGGAGCGCGCCCAGCGTACTGCGACACTTCGTCTTTGAGAATCACCCGACTGAATTGATTTACAAGCGTTTCACGCGAGTCACACCTAACAATCAATTCGCGAGATACCACAATTAAACTGACACACCGTCCCGGAACGACACGAAAATCAGGCAACGCATGCTACGTGTACGCATGCGCGTACATTTTCTGAGCGATTTTGTAAGTATTGAAAATACACGATCGACAATTCAAATTCCCAAACGTGGATGTTGCGGGTTCGATCCCCCTCGCCCGCCCCAATTTGCTCAGTACATCGCGAAAAAGTAGTTAAGCGCAATTTTAAACTTTTGATCGTCTCACTACGCCTTATGTAAACCGATTGTCAAAGATAATGGTCAACGCAGCGCCAGCTCTATCCGTTGCGAAACAATCAATCTCTTGGCAAGGAAGAGGATTTCCAGTATGACAAAAAATAGCGAACCGAAAATGCCGGAAGGAACGAAACGCCCACCACCAACGTCTTGATCGATCTGAAGGTGGAGGACCGGGATCTCGATCAGATTGCCAGATTACTTCGCCCTGGCATTCGAATATGACACACGAGGAGATGACGAGTTCTCGTCGCTCTCTTGGACAGGCTCTTGGCTGTTGAAAAAAGCGAGGAAGTCCACCTTGAGGATATAGTCTACTTCCTCTCTCGGAGACTCTTTGCGAGATGTGCTGAAGGCGAGAAAGCTGCGGACCGCTTCCTTCACCTGGCTTCTAGTCAGTGCCTCGCGATTCTTAGAAAGCGCTGTCGGCTAACAAACGGTGATCTGTGTCGATAAGAGCCTAATGTATTGAGGGCCACTCGTTGCGAGTGGCCTTTTTCTGGAATCCGCCTTGGGTTTCTGACGGATCGAGCGCATACCTTAAGAACCTCAGCAAGGAGCCCGCAGCTTCAACGCGTAGGCTCATGTAGGACCTCTTCCGCTAACGTGGATGCGAAACTCTGATCAAGCCTGGGAAATTCTTATTTTTAGCCACGGTTCGTGTGAAACCTTTATCGATAACTACCAAAGGTGCGAAAAGATGATCGGAGCTGTGAATATCTTATTATTGCGACCAACTGGTGTGAAAGTCTTAAGCTATAGGGAAAGTTGAGCCGCCACTACTCTTTTGCTGGCGGTATCAAAGATGGGCCTGTTCCTAGCTGCGTTTTTACGGCGCAATTTTAATATTCGCGCCAAAATGCTTGCATTCAACTCTGAATTCTGTCAGAAATAATAGGCAGGTTTTCTGACAGGATTTGGAGTGCCAATCACGTGCAAACTATTGATAGCAGGCTAAAAGCCGCATTTACGGGCATGGCAGGGGTGCGGTCTTTACCCCAAATGACTTCTTAGACCTCGGTGGTCGAGACGCTGTGGACAAGGCATTGTCGCGGCTTACAGCCCGAGGCGTCATTCGGCGTCTCGCACGTGGACTCTATGAGTATCCGCGAGAGCATCCAGAATTAGGGACTCTGTCACCAGATCTAGAAAAAGTGGCGAAGGCACTAGCGGGCAAGCACCGGATTCGTTTACAACCTGCAGGCGCTTATGCGGCGAACCTTTTAGGACTGTCCGAACAGGTGCCCGCTAAGATAGTGTTTTTGACAGATGGCCCATCACGCACGGTGAAAATCGGACGCCAGGAAATCCATTTGCGCCGAACTACACTCGCAACATGGCAGCAGCCGGCAGATTGAGTGGATTACTGATGCAGGCGTTTCGAAGTCTAGGCCGACAGCACATTACGTCGGCAACGCTTGGCCCGTTTGAAACTAACGTTGCCGGCAAAGAGCGCAAGCAATTGATCAGAGACCTCCCGCTCGCACCAACGTGGATGCACCCCTTCTTTCGTGAGTTAGCGGAGAGCTGATCGTGAACTGGAATTCTTCAAACGGGCCCGCTGAAGATCAAGCGACCATCATTCGGGAAGTCGCCGCTAAGCGTGGAGTGGCTGCCGTATTGGTTGAGAAAGATTTCTGGGTCTCTTGACGCTGGCGGTGTTGTTCGCGCATCCAGAATTCAGTAAAGAACTCGTCTTTAAAGGGGCACTTCCTTATCGAAGGTCTTTGGCGTCATCGAAAGATTCTCAGAAGATATTGACCTTTCAGTGAATCCAGATTTTCTCGGGATTGACGAACGGTGGGTCGAGGAAGCCGAAAGCCGAAACAAACGCACCGAACGAATGGAAGCGTTGGAGACGGCCTGCACCGAGAAAGTGCGCGAACTCTTCACGCCGGAGTTGGAGCGCATTGCAAACGAATCGCTCGGTAAGCCTTCTGGCGGTGGAGCCTGGATGGAATTTCAAGTTGATGACGAAACTCATTCACCTGTGATTCTTTTTCGTTATCCGTCGAATGAGCCCACGGGCTTTGAATACTTTCGGCGGTCGGTCAAGATGGAGTTTGGTTCGCTGACTGATCAAAGACCTGCAGGAAAGCATTTAATAAAGCCCTGGGTGGCGGAGGACTTTCCAGATCTCTTTAACTGACTTTCAGTGTGAACTCGTGGCGCTGGAACTTGAAAGAACGTTTTGGGAAAAGGCGACGATCCTACATGCGGAATATCATCGCGAAGCCGCCAAACCGATTCGCGATCGCTTTTCACGACATTATTCTGACGTGGCTGCTATGGCAAAGCATGCCGACATTGATCCGGCATTGAATGATGGTGCGTTGCGGCAACGTGTAGTTGATTGGAAGAGTCGCTTCTTCGCGGCGAATTGGGCGCGTTACGACTTGGCTAAACCCGGTTCGTTCAGACTTGCACCACCTGAATTTCGAATGAAGGAACTTGAAGAAGACTATCGTGCGATGCGGACCATGTTCTTGACAGAACCCTCGCCATTCGAAGAGGTTGTGAAAACACTGTCGGATCTGGAGAGCAGAATTAATCAATAATCTGCCAGTTCGCGATTCTGGGGCGTCGTTACCATCTTTTTTGGTCCTACTCGACTGTTAGCCCTCTTATTTGCACTGCGGGCTCCTGCTTGTAGATAGGAGTACCAAACATTTCTTCTTCCAGATTTGCGTAGCTTCAAATCTGCCTTATCTCCTGAAGCAAAGCCGAAGCATTGTCCACGACAGTTACGGCATACTTTTGATCGTATTTAAGGTCATCATTGACTAGGTGACGCAGACCGGAGTCGGTCGCGAAATAGTCACAATAGAACAAAGCGGCGCTCGCATGGCCGAAGTCATGCAGATCGTTTCCTTTGTATTGCCTTCCTCGATTCCAACGAATGGCTGCGTAAAGGCCTGACTTGATCACTACAGAAGGCAATTGGCGTTCCTAATTTATTTTTCCTGAATGCTTCCCGCAGAATTCGTAAAGAATACGCGCGTCCTCCTCTGACGCCAATTGACCTTCCTCTGAGACAGGAAGTCCCATCCCTTGAGCGGTTACTCGACCAACCATTTGTCTCATTGCCGGTAGAAACCCATCTAAGAAACCAACGAATTCGTCCACGTGAACCTGCTTGAACGGATTTGGGATTCCCCCGTATTTTTGTGTCTCTCGGTTGATTTTCTCAGCTATGCGGTCCCATCTACCATCGAATTGCACTGGAGCATCTCCAAGCATTGAAACCTGTTCAGAAAAAGGAATATTCCAAAATCATCTGTGAATGACTTCTGCAAGGCCAACATTTCTCCTTCAGGAAGTATGTCGATGGTTGGGAAGGTATAACCAAGCAGATAAGACACCGATGTCCACACCAGACGCTCTAACGGCTCCAAAGCATCTTGTCCTCGCAAACTTCGTTGCAGACAGTGCATGATTTCGGTGCCGACGCGTTCATCCTCAGACTGTATTCCTATCCCTAGCGACAGTTCATCGATCACTTGGGCGGTAGCCAACCGCGTCTTTTCATCTCGTTGCTTTAAGAGCTCAGCAAAAAGGTTCGCATTGATCGGACAGATAGCCTTACCGCCCCGAACGAGTTGAATTAGAGTATCCAGTAGCTCTTTATCGATGGCGTTGCGCGCTCGTTGCAGTTGAACATCACGCAATGCGACCCAGTAACGTGTATCTAGATAAATCCGCTTCCGCGCCAGCGCTCGATCGGCTGTCTCGATCACTTTTGCCCGAACATAGCGCTCCAGTGAAACCTCGGGATGAAGTTTGTGGTATGCCAAAGTTCTCGCGTAAGGCCGGGTCATTTATGTTTCTGGCGCGGTTAACTCTCCGGCTTTTTCAGCCGCCACACGCCTTGTGAGGATGGTTTGATTCATTTAACGCCTAACAACTTGGCGTCGAACTCAAAGACTCATCCCTCCTTTGATATTAGCGCGACCACCACTGAGACAAGTACCATGCCACCTAGCAACATTATCCCCTGTCTCTGACATTTCAGTACTTCGCTTGCAAAAATTAACTCCTTACGAACTTCACCGATATGTGGTCGGTTTAGCGGGTTTATGTCAATCATTCGTTGGACCAGCGGACGCAATATCCCAGGGCAAGTCAGAATCTTGGATCCCGGTGCAGGCCTAAAGTTCGTGAATAGTTCATGGATCGTCACACCAAAAGAGAAAATGTCGGAGGCCTTTGTCGGCGGAGCGCCCCTCAAAATCTCCGGTGCGGCATAGCCGGGTGTTCCGGCCGGTGTCCTAGTTAGAAATGCTCCGGCAATTCCCTGAGGCAGACGCGCGATGCCGAAGTCATTAACCTTCATAACCCAGTTACCATTCTGGTCTGTCTTAACCAAGAGGTTGTCGGGTTTGATGTCTCGATGAACGCCTCCGAGTGATTGAATAGCCTCGATACCGACGGCTGCATGGCTTAACAGCGCGGCGATCTTATCCGGTTGGAAGTACACGTTCGCAAGTGCCTCTCTAGCAGAACCAAGATCGCAATATTCTAGGACTAAGAAGGGCGGCTGCGACCGGAAATCAAAGTCAATTATGTTAACGACAAACGGGCTGTTGACGCGTTGTTGGTTCCACGCTTCCCTTTGAAAGTCATGCAACGCGCTAATGTCAAAGAAGCGTGAATACTTTTCGCTACCGTCAAACCATCACTTAGCCGACGCGCTTTATAGACTTCGCCAGTAGCGCCTGAACCTAACAACTCGAAGTCCTGATAAACCGGTCTTTGAACGTCTTGCCACAACATTGGGTAAACCTCCCGTGATTCAGTAATTATTCGCGATTCTATTGTTATCTTGAATGATGGATTTGAAAAGAGCCGAATAAGCTAAATTTTGGCCGGAAGAACCCTAATTCTCAGAGGATGGACGATCTCCAAATAGCCGTTCGAATACCTTGGAATAAACTGCCAAACTATTTCTCTCAATCCTGGGCAATTGACTCTTAAGTGTTCGAAGCTGACGCCGAGCGGCCTCTTGCACCTCAATTTTCCACCCATCAAGATCGCCTTGGGCGCTTTGGTTCTCCATTCCTCGGCAACCAACGGAAATTGTCGTGCTTTCTCCCACACCGCATTCCAGAGTTCAATGCTTTGCCTTCGTGTGGGGTGCTTTCCCGGCGAATTTCATGAAACGAAATGCGATATAAAGGAAGGCCACGGCATTTTCGCACTTCGATTCCCTAGAAAGCCTTTGAAAACCTCTATTGCACAGACAAGTTGCACAGCCTGTTTCAGGGACGGTTCAATCTGAGCCAGGACAGCGTCTCGATTCGGCATCTGCGGAGTAGGCCCAGCAAGCACGCTGAGGAAGAGTGATATCAATGGAGATTGGGTTTGACCGAGCATTGTGATCCATACCGAAATCACCGCTGCCTCGATTGAGATATTCCTGTTCCCTTTCCAGCCCTCATTTCATAACTCCGTGTTCTTCGCTACCTCAAATGAGTGAGTGCATTTTCCGCCGCGCGAGTGTATGCCAAAAGCGATTAAAGAAGACTAGCCGCTGGTAGCACCTCGCCCTCATTACATTACATTCCATTCGACTTGAAAAGCCTTGAATTTGTTTGTCCCCCTCTTCGCTTCGATTCTTCACGACAGCCCATTCGCACAACTCTATGCTTCGCTCCGAGTGCTCCACTTCGTTCCGCCCCTGCGGGTGATGCGAATGAGCGCCCAGTCGTTCGATCTTCTTCGCTGCGAGGGGAAACACCTTCTCAAAAGCACAAAACCAAAGAAGGAGAAACGACAATGCAGAACGAAGGACAAAGACAATCAGCGGACATTCCGAAGTGGTCAGCCTTACTTGTTGAGGCCGTCAACAAACCCGGAACCATCATGAAGGCGTATAGCGCGTTCTGGAATTACAGCGTAGGAAATCAAATCCTCGCGCTCATTCAATGCCAATTGCGCGGCATACAGCCAGGGCCAATCAATACGTTTCCCAAGTGGCAGATCTTAGGTCGAGTCGTCAAACGTGGCGAAAAGGCTTTGACGCTTTGTATGCCGTTGACGCGGAAGCGGCGCAACGATGAATCAGGCGAGAGCGACAACGCGAAGGAAGAACAGACCTTTACGACGTTTGTATACAAGGCGCGATGGTTTGTCGTTAGTCAGACTTTCGGAAACAACCTTGGCCCAGTCACGATCCCCGCTTGGGACGCCGAGCAAGCACTCAAAACGCTCTGCATTGAGCGGATCACTTTCGAAAAACAGATGGCAACTGTCAGGGGTTCGCGCGTGGCAACCAGATCGCGATCAATCCAGTAGCACAACTCCCGCACAAGACGTTGTTTCACGAAATGGCACACGTGCTGATGCACACGTCCGAAGGCGACTTCACCGACACAGAACAGACACCGAGAAGCCTTCGCGAAGTCGAAGCGGAGTCAGTGGCCTTGTTGTGCTGCGAAGCGCTGGGTTTGGAAGGAGCGAACTACGCGCGAGGCTATATACAGAATTGGCTCTATCAAGGTATCGATTACAACGCCGACGGGATCCCGGAAAAGAGCGCACACAAAATCTTTCGCGCCGCCGATCAAATCCTCCGCGCAGGGCGCCCGTCGAGTGACCAACCAGCCGAACTCACGAACTGACACAGAACGGAAAGGGTCAGGTATGCGCGCAAACGCTGCCTGACCCACCACACCAATTTTCAACTGTGACAGGAGAAAGACTGATGCATACAGAATCTAACACAAATCAACGACCTACCTTTGCGCGCTTTCCACTTGGTCAAACATACATCACGCCCGGAGCAGAAGAGGCATTGATGATCGCCGGACAAACCGGAATCGAATTTTTGCGTCGGCATGTGTCAGGCGATTTCGGCGAATTCACGAACACGGACGTAGACGAGAATGAGCTTTCGTTAAGAGAAGGCTTTCGCGTGTTGAGCATCTATAGAACCGCCAAAGGCCAGAGACTTTGGATTGTCACCGAAGCCGATCGCAGTTCCACGACCATTCTCATCCCCTCAGAATATTGATGACCTCGAATAGCGCGGCGCGAGTGCTTTCTCGCACTCGCGCCGGCGGCACAAGAGCTGTAACGAAGTTTGTCGTTGTGCTGCATAATGGAAATGGTAAATGAACCAGGCACACTAATCAGTTCTCTCAACACACGATGCCTACGTGCAGCCATACATCGGTTTCATGCCTCAATCCGTTTGAATTGGTTCGTAAGTATCAATGCGAATCGTGCCACGGCGTAATGATGTGTGGATGTGAAGAGGAATTTGCCCGTCGGTACCTCAAACACCAAATTACACGTGGTAGAGATTTGCACACGCAGCAAGAAGTCAGGGTGACACTTGGCTTTCAGACGAATATTTGTGACGCCTGCCGAGGCTTGCCAGAAAAGCCACATCCTAAAGCCCCATGCTGGGCCGGACTTCAAAGATTGCCAGATACTATTGGCGTCAGATTGCGTTTGGAACAATTAAGAAATTTGTGGAGTGGTCGGAACAAGAGAACTGCGCGGACGCCATGATGGCGTTGGCCAAACATAGCGACAAATATCGCGCCTTTGAAAAGGAAGTGATCAAAGAGATCAAGGAACTGCACCAACATTCCCCGAAGTATGTTTTATGACGACACGCCGCAGAGCGAGGTTTTGGCCAAATATGGTGTCGAGCTGGTAAGGCTTGATGCGATGTACTTGAAGAAGATCGAAAGAGGCGCGGCAATTCTTGAAGGAGATAACGTCTGCTCCCCAGAGGAATTTGTGTGTCATCACTTTGAGCGAAATGGATATCAAGCGTTACTTACGGAGAGCAGACCATTTCATGTCCTATTTGGTGTCTTCATGTGGATGCTCATTGAAAACCCTGACGATCCAGCGGTTCGCATTGCCGGCTTCGGCAGTCGTGATGCTGTGAGTGCAGAGGGGCACCGAGAGCAGGTGTGGACGCTTCTGCCATCGGACTTTGGCACGCGTGGCTATTGTTACAGAAGAGCGCTCGCAATAGAAAAACATCTTTCTGAACTGCCTAATGACAAGGAGGCATTAACATGGCTATTCGATTACTGGTTAAAGCCAAGTGAGCTACTAAGACAATATCTTTGGGCACACGATCCTATTGACATCGCAGCCGCGAGAAGGTAGTCACAGTTTTGCCGGTGGATGCGCTTATGCGAATTCTGCGTTACTTGGTAACCGAATATTGGCAGAGGTATTGTGGATGGCCGGACACATTATTTTATAACGAGCACGAATTCTTTTTTGCTGAGATCAAATCGTCTCCGGGACTCTCTCAGTGAAGATCAAAAGAATTGGATTCACGGAAATGCTACCGAACTTCATCTGCCGTTCAGACTCGTGAAGATTCACAAAAAGGTGTCGTCAACTCCCGGTGAGCCTAAATACGGTGTACGAGCTTCACAATCTTGGTTGGCACAGCTTCCAACAGTTGTGTCTGACAATCGCGCGCGAGATTTTCGGCCAAACAGTCGAATCCTTTCTAGATTCCCGTGATGCCGGAAAAAGACGGTGCCTTTACTGGTATTTGGAAGCCGAATTCAGGAAGAGAGTTGAGTGGACGTTTTTGTCGTTCAGTGCAAGTTCACAAGTAAACGAAACAAGAATTTGAGCCCGACTGATCTTGTGGATGAAGCGAAAAAAGCAGCGCGCTCGTCGCGAGTGGCCGCTGCGATTGCTACGTTCTTATGACGAACGCTGGCGTTTCAGGATCAGCGGCGGGAATCTATCGAAGATTCTTTCAAACATGCTGGTGTCAAGCAATTCTTAATTCTCGGATCAACTTGGATTTCGCAAACGATCCGAGAGAATAAACGACTTCGCATGTTGGTGCCACGTCTCTACGGCTTGGGTGATCTGAGCCAGATACTGAGACGAACGAGCTTACGAACAGGCGAAGGCGCTCCTGGCATCGATGCGCGAGGACCTCGCCAAGGTTGTTCTTAACAACCGCTTACAGAAAGGGAGCGGATGCACTCGACCAGCATGGTTTTGTGCTCCTCGTTGGTGAGCCAGCAGCCGGGAAAACAACTATCGCTTCAATGCTTTCAATGGCTGCTTTGGATCGATGGGGCTCTTCGACTCTCAAGCTCGATGATCCAGGAAAAGTTATCGACCGCTGGAACCCGGATGAACCGTCACCAATTTTTTGGATTGATGATGCTTTCGGAGTGCTGCAATACGAGTCATATCTGGTTCATGGTTGGAATCACGCATTACCTCAAGTAACGGCGATGCTTCGCAAGGGAGCGAGGATCGTCATGACGACGCGAGACTATATTTATCGAAGTGCTCGGAAGGATTTGAAGGAAAGCGCCTTTCCTTTGTTACGTGAGAGCCAAGTTGTAATCGATGTACATGACTTATCGCTTGAAGAACGAAGGCAAATTCTCTACAACCACATCAAACTCGGAAAGCAGCCGAGGATGTTCCGGACAAAGATTAAACCCTATTTAGAAGGCGTTGCTAGTCATGCCAGGTTTGTCCCCGAAACTGCTAGGCGCTTAGGTGATCCGGTTTTCACCGCAGGTCTTGTTTTGGCATCGCATTCTCTGAACCGATTTGTTGAGACTCAAGAACAATTCCTACGGGACGTTATCTTGGGGTTGGATGATGATAATAAGGCGGCGCTTGCTCTGATATTCATGAGGAATAATTCGCTTGTGAGCCCTATAGAATTGGAGGAATCAGAGCGAGAGGCAATTGATCGGTTGGGTAGCAGTCTCGGTAAGTGTATCTCTGCGCTCGACGCTTTGAATGGCAGCTTTGTGCAATTTGTCCAAGCCGAAGCAATCTGGAGATTCAAGCATCCAACGGTTGGAGATGCATTCGCGGCGCTTCTCCTTGAACAGCCAGAACTGCTTGGGATCTACGTCCGGGGCAGCTCGATCGATCAGTTGATGGATCAAATTACCTGCGGAGACATCGGTCTCGAACGTGCCGTAGCGCTCCCAAAGCCTCTTTTTCGCTAGTTCTTAAGCGTTTGGATGAGTTCGCCACTACGCAAACGACAAAGTACAAAAACGCCACTATTTTCTAACTGGTACCGGCGGGACCGTTTGGAAGGATTTCTCTCGTCTAGGGTGTTCGAAGGAGTTCTTAACCGAGTATACCAACGCACATCCTGAGATTTTCGATCAGGCGTCGAAACCAGGGCTTTCTCTAAGTGCAGTTTCAGCGGTCGACTTAGCGATCCGCCTTAATGAACTGGGACTACTGCCGGAAGAGTTCCGCAAGAGATTTGTTGAAACGGTAATCGAGTACGCGATTGAGGGTGTAGATTTGTACGCGATTGAAAGTGTGCGGATTCAAAGCGTGTTTACACCACGAGAGTTGGGTGATTTTTCGCGCGCGTGTTCGTATTGAGTTGCTACCAAAGCTCCGAGATGTCAGATATGACTGGGAATCGAACTACGACTCCGGAACACTCTGCGGATGGCCATATGCAGCCGCTGATAAGATTCCTTTTCGGCTCTAAAGAGCGAATTTTGCGGATGAGCCTGAAATCGTCAATGAGATTGATCAGCAGATTCAATTTGCGGAACAATGGATGGCCAGAACATTCTTCTGACGACTCGACAGTGATCGCCGGAAGCTTACGCTAGGCGAGGACACTCCAATTTCAACCGAGTACAATTCGCGGTATCTTTGACGATATTGATGCCTAGTATCTGAATTGATTAGCGCAGCTTTATTGAATGAACCGAACGCAGGGACATGTTGTAGGAAACTGGCCCATGCCTTCACCTCCTGATTTTTCGGTCGCGACATGCCAGTTACTAATGTTTTCGCGCCAGTTTGATCTGCAGTAACCACTTCGTGCGGAACAATTACCTCTCGGGCCAACGGACGCCCAGGGGCAATCTCGCTGCAAAATTGGGAGAGGCCGCACACATTCGCGCCGCTCGTCCAGGTCCGCGATACGATCCAAACATGTCCGCCGCTGAGCGCGCCGATCCTGACAACGGCATCTGGCTTTGTGCAAGCTGTCACACGTTAATCGATAAGAACAACGGCGAAGATTTTCCGGTTGAAACGCTGCTGGAGTGGAAACGAAAGCATGAGGAAACGCTTCATTCATTGCTCCTTTCACATCGCAGCATCTTGCCCGTGCTCCGTCAGTTCACGGAAGAAGGTCAGATTGCGCAAGATGTAATCGATACGCTGGAAAACCACGGTGCGCTGTTCATGGATCGACATTTCGAGGGTCGAACAGAGTGTCATTCTCTCAATCGATCGCCTCCGCTCCGAACTTCAACAACTCGCGAGACGAATTCGATATGACGGACAGTTGAAGCAACTCATTAAGGACCTTAGTTACTGAATGTAGAAGTTTCATGAATCACACCGACCATTTCCGTGGACAGTATTGGCACGAACTGGAAGGTATGCGCAATCGTGTTGGCGTCATCGTTCTTCGACTTCGAGAGGACTATGGCTGTAAGGTACGAGGTCATTTGAACCGGATAATCCCATGAACTTCAAGACAATTGCCTTGAGAGTGATTACGCCTCTCTATCTGAGCACATCCGCCGGTTTCTGAGATTCGTCCGATAGATGCTTTATGCAGTCGAATCGAAAACTTGGTCCTTACACGCTGGTTTCAAAGATTGGACGCGGCGCTTTCGGTGTTGTGAGCCAATACGTAACTAG
>ERZ1370068.1952-contig-1191_pt1 | contig 35485 bp, 57 predicted proteins | sample MGYA00561227_ERZ1370068 | MGnify/ENA primary metagenome ERZ1370068 (study PRJEB38410, sample SAMEA6850437) | metagenome | study: Metagenomic assessment of the ecological functions of the soil: analysis of the soil microbiota associated with the... | reverse complement strand
GTAATAGCCGTTCAGTTACGTACTCGGGAGTGCCGGACGTGATCGCCGATCAGGGACGCGTGCGGCAGAGTGCTCCTCAACCTGCTGTCGAACGCGGTGAATGTACGGACCGGGGACAGGTCGCGATTCACGTCGACGCCGCGAACGAGCGCCACGGAGCTGGCGGAGGTGACGATCCGCGTCAGCGGCACACGGCATCGGCATCCGCGAGACCTCCAGCAACGGCTGTTTCAGTGGTTCAGCCGCATCGACCCCCCGACCGATCGCGCGTCGGCGGCACCGGGCTCGGCCTGGCGATTTCGGATCGCCTCGGCCGCCCTGCTCCGGCGCGGCTCGATGACGAGTCAGCAGCCATCCGGCGAAGGGTCGACGTTCACGTTCACGTTTCGCGCCCTCGCCGCGCCGGCCCACGCGATGGGCGCGGCGGACCTGCGCGACGCGCGCGTGCTGACGCTGCTCGGTCCCGGCATCGTCACGGGAGCAACTGCTGTCGTTGCTGCGGTCGTGGGCGGTGCAGGCCGTCGTCCACGACGGCGACGGCGCGCCGGCGAGGCGAGATCGATGCGGTGATTGTCGATGCCGACGTGTCAGGCGGTGCGCTCCGCGAGAAGGTTGTCGCGACATCGCCAGTCGTTGGGACTCGACCGCGTGCCGGTGATCACGATCGCCCGCCTCCATCCGGGCGGAGATGGCGCCGCGGCTGGCCACGGAGAATCGTTCGTCGCCACGCCGGTGCGCAAGCAGTGACGCTCCACGATGCCCTCGCCGCGGCGCTGCGCCGCTCGCGTGGCGACGGAGCGTCGGCGCTTCACGACCGGCGTTCGACGGTTCGCGCCTCGCCGTGTCCCCTCGTCGAAGACAACGAGTCGAACTCGCCAAGTCGTCGCGCTGATGCTTGGCGAGCTCGGACTCCACGCCGATCAAGCCGCGGGCGGCTACGAAGCGATCGATCGCGCCGCGCGCCGGCGTTACGACGTCATCCTGATGGACGTGCAGATGCCGGATCTCGACGGCCCGAGGCGGCACAGCCGCATTCGCGCCGACGAGCCCGATCGCCACGCCACGATCATCGCGCTGACGGCGAACGTGCTCGAGAGCGACGAGACGCGATGCCGCGCCGCCGCATGGACGGCTATCTGCAGAAGCCACTCACCCTCGGGACGCTGAGCTTCGCGCTGCGCAACGCCGCGTCGCCGCTCCATAAACAACCTCATTTTTTCGGTGAGCTGAAAGTTAATAAGGGCGCGATGGGCGCGTCGGCCAACGGTTTTCGGTCGAAAGCGCGCGCGTTTCGATGTTCCGCCCGTCCGGGTCCTCCGGTAGTCTTTGCGCGCTTCGTCGGCTGTCGAATATCAGCGGCGTTCATCATGAACCGCGCGAAGGAGGCCGGTATGGCGACGCGTCGTGACTTCCTGAAAGCGGGGACGCTGGGCGGCTCCGCACTTTACCTGGCATCGAGGTTCGGATTCATTCAGCGGGCGTTCAGCCAGGCGGTGCCGGGCGGGTCGCTCGATCCGTTCGCGCATTCCAACGGTTCGTCACGCCGCTGTTCATTCCGCCGGCGATGCCGGCCACGAACACCAGTGGCGCCGTCGACTACTACCAAATCGCCGCTCGGCAGATCCGACAGCAGGTGCTGCCGTCCGGGATGCCGGCGACGAACCGTCTGGGCCTACGGGTCGATCGAGCCATGCCGATACGTTCCACTCGCCCGGGCTGGACGTTCGAAGCGCGAGTCGGCCGCGTCGCGCGAGTGCGAGTGGATCAACGACCTCGTCGATCGCAACGGCCGGTTCCGGCGTCACCTGCTGCCGATCGATCAGACGCTGCATTGGGCGAATCCGCCGGGCCCGCGCGACGCGCATGGGCACGAGTCCCGCGCCGCACACCGGGCCGGTGCCGCTCGTCGCCCACCTTCACGGCGGCCACACGTTTGACGACAGCGACGGCTATCCTGAAGCGTGCGTTCTGCCGGTCGCCAACAACATCCCGCGCGGCTACGCCACCGAAGGAACCTGGCACCGGTTCTTCCGGAAGAAGGCCGCGGCGCGTCTGCCGTCGCCGTGGGCGCCGGGCACCGCGACGTTCGACTACTCGAACGATCAGGCGGCAGCCGACGCTGTGGGTGCACGATCACACGCTCGGCGTCACGCGCGCGAACCTGCACGCCGGTCTGTCGGCGTTCTATCTGCTGCGCGGCGATCGCGCCGACCACGCATCGCGTCGCTCTGCTGCCCGGGCCGGCGCCGTCGGTCGGCGACGTTCGCCGGACGACGAGCCATTTCGAAATCCCGATCATGATCCAGGACCGCTCGTTCAATCGCCGATGGCTCGCTGTTCTTCCCGGGCGATCGCGCGTTCTTCGAAGGCGTCTCGCCGCGAGGACCTGCAGATTCCGTTCATCCCGCGCCGCGCGTGCGACGGCCGCGCGAGCGATGTCTCGCCGATCTGGAATCCGGAGTTCTTCGGCAACACGATGATGGTCAACGGCAACACCTGGCCGTTCCTCAACGTCGAGCAGCGCCGCTACCGCTTCCGGTTCCTGAACGCCTGCAATGCGCGCACGCTGATTCTGCAGCTCGATCGTCGACGGCCTGCCGTTCTGGCAGATCGGCAGCGACGGCGGCTTTCTGCCGCGGCCCGCGAAGCTGTCGCGGCTGCTGATGGCGCCGGCCGAACGGGCCGACGTCATCGTCGACTTCACGCGCGTGCCGGTCGGGCACGACGGTCACGCTGCTCAACATCGGACCCGACTCGCCGTTTGGCGGCGGTGTGCCGGGCGTCGACTTCCCGGCCGCCGATCCGCAGACCACCGGCGCGGTCATGCAGTTCCGCGTGCGCCCGTCTCGGTCGGTCGATCGGAGCGTCGTCGCCCGACGACGCTGGCGCTTGTCGTCGGCCGGTGACGCCGCAACCATCGACCGCGCGCCTGCGCCGCGTCTCGTTGAACGAGCTCGACTCGAGCACGGTCAACGTCGTCGCCAATCCGAGACGGCACATTCGCCGATCCCGATCCGAGAGGCGCCGTGCGGCGATCCGAGTGCCGTCCCGTTCGGACCGACGATCGGACTGCTCGGCACCGTCAACCGCGACGGGACCGGCAATCCGCTGGCGTGGATGGATCCGCTGACGGAGAACCCGGGCATCGGTACCGAGGTGTGGGAGATCCGCAACTTCACGGCCGACGCGCATCCGATTCACATTCATCAGACGCAGTTCCGCATCCTCGATCGCGCGCCGTTCGATCCGGAGCATCCCGACGTGCCGCCGGGACCGCGCGCGGCCGCCCGAGGCGTGGGAAACGGGGGCAAAGGACACCGTCGTCGCCTATCCGGGCGAGATCACGCGGCTGGTGGCGAAGTTCGATCTCAACGGCCAATACGTGTGGCACTGCCACATCCTCGATCACGAGGATCACGACATGATGCGGCCGATGGCGATCGGCAAACCGCAGAATCCGCGCGCCTGACGGACACGACTACGCCGGCCGAAACAGTGTAAATTCCCGCGATCCCTCGCGGCTCACGGGAACCATGGCGGTTTGCGGTGCCGTCGCATACGATCGCACCGTGGTGCGCAGCGCGCTGCGCCACGCGCGCGTTTCATTTCCTTCAGCCGGTGTCGGCGCTGGCGTCTAGAGGCGATTCATGGCTCCGATCACCGGAACGTTCTCGCTCTGTGTCCGTCGACGACCTGGTGCCGCTCGTGGCACGCAAGCCGCTCGGCGACACGTCGCTCAACCTGAAGCTCGCCTCGGGATCGATCAAGTCCGACGCGCACATCGGCGGCGGGCTTCCCGTCGATTTCACGTTTCACGCCGGCGGCGGCCTGTCAGTCGACGGCGCTGAACGGCAAGAGCGGCCTGGACGAGGCCGGCGTGGTCGGCGTTCAGAACGTGAAGACGCCGGCGGGTGAGTTCACGCCGCCGCTGCAGTTCGGCGCGACGCACGGCTGGCTGAAGCTACACGGCCGCGGCCGATGTCAAAGCCGACGTCGCCGCCACGACCGGCATGGTCGCCTTCACCGGCGGCGCCGGCCAGGCAGATCGCGATGTCGGACTATCACCGCCACGCCGCTCGGCGACGATCCTGCTGCCGCCGCGGCGACCGATCTGAAGACGCTGCGCTCCGGCCGCCGTGCTGAACCACGTCCAGAGTCTGCCCGGAAGGGGACGCGCTGACGTTTCACACCGATCGGCGAGCTGACCGCGTCGATCGAGATCGAATGGGCCGACGTCTTCACGTCGGAGATCGGCAGCCTGGCGCGCCTGCTCAAGGGCGCCGCGCCCGATCGCGATCAAGACCACCGTCGGCGCCACCTGCTCGGTGAACGTCTCGATCGCCGACGGCTTCATCGTCGTCTTCGCGCGCGCCGGTCGGCGGCAAGCTCAGGGTCGCCGTCAGGAAGGACACCCTGAAGTCGGTCGACGGCGCCGCGAGCGCTGAAGATCTCCGCGGCGATCGCCAGCCTCGCCGCGATCAACACGGTGGTGGACGACGTCGTGGCCGGCCTGCTCGGGGACGGCGACGGATCGGCTGAACGCGCTGCTCGACAATCTCGCCGCGCGCGCGCTGAGCGGCGACCGACAACGCGCTCGCCGCATCGATCGTCGATCGCCTGAAGCTCGCCGGCGTCGAGCAGATCGCCAAGGCCGGTGGCGAACCTCAAAGACGAGGCGACGTCGCGGATCCAAGACCATCGTGGCCGCGAAGGTCGAGCCTCGTTCACCTACGAGTACATCACCGCGTGAGCAGCGACGTATCGGTGTTCGAGGGGAGATTCAGGATGGGGGCCGAGCAAGGACCTGCACGGCGAGCTGATGGCCGGCAATCTGGCAGCGGCCTTCCGGCGCGCCCCGACGGAAATCTCGTTGCGGCGCGTTTCCTGAACGAAAAGAGCACGACGGTCACCAAGGCGTGGGGATTCACGCTCGGGCTGAACAAGTGGGCGGCTCTTCGGCGCAGGATCGCCGCCAGGTGAACGCCGTCGAGCGTGTCGACCGTGTCGCCGGCACGACGTCCCGCAGCTACGCATCGGATCGGGCGGCTACGCCCGCAACAAGCTAGTCGTGGAGCGTCGGATTTCGCGGCCGACATGCCGAACGGCGCGCGCGACGCCGCTGGTCGGCGACTATCGGTTCGGTCTGCACGTCGCCATGGTGCGGGACGAACAGACCTTCGATGCCGACGACCTCGAGACGGCGCTCGACTTCGCGGCGTTGTGGAGCATCTGCCCCGAGGCGTCGCTGCCGTTCGTCCGCAGCCAGCTGGCCGGCGTCGTCGGCCAGAAGGCCGAGTGGTCGTATCAGCTCCGCGGTCAACGACGAGGCGCTGCGTCCGATGGTCCGTGTGCATCGGATCGATGACGCCGCACGATTTCGCCGCAGCCGCGGCCGCGGCATGCCTGACGCGACCGTCGTGCCCTCGGAACCGCCGAGCGCCGCCGCACCTATGAGCCGCTGTGGCAGACGGTGCTCAACTCGCCGGAAGCGTTCAACATCGACACGGTGCGGCGATCGGCCGACACGCGGCTGAAGCGAAGCCGACCTCGCGCATCGCGAACGCGCAACGTCGTGTCCGATCAGAGCACGGTGGCCTCCGTCGTCGCGCTCGACACCGACTGGTTCATCGACTGCGGAACAGTTCACGAGAGGCTGCCGGCTTCTCGCGCGACGCGATTGCGACGCCGACACCCGACATCGAAAAGCTGCCCGACGCGTCTACGAGAAGCTCGTCCGGTTCTGGACGCAGTCTCACTACGTGCGCACCCTCGGCGCCGTGCTGATCGACGTCGCGCGCAGTGTCGGACAGTTCAAAGGCGTCGAGCGCGTGCTGGAATCCACGTCCGGGACGACGACCGGTCGTGAGCTCAATCAGTTCTGAGGGCGCGGCGGCTCACACGACCCGAAACCGCGATCAGAACCCAAAATGTTCTCTTCTTCAAGTTTCGTGGTTTCGTGGTTTCATGCCTGTCAGGTTTGTGAGAGGCGTTCTACAGCTTGGATGTCTTTGTGTCCTTCGTGTTGGATCAACCTCGGGATTAGCCACGCCGTCGACGGGAACACCGGTGCTACCGCGATGAGCGATCCCGACGTCGTCGTGATCGGCGGCGGCCCGGCCGGTGCCGGCGCTGCGCGGCTGCTCGCACAGGTGGGGCCACTCCGGTGCGGCTGTTGACCAGGGCGGTGGATCCCTGCTCGCGGTGCGGCGGAGTCGCTCCCGCCGAGCACGCGCAAGCTCCTGACGACGCTGGGTGTTCTCGACCGGGTCGAGCAGGCGGACTTCTATCGCGCGACCGGCAACACCGTGTGGTGGGGCGAGCGTCACGGAGAGGGTCGAGCCGTTCGACGTGTCTTCGCCCGACGATCGCGCGTCGTCATGCGGCTATCAGGTCCTCCGTCCGGTGTTCGATCGTCTTCTCCTGACCGCCGCCGGCGATACCCGGTGCGGGAGATCAGCGAGACACCGTCGTCCAGCGCACCCACCTGCCACCTCCCGACGCAGTCGCTCAAGACGCGCCAGCCGTGATCGACTACCAGCCTGAGGGCCGGCCGACCGCGTCGGTGCGGTGCCGCTTCGTGCTGGACGCGTCGGGTCGCGCCGGCGTGATCGCGCGGCAGGGATTCCGTGTCCATCAACCGGGTTCCGCACGCAGGCGTTCATCGGCGCGTGGCACTCCGAATCGGGATGGAACGTTCCCGGATCCGTCGCACACGCTGGTCGAGACCTACGAGGACGGCTGGGCGTGGTCGGTGCCGCTGTCGCCGACTCTGCGCCAGGTCGGTGTCGCCGTCGACGGCGCGACGACGAGGATCCATCGCGGTCCGACGCTGCACGAGACCTACCGCGCGGAGATCGGCAAGGCGCCGCACCTCGGGGCGCTGATCGGGGAATCGGAACGCTCGATCGCGTGTGGGCCTGCGACGCGTCGCTGTTTCGTGCGCGCGAGTGCGGCGGTCCGGGCTTTCTGCTGCTCGGCGACGCGGCTTCGTGCATCGATCCGCTGTCGTCGTTTGGCATCAGAAGGCGTTAGCGTCGGCCTGGGTAGGCGGCGATCGTCGTCCACACCTGCCTGCGCCATCCCGATCGGCAGCCGTTCGCGCTCGAGTTCTTCTCGAACTGGGAGCGCGACGTCTATCACGCCAGCCTGCGGCGGTCGGTCGAGATTCGCGCGCGAGAGCGGCCGTCATCCGCATCCGTTCTGGGCCGAGCGTGCGGACGTCGAGGTCGAAGCGAGAGCGATGCGCTCGAGGACGATCGATCTGTTCCGCGCGACGGATGTGCAGTCGGCATTCGAGACGACTGAAGAGAGCGAGGCGGTGGAGTTCTCGATCACGGAGCGCGCCTGCCTCAAGCCGCTTCCGGTGATTCACGACCGCGAGATCGTCGTCGAGAACGCGTTCGCGCTTCCTGAAGCGCCGCGCGGCTTCCGCTTCGTCGCCGGGATCGATCTCTGAGTTGAGGCGAGGTCGCGTGCGCTTACCGTCAAGTGCCCGATATTTTCGACGCCTATCGTCGAACGCACGGAGTCGTTCGATTGCCCAATTTTCTCGGCGCGTTATCGCTCCTCGTCGCAAGAGGCATCCTGCGACGAATCCTGAGCAGATAAAGAGCCGACATTTCTGTCCAGGAACATACCGCTTCTGCGCGACGTTCTTGTCGCGTATGCAAGCTCGCCACTGGCGTGCCACAGTGCGCGCAATTCGTCCGGAAATCATCTCGCGGGCGTCGCCAGGACGGGTTCATCGTCCCGGTGGCGGCGAGCTACCCACAGGCCGCGGCGAACAAATCAGACGTCGTCAGCGCCTCAACGTAGATAGTCGGGAGGGTGTATATGAAGCGCGTGTGTGCCGTGCCGTTGCTGCTTGGCACTACGCGGTAGCCATGCCGCGGCGGCCCAACGGACGACCGGCGAGATCATCGGCAAGGTCGTCGACGAGTCCGGCAGCGTGCTGCCGGGCGTGACCGTCACGCTCCGCGGCGCCGGCGTGGCCGGCGCGCCGACGGTCGTGACCTCCGAGACCGGGACCTACCGGTTTCCGGTCCTTGCCGCCAGGCACCTACGACCGTCGATGCATACCACTCGGCGGCTTCGCGACGCTCAGACGCGAAGGCGATTCCGGTCGACGGTCGGGTCGACCGTCGAGCTGGACGTGACGATGAAGGTCGGCGCGCTCGAGGAATCGATCACGGTCTCGGGCGAGTCGCCGGTCGTCAACGTCGTCACGTCCGAGGTCAGCACGACCTACAACCGCCAGTGGGTCGAGAGTGCGCCGGTCAAGCGATTCTCGTATTTCGACCTGGTCAACTCGGCGCCGGGCGTCAGCGCGACGTCCAACGTCGGACAGGCCACCGCGGCGCAGTCGCTGGGCAACAGCACGAACGAGAACTCGTACCAGATCGACGGCACCGACATCAGCTCGACGCCCTGGCTGTCCACCGACGCCGTCGAGGAGGTCGAGGTGCTCCAGCTCGGGGCGTCGGCGGAGTACGGCAACGTCCAGGGCGCGGTCTTCAACGTCGTCACGCGCGATGGGCGGCAACGCGTTCCACGGCGATGGCGGCTTCTACCTGCAGACCGACGGGATGACCGGGCGTAACACGACCGATGCCTGTCGACGGCGGGTTCCCCTACCATCGCGACAGGTACCGTGATGCGAGCGTCCAGGCGACGGGACCGTTCATCCGGGACAAGCTCTGGTTCTTCGGATCCGCTGCATTACCAGCGGGACTGGGACTCTCAACCCGGCGTCGATCCGGAAATCTCCGGCGTTGGAACGACTCGCGGCGCGTGTTCTGGAAGTTCAACTACAACATCACCAAAACCACCAGCTGATGCACGGGTATCACAACGACTATTACTTCATCCCCGACAGTCGCCTCGAGCTTCACGGCGCCGAGCTCGATCTGACCTCAGCCACGGCGACAACCCGACGCCGAACCTCGTGTACACCGGCGTGCTGTCGGACAAGACGCTCATCGAGGCGCGGTACTCCGGCTTCTGGCTGCACAGTTCGAACGATCCCAACGAGCCGGGCAGAATCGTGTGGGGCCGAGATTCGAAGACCAGGATACCGGTCAAATCACCGGCAACATCACGACGTGGAGTCGAGAACCGGAGCTGGCGCTACGGCTTACCAGGCGAAGCTCTCGCACCTGACCGGCGAGGTTCTGGGGGAACGCACGATTTGAAAGTCGGTCGTCCAGTTCGTGGGCCACGGCGCCGACACCGTCACCGGCAACAACGACCTGTATCTCACCTACAGCGCGACCGCAGGAGGCCGACGACCGGCACGACCCAGCTGCCCTATCATGCATCCTCGACCGCGCAGTCGATCGGGACCTACGTCGACGACACGTATCGCCTTGGCAACGCGGTCCTCAATTTCGGCGTGCGATACGACTACAGCAAGGGCATGTTTCCCGCGCTGCCGTTCCTCGATGCCTCCGGCCAATCCGACCGGGGAGATGTCGCCGGCCAACGACGACGTCTATCACTGGAACACGTTCTCGCCGCGCGTCGGCATCAACTACAAGGTGAACGAGTCGGGCAAGACCGTCGTCAAGGCCCACTACGGGCGGTACTACAAGCTGCTCGAGGCGAGCGAGTTCAGGGCGGCGGTGCCGACGGTGACGACGTTGTTCAACTTCACCGGCGACTCCGCGCGGCCACCGGACGAACATCTCCCGGTCGCGGCCGCGAGCCTGCGCATCGATCCCAATTTCAAGTCGCCTTACAGCGATCAGTTCATCGCTCCAGCTCGAGCAGCAGCTGATGGCGAACCTCGGCCTGCAGGTGAACTACGTGCGCAAGACCGGAGGCGACTACGGCGCCTGGCAGGACATCGCCGGGCAGTACGTTCAGGTGCCGTACATCGACAACGTCGGGTGTCGACGCGACCGGCCAGACCGTGATGGTCTACCGGCTGTCTCGCAATCCGGGCGCCCGCGTGTTCCTTCAGACGAATCCGGACGGGATGTACATGCGCTACAACGGCGCCACGTTCGCGCTCACCAAGCGGATGTCGCATAACTGGCAGGGCGTGGTGTCGCTCGTGTTGTCGAAAGCCGAAGGGCCGGCTTGCGTCGAGCGCCAGGTTCACCCCGAGAACGAGCCAGAGCAGCCTGTCAGGGCACCTTCGGTCGTGACGCTGCCGGTCCGAACGACTTCGTCAACTCCGACGGCCTGCTCATCGGCGACCGCCCCGTGGTCGCGAAGGCGCAGCTCATGTACCGGTTCCCGTGGGGCATCCTGGTGTCGGGCAACCTGCAGCACCAGACCGGCCGCTTCTATACGCGCGGCGTGCGGGTCGGCGGGCTCGGGTTCCCGGCGGCGCCGCAGATCAACATGGAGCCGAACACGGGCGACCGGCGCGTCGAAGACATCAACCTCTTCGATGTGCGCGCGCAGAAGTCGTTCGCGCTCCCGGGCAGCCCGATGAGATTCGACGTGTTTGTCGACGCTGCTGAACCTGACCAACAGCGCTCAGTACGAGTCGGTCGGCTTCATCGCTCGGCACGGCTCGACGGCGTTCGGCGTAGGCACGACCGTACATCCCGCCGCGCCGGCTGATGCTCGGCGCCAAGATTCGTTGGTAAGCAGGGGAGACGACACATGAGAACATTGCAGAACCGGAATCAGCCGCCCTGCTGATCTTCAGCCTCGCTGCGTCGGCGTCCGCCGGCGACTTGCAGCGGAGCATTGCCAAAGCGGTCGAACAGCAGGCGCGCCAGGAAGCAAAGGCGCCGCCGAAGAGCTATGTCGAAAGCCGCTCGTGTGGGGAGGGGCGGCGCTGTTCGTCACTGGGATGACGGTCGGGCTGTTCGCTTTCATCAACAACGAGAACGGCGAGTTCGCGGAATTCGGCGAAGCCAACGCGGTGAACAAGACGGCTCGGCACCATCGGGCTCGCGACGGCGTTCGCCGGCGGCACGATGATGTTCCTCGGCAGTCGCCACGCGGCGGCGAACCGCGCGCCGTCGATCACGGTCGGCGCCGGCCAGGTGAAAGTTTCGAAGCACGTGTCGTGGTAAAGACTGGTGCACCAACTCGCCAGCTCTCCGGAAGGCGGTAGTGAACCCATGTTGAAACAGATTGGCGTATCTGCTCTGTGTCGATGGTCGCGGTGACGGCCGCTCCGCCTGGCGTCGCCGGTGCGGCGCAGCGCAGCCGACTGCCGGCGCGCGCCGGCGGACCGATCGCAGGCCGTGGCCGATGCGAGCTCCGACGAAGGCATTCCCGTCACGAGCGATCTCGTGAAGCGGAAGTGCGGCACGTGCCACCAGGCCGGACGAGAAGGGACGCCTGACGCGAATCTCGTACCGCCGCACGACGCCCGAAGGCTGGGAAGCAGACGATCAAGCGGATGATCACGCTGAACAACCTCGACGATGGAGCCGGCCGAGGCGCGCGACATCCTCCGCTATCTCGCCGATCGTCACGGCCTCGCGCCGGATGAAGCGAAGGCCGGCGGCGTTCGAGGTCGAGCGGCGGCATGATCGAATACATCTACGCCGGCGACAAGGACACCGAACGAGCTGTGCACGACGTGCCACTCGATGGGCCGCGTCATCTCGCAGCGGCGCACGAAGGAAGACTGGACGCTGCTGCTCGAGATGCACCGCGCGCTATCTATCCGGTGCACCGATACCAGGTCGTTCCGCCGCGGTCGGTCCGCGCGGCGACGACGCCGCGAGGCCGGCAGTCCGCCGCCGGACAACCGTCATCCGATGGACAAGGCGATCGCGCATCTCTCGACGGCGTTTCCGCTGACGACGCCGGAGTGGGCGGCGTGGTCCGGCGACGATGCGGCCGCCGCGACTGGCAGGGACGCTGGGCGCTGGCCGGCTATCAGCCGGGTCGAGGGCCCGGTCTTCGGCCAGGTGACGATCACCGACTCAGGGCGATCGCCGAACGGCGGCGAGTTCACGACGGAAGCGACGCTCACCTACGCGAACGGCGGTCAGACGATCACGCGCCGCGGCCGTGCGATCGTCTACACCGGATTCCAGTGGCGCGGCCGATCGAGCGGCGACGCGACCGCGTTCCGATTCCCGGCATCACCACCGACTGGCGCGAAGTGATGTTCGTCGATCGCGACTGGCGACGCGCCGAGGGCCGCTGGTTCACCGGCGGCTACAACGAGCTCGGCATCGACGTCCGTCTGGATCGCGATCGGCGCCGATCCGATCCTGCTCGGCAGCCGCCGAATCGATGATCAAAGCCGGCGCGTCGCGGCAGGAGCTGCATCTGTCTGCGGCGCGAACCTTCCGTCGACGGCGAATCGCCGCCGACGTGAACTTCGGCCCGGGCATCACGGTCGATCGCATTGTCAGCGCGGCGCCGACGCAGATGGTCGTGTCGGTGTCGGTCGCGCCCGACGCGCACCGTCGGCCGGCGCAGCGTCGATGATCGACCGGCGCCGACGGCGAGGCGACGCGTCGCCGTCTACAACACGATCGACTTCATCAAGGTGCCGCCGCAGTCCGGCATGGCGCGTCTCGGCGGCGGCGCGGACGTTCCCGAAGCAGTTCCAGCAGTTCGAAGCGATCGCCTACGCGCAGCGGTCCGACGGCAAGCCGGACACGAAGGACGACATCGATCTCGGCCTGCGTCGACGCGGCGTGGACGCATCGAGGAGTACGCCGCGACGTTCAACGACGACGACAAGGATTTCGTCGGGCAGATCGACGCCGAGACCGGCCTGTTCACGCCGGACATCGACGGACCCGAACCCGAAAGCGGAAGAACAACGCCAACAACTACGGCGACGTCTGGGTGGTGGCCGCCTATCCGCGCAGCTCGCGCGGGACAGCGACGTGAACAGCCGGCACGGTGAAAGGCGCGCGCGCATCTGCTCGTCACCGTGCCGGCTCTACATCATGTTCGATCAGCCGGAGGTGGCTGATGATCGCGCTGGCGCCGCGCGAGTTCCATCTGTTCCAGGCGGCGGGGCGCGACTTCCTGTATCTGGTGCCGAGCGCCGCGATCTTCGCGCTCGACGAGCCGACCTCGGCCGTGCTTCGCGTCGTGACCGAGCGAGGCGCGGACCGAACCGGCCGTCGTCGCCGCGCTGTGCCGGATCGGTTCGATGCCGGCCACGGTTCGCGATGCGATCGCCGAGCTGCTGCGAGGTCGCGCGCGATCGGCTACGAGCACCAGCCGGAGCCGAACTACCCGCGATCCTGCCGCTCATCCGGCGGCTGACGCGACGCGCACGGCGTCATCCCGCTCACCACGATGGTGCTGAACGTCACCAATCAGTGCAACCTCGCGTGCACGTATTGCTACGAGTACGGCGAGGACAAGATCGTCGACACCGAGCACGGCAAGCAGTCGAAGTTCATGAGCCGAGCAGACGGCGCGCGACAGCGTCGAGTTCCTGCTCAGGGAAAGCGGCCAGCGTCGCGCATCTGACGTTCTTCGGCGGCGAGACGCTGCTGAATTTTCCGGTGCTGAAGTCGACGATCGCGCTACGCGCGGCAGCGCGCCGCCGAAGCTCGGCAAGACGATCGACTTCAGCCTGACGACGAACGCGACGCTGCTGCAGCCCGGAGATCATCGAGTTCCTCGCCGAGAACGACGTCGGCGTCACGATCTCGATCGACGGCCCGCGCGAGATGCAGGACAAGTTCCGCGTCTTCCACAACGGCGCCGGCAGCTACGACGTCGTCGCGCCGAAGATCAAGGAGCTGCTGAAGCGGCATCGCAGCCGGCCGATCGGCGCGCGCGTGACGCTTGACCTCCGGCACGCTCGACATCACGCGGATCTACCGGCACCTCACCGAGGAGATTCGGCTTCTGGGAAGTCGGCTTCGCGCCGGTGACGACGTCGCCGGACCAGCAGTACGCGATCGGCGACGCGCGGCTTCGATCAGCATGCTCGGCAGTTCCGCCTGCTCGCGCTAGGAATTGCTCGGAGCACGTCGCCGCCAACCGGCACCACGGCTTCTCGAACGTCACGGACATCGCTCGAGGAGATTCACAAGGGCGTGAGCAAGGCGTATCCGTGCGGCGCCGGCCTCGGCCTGCTCGGCGTGTCGACCGACGGCGACGTCGCGCTGTGCCATCGCTTCGCGGGATCGGACGCGCACAAGCTGGGCACGGTGCGCGACGGCATCGATCGTCGAGCGCAGCAGATCGCGTTTCTCGAGCACAACCACATCGCCGACAAGACCGACTGCAGCAACGTGCTGGGCGCGGCCGCTCTGCTCGGGCGGCTGCTACCACGAAGCGCACGTGCGCTACGGCACGACGACGCACCCGAACCTGCACTACTGCGAGTGGATTCGCGGCTGGACCGACACGTGCCTGCGAGGTCTACGGCGAGCTGTCGGAACGAAACCCGGCGTTTCTGGCGCGATTCGATCGAGACGAAGTCAAAGCCGAGGCAGTAGTGTGAGCTCAATTCTGCAACATGCGTGTAGGACTGCTGTCGTGAAGGAGCCACGATGCGACATCTGAAACCGATCAACCAGAAAGCCGACCGCGTCGTCGAGCACGCGGCGCGGCAGAAGCGCGACGTCGTCGCGCTGCAGACGCCGCCAGGTGCGCGCCGCATCTTCCGCTCGGCTGCACGTTCCTGTTCTCGCCTGGCTGGGAAGCCGATCAGGCCGGCGGCACCGCCGGACTCTGCACAGCCGGTCGAGCGCGACATCTTCGACTGCCACATCGGCTGCTTCTGGCCGGCGCAGGTGCCCGATCAGCTCAATCACGCGCCGAACTGGACCGGCGAAGTGCGCCGCCGCTCAGAAGGACTGGCGCAAGCTCGACCTCGTGTTTCCGTGAGGAGACGCCCGTAATGTTGACGCGCATTCTCGCCACGCTCGGACTCGCAGCCGCGGTGGTCGTCCTGCCGCCGCGCCGCGCCGCCGCGCCGAAGCTCACCGCCGGCAACGGCACGCTCTACATCGGCGGATGGCCGAACCGGATCTTCGTCATCGACGAAGCGACCGAGAAAGTCACCGGCACGATTGAGGTCACGACCGCGGGTCCGCCCAAGGCGGGCCGCCGCGCTCGATGGTGCTGTCGAAGGACAAGAAGCGCTTCTACCTCGACGCAACTCGCTCGAAGAGGTGGAGATCCTCGACGTCGCGACGCCGCAAGAGCATCGACCACTTCACGCTGTCCGAGGGGCGCAACAAGCGGACCTGCATCCGCGGCATGGTTCCCGATCCGCTCGATCGCTTCCTCGTCATGGTGCTGAAAGTCGTCGAGAAGAAGATCGACCGCTGCGAGATCGCGCCGCCGAAGCTGGTCGTCTACGATCTCAAGGAACACAAGATCGCGCGGACGGTTCCCTGGCCGAACAACGAAGAGCGCGAGAACGTCAACGTGATGTTCTCGCCCGACGGCAAGCTGCTGTACTTCTTCGCCGACGACGTGCTGATCTACGACACCGCCGACTTCAAGCAGGTCGATACAGTGGGAACTGTCGCGGCCGATCGAAGAAGGTTTCGGGCGGTTCGACTTCGGACCGCGCGACACCACCTACGAGGAGCCGGGATTCTACAGCGGCATCTTCACGGTGAGGGATCCGGTCCTGAACCGCGACATCATGGGCGTCGCGCGGGTGAACCTGCTGGCGAAGAGCTTCGACTTCTGGCCGGTCGGGCCGGCGATGCAACTGGCGATCGGCGCGAGGCCGGTCGGGTTCTCGCTGCGCCGGATCGCAAGCGCGCCTACGGCCTGCTGCAGGAGATCGGCCACTACGAGTTCTGGACGCTTCGATCTCGAGAAGCACAAGCGTCGTCGAAGACCGACTTCGAGGGACGGCCGCGCATGGCGGTGCGGCCGAGCACGAACGGCAAGGTGCTCGTACATCTACCAGGCGGGCGCGACGATCGACCTCTACGACGCGAGCAACTACAAGTACATGCGGACGATGACGCTCGACGCGGACGAGACGACCGATCTGATCGTCGTCCCCGGCGAGGCCGCGAAGCCGACGTCGTCTTCCCCACAGCCGTAGCGCTTTCAACTGCAGGCGGCCGCCTCAGCTCGCAGCCGCCTGCCCACATCACGGCAGCGCCCGAATCTTGATGTTCCGGAACGCGATCGGAAACTGCTGATACTGAAGGCGGATGTTCCCCTCCGCGAATTTCGCGTCGTGAATGTCGAGCGTCGTCTCGCCGTTCAGCACGACGACGATGTGATCGCCGTCCGCGGTGATCTGATAGAGATTCCACTGATCCGGCTTGAGGCGGAAGTCGCGCGCGGTTTTCGCCGTGCCGACGATGGCGCCGGTGTTGTAGCCGGCGGGCTGCTGCTTCCAGATCTGCACTTCGTAGCCGCCGTTCTCCTGTGGTGAGCGAACGTAGACACCGCTGTTGGTCTCCTCGCTGCACCTGAATTCGATCGACAGGACGAAGTTCTTGAAGCTCCGATCGGAATTCAGGTAGCCGGTCGGCTCGCCGCACGCGGTCAGCAGTCCGTCGACGACTTCCCAGTGCGAAGCGCCGGCCGGACCGCCTGATCGCGCCGCGGCGGCGGCGCAGGGCTTCGGCGACGAGCCGACCTGCGCGAGCGCGCCGGGCTGCGCGGCGCGCGGGGGCGTCGACGCCCGGCCGCAGCCTGGCGGTGGAGGCGGCGGCGCAGGGTGCCATCCAGTCAGCGTCTTGCCGTCGAACAGCAGCTGCCACCCCTGCGCTTTCTCCCTGCGCGGTCAGGCCGTTGACCGTCTGGCCGAACACCGCGGCCGACGACATGAACCACCCCGGCGCGATGATCGAGGCCGTGAGCGTCCCGGTCGCCGAATCCTCCTGTCCTCGTCGAAAGAATCAGTTTGCCGCCCTATTCAGGTGAGAAATGTTGCGCGTGAATGAGACCTCGCGCGGCAATGAAATCATCAGCAGATTCGCGAAAGTCGTGTTCACTGGCGCCGGGATCTGGGGCATCGCGGTGCTCCTGCCGTTCTGGCTGGCTCGTCGACGTGACCGGACGGCACTACGCACCGCCGGAGCGAGTATCCGCACTTCTTCTACGGCTTCCTCGCCGTCGCTCTGGCGTGGCAGATCGCGTTTCTCACGATCGGTTCGGATCCGATCCGGCTGCGGCCGCTGATGATCCTGGCGATGCTCGAGAAGTTCAGCTACGTCACGACGCTGATCGTGGTCGTACAGCGAGGCGCGAATCGCGCGCGTCGACACGCAGGCGGTGGTGCCGGATGCACTGTTGGGCGTGCTGTTCGTCGTGTCGTACTGGAAGACGCGGGCAGTCGGCAGTCGAGCAGCCCGGCAGCAGCGTGTCCAGGCGAGAGCGCGTCGGCGTCTTCGAGCGGCGCGATCGGATCGACGCAAAGCTCGGTTCCCGCCGCTCGCACCTGAACCAGCGCCCCGACACGCTCGAGGCCCCGGCGATGTCCACCGTCCATCACAGCGGTTCGGGGAGCGGTGTCCGATTCTGTGGTGAGATAGTTTTAACGAATCATGATCGGGTCGCCTGCGATTGTGCGCACTCGTGGCCTGGTGGGGGCTTCTGGGTGCTGACGTTGCTCGTCGGTTGGATTTCGAGGCGAGCTTCGATTGAAGCGAGCGTCAGCACTTTTCTGGGCCTTTGGCTCGCGGGGTTCGCAGGAGCTCCGATCGGTAATGCTCCGGCCTGCTTTTTTGGGCCATGCGTCGCGATGCTCGACGCTCGCGTTGGTGCTCGCGGCCGTTCATGGTGACGTTCGGATTGCCGACTGATCGAGATACAGAGCGTGGATCACGCCTCGCTCGCCGCCGCGCGATCGCTGGTGCGGGCGCACGTGGCGGCCCACTCCACATCTACCACGACGACCGAGGCCATCGAGCGCGTCGTCGCGGCTCTACCCGCGCCGTATGTCGCGCCCGGCGGCGGCTCCTGGGTGGCCTGGAAGGAGGCGGACGCGCTCGGCTGCGTCGCCGCTGCAGGCGCTGACGCCGGACACGGCGGAGCCTCAAGCGCAGTAGGATGCGCCCCGACGCGCGCGGGCGTGGCGTCGCGCGGCGCCTCGGCGAGCACGCCATCGCGGTCGCCGCCGCGCCGGCTACGCGAGCGAGTGCGGCTCGGCACCTTGCCGAGCATGCGTGCGGCGCAGCAACTCTACGAGAGTCTCGGCTTCCGGCGGATCGCCCCGTGCCCGCGCGGAGGAGTTCGGCGGGACCTGGTTCTACGAGCGGGCTCGGCGCGCCCTGGAGTCACCGAAGAACCTGCCAGCAAGCCTGAAATGAAGTCGTTGGCGGAGGGTGTTACTGATCACCGCCTTGCCCCATGCGGCCGCGTCACCAGCCGACTGCCTGACCATCCTTCCGGTGATCCGATCCGCCGCGATAGACGCCGTTCACCGGCAGATCGTCGGTGGCCGCGCGGCGATCGAAGATCGGCTGCGGCATGCGCGGATCGCGCGTGAACAGAATGCCCTGATAGCCGCCGACCGATCCGCCGGTGACGGCCCGCACCTCGTGTCCCTTCGCCTTGAGCGCCGCGCCGACCAGGTTGAAGAGGTTGGTCTCGAGCGACAGCACGTTCGAATTCTGATTGTGCGTGAAGCGCGCGGCGTCGGTCGGTCATCTGCACGTTCATGCCGAGGTCGATCAGGTTGACCATGTGCTGCGCGTGGGTCTCGGGCTGCACGCTGCCGCCCATGTTGCCGAAGGTCATCAGCGGCTGCGCCGTCCTTCATCACGAAGCCGGCGATGATCGTGTGGAACGGCCGCTTGTGCGGCGCGACGAGGTTCGGGCTCGTCGGCGTCGAGCGAGAACGCCGACGCCGCGGTTGTGCAGCACGAAGCCGTGCGGCGGCGACCGTCGCGCGGCTGCCGTAGACGCCGAACACGCTGTGGATCAGCGACACCATGTTGCCCCAGCGATCGGCAGTCGTCAGATAGATCGTCCCGCCTTCGCGTGCCGCCGGCGACCGCCGGCTTCGACGGCGACGTTCGGATCGATCTTGTCGCAGAGCGACGCCGCGTGCGATTTCGAGAGCAGCTCCTTCACCGGCACTTTGGCGAACATCGGGTCGCCGTTCTTCGCGTGCAGATCCGAGTAGGCGAGCTTCTTCGCCTCGACCAGGTAGTGCCAGCACTGCGGATCCGACGGACCGAGCGCCGCGAGGCTGGTCCCGAACTTCGGCACGCAGACCTCGAGGATGTTCAGCATCTCGAGCGCCGCGAAGCCCTGACCGGGCGGCGGCAGCTCGAAGACGTCGTAGCCGTGGTAGTTGGTCGAGATCGGCTCGATCCACTCGGACTGGAATTCGCCGAGGTCGGCCTTCGTCATCACGCCGTTGTTCGCCTGCACCTTGGCGACGATCGCGTCGGCGATCGCGCCCGCGGTAGAACGCGTCGCGTCCCTGCGCCTGGATCAGGCGCAGCGCCTTGGCGAGCCCGGGATTGCGGATGATGCTGTAGAGCGCCGGCGTCTTGCCGTCGACGAGGAAGGTCTCCGTCGAATCCGGATCGTTGCGCAGGCCGTTGGTCGCGTTCTTCAGATCGGAATGGCGCCGCTCGGCGAGGCCCCAGCCGTCCGTCGGCGAGCCGCGCCGCGCGCGCTCGAACGTTTCCTTGAAGCCGAGCGTCCCGAAGCGCTTCAGCAGCGCGTCGTAGCCTGAGATCGCGCCGGGCACGGTCGCCGAGTTCACGCCGTTGCCGCGGCACGCGCCTTGACGCCGAGCGTCGTCGTGAAGAACTCGGGCGTCCAGCCGGCTCGGCGCCCAGCCGCCGGAATTCAGCGCGTAGAGCTTCTTGTCCTTCGCGATGTAGACCAGCGCGAAGAGATCGCCGCCGATGCCGGTGTCGTTCTGCGACGTGACGTCGAGCATCGCGCCGGTCGCGACCGCGGCGTCGATCGCGTTGCCGCCCTGGCGCAGGATGCTCGAGGCCGGCCTCGCGCCGCGAGCGGATCGCTCGTCGCCACCATGCCGTGGCGCGCGCAGCACCTCCGAGCGCCCCTGCGACAGCCAGCCTTGCGCGCGCGATCCGGGCACGGCCTTGATCGCCGCGCCGGGCTGCGGCACGTCGACCGACGGCACGCCGAAGGCGTTCGGCGACTGTGCGACCGGGGTCGCCAGCATCGCGACCAAACCCGCGACCGTGATGATGATGACGTGGCGAAATGATGTTCGCATGCGCGAGATTCTACGCCCGAAAGCAGTCCTTTCGCGCACTGGCCCGCTGCCGCATCGGGTCGATTTGATATGACAGGGTGATATGAGCACCCGAGCCGATCGCACGCGACGTCCGTTTGTGATGCACGAAGGTGTCGCCATCCTGGCGCGAACGCCGGCGACCGTCGACGCGCTGCTGCGCGGCCTGGCCGACGGCTGGATCGTGGCCCATGAAGGCGGCGACACCTGGAGCCCGTTCGACGTCGTCGGACACCTGATTCACGGCGAGCGCACCGACTGGGTGCCGCGCGCCCGGATTATCGTCGAGCAGGAGAGGCGCGAGCGTTCGACAAATTCGATCGCCTCGCGCAGTTCAGGGAATCGAACGGCCGACCGCTGGCCAGCCTGCTCGACGAGTTCGCGTCGCTGCGGCGGGACAACCTGCGCGAGCTGGAAGCGATGCGACTGACCGACGCCGATCTCGATCGGCGCGGACGGCATCCCGAGCTCGGCATCGTGACGCTCCGGCAGTTGCTGTCGACGTGGGTGGCGCACGACCTCGATCACGTCGTGCAGATCGCGCGCGTGCTCGCGAAACAGTACTCGGACGAAGTCGGCCCGTGGCGCGCTTACTTGCGGATCATCAGCGGCGCGCAGGGCTAGCGCTCATGGTCATTGGTCATTGGTCGTTGGTCATTGGTCATTGGTCATTGGTCAACGACCAACGACCAACGACCAACGACCAACGACCAACGACCAACGACCAACGACCAACGACCAACGACCAACGACTAATACCGCGTCGGCGCAACGACGATCGAAAACGCGTTGGCAGCGTTGCCGGAAAAGTCCGTGCAGCGGCTCTTGATCAGATACGCGCGGCCGTGGCCCGAACGGCGCGGCGCGCGCAGCGACAGCGTCAGCGGGCCGGTGATCTGCACATCCGGATCGGCGCCGCCATGCAGGTGCTCGGTGTTCGTGACGTTCACGATCGCGCACGCCGGCGCCGGATCGTAGTCGTCGGTGACGTCGCCGTTGTCGTTGATCGCGATCGCCTGCGACGTCCAGCCGCCGTCGTGCCGAGAGTCCTCGAGGCCGCCGGCCTCGGTCCAGCGGACGGCGTGATACGACCCGTCGGCGAGCCTCGCGTAGCCGGCGATCTCGCCGTGGCTGTTGATCGCGAGGCCGACGGTATCCGATCCGCCAAGCGTGCCGATGTCTTCGACGCGAGTAGGCCGAGCGGTGTCTGGGCGGCCGCGGCCGCGGCGATGACCAGCAACAGGTTGATGACGATGGCCGCGATGGCGAATTGACGACGGATCATGTGCGGTTCCTCGAGTGGGTGACCGAGGCGTGGCCGCAAGCGGCGTTCCGCGGGAATTCGTGCGTCTTCCCGCGGGGATCCGGCAATCGCGGATCCCCGCGCATTACACAATTCGCCGGCGCAGTTGCAGGAACGGTCGCGTCACGCCGCTTCGGCCGACGCGCCGCGCATCGCGCCGCATTGCCGCTCGAGCTCGCGGGCGATGAGCGGCACGAATACGGGAAAGAGACGATCGCGGATCCAGCAGCCGACCGGGCCGATCTCCTTGAGTTGCCGCGCGTCGTTCCTGCGCCGCCTGCGCCACGATGCGCTCGGCGCGCGGCCGCAGCTGCGACTCCACGTCCGCCAACACGTGTTCGATCGATGCGGACGACCGCGCGAGACGCCGGCCGAGCAGCATCGCGTCTTCGAGCGCCAGCGACGCGCCCTGTCCGCCGGCCGGACTCATCGCGTGAGCGGCATCGCCGATCAGCATCACCCGCCCAACGTGCCAGGTCGGGAGCGTCGGCACGTCGTAAATCGCCGGTGCGCATGATCTCGTCCGTCGCGGCGATCAGCGCCTCGACCGGCGGATGCCAGCCGCGGAACGCGGCGACGACGCGCGCGCGCATCTCGTCGTTCGTGATCGACTGCAGCTGCCGTCTCGGCAGCTCCGGGTCCTGCGGCAGATGACACCACCAGCTCCCAGCGCGGTGAAGCCGCCGACAGGTTCGCGTACTCCGAACTGCAGCCGCGGTCCGACGACGAAATTGAGCTGGTCGGCGTCGCGCGCGTCGGCCGGCGCCGCGCCGCCGGCGGCAAAGCCGCCGACGCCGAGCATGCCGGTGTAGCGCGCCTGCGCCTGCTCCGGGAGGATCAGCGCGCGGACCCGCGAGTTGACCCCGTCGGCGGCGATCAGCACGTCGCCGCTCGCCGTGCTCCCGTCTTCGAAGTGCGCCACGACCTCAGCGCCGCGATCCTCGATCGAGTCGAGCCGCTTGCTGCTACGCGATCGACACGCCCTGCCGCGCGGCTTCTCGACCAGCAGGCGGTGAAAGTCGGCGCGCAGGATCGTCACGCCGATGCCGCTGCGCCGCAGATCGATGTGGCCGATCGTCCGGCCGTGGTGATTGCGGAAATCAGAATGCGCTCGACGGCGCACCGGCGGACGCGACGCGATCGGCCAGGCCGAGCGCGGCCAGGACGCGCATGCCGTTGGGTGCGATCTGAAATGCACCGCCGATGGTCGAAGCCGCCGGGTAGGCCTCGAAGATCTGCGGCACGATGCCGCCGCGCTGTGAGGAACAGCGACAACGCCGGTCCCGCGATGCCGCCGCCGATGACGATGGCGCGATGTGTGTGTGTCATGCGCCCACGATAGGCGCGCAGCTATCATTTCCACCAGTCATGATTGATGATGGGAATCATCATGAGCGTGAATCTGTCGGCAATCGACCTGAACCTGTTCCTCGTCCTGCACGCGGTCCTCGAAGAGCGCAGCGCCACGCGCGCGGCGGCCCGCCTGCACGTGACGCAGTCAGCGGTGAGCAACGCGCTCGCGCGGCTCCGCTCAGCTGCTCGGGGATCCGCTGGTGGTCCGCAGCGGGCGCGGGCTGGTGGCGACGCCGCGTGGCGAGCAGCTGGCGCCGATCGTTCGCGAAGTGGCGGAGCGGATCGCGCTGGCGCTCGATCGCCGCGGGTTCGTCGCCGCAGAGAGCACGCGCACCTTCACGATCGGCCTCGCGGACAGTCATCAGGCGACCGAGGTGCCGCGCATCGCCGCTGCGTTCGCGGCGCGCTCTGCCGCAGGCGACACTGCGCGTCGTCAGCACCGACTACCTGGCCGCCACCAACGGATTGACGAGCGGCGACGTCGACGATCGCGTTTGCGCCGGCGCAGGCGGTCCAGCCCGGCATGCGTTCGAGCGTCCTGTTCGAGGAGCGCGGCACGCTCGTCGTCCGGCGCGATCATCCGCGTGTCGGCCGGCGCATGACGCGCGAACTGTTCAACGCCCTTCCACACATCGACGTGCACGTCGTCCTTGGCCGTCCCGGGACCGGCCACCGCGTTGCGCAACGCGGGTGGGAGGAGGCGCACGTCCGGCGCCGGCGCGTCGTCCTGACGGTGCCGTGACTCATGACCGCCGGCGCTGGCCGCCGCCGAGACCGATTGCGTCGCGGCGCTTCCCGATCGACTCGCCGCGCTATGCGTCCGCCGCCTGCCGCTGAAGAAGGTCGACGCGACGTTCCCGATGCCGCGCTTGACGACGGTGATGGTGTGGCACGAGCGAACCGACCTCGATCCGGGCGCGACGCTGTTTCGTCAGATCGTCGCCGAGGCGGTCGCCGGCTGATGGCAGGACGACGACCTACCGCGGTCCGCCGACGAACACCCCTGGACCGCTCGAACCGCCACCCCAGCGCGCACCGGCAGGGACTGTCTGGCCGAAGCCGGCGCCCGCCTCATTGCAGCTCGAAGGAGACGATCGCGGCGGTGAACATCAGCGCAAGAATCAGGGCGCGTGGCGCGAAGCGGAGAAGGTTCATGATCGTCGAGCTCAAAACGGATACTTCTGCAGCGCGAGCGGCGCGCCGCCGGGATCGCCAATGACCACGAGCGAGCCGTTCCGCCGCCTCGGGCGCCGCCGGCAGGATGACGCGGCCGCCGAGGCTGGCGACGCGCGCGGCCAGGGCCGACGGATCGTTGATCAGCACGTAGGGCAGCCAGTTCGGTTCCACGCCGACGCTCGTCGCCGGCAGTTGAAAGAGGCCGGCCCGCGCGCGCGTCTTACTCAGGACGTGGTACTCGATGCCAAGACGGGCTTCCGTGATCGACTCGTCGTATCCCGCGAGGCTCTTGTAGAAGGTCAACGCCTGCGCCGCATCCCGCGCGAGATACTCCTGCCAGAAAAACTGATTCTGCGTCGGTGTCGCCGGGTCGAGGTACGTCGCGCTTGAGTTGCGCGAGTCCGAGCGGCGCACCTTGCGGATCGGCCACGACGGCGACGCGTGCGGCCGGCAGATCGCGAGGCTCGATGAAGATCTTGCCGCCGTCCGCGCGCACCTGGGCCACGCTCTTGTCGACGTCGGCGACCTCCATGTAACTGATCCACTGCGGTCCGGCCTCGGGGTCGCGCGAATGTCGACGATGCCGGCGACGAGCGTGGTCCCGGATCGCGCGAGGACATACGGACGCCCGCCTCGTTTGGCGTCCTCGAACCGCCAGCCAAACAGGTCGCCGTAGAACTTCTTGGCGGCGCCGACATCCCTGGCCATCAGGTCGCGCCAGACGAACCGGCCTGGTTGGGCCGGAGCGGCCGCGCCGAGCGGCGCCGTGCGCGTCCCGGCGCCGAGCGCGGCGGCGAGCAGAAACACGGTGACCGTCGACGTTGCCGGGAGCAGCTTACGAATCATGATGTGCACTCGCGGCGACGCCGCTGGAAGCAGATTGGTCTCGATGATGTGCGCGCCTCGACGCTCAGGTGGTCGCGGCGGTCGGCACGCCGCGAATGGCGCGCTTTCACGAGGTTGCGCATCAGCGGCACCTTGTAGCCGTTGTAGCGCAGCGTCACCGCGCCCTCGACGGCCATCCGTCCGGCGAGATCCGCGGTCTGTTCGTCGCGCGGCTTGCCGGCGATCGCCGCTTCGACCTGCGCCAGCCGCTTCGGCTTGGCCGCGACGGCGCCGACCACGAGGCGCGCGCCGTCGATCTTGCCGTTCGAGAACTTGATCGCCGAGGCGACGTTGACGAGCGGGAAGTCCCACACCTGGCGATCGCGCACCTTCTCGAAGTAGAACTGCGCGCCGGCCCAGGTCGACGGAATCCGGATCGACGTGAGCAGCTCGCCGGGCTGCAGCACCGTCATGCGCATGATGTCGACGCCGGGCCCGACGAAGTAGTCCTCGGCATTGACCACGCGCTCGCCGCGCGGCTGCGGATGACCATCTGCGCATCGAGCGCGACGAAGGCCGGCGCGGTGTCCGACGGGCTGACCGCGACGCAGCGGTCCGCGTCGAAGATCGCATGCTCGCGGTTGACCGCGGTCGGCGTGTCGGCGTAGCAGACGTTGCCGCCGGCGCGGTAGCAGTTCCATCCGCCGCGGTAGTACTCAGCAGCGCGTGTCCTGCGACACGTTGCCGCCGATCGTGCCCTGATTGCGAATCTGCGGCGAGGCGACCAGCTCCGCGGCTTCGAGGAGCAGGCCGAAGCGCTCGCGGATCAGCGGGTGCCGCACGACGTCGGTGAGCGGCGTCATCGCGCCGATCTCGACGCCGCCGTTCGCGTCCTTGACGCCGACGAGCTCCGGGATCCGGCTCAGGTCGATCACCGAGCGCGGCCTTCTCAGACGATCCTTCAGCCAGTCCATGCTGTCGAGACCGCCGGCCAGCACCCAGTAGTCGTCGCGGTGCGCCTCGAGCAGCCGGATCGCATCGTCGATGCTCGTCGGCTGAAACAGTTCGAACGCCGGAATGATGTCGCGTATTACCGCCATTGCGTTGCTCCTGGTGGAAGGGATTCGGGATTGGGGATTCGGGATTTGATCGTCACGAAATGCCGCGTCGCGATCAGATCCCAAATCCCGAATCCCAAATCCCCTCACGAGTCGTTAAATGTGCGCCGTCAGTGGTTCCTGCACCCGCTTGCCGGCATCGAGCGCCGCGAGCAGCGTGCCGACCATCACCGGTGCGCGACGGAACACGTCGTCGCCCACGGCGTCCGCCAGACGCGTTCAGCACCGCGCAGCAGCCCGCGGCCACCGGCGGCTCGCCGATGCCGCGCGCGCCGACCGGCGTCTCGGGATCCGGAATGTTCAACGCGTCCCACGCCATCTTCTGCGGCGCGTCGAGGATCGTCGGCGGCTTGTTGTAATGGAAGCGCCGCGCCAGCGCCAACCCGTAGTGCTGGTCGTAGACCCAGTGCTGCCCGATCGCGTGGCCGATGCCGAGCATCGATCGGCCGAGCACCTGGCCGCCGAGCGCGTGCGGGTGAATCACGGTGCCGACGTCGGCCACCGCGAGATAGTCGACGATGTGGTAGCTGCCGGTTTCGACGTCGACTTCGACTTCGGCGAACGCCGTGACGAACGGAATGCGTCGCGCCGTCGTGCGGATAGGCGTCGCGCGCCACGCCCATCAGGCCCTGCCCGGCGAGCGCCGTCGCCGACGCCTTCGTGAAGGCGTTGATGTTCTCCGGCAGCTCGTGGCCGTCGAACTTGCCGCCGAGCTCGATGGCTTTCTGCGCCGCCTGCGCCAGCGTCATGCTGCCGCCGGGACCGGAGACGCGCTCGTTCGCGACCTGTATGCGAATCCGGGTTGCCGCCGTGCGTCTTCGCGGCGATCTCCTGCAGCTTCTTGATGGCATCCGTGCCCGCCGCGTGCGCCGCGCGCGTGTGCGCGTGCGTCGTCTGGCTGCCGCCCGACACGCAGCTCCACGGCAGGTTCTTGCCGGTGTGTCCCCAGGTGAGGTCGACCTTCTCCCACGGCATGCCGACCATTTCGGCCGAGACGCGGTGGCAATCGCTCATCGACTCGGTGCCGAGGTTGCCGATGCCCGACTGGATGGACATGCGGCCGTCCGGCTTGATGATGAACAAGCCGTCGTAGCCGACTCGATCCCGCGACGAACGCGCTGGTCGCGACGCCGTATCCGCGAACCTTCGATCCCTGACGCTTGCCGCCCTGCACCTTGCGCTCGTCCCAGCGGAACAGATCCGCGCCGCGATCGAGCGTCTTCCTTCACGAAAGCGCTCGTCGCGTAGGCGCCGCCGGCCCTGCGGGTTGGCCGGACCGAACTTCGCCTTGCCCTCAGGGGCGTTGATGCGATGCATCGCGACCTGATCGACGCCGAGCTTGCGCGCGCGCCTTAGCGAGAATCGGCTCGAACAAGCACGATGCCCTGCATGCCGCCCGGCTGACTCTGCGCACGCCGCGGCGGCGTGTTGGTGAGCACCGATACGCCGCGCCACTTCATCGCCTGCGGCTGATACAAGAGCGACACCATGCGGCCGGCCATGCCGGTATCGCCCTGACGGCTCGTACGGACCATTCTCGTTGATGACGAACATGTCGAGCGCGGTGATGCGGCCGTCCTTCGCGAAGCCGACCTTCAGCCGGCCGTGCATGCGCCGGACGCGCGCCGCCGATGCCGTGCTCGGTCTCGCGGTCGATGCGCATCATCACCGGCGCGTTCAGCTTCTTCGACAAGAGCGCGGGAATGACGTTGGTGATCGTGCCCGTGGCCTTGCTGCCGAAGCCGCCGCCCGGTATCTGGCTGATGACGACGACGTCCTTCTGATCGAGATGCAGCCAGCGCGACATCGAGCCGACGGTCTGCACCACGCTCTGCGTGGAGCAGTGAATGAACAGCCTGCCGTTCTGCCAGTAGGCCATCGCCGTGCGCGGTCTCGAGCGTCTGGTGGCTCGTCGTTCGGCGTGACGAACGTCTCGTCGAGGACGAGCGCCAGCGTTCTTGAAGCCCGCGTCGAGATCACCGTAGCGTCCACTCGTCCGGCGTCTTGCCCATCGGCAGACGTCCCTGGTCGTACTCGGCGAACTCGGCGTCGGTCCATTTCAGCTCTTCGATCGCAGGCGGCGTCGGCGGCTGGCCTTGCGCCGGCGGCTTCGGCTTCCCCAGACGTTGCCTTCGAGCCGCGCGTTCGGTCCGCCGGGCCGCAGGCTGACGAGCGGATCGACGGCGAACGGCAGCCGCTCCCAGTCGATCTCGATCTGCTCGATCGCGTTGGCGGCGGTCAGCTCGTCGACCGCCGCGACCGCAAGCACCGGCTCGCCCTGATAGACCGGCTCGTTGGTCAGCGCGCTCTCGCCCTTGGTGTTCGCCGGCGATGCGCTGACCGAGGTCGGTGACGACGTCGGCGGGCGCAGGCAGTTCGTCGGCGGTGAGGATGCCTTTCGACGCCCGGCAGCGCGAGCGCCTTGCTGCGTGTCGATGCTGCTTGACGCGCGCCGTGCGGATACGGGACTGAGGAGCAGCTTGCAGAACAGCATGCCGTCGGCGCGGAAGTCTTCCGCGTATTTCGCCTGCCCGGTCACCTTCGCGACGAGATCCGGCGTGATGTAGTTCTCGCCGATCAGTTTGTTGGCAGCCATATCACGCGTTCCTCGTATCGCTCAGCGCCGCGCATCAGCGCGGTGAGAATCTTGTCGTAGTCCTGGCAGCGGCACAGATTGCCCGGAAACGCCGTGCGCCAGCTCCTGCCGCGTCGGGTTCGGATTGGTCTTCAGATAGCCGGTGGCCGCCATCACGAAACCGGGCATGCAGAACGCGCACTGGAATCCCTGCTCGTCGACCACGCCCTGCCGCACCGGCGGACAGCTTGCCGGTCGGCGGCATCGGCGAGGCCTTCGATTGTCGACGACCTTCTTGCCGCGCGCGCGATGCGTCAGGAACGAGCACGAGTAGTGCGGCACGTCGTCGACGAGCACGCGTGCAGGCGCCGCACTCGGCGCGGTCGCAGCCGATCTTCGTGCCGGTGAGGCCGAGCTTGTAGCGCAGCGTCATCGCCAGCGTTTCCTGCGTCATCACGTCGACGCGGCGCTCCTGGCCGTTGACGTTGAGCGTGATCAGCCGCTCGACCGCACCGGCCGCCGCCGGCTGTCCGTGCATGGTCGTCGTGCGGAACAGGTAGGCGGCCGACGAGGCCACCGTGCCCGCGGCGATGACACCTTTAATCAAAGGTCCGTCTGGAAACAGCCTGAGGTGTGTCCTTCCGGTCATCGTTCGAACCCCCGGCGCAGGAAGAACGTGGGCCACATTGAGGTGTCTGACACGTCGGACACCCAGGACCGGACGAATGGAGGAAGTGTGAAAGATAGCACAGAGACCGGGGGATCTCTAGGGCATGTCCTTTTTCAACGTCTCACGCATGCGGCGCTCGACATACGCGTTGGGGCTTTCGCCGGGCCGTGGCTGGCTGTCGTCGGACGAGGCGTCTTCGGGCTCCGCCTCCGGTTGCGTGGGTTTCTTGATGCGCTCGCGGAGTCGGTCGGCTCGAGTCGCCGGGTCGGGTTCGTCACCCATGATGGTCTTCTTGCGGACCGTATCCACTGAAGTAGTACTGGTTACAACTGGCCTTCGACCGCGGATTTTCGGCCGCGACAACGGCGCGGCCCGGTAGTAACTCCGAGGAGACACGCCACTAGCCGATCGTATCCGAATGTCAGCGCGCGCGCTTGCGGGCACGCTTGGCCGCCGCCGCGCCGGGCTGCGCCTCCGTCCTCAGGCGGTTGACTTCTGCGCGCAACATTTTCCTCCGTGCGCGAGGCCGTCGCCTCGTCCACGTGCCGCGCCATCCGGTTCGCGGTCTTCGCGACCGGCTCGGCGCTCTTCTGAACGCCGGCGCGCGGTCGTCGTCACGCGGTCGACCGCCGAGCGCACGCTCATTCCTTCTTCGAGCAGCGCACCCAAGGTGGTCTGCGTGCTGAGGTCGACGACGTCGGCACCTTTGTGGACAGCTCGTCGCGGAACATTCGCAGCTGCATCCAGTGGTTCGTGATCGGATCGTGGCCAGCTGATGTAGCCGTCCTTCAACACCGTTCGCGGCGACTTGATCGCGCCGGTGAACGAGTAGCGCACGCTGCTGACGGGGACCGGATCGAAGAAGTCGGGCGTGTAGAAGTCCGAGACCATCACGCCGTTGACCGAGTGAGCCGAACGCACCGGCCTCCGACGGATCGCAGACCTCGACCAGGTAGCGGACGCGGCGCTGCGGCAGACCGAGCTTGAGCGCCTGGTCCATCGTGTTGCCCGGCGCGGCAGCCGGCGGCCGAACGGATCCGCGAGCATCTCGAGGCATTCGTGACTCGCGGTCAGCGACCAGTCGGCGCCGAACTCGACGAGGCGAACGGCTGCCCGTGCTCGTCGTCGTGGAAGCCGGCCGCATCCTGCACGTCGGCGGTGACGATGATCGGCCAGTAGTCGCCGGGAACGTCATCGAGCCGCGCGAATGCGTCGACGGTCGCATCCACCTTCCAGATCGGTCCGAAGTCGCGGGCGACCTGCTTCGAGAGCGCCGCAGCGACCCGCGTCAGCTGTGAATGGCTGATCGTGACGCGCTTCGGGAACCAGAGCGAGCTGTTGTGTCATAGCCATCGGCACACTCCTCTCGATGTTGTCTACGGGGTCACTGCGCGCGCTACCTGCGCGCGCCGCTGCGCGGATCGAAGAAGCCGCGGGCGCCATCAACTGCGCGAGCATTTCGACGAACGACAGATTCCAGATGTCGCCGTGATCGTGAATCACGACCGGGTCGACATCCATGATCCAGAACGCGGTGGTGTTGAACGGGTCGAGCGTCGTCGCGTTGACCTTCGCCGGCACGCGGCCGATCGACCTGAAAGCACGCCGGACTCTCGTCCTGCGTGCGAATGCGAAACGGCACTGCGCGTCGCCGGGCGTGCAGGCCGGGTGCATGAACGCGTAGGTTCTCGCTTCGATTGCGGCGCGGCGCGCGCGTTCGTCGGCCGGCGCGTCGACGTGGTCGGCGATGTGTCGACGTCGTCGACGGCGGCACCGCTCGGGCCGAGCACCGGATCGGGAATCGTCCCGGGCACCTGATTTCCGGGGACGACGCGACCGCATGAAGCGCATGTGGCTGGCGGCCGAGCGTCTGCAGACGCCGGGCGGCGGCACTGTATCGAGATACTGGCCGGTCGGCTGCGGCGGAACCGGCGCGCTTCTGTCTCGCGTCGGCCGCAAGCGTGTTCGCTACCGGCAGCAGGTATTTCGTCGCCAGGTCGCCGCGCCGACGTGATCGCCAACAATCAGCGGGTAGTCGCGGCACCGCGGCGCTTCGTCGGGACGCGACGCTCGCGATGCCGGATCCGCGCACGCGCTTTGGCTGTCGTAGTCGGGGGTGCCGGACGCGCACCGGGTTGGCGCGCAGCGACGCCACTCTCGCCATGCTGAGGCGCGCGTCGTTGGCCGAGCTGACGTGGTGAGCGTCAGATCGACCATGCGGATCCAGACGCTCGGCGTCCGCGGTGGCGCGCCGGCTGGTGGGCGCCAGTGCACAGCGGCGACGCCGCCAGCCTGCCGTTCGATCGCGTGCTCGAGCACCCGCGCCCCGAACGAATGGCCGATCAACGCCACGCGCGATCCGGCGTCGCCCTCGTTGACCTTGGCGATGATGCGATTGAGCGTCGGCGCTGAAGTCCGGTCCATCGCCGACCTGGTTCGCGGTGCCGCGGCGCGGCTGCAGCACGACGGGAACGTGAACCAAGTCTCGGGCCTTTGAGACTCTTTGCCGCGCCATCACGCCAGGTAGATGCCGACGACGGAATCGGTGTCGGGTCGCGGTCGTCGAGTGAGCTCGGCAACGGCGAAGCTGCGATAGCCGAGCCGGTCAACGCGTTCTCGAACTCTCGACGTCCCTCGGCGCGCCGCCCGAGGCGGCTTCAGAGGCGTTGTTCTTCCAGCCGTGAACGTAGACCAGGGTGATCACTTTGCCGCCGGGCGCCCGCCGTCTTGCTTCGTCGATGAGTATGAGCGCTTTCTGTTCCTGCGTGGGACTGACCGGCGGCGTCGTCCTCCAGGAACTCGATGAAGCTGACACGGTAGAGCGTGCGGCTGCAATCGAGCGACGCCCAGCTGCGCCGCCTGCCGGTCACGCCGGGAAACGGATCCGGTGCGGTCGGCGAAACACCCGGCTGATGCTGCATCGGCGGAAGCGCTGCGCGCGAACGCAGCCCGACGACAGCAGCGCGATCCCGAGACAGGCGGTGGCCAGCTTGTTCATCGTCTCACGTTATACGTCCATGTCGAGCGCGTCAAATTGATCTGGCCGCGAATGTTCTTTTCCTTGATCAGTTCCGTGCGATTGGCGAACGAGACCGACAACGCACTTTGACGCCGGAGCCTTTCACCGGAATCGTGAGCCTGGCCTGCAGCAGGTGAAGCCAGCCTGGTTCCGCCGTGAAGGTGTTGCCCGCGAACGTGACGGCGGCGTTGCGCTGGTGCTTCTCGGAGAGATAGGCCACGCCGAACACCGAGTACCGATGCCGCCGGTCGACGACAGCGTCTTCGACGCGCTCATCAGCGGATGTCGATCTGTGCGGCGGCCTGAAGTCGCGAACGCCGTCCGTGATCGACACGCTCGACTCCGGGACGCGCTGCCGCCGTCCGTCCAGGCGGCGTTGCCGGTCATGTCGACACGCGGTCCCAACTGGCCCTCGAGGATGAATCTGAAGCGTCGACCGGTCCGGCAGGCCGGCGGTGCGCGCGGTCACGTACTCGAAGGCCACCACGGCTGCTTCTGCATCGCCTGAAAAACCCCTGACGCGCGCGTCGTCGAATCCGTCCAGCGCCTGCAGCGTTCTCGTCACGCGCTCGTCGAAGTGGTCGATCTGCCTGACCAGCGTCCAGCCGCAGCGCCTCGAGCTGGCGGCGTACAACGCGCGCTCCAGTCCGCTTTCGTTGAGCGCCGGGTTGTTGAGGAGCGCGGCGGTTTCCGGGACCCATTTGAAGATATAGGTGCAGAATTCAGGAAACGCGTTGAGGAAGTTGTCCGACTTGAGGACTCTTCCACGTCGTGTCGAGGTCGTCGCGATCGCCGCGCGATTGGCCGGTGTGCGCGGACGCGGCGATCCAGGATGGCGGCGCGGAACGAATAGCCCGCGACCTGTTCGCGCGTCTGACGAAGCTGATCGCGGAGCGCGGCAGGTGTCAGTCCGGAGGCCGCCGATTAATCCGGCCGTCGCACCGCCGGCTTCGTGTTCAACGTCACCGAGCACGACAAACGGCGCAGTTGCCGGACGATCGGCGTGTCGTCCTGATACGCCGCGATGAAGCCCTGTTCGCATGAGATCGAGCCAGCTGATGAGATTGCCCTCGCAGCGTCACCTCGCCGTGGCCGTCGCTTCCTGCGTGAGCGCGCCGTTCTCGACGGCGAAGCCGAGAATGCCGGGCACCGCGCCTTTCGGACACGACGCCGCCGGATCCGTTGGCGTTGCTGACTGCTGACCTGCTTGTCGGTGCGCGCGTCTCGCTGAGCGCGCGGACATCGAGCGACTGCGCCGCGCCTGCGCGGAGCAGAAACGCCTTCAGGTTCCCGCTGGATCAGATCAGCTCCCTGAATCCTGTCCTGCTGCGCCATCGACCGCTCGGTGTTCACCTTGCGGATCTGAACCACGCGCCTACGCTACAGGTCCTCGAACGTCGCTGCCGGGCCGTTGATCCGTCTGCGCGTGCGCAAATCGCTTTACGCGAGGGTGAGCAGCAGCGCGGCGCAGAGGTGAGCACGAGCCGCATGCGTGCTTCCCCGATCGCGGCGACACCATCGTTCCCGCGGGTGCGGCGACCGGCACCGTCGACGCCGAATCCGAGGGGTCGATTCGCTGAGCGCTCGTCACGCTCTTGTTGAGCGGGCTTCAGCGCCGCCACGCCGTTCACTTGAAACAGGTCGCATCGCGCGCTCGCCGAAGACGGATTGAAGACGACGATGCATTCGAACTGGATGAATGCTGCCGACCAGCGTGAACGTGCAGCCGGGATGTCTCCTGATCGACTCGTCGGCAGAACCACGTCGTTGTATTCGAACCCCGCCGTTTCACGCCGCCGTTGCCCTGCTGGACGACGAACAACTGAACTGGCTCGCCGAGATCGCCTTCAGCATAACGCCGCATTCACGCGTCTGAGCATGTGCGCCTCCCGAGTCACGCGCTGCCCGGATCGGGGCAACACACCCTCCCAACGAACCACGCGCGGAATGTGCACAGGAAGGCTCGTGAGCGATTGTCTGCCCGACAGCCGTAAGGAGTCAGGTGGTCGCGTGCGGAAACTGTCGAACGTGGCGGCTGCTAGTGGGCTGACGATGGTTCCGGTAATCGCTTCGTCGACGGCGACTGGGGTCCAGTCGACGATCCGACTCACCATCAGATAAAAAACATGCGGGTCGGATTGACGTAGGCGATGCCGCTGCCGGCGCCGCGATGATCGACCGCCTGCTCGAGGAGCTGGCTGCTGATTGCGCTGTGGGCCGTCACGCGAAACTCACCGTCAGTGCCCGCCGGCTGACCCGTGGCGGTCGTCGTCCAGTGGATGGTGAGCAAGTGCCGCTGTTGCCAGGAACGACTCGGTCTGCCTGTTGCCGCGGCCGGACCACGATCCGACGGCTTTCCACCCGACGACCTGCTTCGGCGTCTCGGCCGCGGGGCGGCTCCGGCTGCCGCATCCAGCCGCCAACAGTCCGGCGACGATCGCCGCGAGCGCGCTGCGCGTCATCCCACGGATTATCGGCGCAATCGCGGAGACGGCGGAACTAATGGCGTGTCCTTTCGAAATGTGTCGCGGACCGTTCCGTTGGAACGGTCCGGAGATCGCGGTTCACACGCTCCGCGTTGCACACTCTTCGCCTTCAGCTGGATACGGTCCGCTAGTATTGTCTGCGTATGCGAGCCTTTTTCTTTCTGCTCGCCGGACTTCTCGTGTCCTTTCCGCATGAGGGCGGCGGCCGCGGCGTCGGCCTGCATGACGGCGACGGCCAGCTGCACGGAGTGGGTGACGCCTGGCGGCGGCCCGGCGCGATCGCTGATCTACCGCACGCGATCCGCTCGACGCGCGAAGCGACAACGTTCGCCGCGCGCTGATCATGGTCCACGGCACGAACCGCAACGCCGATCACTACTTTCACGACCGCGATCACGGCGGCGTTCCTCGCCGGCGCGCTCGACGATTCGGTCGTGATCTCGCCGCGGATCGCATCGGCTGCCGGCAGCTGCCAGCGACACGCTCGGCGCCGAACGAAGTGAGCTGGAGCTGCACCGGCGACAGCTGGCGCTCCGGCGGCGCGGCGGCGAGCCATCCCGATCTCACGTCGTTCGATTTCATCGATCAGGTGCTGAAGAAGCTCGCGAATAAGAACGTGTTCCCGAATCTTGGCGCGATCGTCGTCGCCGGACACTCCGCGGGCGGACAGTTCGGTCGCGCGCTACCAGATGGCCAACCGCGTCCACGACACCTCGGCGTTCCCGTCACCTACGTCGTCGCTAATCCGTCCAGCTACGCGTGGCCCGACAGCACGCGGCCGCAGCCGGTGGACGACTGGCACGCCGGAGAATGCGAAGGGCGCGTGGGAGCAATACGTAACTGAACGAAGTACAAC
>ERZ1370068.3986-contig-3083_pt1 | contig 35491 bp, 49 predicted proteins | sample MGYA00561227_ERZ1370068 | MGnify/ENA primary metagenome ERZ1370068 (study PRJEB38410, sample SAMEA6850437) | metagenome | study: Metagenomic assessment of the ecological functions of the soil: analysis of the soil microbiota associated with the... | reverse complement strand
GCGCGTTCCGGTTACGTATTGCTTTCCATCCGTCGCTCTGCAACCAGCTGTCATGATTGGTCGAACCCTCGCACACTACGAGATCCCCGGGCCGCTCGGCGGTGAAGGCAGGCATGGGCGTGGTCTCTCATCCGCCAGGATAGCCCGCGACACTGGTCGGCCGGTCCGTCGCCATCAAGGTCCTCGCATCGGGACCAGCGACTGTACCCCGGACGGTAAAGCGCCGGTTCGTCCGCGCGAGGCCAAAGCGGCGTCAGCGCCTGAACCATCCGAATCATCATCACGATTTACGGCATCGACCATGCGGCGGACGTCGACTTCGTCGCCATGGAGTACGTCACGGGCACGCCGCTGAATCGACCTCATTCCCGCCGCGGGGCTTCGGCTGCGCGACGGCGCCTGACGTATGCCGTCCATTGGTGGCTTGATGCGCTGGCACGCCGTCGCATGCCGCCGGCATCGTGCATCGCGATCTGAAACCGAGCAACGTCATGGTGACCGACACCGGTCTGGTCAAGGTGCTCGACTTCGGCATCGCAAAGCTGACGCGGCTCGACGCCGGCTGATCGACTCGGCCGGCGCGGACACCGCTGACGGCGCTGCTGGTCGTCCCGCGCCAGGCAGGCACCGCTCTGGGCGCGAGTCGCCTACATGTCGCCAGAGCAGGCCGAAGGCCGGGCGGTCGGACGCGCGCTCTCGGACATCTTCAGCTTCGGTTCGGTCCTGCACTGAAGATGCCTCAGCGGAGCGCAAGGCGTTCCATGGCGACGCGTCGCAGATCACCGACCCTGACCGCCATTCTGCGCGAGCAGAGCCGAGCCGCATCGGCAGAGATCGTCAGTGATCTGGACCGGCCGAGGTGCGAGCGCGTCATTCTGCGCTGCCACCCGAAAGCGATCCCCGTCTCAGGCGCTTCCAGCACGTGGCCTGATCGTGAAGGTCGCGCTCGAGGAGCTGAAGGAGGAGTCCGACTCGGGGAAGGCAGCGGCAGCCGGAGCCGCGGTCGAGCCGCCTCGTTCGCCAGTCTGCGCTGCGGACGTCGAGTAACCGGCTGGCAGCGCGAGCGGGCCTGCTGCTTCGCGCGTACCGCGGCATGGTTTCGCCTGGCCCGGCTGCCGCCCTCACGCGGCCCGATCTCACGACCGTCGCGCTCACCACCTGGTCCCGGGATCGCCGACTTCCCGACCTTCTCACCCGACGGGCAGCCGGGACGGCGTTCATGTGGAACGGCCCTGCGCAGGACAATTTCGACATCTACGTCAAAGCCGTCGTCGGGGCCGAACCGCCGCTGCGCCATCACGACCGATCCAGCCGCCGATTACAGCCCCGCCTGGTCACCCGATGTGGCCGCGCGATCCGCGGTTCCCTTCGCGATCTTCGGGCGGCGACTGCGGTGATGCTCGTGGCGCCGATCCGGTGGACCCGAGACGCCAGGTCGCGGAGGTGTCCGTCGCGCTTCGCGGCGCTGGGCGTGCACCGGCATGGGCGCCAGGATGCGAAATCGGCCTGCCATCCCCGATCGGGATGCACAGGGCGCCGATGCGGATCGCTCACCGGTAGCCCATCGACACCGGGGAACAAGCGTCGGCGGCTTATCACTCGCCGCCCGTCGCCTCCGAGCCACGACTATGCTCCGGCGTTTTCGCCCGATGGGCGGACGTTGGCGTTCGTTCGAGGCAGCAGCGAAAGGGCGCGGACGTCCTGGCCCCGCCGTTGTCGACCGGCCTGAAAACTCCCGAAGGCGAGGCGAAGCTGCTCGACGTCCCACAGTCTACCTGCTTCTCGGCCTCACTCTGGACCCTCGACGGCCGAGCGGGTCGTCGTCGTTCCAGGAGTCGGCACGAAGTCCGGCGGTCTCGTGGAGAGGTTGCCGCCGACGGATCCCGGACGCCGCGAGCAGATGCCGTCTGTCGGAGACGAGGTAGCCAATCCGAGCCTGTCGCGACAGGCTCGGTCGCCTTCGCGTATGCCAACGGTGCCGTCGAAGACCGGAATATCTGGCAACTCGATCTGACCGCGTCCGGAAGCGCAGCGTTCGCCGAAAAGATCTGTTCGTCGACTCGCAACGACGCCAGCGCGCAGTTCTTCACCGGACGGCAAGCGAATCGCTTTCCATTCGAACCGATCCGGCCATGAGGAGATCTGAGTGGCGGCAGCGACGGCAGCGAGCGCGGTGCAGATGACGTCACTCGGCGGTCCGCGGGACGCCACGCTGGTCGCCTGGTGGAGATGAAATCGTCTTCGAGGCCAATCCTGAAGGGCACTGGGACATCTTCGCGGTGCCGGCGAAGCGGTGGCGCGGCACAGCCGCCTCACCACGCAGTCGTCGCAGGAAGCCATCCCGAGCTGGTCCCACGACGGCGCGTGGATCTACTTCTGGTCCGACAGGACCGGCACCCCGCAGATCTGAAGATGCCACCATGGGGGCGGAGCAGCCGTTGAAGTGACCTGGCAGGGCGGCTTCGCCGCGCTGGAGTCGCCCGATGGCAGCTTTCTCTACTACACCAAGACCGACGATGGCGGCGACGGCCTGTGGCGCGTGCCGGTCAGCCGGAGGCGCGGAGACGCGGATCATTCACGACGCCATCACCGCCCGCGCATTCTTCGTGACCGCCGACAGCATCTACTTCATCAAGGGTGTAGCGGCAGCGGCCCCTATTTCGTCAGCCGCACGGTGCCCGATACGATCGAGATCTGACAGTCTCCGCACCGGACAGACACGAACGCTCGCCAGGATCGCCAATCCGTGGCTAGTACTCTGAGTGTCGCTCCCGATGGCGGTTCGCTCCTCTATTCCCAGACGCAGCAGGGAGACAACCGAGCTCCGGCTCGTCGAGCACTTCCAGTAAGCCGAACGCGATGGCACAGCGGGTGATTGGTCGCACCCTCGCGCACTACGAGATCCTCGAGCCTTGGGCGAAGGCGGCATGGGTGTGGTCTACAAGGCCCGCGACAGGCAGCTGGATCGCGTCGTGGCTCTAAGACTTCTGCCAGTAGCGAAGGTCGCCGACGCCGGACAGCCGGCGGCGGTTCGTCCAGGAAGCGCCCAGGCCGCGTCGGCACTCTCAGTCATCCCAACATCGTCACGCATCTATGGCATCGACGAGGTCGATGGTAATCGGACTTCATTGCCAGTGGAGCTGATCGCGGGTGCGCCACTGGAACGGCTGATTCCCGGCGGGGGCTGCCGCTCGCGACCGCGCTCCGCTATGCCGTGCAGATTGCCGACGCTCTTGCGGCGGCCCATGCCGCGGGTATCGTGCATCGCGACCTGAAACCAGACCAACGTGATGGTCAACGGGAACGGATTGGTCAAGGTGCTCGACTTCGGTCTGGCCAAGTTGTCGGAGGACGCCGCGCGTGTCAGCGACGGCCGACCGCGAGACTGCGGCGATCGCGCGGCAAAACCGGGGCACGGACAAAGGGTGATTGTCGGGACGGTCTCGCAGCATGTCGCCAGAGCAGAGCCGAAGGCCGTCCGGTCGATGGGCGGTCCGACATTTTCAGCTTCGGCGCCGTGCTCTACGAGATGATCACGGGACGCAAGGCGTTCAGGGGCGATACCCGGCTTCTCGACGCTGTCGGCCATCCTGCGCGACGAGCCGACGAGCGCCAGCCAGATCGTGCGGACGCCCGGCAAGGAGCTCGAGCGCTCCTCGCGCGATGCCTGCGGAAGGACGCAGGCCGCCGTTTCCAGCACATGGCCGACGTCAAGGTGGCGCTCGAAGAACTCAAAGGAGGAATCAGAGTCGGGTCAGGCTCCCCACGGCTTCCTGGTCGCAGCCTGACGCGCGTCGCGCAGTGGCAACGCCGACTGATATGGGCGGGAGGCCTGCTGAGCGTTCTAGTGGTAGTCGCGGCGCTGACCGTCTGGTTTCGGCGCACGAATGTCACAGAGCCTAGCAACGGATCTCACGGCGGTCCTCGCTCACCACGCGCCCGGGATCTGAAGACCGGCCAAGCTTCTCGCCGGACGGGAACCCAGGTCGCCTTTTCGTGGAATGGCGAGAGCCGCGGACAACCCGGATATCTACGTCAAACTCGTCGGTCCCGGCCCGCCGCCGCTTCGGCTGACGAGTGCAACCGCGGCGAACGACTCGACTCCGGCCTGGTCACCCGATGGGCGCTTCATCGCGTTCCAGCGTGCGCTGCCAGGCGGACGAAGCTCTGGTGTTGCTGGTCGCGCCAACCGGTGGTCCGAGCGCACCGTCGGCGTTGGTCAGAGTCTCTCCCAACATAGCCGGCTCCAGCTCGTCCGATCGCCTGGACGCCAGACAGCCGATCCTCTCTACGTCATCGACCAGGAAGAGCCGAAACCGAGCGGAGGGCGTGTTCCTGCTCCCTCTCGACGGACACGAGAAGAGAGACTGACGTCGCCCCCGCCTGGCCTGGTGGGATGCCTTTCCAGCCTCTCGCCGGATGGGCCGCACATTGGCCTTCTCTGCGCATCAACCGCAACGCAGCCAACAGCATTTTCATAGTGCCTGTCTCGAGCGATCTCCTTCCCGCAAGGTGCGCCGAAGACGATCATGCCAGACAGCGTCGCCGGCCACGGTTTAGCCTGGACCGTCGATGGGAACGACGTTATTGCCGGGGCCGCGTCGAACTCGGAGGCGGTACATGAACTCATGGCGGCTTGCGGCCGACGGATCCCCGCGCGCCACAGCGCCTTTCTGTGGGGAATGAGTGCAGCGTCCCTCTGTCTCCGCGCAGGGGGAGGGCGGCTCGCCCATGCCTGCAACAGCACTGACAGGAACGTCTGGCGGATCGACCTCGACCATGCAGCGGCCGCACCGTACGCCTCATCTCATCGACTCCGGCGGGATGACAGTGCGCAATTCTCACCAGACGGCGGAAAATCGCCTTCTATTCGACACGTTCCGGGAACCCTGAAATCTGGGTGTGCAACCGGGACGGCACGAAGCGCCGTGCAGGTGACACTTCTGGGAGGCCCGCCCTGCCGCGGACGCCGCGCTGGTCCCCTGATGGCGAGCGCATCGTCTTCGACGCCGAGCCTGAACGCGCCAATGGGGCATCTTTGTCGTCGCCGCGGTGGGGGCCGGCTCCGTCGCGCTGACCGACGCGCCATCGTTCAACGCCGTTCCCAGCTGGTCGCATGACGGCAAGTGGATCTATTTCTGCTCCGACCGAGGCGGGACACGGGACATCTGGGAGGATGCCGGCGCAAGCGGAGAGAGCAGGTGCGGATAACGCACACGGGCGCCTTGGCGGCTCTCGAGTCGACTGGGACGGAAAGTTCAGTATGCGACACAGCGACAAGAAGGGACGGCAGGCCTGTGGAAGGCGGCTGTCGATCGAGGAGGCGAAACGCAGATCCTCCGACGCGGTCGTGCCGAATCGGGCCTTCGCGGTGGCGGAGGACGGCATCTACTTCGTCACCGGCACGGCCCCTACACGCTGAGATTGAGTTTCGCACCGGACGACCGCGGGGCCTCGCCAAGCGCGACGATTCCGTTATTTACCTGAGCCTCTCTCCGGACCGCAATCCATCGTGCACGCAGAACGAGCAGGGCGGGCAGCGATCTGATGCTGGTCGAGCACTTCCGTTAGCTGAAGGCGATCAGGACGACGGCACGTCGCCGCTCTCTACCCTTCTACTCTTCTACTTCTCGCCCCTGGCGGCAGCGACGCGCTGCCCAGCACTCTTCATCCGCAGAAGAGCGTTGTCTGTTAATGGTTAATCGAATATCCAACGATTTGCTGACCGCGATCCAGGCGACGCCGAAGATGGCCCATTCTCTCCGGTGCTCATGCCATCCCTCTTCACGGATCGCGCGTCGACGAATCGAATAGTGCGGGTAGCGCCGGGGCTACGAGGCTCCAGAGCGAATTGATCCGCAGTCGCTGAACCCATCAGGCCTTTGGCGGTCTCGCCGCTGGTCAGTTCTACTCTGATTTTTTGGCCAGGCTTCAGCCTGGCTACCTGCGCGCGAGACGGTAGGTTCTGCGGCGAGGCAGGATGAACTTCCAGCAATACCGCGAAGCGCCATGCAACCTGCTATCGTGCGAACTATCCCCATAGACTACACCCGCCAACGCTTACTACTCGATCGGTCGCTGTGTGGTTCCCGTAGCCCGCTCCATCTCACCTCTTGATGCCTGAACGCAGCGCCTCAGTTCGATCTTCGCGGCCAGGGCGATCAGACTGTCGTTTGGCGTGCTGGAGCGCCTGCTCCAGCACGTCGCGGCCCACTTCGATTCCCCCGAAGAATCCAGGTTACGCGATGAATGCGAGTTCCGCTCGCTCGACATCCGTCGGCGCGCGGTAACCAGGCGGCTCTTTCACTCGCTTCTCGAGGCTCAGCGAGAAGGATCTGATCGTCCGGCGAGCCGGATGGAAGGCGGGCTTCGCGTTTCAACCAGGCGTCAGCTGCGGCCCGGTCGCCGATCCAGCAGCCTGGACAGGTGGCCCAGCAGGATGACGTTCGCCGAACCATTCGCGGCGACGCCTCGGTAACTGCCCGAAGCGTTGAGGGCGTCCGCAATTTGCCTTCGAGGAAGTAACTCCAGACGATGCCTTCCTGGGCGCGGCCCTGGCGTCTCCTGGCAACTCGCCGAGCGGCGCCGAACTCGCGCCGTGCAGCCTCGAACTCCCTGTTGAAGAGGAGGGCGTCGCCAAGGTCTATCTCGGCGCGAAGCCTCCTTCTGGTTCCAGCTCGGCGAGGTCGTCGACGCCCGAGACGGCCCGACCGTAATTCCCGCGCCTAGAAAGAACCTCGCCGCTTCCTCGAGCGTGTTGCGATCGTCCGGGGCGCGGGCGAGCATGTCGTCGGCAGCGCGCCCGGCGCAGTCGGTGCCGGGGCGGCAAGAGATACATCAGAGAGAGCGAAGGCTTCGGGTTGTCGGCCTCGCGACCAAGAAACGCTCGCAACTCTGCCGTCGATGCCGTGATCACGGCAGGGATCATCTCTTTCGGATACGAAGACTCTCGGGGAGTGCCTCGTTCACTCCAGTCCCCTCTCGAGCAGCTCGACGCGGCAGGAAGTCCTTTTTCCATCGGTCAACCCGCCCCAGCGCGTGCAAGGCAGGAAGCCGAATGGCAGCTGATCCTCTCCTTGCTCGAAAGAGAGGGCTGAGCGTCGAAGAACAGCCTGCTGCCGATAGCGACCAGCCTGACCTCAAAGGACTGGCTGACGACCTGCGTCGGAGTCCGGCTTCTCTCCAGGTCACCCCACCATGAGCACTGGCATGGCCTCCAGCGCTGATCTTCCACGTCGATGACACGCCCCGCCGGGCCTGGTGTCGTCGAAGTCCGGAGAAATCCACTCGCCCTCCATGCGCGGCTCGAGGTGCGGCTGGTGCCAATCCTCACTCGTGTAAAGAGGCCGCACACTGACGGGGATGGCGTGCAGCCCGCCAGGCACCCCAGAGTGCCAGAATCCAGACCGCTGCCGCGATTCTCAAAGCGTAGCCCCCATTTGCAGAGCCTGGCCGCCCTGTCAGATCGACGTCTGAGCTCAAATACAGAACTCCGGCCAATGATTACAGGGCGTCGCCAGCAACGTGGCTTCACTCGGACGACAACAAAGCGGTGGATCGGGGAGACCTGGCGTGATGCGCAACGGACGCGAGGCGACTGCGCGGACGGCCGATCGAGCGTGGGTTCGCGAACGCGAGGTGGATCGGGCCGCGGCGTCCAGCCTGGCCTGCCCGGTGTCCACTCCAGCTTGCTTCGGTGTCGTATATTTTTGCCCTGCAGCGCGGCGCGCCGCCCAGCATCTTCATCCGCTCCGAGAGCTCACGGCGCTTCCGCTGTGGTCATCGGCGTCTTACGACCAGGTTTGGCGCGCCGCACGACCACGGCACCCACCGTCGCACCACCCGCGCGGCCAATCTCTGAAAGGCCCGCACGAGCGACGCCATCTCCGCCTTGAGTTCATCAGGGGCGCGCGCGCAGCGCCCACCACCGCAAGCCGCCGCAAATCAGTCCGGAGCCATCTTTGCCACTGAACCCTCCTGCAGGCCGTCAATCCATGGAGCGCGGGCCGCCGACAATTCATCCTACACCGAGTCGCGCGCCAGTGACCTCTAAATAGATTAGTGGTTCGACCGCAGATGCAAATCAAAGTTGCCGTGTAAGAACGTCGTGACCACGCCCACGAGGATCATCCAGGCCGCGCCGACGCCCGCCAGGCCCGCGACGACGGCGGCGGCGGCCGCACTGAAACGTCGATGGCCGGATCGAGCCATTGCCCGGCCAGTTGAATGGTCGCGCTGGCCAGCAGGCCCACGGACGCAGCGTTCACCGCGTCGAGAAATCCGCGCAGCCGCGGCGAAATGCCCCGCCTGGCGATCACGGGCTCGAGGAGGGCGACCAGCACGAAGGCCGGAAGAAATATGGCCACGCGTCGCCACCAGCGCACGCCGCCGAAGCCATCGATGACGTACCTCGATGAAGGTGGCCGTGGTGAAGACGGACCCTGGCGTGATCTGTCCCGCCGCGACGGCATCCGCCAGCTGTCGCGCGCTGAGCCAGCCAAGCGGAGACACCAGGCGCGTTGCAGAAAGGCGATGAGCACGTAGCCGCTGCCGTAGAGCACGGAGCCCACCTTCGAGAAAGAACTCCGCCGAGGGCGGCAAGTGATGGGTGCGCGCCTGGCGTGCTCGTCGAGCTCTGTTGTGACTGCCTGCAGCGCCCGGACAACACTCTGCTCGCCCATGGTCACGACCAATGTCGCACGCGACGGCCCGCGACCCCATTCAAGACCAGGGATCGCTGCGGCTGCGAGCAGGGCGATCGGATTGACGCCCCACGAGGACAGGGCGGTCACCGTTCCGGCGATTGCAAGCTGCCGCCATCGGACCAGAGCCGTGCGGCCGAGGCGCACGATGCCGAGCGCCATCACGGCGATGACGGCCGGCCCGGTGCCCGAGAGCAGGCTCACGACACGCAGGAAGCGCGCCATAGCGGACGATACGCCCACGCCAGAGCCGTCGTCATCGCCGCCGCCGGCACGATGAACGAGATGCCGGAGGTCAGCAGGCCCGGCAGGCCCGCTCGGCGGTAGCCCACCGCCAGCGCCATCTCGGTCGAATTCGGTCCTGGAATGAGGTTGGTCAGGCCGACGAGATCAACGAACCCGACGGCGTCAGCCGAGCCGCGCCGGCGCACGACCTGCTCCTCCATGAGGGCCAGGTGTGCCGCCGGGCCGCCGAAGCCGACGATGCCGAGCCAGAGGAACAGCCGGGCCAACTCACCGAGCCGGTCGCGGTCGGTCGGCTGCGGCCATCGGTCAGGCTCAGTAGCCGGTCGCCGAGGCGCGGCCGCCGTCGCGCCCCGCGCGCCTGCTGCACGATCCGGATGCCGGCCGACGCGCCGATGCGCGTCGCCCGCCCTGACCATCGCGTCGAGGGCCGCGAAGTCTCTCACGCCGCCGGCCGCCTTGACGCCCATCCCGGCGCCCACCACGCGGCGCAGCAGCGCCACGTCGGCAGCCGTCGCGCCGCCAGGGCCGAAACCGGTCGACGTCTTCACGAAGTCGGCGCCGGCGGCTTCACGATGGTGCGTCGCCGTGACCTTCTCTTCGTCGGTCAGGTACGCCGCCTCGATGATGACCTTGCTCACCACGCCGCGCTTCGCGGCATGGCGCCGTCACGCGCCTCGATGTCGCGCTCGACGAGTACGCAGGTCGCCCGACTTCAGCGCGCCGATGTTGATGACCGTGTCGACTTCGGCGGCGCCGTCGAAGATCGCCCGCCGCGTCTCGTAGTGCTTCGACGTCGGCGCGTCGTCGCGCCCAGCGGGAAGCCCGACCACCGAACACACACCGACGGCCGGCTTGCCTGCAGCAGGCGCGACGCGCAGGAGGCGACCCAGCCGGGTTCACGCAGACGGTCGCGAAGCCGAACTGCGGCGGCCTCGCGGCACAGCGTCTTCGATCTCCGCGCGCGTCGCGTCCGGCTTGAGCAGCGTGTGATCGATCAGCGAGGCGACGTCGCCGACAGGCGCCCCACTCGCGTGCAGGCCCAGCCTCGTGGCGCCGGCGTCGAGGACGCCGCGCAGCGCGATCGGGACAGCAGTCGTAGAGGACGCCGTGGCACGAACAGGGCGGGCGCGGTCCACCGGGCGGCACCGCGGCTGCCAGCTCCTCCGTGATGATCTCGATCAGGCGACGCGAGCGAGACTGTCCGTCCACTACGCCGACTCCAGCCGCGCGAATTTTCGCCAGGCGTGCAATGTAGCGGGCTCGGTCATCGGCGTCTCGAGGAAGCGTCGCCACGATCGGCTTTGCCTCGTCGACGGTCAGCAGTGTCGCGCCGAGCGCGAGCACGTTCGCGCCGTTATGCTGCCGCGCGTAACGCGGCGAGCGTCTCGTTGACGCACATCGCGGCGCGAATGCCGTCGATCTTGTTGGCCGCGATGGCCGACCCGAGGCCAGCGCCGTCGATGACGATGCCGGCGTCGGCTTCGGCGCGGACGACCGCCAGGGCCACCGCCGCTGCCGTGTCCGGATAGTCGGCGGGCGTGGCATCGGCGACGCCGAGATCGGCGACGGCGAGCCCCCGGCCCCGCAGCCACGGCAATCAGCGCGGCCTTCAACGCGACGCCGCTGTGGTCCGCCGCAATCGCGACGCGCCGGATAGTCCGCCGCCGGCACGAGGCTCCGGTCGTCCGCACGCCATCGTCGGCAATCACCGTCACCCGGCGCGCGCGAAGCGTGTCGGCCGCCAGCGGCGTCACGACACCGCGCGGCGCCAGATGGATGGTCGAGCCCGGCTCGATCGTCCGCGCGTCAGCTCTCGGTGATGATGGTCGAAGAGCTTCGTCGCCATTCAATCGTTGTAGTACGCTCGGCGGCCGATGACAATGCCCCCTATCTTACTGTCTCGTGAGCAGATCGATCAGCGCGTCACGGTGCTGGCCGCCGAGATCACGCGGGATTACGCCGACAGAGGCGGCGTCCACATGGTGGGCGTGCTCAAGGGGGCGTTCGTCTTCATGGCCGATCTCGTGCGCCGGCTCGATCTGCCGGTGACGATCGATTTCCTCGCGCTCGAGCTACGGCGGCCGGAACCACGACCACTGGCGAAGTGAAGCTGCTCAAGGATCTCGACGTCGCGCTCGCGGGCCGCCACGTGATCGATCGTCGAGGACATCGTCGACACCGGCCTGACGCTCACACTATCTGCAGCGAGATCCTGCGGGCACGCGGCCCGGCACGTCCTTGCGGACGGCGTGCCTGCTGAGCAAACCCTCGCGCCGCAAGGTCGACGTCGCCGTGGACTACATCGGCTTCACCATCGAGGACCGGTTCGTGGTCGGCTACGGTCTCGACTACGCCGAGCAGTACCGACACCTGCCCTACATCGGCGCACTCGACGAGTAGGGTTCTGACGCGCGCGTGCTCATGGCCGGACGGAGTCTCGCACCTTCGCCGAGAACTGCCGCGCTCCTCCAGCACGCGCGGCTCGTCGAGCGAGCGGACCCGGCGGTCCTTGCATCAGCAGCTCGCCCGTTCACGATCGTCGTCTTCACGTCGTCGCCGTGGGTGGCGTAGACCAGCTGCGAGACCGGATCGTAGAGCGGTGTCTGACGGGCGCGGCTCGTGCCGACGACGATGACGTCGGCGCGCTTGACGCCTCGAGCGACCCGATCTGCGCCTCGAGGCCCAGCGCCCGCGCCCCGCCCATCGTCGCCAGTTCCAGGGCCATCGGCGCCGGCACGCGCGCGCGGGATCCCTGGACTCGAGCTTGTGGAGAAAGGCGGCCTGGCGCATCGCCTCGAACATGTCGAGGTCGTTGTTGCTGGCCGCGCCGTCCGTGCCGAGGCCGAGCGCCACGCCGGCGGCGAGATACTTCGGCACCGGCGCCACGCCGCTCGCCAGCTTCATGTTGCTCTCGGGGTTGTGCGAGACGCCGACGTCGTCGCGCCTTCAGGATCGCGATGTCGTCGTCGGTCACCCAGACGCCGTGCGCCGCGACGGTTCGCGGCGCCCAGAAGCCGATCGACTCGAGATAGCCGACAGGCGTCAGCGTGCGACGCCTCGCGGATGATCTTCACCTCGTCCTCGGTCTCCGCCAGGTGCACCAGCATCGGCACGCCGTATTTCACCGCCAGATCGCGGCATGCCAGCAGCGTGTCCTGCGTCGAGCGTGTAGGCCGAATGCGGCGCGACAGCCGGCGTGATCGAGCGGATCGCCCCTGAACGTCCTGATGAACGCGTCGGCGCGTGCCAACGCACTCGGCGGGCGTCTTCGGCGTCCGCGACCGGGAAACTTGATGATGGTCTCGCCCGAGCACGCCGCGCAGATCCCGCGTCGTGCGCCGTCCGCGGCGATCTCCTCCTCGAAGTAATACATGTCGGTGAACGTCGTCGTCCCCGACTGGATCATCTCGAGCGCGGCCAGGCGCGTGCCGATCGCGCACCATCTCCGGCGACACGGTCTTCGCTTCCGCCGGGAAGATGTAGTTCTGCAGCCAGTCCATCAGCGCCAGGTCGTCGGCGAGCCCGCGATACAGCACCATCGGCGCATGGCCGTGCGTGTTCACCAGTCCGGGCAGCGACGATGTCGCCCGTCGTGTCGATGACCTCTGCCGGCATATCCGGCGGCGATCCGGCGTCGCGGCTGCCGACCGCCGCGATGTCGCGTGCCGTCGATCGCCACGGCACCGGGCCGGAGGACCCGGTGGCCGGCATCCATCGGTGATCACCGATGCCGCCGGTCAGAATCGAGCGAGACGCGTCGAGGCCCGCGGCCCCGCCAGCGGGACGATCGCCAGACGCGAGACCAATCGCGCGACCAGGATCGCTCGTGACATGGCGGGCATCTTACTCGTGTATAGTTCCTGCGGTGCCGGTTCATCCGTCATCGACCATCCGGTCGCACGAGGATGCGCTGCTCACGCTCCGCGACGCGCAGACGCCGCCCGATCGAGTTCCGCCGGGCGGCTCGGCGCATCAGCACGATCGTCGCTCGGCCGAGGCGCTGCGCGATGTGCCGACCGAGCGGCGTGACCGTCCAGACGCCGCTCGAGCCGGCCGAGGGCGCGGCTGATCGCCGGCGATGTCGTGATCGTTCCGGTGCTGCGAGCGGGCCTCGGCATGCTCGAGGCCGCGCTCGACCTGGCGCCCGTCCGCGCGCGGTCGGGCATCTCGGCCTGCAAGCGCGATGAGACGACGGCGGTTGCCTCGCTACTACGCGCACCTGCCCGAGCAGATCGGCGATCAGAGCTTCGTGCTGCTGATCGGATCCGATGCTCGCGACCGGCGGAGTCGCCGGTCGCAGCACTCGACCCGCTGGTCGCGGCAGGCGCGCGCAGCCTCGCGCTCGCCTGCATCGTCGCGGCGCCCGAGGGATCGCCGCCGTCGAAGCGCAGCGCATCCCGACGTTCACATCTACACGCCCGCTGTCGACCGCGCGCTCAACGCGCGCAAGTTCATCCTTCCGGGCCTCGGCGACTTCGGGGACCGGCTCTACGGGACGGCGCTGACATGGCCGACCAGCGCACAAAGCGCCTCGCGACGCGAACGCTGCCACCAGCGTCCGCGTGGCGGACTTCACTCACCCGCATCGAGTCGAACAAGGTCCTCGTCCGCGGCTATCCGCTGGACGAGATGATGGGCCGCGTCGGGTTCGCCGACGCCAGTCTATCTGCTGCTGGTCGGCGAGCTGCCGTCCCCGTCGGTGAGCCGCATGATCACCGCCATCCTGGTCGTCGCTCGGTCGATCACGGCGCGATGCCGCCGTCGACCAGTCGTGTCGCGCAACGTGCGCGACGACGGGCGCGCCGCTGCGCGCGGCGGTCGCGGCGGGCGTGCTGAGCTTCGGCACCTATCATGGCGGCGACGTCGAAGCGTGCATGGACCTGCTGGATCGCGGTCTGGCCATGGTGCGCGACGGCCACAGCTACCAGGACATGCCGCGGAGACGATCGTGAACAGAGAAGCTCGCCGCGGGCGAGCGCGTCCCCGGCATCGGCCACCGGCTGCACACGCACGACCCGCGCGCGCTGAAGCTGCTGGCGATGGCCTATGAGCTGGACCTCGAGGGCGAGCACATCCGGCTTGATGCGCGTCGTCGATCAGGCGCTCGCCGAGGCGCTGGGACCCGACCACGCGCGCGTGCACGTCAACGTGGATGGCGCGATCGCGGCCATCTGCGGCGACCTCGGCCTGGATCACGAATTCGGGAACGCGCTGTTCATCATCTCGCGCGTGCCCGGGCTGATTGCCCACGCGCACGAGGAGCGGCTGCGCGAGCGGCCCATGCGGGCACATCGATCCGAAGAACCACCAATACGACGGCCCGCCGGAGCGGCGGGCTACCGCAGACGCGCAATAGGTCGCCGCCGTCACGACGCAGTGGTGATCGGCGGCGCTGCAAAGGTCCGACGCTGTGCGGCATACTTCCGCAATCGATGACCGACATCCCGTCCCCCGAGCCTCACGTCGCAGGTTCCTTGCCTCGGGTCTGGCAGCCACCGGACTCTGCGCGGCCTCGGGCGGTCCCGACCTCTCCGCCGCCGCGCTGCCGCGGGCGGCCGGCGGCTTCCGAAGGGGCTTTTCTGGGGCGCCGCCACGGCGGCACACCAGGTCGAGGGCAACAACGTCAACAGCGACGAGTGGGTGATCGAGCACCTGAAGCCGTCGATGTTCAGCGAGCCCTCGGGCGATGCCTCAGCGACAGCTATCCGCTATCGCGAAGACATCGAAATCGCGGCCGGTCTCGGGCTGAAGTGGCCTTCCGGTTCTCGATCGAGTGGGCGCGGATCGAGCCTGGAGCGCCGGCGTCTACTCGCGCGCCGAGCTCGATCACTACCGCCGCGTGCTCGCGGCGTGCCACGAGCGCGGCCTGACGCCGATGCGTCACCTACTGGCACTTCACCGTCGCCCCGCTGGTTCGCCGGCCTCGGCGGCTGGGAGAACCCCGCCACCGGAGATCACTTCGTCCGCTATTGCGAACGTGCCGCTAGAAGCACCTGGCGGATCTGACGGCGGCGGCCGCGACTTCAACGAGCCGAACCTCCCGGCGCTGCTCGCGTGGGTGTTCGCGCGCTTCGCCCCAAAACCCGTTCCAGGGTGCCCAGGCATGATGGACGCGCCGCAAAGGCAATCGGCGCGGAGCGCTTCTCCTTCCTCACCGGCAACGCCGACGCCTCAGCGCGACGCGATGCTGCCGGCGCACCAGCGCGCGCTTGCCGCGATCAAGTCTGGACCCGGACAAATTTCGTCGGCGCACGCTGGCAATCGCGGGACGAACACGAGCCGTCGGTCGCCCGGACTAGCACGCGCGACGCCAAGCGGGAGCGCTCACGGCCCGTGGCTGGATGCCGCCTCGAAGAGCGACTTCGTCGGCGTCCAGACGTACACGCGCGCGCGGGTCGGCAAGGACGGCGACCTGCCTCCGGACCCTGGTGCCGAGCTCACGCAGATGGGTTACGAGTTCTACCCCGAAGCGCTGGAGCAGACGATTCGCTACGCGGCCGGCCGCGCGGAAGGTGCCTGTCTATGTCACCGAGAACGGCGTGGCGACCGACGACGACACGCGGCGCGTGGATGCATCAGGCGAGCGCGCTGGCGGCGTCGAGCGGTGCCTGGCGCGGACGGCATCGACGTCCGCGGCTACATCCACTGGTCGCTGCTGGACAACTTCGAGTGGGTGTTCGGCTACCGGCCAAGGTTCGGGCTCGTGAGCGTCAACCGGGAGACGTTCGAGCGGACCCTCAAGCCGAGCGCCCACGTGCTGGGCGACATCGCGAAACGGAACGGGATCGATCGGCTCTAGTCTGCGTCTCCGGGCGGCGCACGGAGCCCGGAGCCGCTCCAAAGCATTTTCGAAACTGCCCGGTGAGACCCCGAATTGCAAGGCGTAGCGCGCGCGCCTCGTCTTCGGTCCTGGCGACCTCGTCGCAGCTCCAGTCCTGTCCCGACGGATGCGATTGCGCATGGAGGAAACGCGATCAGGGAATCGCTCGTCGTCGCTGTCGGTGGCTCTGAAGAGTCTCCATGCCCAGGGAGAGTGAGGTCGCTGGGGCGGTCGCTGGGGTGGCTTGCGCCATAGGGCCTCCTGGAACGTCGTCGCACACCCTAGCACCGCAGCGTTTGCCATAGAAATAAGGGAACTCCCTTGATTGGCTCCCTGTCGACCATCTTTACAAAGGATTAACGTTTCATAAGACTTGTAGCATCGACGCATCCTGCGCGATGCTCAGAATGGATGCGCATGTCTCGTAGACAGAGCGTCGGAGGCGGGCCTGCCCTGTTTTGTGTTGTTAGTGGTGCGCGCTGGTGGATTCGAACCACCGACCCCCGCCGTGTGAAGGCGATGCTCTACCGCTGAGCCAAGCGCGCACGCCTGAGGGGAAACCCGATTTTAGCCCACCAATCCAGGGCTCAGCAAGGAAATCACGGCCGCGCCAGTCAGGATCTCGAATTAATTAGTTGACAAAACATGGCCCAGCTGGGTAGCGTATGGCTAGCGATAACCCCTAATTCTTTCAGGTGATGTCCGGCCAGTGCGTCGCCTGACTCCCCGAGATCGGAGCCGAGCCCGTAGATGCGCGTGCACCTCGTCAACCCAAAGTCACATCTCCTTCGGTGTCGCCGTCATCACCCAACTCCGCTGGCTCTTCGTGCTCGCAGGGGCCACGCCGGCCACATGGGGCGATCCGGTGCTCTGCGACGAGACACTCGAGCCGTTCGACTTCTCGCGTCGTGTCGCCAGGCGACGTCGTCGGCATCGGCATCCACACGGGCAATGCCCTCCGCGGCTACGAGGTGGGACGGGCCGCACGCGAGCGCGGCGCACACGTCGTCTTCGGCGGCATCCACGCGACGCTGTACCCCGACGAGGCGCACGAGCTCGGCGGCGCCCACGCCGTCGTCAAGGGCGACGGCGATACCATCTGGGCCAGGGTCGTCCAGGACTGCGTCGACGGCACGCCACAGCGCGTCTACGAGGCGGGACGCATCGACGACGCCTGCAGTTCAAGCCCGCGCGCTGGGACCTGCTGCCGGAGGAGCGCTACATGTGGGCGATCGGTGCAGACCGTGCGCGGCTGCCCGAAGCACTGCTCGTTCTGCTCGGTCTGGCGCACCGACGGCCAGCAGCCGCGGCAGCGCGACGGTCGACGCCGTCATCCGGCGAGATCGTCGAGCTGCGGCGCCGCGGCTTCCGTTTCATCGCGCTCGCCGACGACAATTTCTATCCCGTGCCGCTGGCCGACCTCGCGCATGGCCGCGGCGGCGGGCAGAATCCAGACGCGCCTGCACGAGTCACTGGAGGCCCTCCGCGCCGAGCGGTTCGAGCTGATGGATCGCGCTCGCCGCAGCTGCCCGGCGACATGGTGTTCTTCACGCAGATCACGATGGAAGCCGCCGAGGATCCGGAGTTCCTCGACGCGATGCGCAAGCGCGCACATCAAGGGCGCGCTGGTCGGCGTCGAGTCGGTGACGCCCGAGGGCCTCAAGGACGTCTACAAGGGCTTCAATCTCTCCGGCGAGGATCTGGTCGCGCGGCTGCGCGCGTTCTCGGAAGCACGGCGTCCACGTGCTCGGCTCGTTCATCTTCGGCCTGCCGAGCGACCGGCGCGAGCACCTTCGACGCGACGGCGGCCCTGGCCGCAGCGCGCCGGCGTCACCTTCGCGCAGTTCGTGATGCTGACGCCGTTCCCGGGCACGCGTCGATTTCGAGAAGTGGGAACGGTCCATCGCGCCGGACCGGTACACGGTCGCCGGCGTCCGCTGACCCGTCACTGGCTGATCCCGCAGGAGAACCGCCCGAAGGTCTACTCGCCGCATCCGACGATGACGCCGGACGAGATTCGCAAGTACACCCAGGGCGTGTGGGATCAGCTTCTACTCGTTTCCTCGATCTGGGCGCGCTCGCGCGCCGTCAAGTCCTGGCAGGGGGCGTCTCGCTTTCATGCTGATCTCGAAACTCTACCGGCAATACGCGAACACCGGCATCGCGACCGACTCGGCGCGGGCAGTCCGCTCGGCCAGGATGGCGCGGATGATGGCGCGTCCCTGCCAGCGCCTGTTCTCCGCGGCGCCCATGCCGGAACTGCAGGTGCCCGACCCGGCGTGATGCGCCTCGCTCGGCGGCGAGGAGGTCTAGCCCTTCTTCAGCCTCGGCAACCAGGGCGCGCAGCATGGCCTGATACGCCGTCTCGGCGTCCTGGAAGGCCTCTTCATGTGCGCCTCCTGGCTCATGTTCTGCTTCTTCCACTCGCCGTTGAAGTGCGTGGGCTGGGCGGTGCCGCGCGTAACGATGTCGAAGCCGTCCTTCTGCTTGTCCGCGCGCAGGCCGTCGGCCTTGAGGTCCTCGACGAGGGGGCTTCGAGTCGGCGACCGACCCCGTCGAAAGGTCCATGTAGGCATCGCGGTAACTTCCGGTTCAGGATCTTCTCGCTGATCAACGCGGGCGCTGGATTAAGCTTTCGCCGAGACCACCAGCAGCTCGCTGCCGGGAATCGCATCCGCCGCCACGAAGCGTATCGCCGTCCAGGCGGGCAGCCACGACGTCCAGCTTGCCCTGGAGCAGGCCCGCCAGCTCCTTCCGCGAGAGGCGGCGTGGCGCCTTCAGCCTGTCCGCCCGACCGTGCGGAAGAGCGAGGTCATCGAGGCGAACGCAGTAAGCAGAACGAAGGCGCGGCAAGCCGCAGGCAGTCACGGGAAGGGTAAGCCGCACCGGCTCGGGCGACAAGTCAATTGCCGGGCTTCGCGCGATAGGTCGATCACGGGGACTGTCCCCGTTTCGAGCGAGGGGACAGTCCCTCAACCGATGAACAGCGGGTCGTCTTCGTCGTGGCGGGCGGCGCGGGATGGCCCTGTGGCGGACCGAATCTCCCGCAGGGCGGCGAAGGCTGCCTTCACGCCCTCGACGAGCGCCATGCCTCTCGCGGGCCGGCGTGATGATCGCGGCCTGCAGGGCTGTCGGCGGTCTCCTCGACGCGGCTGGCGATGTCGCCGAACAGCTGATCGACGCGCTGCACCTGCGCGGTGGCCAGTTCGGCGGCCCGCGCGCCGCCTCCTGGCTCACGACGTTCAGGTTGGCGACGAGCGGCTTGATGTCGCGATCGATCTGCGACGAGCTGCCGTCCGGCGCGCAGGCGCGCGCGCCGAACACGATCGCGCCCACCTGCACGACGGCCATCACCGTCACGGCAAGCGCGATGACGCCGAGGAAAACCGCCCGCCGCCCAGTCGTTCACACGCGCGGTCTCCTGCCGTGGCGCGCCTAACGTATGCCTCGCGTCCGCGCTCGACGGCGCTCTGCAGGTGCTTCGCTGCGGACGGCGCACCGCCTCGCGGCCATCCCGCGGCCGCCAGCGCGGCTCGCGGCTTTCGCGGGCTTTGTCGCACTGGCCGGCGCGTCGTCCTCGTCAGGCCGGCGCATACAGCAACGCCACGCCGCTCCGCTGATTGCCGCCCCTGCCAGAAACGCCAGCAGAACTGTCCCGCCGCCCGATTCATGTCTCGACATGGTCATGTCTCCACGGACGCGCCCACGATCGGCGCCCTACATTCCTGCATGCTAAAATCGAGACTTTCACACGCAAATACTTCTGCGGATCCTTCCGGACATCCGACAGCAGGCCATCCAGCTCGGTGACGGCTCTTGTTGAGGTTGCCATGCAGCCTGCGCAGCGGTCGTTGATCAAATGCGCCGCCGTGCCGTCGCCTGATGCTGAGCTTCTTCGTCAGCTCGTCGAGTCGCGCGGTCAGCGTGTCGATTCAGACTTAGTAGAGAGCATCGTCGGTCAGGATCTTGCCGGCGGTACCTTCCCCCACGATTGAGGATCGCCCAGGCCAGTGCCATCCAGATTCTTCGTGGTGGACGTCGACAGCGACGTGGAAAAACGCGTCGATCGTTGAGAGAGCTTCCTGAGGCTGCTCCTCGCCGTTGTTGGCGCAAACAGGTGCGACAGGTCATCCGGCGCAGGTTCTCCGAGCGACGCGGCCAGCGGAGATCGTAGGCCGCCTGGTCGTTCGTCCAGCTTGCCGTCAGTGAGCGCCCACGCGGCTGTTGCGCAGATTGGTCGCGACGGCATTGGTCCAAAATGCGTCGACAAACGCAGAAAATTCACCTTCAGTCGAACAGCTTCTTCGTCCGTGACGAGCTGGCCGATGCGTCCCCTTCCCTGCCCGGACGTCTCTCCAGCGAGGTTCAGTGGCCTCGATGAAGCTCGAGTTGGCCTGAGCAACGCCATCGACCCGCCAGCTGCCCAGGAGTGCGCGCGCCGTCTTGATGCGTAGCTGATTCGGGCGCAAGCGGAGTGCCGCCGGTCGACGCCGTGATGTCGAGCTGCGCCCTCGCCGAGTGCAGCGCGCGACACCGAGGCCGATGCGGCAGTGGCGTGACCGATCTGGTGCCGGTCACGCGCGCCTGCACGTCCTTGGAGGCTTCGAAGAACGGACTTCGACCTGCGTGGCCGTCGCTAGTGGCGATGTCCTGCACCGTGCCCACCTCCGCTCACCATCGCGGGACGGGCGCGTGCCGGTTCCGCGGATAGCCCGCGACGTTCTGGGAACCGCGCCAGAAGCGCGTGGCGTCGCCAAGAAGAACCCGCTCTTCGCCGCGTCAGGCAGGAACAACTTCCCACGATGGCCGTGGACGATGATGGCTGAGCGCCAGGAGTCCGATTTTGTGCCCACGCAGTGAGCGGTTGCGAGGCTGGTTCCTCGTTACGACAGAAAGTGCAGCAGGTGCAGGTCGGTCGACGCTCAATACCGGCGGGCCCTTCGAAGCAGATCCGGCCGTCACTGCAGCATGATGAACTCCGCTTCGTCGCTCCTTCTCGGCGTCGGCCGGCGACGATCCTGACGCTTGCCGTTCGCGCCGTCACCGCCATGTGCGTCGCGACGTAGAACGCGTCGCGCAGCTGGTGCGTGACGACGATCGAGCTGACCTCCTCGAGGTCGCGCAGCTTGATGATCTCCTCGTCGACGGTCGTCGCCGTGATCGGATCGAGGCCGGTCGTCGGCTCGTCGTAGAGCAGGATGCGCGGCTTGGCGGCCATCGCGCGGGCGATCGCGACGCGCCGGCCGCTGCCCGCCGGACAGCTCCGACGGCATCCGGTCGATGAACTCCGACAGGCCGATGAAGCCGAGCACCTCCTTCGACGCGGCGTTGCACGTCGTCGAGCGGCATGTCGGCTCTCTTCGAAGAGCTTGTAGCCGACGTTCTCGCGGACGGTGAGCGAGTCGAACAGCGCGCCCTCCTGGAAGACCATGCCGAGGTCGGCGCGGACCGTCATCAGCTCGTGCTCGCTCATGCTTGTCGACGCGCTCGCCGTTCACCCAGATCGACGCCGGCGTCCGGCTTCAGCAGCCCGAGTGATCAGCTTCAGGATCGTCGACTTCCGGCGCCGCTCGCGCCGAGGATGATCTTCGTGTGCCCGCTTGATCAGCGTGAAGCTGACGTCGCGCAGGATCACCTTCTCGTCGAACGCGAGCGACACGTTGTCGAACGACGATGATCGGCGCGCCCGGCGCCGAGCGCCTCTTCGGCGGTAGTCAGCGGACGAGCGGTCCGCGGCTGTTCGCGCATCCAATACATCAGCGCGATGAGCAGCTTGCGTGACGAAGAAGTCGACGGCGATGCACCGCCACCGACGCCGCCACCACGGCGTTGGTCGTCGAGCGGCCGACGCCCTGGGTGCCGCCGCGGCGTGCGCAGGCCGACGTGGCAGCCGATGCTCGACGATCGCGAAGCCCAGATGAAGAACGGCTTGATGAGGCCCATCCAGACGTCCTGCGATGTAGAGCCCGTCGAGCAACGCGAGTTCCAGTAGACGCTCGACGCGACCGAGGCTGGTGACGGCGATCGATCCATCCGGTCGCCGATCGATGCCGACGCACGTCGGACGACGACCGTCAGCAGCGGGCGCCATCAGGCAATGCCGGCCAGCACGCGCGGCACAGCCAGCTTGCGGATCGGGTCGGTGCCGAGCGCCCGCAGGGCGGCGATCTGCTCGGTCACCATCATCGAGCCCAGCTCGGCGGCGATGCCCGAACCCGACGCGGCTCGTCGAGCATCAGCGCCCGTCGAGCACCGGCCCCAGCTCCTTGATCATCGACGCGCTCACCAGCCGGCCGACGAATGAGCCGCGCGCCGAACTGATCGAGCGTCTGCCCGCCTGCAGCGCCAGCACCGCGCCGGTGAAGAAGCCGGTCAGGATCACCACCGTCAGCGAGCCGACGCCGATGATGCTCGAACTGCTCGATCAGGTCCCGGTAATGAGAAGGGCCGCGTGATGACGGCGCGGCTTGAACGCCGCCACGCAGAGCAGGACGTATCCTGCACCTCGAGCACGGCGGCCTTGAACCACTGCTCGAAGCAGCGCCACCCACGCCGCTCCACCGGCCGCCGAGGCCTCAGATCGGCCACGCGCAAGTTGCGAAGCTCGTCTCGGCATGCGCGACGCGCCGCCTGCTCGAAGTCCAGGTTCGGCGGCTGCGCTCTTCATCTGCGGCCTCGCAGCATCGCCAGGTAGTGCGATCCAGGCTCGGCCCTGCGTACGTGAACCGCGGCCGCCGCTCGCCCGGCGTCGGGCACGCCACCGTAGTCGCGCTTCGTCGATATAATGCTCGATCCGCGACGTCGTCGATCGCCTTGACGATCGATGTCGGCGGTGATGCCGTGCTCGGCGTTGTAGGCGCGCCTGCCGATCGCCGGCGGCGCTCGGTTTCGCTGATGCGCGCGCTGCATCGAGTCGGTGATCCTGTCCGCGTACATGATGACGCGTGCCGTTCACGTTGCGCGCCGCGCGGCCGACGGTCTGAATCAGCGAGCCCGCTCGAGCGCAGGAAGCCCTTCCTTGTCGGCGTCGAGGATCGCGACCAGCGACACCTCGGGCAGGTCGAGGCCCTCGCGCAGCAGGTTGATGCCGACCAGCACGTCGAACTCGCCGCGCGCGCAGGTCGCGCAGGATCTCGATGCGCTCGAGCGTCTCGATGTCGGAGTGCAGGTAGCGCACCTTCACGCCCGAGCTCCTGGTAGTACTGCGTCAGGTCCTCGGCCATCCGCTTGGTCAGCGTCGTCACCAGCACGCGCTCGCTGGCGCTCGGCGCGGATCGCGGATCTCCTGCGAGCAGGTCGTCCACCTGCCCGCGCACCGGACGCACGTCGATCGGCGGGTCCATCAGGCCCGTCGGCCGGATGATCTGCTCGACGACGACGCCCTGCGACTTCGACAGCTCGTACGGGCCCGGCGTCGCCGAGACGTAGACGACCTGCCGCACGCGCGCTTCCCACTCCTCGAAGTTGAGCGGCCGGTTGTCGAGCGCCGACGGCAGCCGGAAGCCATAGGCGACCAGCACCTCCTTGCGCGAGCGGTCGCCGTGATACATGCCGCGCACCTGCGGGACGCGTCTGGTGGCTCTCGTCGACGATGATCAGCGCGTCCTCCGGCAGGTAGTCGAGCAGCGTCGGCGGCGGCTCGCCGGGCGCGCGGCCCGTGAGGTGCCGCGAGTAGTTCTCGATGCCGTGGCAGTAGCCGATCTCCTGATCATCTCGAGGTCGAACATCGTCCGCTGGTGCAGCCGCTGCGCCTCGAGCAGCTTGCCGTCCTTCTCGAGCTCGCTGCGGTACCGGACTTCCAGCTCTGCCTTGATCGACTCCGACGGCCGCCTTCGTCCGGTCGCGCGGGCGTGACGAAGTGCGACTTCGGGAAGATGGCGAGCTGGTCGTGCCGCCGGAGGGTCTTGCCCGGTCAGCGGATCGAAGGCCGCCAGCTCGTCGACCTCGTCGCCGAACAGCTCGATGCGGAGCGCGCTGCTCTTCGTAGCGACGGATACACTTCGATCGATGTCGCCGCGGACGCGGAAGGTGCCGCGGCCGAACTCGGTGTCGTTGCGCTCGTACTGGATCTCGACCAGCTTGCCGCAGGATCTCGTCGCGGCTGATTCGTCTGCCCGCGCTCGAGCGGCAGCAGCATGCCGTAGTAGGCCTCCGGCGAGCCGAGGCCGTAGATGCACGACACGCTGGCGACGATGATGACGTCGCGGCGCTCGAAGAGCGACCGCGTCGCCGACAGCCGCATGCGGTCGATCTCGTCGTTGATCGTCGCTTCCTTCTCGATGTAGGTGTCGGTCGCCGGGACGTACGCCTCCGGGCTGGTAGTAGTCGTAGTAGCTGACGAAGTACTCGACGGCGTTGTCGGGAAAGAAGCGCCTGAACTCCTGGTAGAGCTGCGCGGCCAGCGTCTTGTTGTGCGCCATCACCAGCGTCGGCCGGTTCACCTGCGCGATGACCTGCGCCATCGTGAACGTCTTGCCCGAGCCCGGTGACGCCGAGCAGCACCTGGTGGCGGTCGCCGCGCTCGAGCCCCTCGACGAGCTCGTCACTGCGCGCGCGCCTGATCGCCGCGCAGTTCGAAGTCGGTGACGAGCTGGAATCGATCGTCGGCGGATGCCATGGAGACGCCCGGCCACTTCGAGAGTGGCCCGAATCCCCAATCGTACTCACAGCCGAGTGTGCTGGATTGTGTCTGAGCGCGGTCAGTCCTGCGATCCGGGCTTTCCCACCGCGGCAAGTCGCTATACGCCGCGTAGTAGCCCCTGCGCGTCCGAATCTGCAGGTTCTGCAGGTGCGATCCAGCCAGCCGGACATCCAGCTTGCGCCACGTGCCGTCGCTTCTTCCCGTCGGTCGAGATGAACCCCAGGCTGCTGCGCGCGCACCTGCGGTGCGATGCGCTGGAAGACCTGATCGAGCGCCTTGTTCGTGGTGGGAAAACACGCTTCGCCGCCGGTGATGTCCGCGAGCTGCTGGAGCGCGCATCTTCTGTTCGTTGCGAACCTGCACCGGCTGGTGCTCCATGAACCCGATCGCGTAGACGATCACGTCGGACGACTTCAGCATCGCCTGCACGTCGGCGAACGGTCTGCGCGCTGCGCGTGTCGCCGCCGTCGGTGTAGAGGACGAGCACCTTCCGGCCGTCCATGTCAGTGCGCGCCATCGAGGTAGAGTGCCGAGCGCGTCGTAGAGCGACGTCCAGCCGTTGGCCCGGCGTCCACGAATGCGCTCCGACGAGGCGCGGCAGCTCCACTGGTCCGTACTGCGCGACGCGCACTTCGGTGTCGAAGTCGACGAGCGTGATGTCCTGGGCCTCGGGAAGTCCTTCAGGAACCGGATGGCGGCCGAGCAGGCCAGCCCCATGTCCTCGAACATGCTGCCGCTCGTGTCGAACAGCAGCCCGAGCCGGAGGTTCAGCGAGTTCGTTTCGGTCTCGGTCGAGTGGAAGGAATCGCCGCGAAGAAAGACCGTGACGTCCTGCTTCTGGCCGTTCTCGAAGACCTCGAAGTCTTCCGCGTGGAGATCGGAGATGAAGTTGCCCTGGCGGTCGAGCACCATCACGGGCACGATACCAGATCGATGCCGCTCCGGAATCGTCCCTGCTGCGCAGCGACCACCGACGCCGCCAGCGCGCAACCCGCCAAGCCGAGGAGGAAACGTCGCACGTCCGCTCCGATTCCGCGGATGATAGCAAGGAATGGCCATACGGATTACGTAAACTGGCCCTACCACTCGATCACGTTGAAATACGGCTCGACAACGACCCGCCACTCCCCTCCCGCCCGCTGGACGAGGAACGGAACCTCGCGCGGCCCGAACAGGCCGACCAGTAGCTTGTGGTCGGCGTCGCTGGGGCCCTCGACGACTCGCCCCGACGGCATCGGGTAGAACTCGCCGGGCCCAATCTCAACCACGGGCATCTCTCCGACCAGCGAAATCAACTGGTCGGACGGCTCCGGCGCCGAGGGCGCGCCGGCGAACAGCACGCCCATGTCGCCGTCGGGCACGATGTAGCTTTTCGCCTCGTCGCGCTTGAGGAACACCAGCGACGCCATCAGCGACTTCACGGCGTACTCGGGCGTCCCGTTCTCGACGTCCCTTCCGCATCAGGTCGGCAATCGCGTCCCACCACCGCATGTCGACCTTCCAGCCATCGGCCGCGCGCACCACGGTGATCACGGTGAGACTGGCCGGGAAATTCGCCAGGTATCTCGTGCTGGTGCCGACGGGGTGCTGTCGCCCGCTGGCGTCGTCCCTCCCCTTCAGCCGGAAGGGCTGGAGCTGCCGCATCGTGAACGTCTGGGACTCCATGTCGACCTCGCGCGCCTTGTCCGCGTCGGGCGGCTCCTTCATGAGGAAGCGCTCCGCACGTGGGTCCTCGACAATGTGCCGCGTGGTAGCCGGCCGCGTCACCTTCAGCAGGGCGCGGTAGAACGCGCGGATGACCGGTCTCGGGGCTGTCGGACGGCGGGAGGCCGCGGCAGAAACCGACGCGGCCGCGGCGCCGAGCAGCAGGATGGCGGCGGAAAGGCACCGAGCATCTGGTCATGGCCGCACAGGCTACTCCAGGGTGCGACATGTGGCCAAACGGCAGTGGTCTGACCACTGCCCGGCCGACAGGCGTATAATTGTTTTTTCCGCCGATGTTCCCGCCGTCCGCCGCGCTCCCTCCCGGCCTGGCTCTCCAATGAGATGTCTTGCCATTTGCCAGGACGAGCTGGTGATCAAGGTTCTCGACGAGATCCTGCTCCCCAGCTTTCGAGATTGAGTTCCTCGTCGACAGCCCCGTCGCTTGCGCGCAGGCTCGCCGAGGCGGGCGTGCACATCACGGCCGGCGACCTGAAGCGGAAGGACACGTTCCACAAGGCCGACATCTCCCCCAGCACCTGCGTCATCGTCCAGGACAGCGGCAAGCGCGGTCTCAAGCGCGTGCTGAACAACATCCGCGACGCGGGCGGCACGCTGATTTACGTGCTGGGCGTCGGCACGGGCGCCTCGGCAGAGCGCGAGGAAGAGATCAGGACCGCGTTTCCCGACGTCACGTATCTCGCGATGGCGGAGCTGTTCGGCGGCCCGCTGCTGACCGAGTTCGGGCGGTCGCTGACGCGGGCGCGCGTCCAGCAATACCAGCGGTACTTCGCCGACGCCGAACGCGTGCTGATTCTGCTCCACAACGACCCCGATCCCGATGCCATGGCGAGCGGGCTGGCGCTGCGCAACCTGCTGCGCCGCACGAAGGCCACGGCGATCATCGGGGCCATCCAGGGCGTGACGCGGCCGGAGAACCTGCGGATGGCCAACCTGCTCGACATCCACGTCGAGACGGTGACCGCCGCCGACTTCCCGTCGTTCGATCGGATCGCGATGGTGGACGTGCAGCCGCACTACTTCACCGGGCTCATCGATCGCGTGGACCTCGTGATCGATCACCATCCGGAGCAGACCGGCTACAGCGCGATCTTCAAGGACATCCGGTCCGACTACGGATCGACGTGCACGATCCTCACCGAGCACCTGCGCGCCGTCGACGCCAACATCTCCGAGCGCACCGCGACGGCGATGCTCTACGCGATCAAGTCGGACACGCTGTTCTTCAACCGGCAGGCCAGCCGCGTGGACCTCGAGGCGTTCTCGTTCCTGTATCCGCTCTCCGACGCCGATGCTGATTCGCAAGATGGAAGGCGCGGAAATCACGATGGAGCGCCTCGGCTACGTGCTGAAGGCGACGGGCAATCATCGGCTCGAGGAGCAGGTCTTCTCGGCGTTCCTCGGCGAGGTGCCGCGCGAGGACTTCATCCCCTACGTCGCGGACTTCTTCCTGCAGCTCGAAGACACCAAGTGGACGATTGTCGCGGGCGTGGTGAACGGCTCGTTCGTCGTCTCGGTGCGCAACATCGGCTACACGCGCAACGCCGGCGAGTTCGTGAAGCAGCTGTTCCTGGATCTGGCAGCGCCGGCGGGCACCGCGCCATGGCGAAAGCCGTGGTCCCCGTGGCGCGCTACGAAGCGAAGTTCGGCCCGATCGATCCGCCCGCCGTGACGAGCCGCATGCTGGAGCTCGCGCTCCGGTTCCTGCACGAATCCGGCAGCCCCGAGAAGAAGACACCTCGCGAACGCGAGAAGGAAGCCGTTCATTCCCCGCTCGTGAGCGTCGCGTTGCGCGCCATCTCGTCGCCGCTGGCGCCGACGATGGGGTCGACGAACTGGCGGTAGGCGTCCTCGTATCCCCGGTCGACCAGCTCGCTCACCGATTGCCAGCGATCGGACTGCGCGTCGAACGCGCCGCCGGCGTCCAGCGCGGCGGCTGGATTGTGCCCGGACGCACGACGAAAATCGCGTCGAACCAGCCCTCGGCGATCGGGAGTGCGTCGCGAATCGCGGCGGCTTCCTCCGACGCGAGGTATTCGCCGAGCCGCGCGCCGTGGATGGACGCGACGTGTCGCAAGGCCGTGCGGCCTGCCCTGGTCCGCGGCCGCCGCGACGATGATGACCTGCCGCGCGCCGCCTGGGCCGTCTCCTCGAGCACCCGCGGCAGGCTGCCCGGCCGATCGGTGAGCCGGTGCGTCTCGCCGCGCCAGTAGCTCTCTGGCGCGAAGCCGATGAACGGCGTGTCCGTGGCCGCCGGGATCGACAGCGCGCCGGCGACAGCGTCGAGCAGGACGTCGCGCGCGGCGCCCGCCAGATCGATCGCCTCCGACGACCGGCGGTCCGGCCCGCGATGGGGATCGACGCAGAAAGAACTGCCGGCGCGAGCCGGTACCCAGCAGCGCGAAGACGACGTCGTGCCGCGCGTCGAGGTCGTGCGCGACGATCAGCAGCTCGCGGAATCCAGGCTGGCCGAGGTTATCGGCCAGCAGCTCCGCGTAGCGGCGGCTCAGATCGGTGCGCGCGGGCTGGGTGACGTTCGCCCCCCTCGCAGCAGGTCCCAGAGGCCGCCGATGAAGTAGTCGGCCATCGCCTTCGCCCGAGAACGGCGTCGCGAGCACCGCCCACCACGGGCCGCCGCGCTGGTCACGCCGCGACGGCAACGCGCGTTGCGCGCGCCAGGCAGCCACCAGCACCGCCACCACCACGATCCCCAGCACCGCGCTCACGAGCTGCGGCAGCCGCGTCGGCAACGCCCCGGGAGCCAGCAGGGCGCTGAGCATCCGCCCCCAGCCGTCGGCAAGCCACTCGCGCGGTGCCGGGCCCGGCAATGTCGGCAAGGAGCGCGATCTGGTAGGCGGCCAGGCTGGAGACCGAGGACGACCGCCGGCACCACGCAGCAGCAGCCGCCGCGATCGCCAGTCCGGTGGCGACGTGGCGATAGCGCGGGACGCCACGGGCACAGCGACTGCTGCAGCGAACGCCGCCACAGACCGCCCTTCTCCCAGAGCCGCGCGCCGCCGTCGATCGCGGCGAACAGGCGCTCGACGGCGCCGACGCCGCGTCCCGCCACGAGATCGATGCGCACGCCCGCTTCGGTCAGCGCGTGGAGCGCGCCGGCGTGGCACGCGCCGTCGATGCCCGTGCCGGTCAGCACGAGCGCTGTGCGTCGATCTGGGGAGTAGTGACTGCGCGAGACGTGCGGGTCAGGCAAGGTCATGCACGGTGACGAGCTTCACGATCTCGAACGATCGCTTGCCGTTCGGCGTCACCACGTGGACTGCGTCGCCCTGTTCCTTGCCGACAATCGCCCGCCCGATCGGCGAGGACGTGGAGATGAGCCCCTTCTCGACGTCGGCGTCTTCCGGCATCACGAGCTGGAAGACCACGGTCGACCCGGTGGCCTCGAGCAGGTGCACGGTCGATCCGAAGGCGCTGCCTTGTCGCGCGGGATCTTATCGAGGTTGATCAGCTGCAGATCGCTCACGCGTCTCTGCAGCATCGAGATCCGCGCCTGCACGCACACGTCTGGCGTTCCTTGGCGGCGTGATACTCCGCGTTCTCGCGCAGGTCGCCCAGCTCACGGGCGCGCTTGATCTCCTTGGGCAGCTCCAGCTTGAGCTCGCGATCGAGCGCGGTGATCTCGTCCTGCAGTTTCTTGAGCAGCTGTTCCTTCATCGTCTCGTCGTTGGGCTCGGAACGCCGGCTGGGTGCGTCCTGCGGCGATCTTAGCACAGCGGACCGTGCGCGCTCCGGCCGCACGGGGTATGCTGCAGCCGTGAGCGAACGCTCCGAGCGATCGTCGATCACCAGCCGCCGCAATCCGCTGGTCGCCCGTTTTCGCGACGCGGCCGATCACGGCTCGGACGGGCTGATACGCTGCTCGACGGCGCGCACCTGCTGGTTGAGGCGCTCTGATGCGGGCATCGAGGTCACCGACGTGGCTGGTTGCGAATGGCGCGTCCGATCGCCCGGAGCTTCGCGGCGCTGCGCAGGCGCGTGCCGCACGCGGTGCTCGCCAGCGATGTCGTCATCGCCGCGATGAGCCCTGCGCATCGCCGTCCGGCGTGTCGTCGCCCTGGCCCGGCGCCCGGTCGAAGGCACGCCGTGGCATGTTCTCGCGCGGCACGCCGCTGGTCGTCATTGCGGCGGACGTGCAGGACCCTGGCAACTTCGGCGCCCTGCTCCGGTCGGCTGAGGCCGGCGGCGCAACGGGCGTGATCGCGACCGACGCCCGGAGCAGACCCGTTCGGCTGGAAGGCGCTGCGCGGCGCGCATGGGCTCGGCGTTCCGTCTGCCGGTCGCACGGGTTCCCGACGGCGCCGCGCGGTCGCGCTCGCGCGATCTCGATGGCCTTCGGATCGCGGCAGCCATCGGTCGCGGCGGCACGCCCATGTCCGAGGCCGATCTCACCGGACCGCTGGCGCTCGTCGTCGGCGGCGAAGGCAGCGGGCTTCCCGACGCGCTCGTCGCCTCTGCGGACGCGCAGATCACCATCCCGATGACGCCGCCGGTCGAATCGCTCAACGTGTCGGTCGCCGCGGCCCTGCTGGTCTTCGAAGCGCGCCGCCAGCGCGCCCGGCATGAGGATCGCTGAGGGCATCGTGGACACCCTGACCTTTTTCGATGACGAGCCCGCGCCGCAAGGCCTGACCCGGCCGCCCCGCTGGCCGAGCGCATGCGCCCGCGAACGCTCGACGACGTCGTCGGGCAGGAGGCGCTGCCTCGACGCCGGGCGCGCCGCTGCGCGAAGCGATCGAGCACGACTCGCTGCAATCGCTGATCTTCTGGGGCCCGCCCGGGCACCGGCAAGACGACGCTGGCGCGCGTCATCGCCGACACGGACGACGGCGCGCTTCGTCCCGTTCAGCGCGGTGCTCGCCGGCATCAAGGAGATCAAGGAGGTCATGGCGCGCGCCGAGACGGCGCGACGCACCAGGGCCAGCGCGCACGATCCTCTTCGTCGACGAGATTCACCGGTTCAACAAGGCGCAGCAGGACGCCTTCCTGCCGCGCGTCGAGGCCGGCGACCATCGTCCTGATCGGCGCGACCACCGAGAACCCGTCGTTCGAGGTCAACGCGGCGCTGCTCTCGCGGTCGAAGGTGTACGTCCTCGAGCCGCTGTCGACTCGGAGATCCGTCGCGACGATCCTGCGGCGCGCGCTCGGCGATCAGGAACGCGGCCTCGGCGACACGCCGCTCGACGTGGACGAGGAGGCGATCGCGGCTGATCGCGCGCTTCGCCAGCGGCGACGCGCGCTCGGCGCTCAACATGCTCGAGCTGGCGGCGCGGCAGCCCGAACGACGCCGCGGCAGGCGGCGCTCGATCGCGCCGCGGCTCGAGACAGGCCGATCCAGCGCCGGGCTGCTTCGCTACGACAAGACCGGCGAAGAACACTACAACCTCATCTCGGCGCTTCACAAGTCGATGCGCAACAGCGACCCGGACGCGTCCGTCTACTGGCTCGCGCGGATGCTCGAGGCTGGCGAGGACCCGCTCTACGTGGCCCGGCGCCTCGTGCGCTTCGCGTCCGAGGACGTCGGCAACGCCGATCCGCAGGCGCTGACCGTCGCGGTGGCCGCGCAGCAGGCCGCGCACTTCATCGGCATGCCAGAAGGCAACACCGCGCTGGCGCAGGCCGCCATCTATCTCGCGACGGCGCCGAAGAGCAACGCCGTGTCTACCGCCTACGGCCGCGCCGCCGGGACGCGCACCAGCAGGCGGCCGATCCGGTGCCGCTCCACCTTCGCAACGCGCCAACGAAGCTGATGAAGGCAGCTCGGCTACGGCAAGGACTACCAGTACGCGCACGACCAGCCCGACGCCGTCGCCGACATGGACGGCCTGCCGGACTCGCTCAAGGGGCTGCATTACTACGAGCCGAAGGAACGAGGGGGTTCGAGAAGGAGATCAAGCGGAGACTCGACGGATGGGGAAGGAGATCAAGGCGAGGAGAGGCAGGCCTGAGAAACAGCAGGTGCTGAAGCGCCTCCCGCGCCGGGGCGCTGGAAGTGCAGTGCCGGGTGCTGCTGGGGTGCCTGAGTGCCGAGGCGTCCTTCTCGAGTGACGAGCACCCAATCCTTGCGACTGCGGCCAGCTTGAGCTACCTGTCCACTTCCTCTACGGTGTTCAGTGCCACAAGTCACAAGCTGCAGCGCACTTCAGCACGTCAGCACTGGCCATCCAGCACCCGGCAGCACTACAACACTGCCGCCGATTCTGCAGAGTTCTTCTCGTGAGTTCTCAGTCTCGTGAGGCGAAGCATGACCGGCCCGCCCGTGCGGGCGGATCGTCGAGCACGACGTGGGGCCGCGCGAGCTCCAGATGTGATGACCATGCCATCTTCTCGTAGGTCAGGCGTGGTAGTTCGCAGCCATCACGGCGGCGTGGCAGGCGATGGTGGCGGCCATGCTGGCGAGGGCGGCTTCGAGCCGGGCTGCTGCGGTCGATAAAGGCCTTCGAGAGGTCCTCGCCGAGTTCGCGCTGAAGCGTGGCGGCGAGCTTCACTCGGCGCCGAGCAGCGCAGGCTGCGGCGCTGAGTGCGCAAGCCAGTTACCGCCGAACTCCTCACGACCGAGAACCCCAGGCGACATCGAGATCAGCCGCGCGGCCGAGGAGAGGCGCCATGGCGCGCGGCGGCCGCGCCACGTGCCGATCATCGGCACGATGAGCATGTTGCCGCTGGCTCTCAGAGCCGGCCGGTTTGTCAGCCGCTCGAGAGCGTGCTGCAGCTCGGACGCGCGCTCGTGCGCGGCGATATGCGCGCCAGGTCGATGATCGGCAGATGCGCCTCGGAGTCCACGGAATACGACGATGAAGGCGTCGCGGAATCGGCTCCAGCGGTGGCATCAATAGCGTGCAAAGACGCCGTCCGTAGCCCCGGGCATGGGTGCTGAGTGCCGTGCGGTGCCGGTGCTCCCCAGGCTGAGTGCCAGGTGCGCTCGGTGCGCAGGGTGCCGATTAGCTGCCGGCACCCGGCTGCCGCCAGCGATGCTCGGGTAGAACCCACCGGCCAGACACGCCTGGAATCGTGGCGAGCGTCTCACCGCGCGCGCCGTGCAGGTCAGGCAGAGACGGCGCCGAGCAACGCGGGCCGGCGCGGGGCCGCGGCTTCGAGCGCGTCGGTGAGCGCGCGCCGGAAGGACCTGAAGGTGCATCAGCGACTTGCTCACAGGACTCCGCACCTCCGCCTCTCGTCGGGTGCGCATTCACGTCCACCGTGCATCGAGCGGCATCTCGATGAACAGGTGCACCTTCTGGGGCTGCGCCGCCTTTGATCGACGCGACGCCGTAGGCGTCGGCGATGGCGCGCGCGATCGTCCTGGTCGCGCAACGAGTATCGCCTACGGTTGATGAACACGTTCGGCGGCCCGCGCCTCGGCGCTGCTCCGCCAGCGGCGCAACATGGCGGCGCCTCCTGACGCTGGATGCCCGCCGCCGTCCCTGCGGACCTCGACCAGGTCCGCCGACGCGCCGTAGATCTGGAAACAGCCGCTCGATGCCGCGTGATGCGGCCGGCGGCAATTCGAGCAACGCCGCCGACCGGCGTTGACGAGCGAGAACCCCACGCCGGGAAGCAGCCAAAGCGCGCCAGCTGCGTGACGCATGCGGGCGACCTGGGCCGATTCGGGCGGGGCATCGGACTTCAGGCGGAACTTCCGGCCGCGGGCCGGCAGGCTTGTAGAACAGATCCTCGACGTCGTGATGCGCGTGCCCTCCGGCGTCCCCTGCATCCATCGGCGCCAGCGCCAGGGGACGCCGCCGCTGACCCTGACCTTCCGTGCCAGGCTCTGTGCCGCTGCCCGTGTCCGCAGCGTGAAATGCGAAGTACCGAGGCAATCGACGGCAGCGCCCCTGCCGCGAAACCCCGAGCGTCGCGATCGCCAAGCGAGGTCGTCCCGCAGTCCGATCTTGCTGGTCGCGTGCCGCTCGAGCGACAGCCGCGCATCCTCCGGCGCCATGCGCCTCGCCATCGTCCTCGACCCGGACGAGCCGCTTTGCCGCCGAACTCCGGTGGTGATGGTGATGCGCCGCGCGCCGGCGTCGAGGCTGTTCGACCAGCCCTTGACGACCGAGAGGCTGCTCACGACCGCCGCCGCGATCCGACCGCCGGTGGCGGCGCGCCGTGGTGAATGTAATAGCGGATTATCGATTGGTTGAACGGAGATTGACGATTGTGAAAAACGCGCCGGCAGGCCAATCGTTACCGCCGAATCTCGTAATCGTCATTGATCAGATCCATCCCCGCCGACGGAAGATCCTGAGTTATGATGAAATAGCGGCGATCGCTGCCGAGGTGATCACGCCGTGAACATCTCTGCGATTCCTTGCGCCGCTGACGCCGTAAAATGTTCAATCCTTATGCCGGCAACCAGTCAACATGGCATGAAGACATCGCGATCATTTGCAAGCACTTCATCACTTTGCCAGGAGCCAAGATGATGATTGAAACGAGAGGTGTCGAGATGCTCGTCACGCGGTCCTGGAAGATGAGCGCCCCGCATCGCAATGCTGGTGCAACAGCCGTCGGTGAGACGCCGCGGAACTGCATTAGCCTGTCGCTGATCATCAACCTGTATGCTTAGCTTCTTCCGGTTTAGATCGCGTGTTCGCCAGGTGTTGCGATAGTGGCAATCTCGGTGATGTTGTGGCTTGAAGGTTTGAGAGATCCCAGTGATGAGATAATCCTCTGAGATGCTTCCCGTGTTAAGCAGCTGATCTTCCAGCCTCCAACTGAGCTTTTCAGCTGCGCCTCCGTGGCTCACCTTCGGGCCAGGAAGGTTGTCCACCATCTGGCATATGATGATGCGGTGCATCAGCGCCGCCGTCTTTGCCGAGACCCCGGCGCTGGCTGGGTGGAACAGACTGATGGACGCTGCGCTGCGGCTCACCGTCGGATGGTCAACAACAGGTGCACGTGTGTGGTCGCTGCCAGAAAGAATCGGAATGCGTCGTAAACGCGGTTTCGGATTTCGTAGTTTCGATGCTGTGCAGGATCAGGTGCAGCCGCCGGCTCTCGATCTTTGGATGGTACTCGGCAATGAGCCCATGGCTAGTGTGGCGAAAGTGGAAGACGTCGGACAGCACCGCCAGTTCTCAGGCGTTTGGCCCCGCCGGAACCAGAACAGATCTGCGCCGTGCTGGCCGGGTTTGCTTGTGGCCGGATCCACGCGGTCGACGTGTCAGTACGACTGCTCTGATTCACGAAGATGGAGATCGCGTTGGTGTGGCTGCGCGCAAAGTTATCGAAGCGTCAGGCGCCATCACCGAGATCCACATCACTGGGGATGCGCAAGATTTGTAACATCGTGCTTTGCCGCTCGCGGTTTGGGCAACACGGTGAAATCGAACGAAGTATAAC
>ERZ1370068.747-contig-10683_pt1 | contig 35493 bp, 50 predicted proteins | sample MGYA00561227_ERZ1370068 | MGnify/ENA primary metagenome ERZ1370068 (study PRJEB38410, sample SAMEA6850437) | metagenome | study: Metagenomic assessment of the ecological functions of the soil: analysis of the soil microbiota associated with the... | reverse complement strand
TGCTTCATGGTATTGAGCCACCGACGTCCTTTGCTACGCGCGAGCGCCAGCGAGCAGCAAGACGAAGGTGGTTTGGCTGATGGTATTTCCGGTTTGCACAGTACACGACAGGTAGAACGGATTTAACCAGATCGCTCGCGATCATTGTCGTCGATGTTCCGACGATCCGTTCACGAGCCGATCGCGAACGTCGAATGACCGGCACGATCGTCCGATGATCGAGTAGCGCCGCTGCGCCAGCATGCCGACGACCTCGGATGTTGCGGGTTAGCGCGATCGCCGTGCGCTCAAAACGCCGTAAACGCCTTCACGCCGGCCAACATTTCGCCTGTCAAACTCGAGGATGAGCGTCTCAGCTTATGCGCAGCCAGGTCCACCGTAAGCGAGGATCAATGGTGAGAGACGCGTGTTCGCGGCGACGCAGATACGATCAAACCACCCTTGGAGCTTCGATGTTCATCCCATTGCCAGTCTTGACGCGCGAGTGTCCTCGCGCAGACGTCGCCGATAACTGTAATCCCAGCCATGATTTTCGCGACGTCCACGTCGAATACTATACGCAGAGCGGCACAAGATACCGATGACGCTCGCCGTAGTCTTCTTCAGCCCAGCCGTCCCGATGACCGCCAGCGCGCCGCGCATGCCCGGAATGGCACCATCACAGATCAACTGAAATGCGGATGCTCGACCACGCTCGTTCCTTCGAGGTACTCTAACAGGTGATCTCACGGCTGACGCCCGAGGCGGATCCGGCGCTCCAAAGCCGTCGAGTTCCGCGTACACGCGAACTCTGATCGACGCCGTCGCGGTCACGCCTGCCGAAGATCAATACATCGCGCACGGTCGGCGAAGCCGCGACATTTGTCCGACGTTGCCGCTGAGACGGCGCGCCCACACGTCGGGCGCGATCTTTACTGAGCCGTGCCGGGGTCGCGGCCGAAGGTCGCATGAGTTATCGCGAATCGTACACGGCAGTTCACGGTTGTTTGCCGAGGGCACATTATACAGGAACGCGTGCTCAGAGTTGCTGTGACGCCTGGTGATTTTAGATCCCACTGATCCTGTCTGATCACTGGAGCACCTGTGTCACACCCCCGTGAATTGAACTCCACAAAGGCCGGGTTCATATGGCGACGCTAGTAGAGTTCAAGACGGGAGCTGGTCCAGAGGCTGATGCGAGGCGAATGAGGATTTGCCTGATTAGGCCCGGCGAATGAAGGTCGATCTTCTATCGAGCAGGCGGTTTAGACACTGGTGCCCCACCATTCTTATACGGGGTTCGGCTCCGCCGCCTCGGGGTGTTTCCGGGCAGGCGACCAAAGCTGCAGGCGTCCCACGCAGTAAAACAATGGCGCCAGTTGCCCGACAGCTACGACGCCGCGGTATCCGCCTGCCGTCGTTTCGAGGCGTACTGCAATACTGAGCAGGCGCTCACAGGCATCTGCAGGTGGTGCGGCCGGAATTCACACAGCGGAACGGCGCGACGACGTAGCTCGGCGAGATGATCAGACTACCCAGGCCCGACGATCGTCCGGATGATCCGCGCCCCGGAATGATTTCAATCGAGCTGTCGACCAGCTGATGCCCGGATGCCCCGTGCCGATCAGTCGGTACGAGGCCGCGAAGACGATAGCGGGTCACTGGGGCGGCGCGCTGGTGCGGCCGGTACGCAACGCTGCGGCCTGTAAACACGATGAAGGCCGCGCAGCTGATCGCATCCGGCCGCGCCGATGACGGCGTGTCGATGTCGGTGACGTCGAGTAAGTCGCTCGCAAAGACCCATCTCGCGAAACTGCGCGTTATCAGGTGCCGTGGTTGGCATGGCGATTTACGAGCGCATGGGAAGGGTCATCCGGAGCGTCTTGGCACCGGGCTACGCTGGTTGTCGTGGTAAAGGTTCAGCTCGATGGAACAGATGATTGCCGTCATCGGCGGCATGGATTGCGGCTTCAAGTCGGGCGTATGCGTCCTCGAGAAGGTCGCGGGCCCGGCATTATTCTGTTATCGCATTAACAGCTACCGGGCATCATTATCCGGCTGCGAAGCAGGCATTGCGGTATCGAAGGCGCGCGATACTCTGGGCAGCCGCGCAGGGCCGCTGCGGAGCGATTGTCGCGCATGACGACATGATCGAAGATCTTGCGCGCCGGGGCGGTTGGTCGAAGCGCTGGAGCCGCCGACGTGAGCGCTACAGAAAGAACGTGGTGGTGGCATCAACCGCGAACACTGGATTTTCTGAAGATAGATCACGCGGCTACGCGTCGAGTAATGCCGCCGCCGAGCGGAACAGCAACGGCACCGAGATCGACACCGTCCGACGGTGAACGCCAGGCGGGCTGACGATAACCGCGGTATTGAGGCGAGTCACCAGGCCGCGGCAGGGATGCGCGCGACCTGCAGTTCGACACATGGGACGCATCCATCCGGCTGTTGACTGAGTCCGCAGGCCGGGCCGACGGCCGAGCGACATCATTTACCACGATCGAGGCCGCCGAGCTGATCTGGTCGCTGCGCTGACGGCCTGGGCGGTGGCATCCGGCCGAAGCTACGGACCGGATTTCAGCCGTATTCGATTCTCGATCCGCAGAGGCGCCTGGTGTGCAGACAAGTTCCGCATCGCTTATATTCAGGAAGAACTTTACTGAACCTGAAAGAAGGCAGCGATCAGTGCCACGCGTAATGCGGCAAACTGCAGCGCCGGTGCGACGCGGTGGTAGACAGCCGACCAGCAGCGCGGATGGTCGGTACAGTGGTGGCGTGGTGTTACGACGCGTGAGGCAGCTGCACAGGTCCGCTATAAGAAATAACTGCCACGAATTTGTGTCACGATGCATGGTGCGAGATGATTTTCGTCGACTTATTCACACTTTTACTGCCGCGGTGCCGTTCACTGAGACGCGTGGAACACGATCTCGTCAAAACCAGTCGAAGAGTCGGGGTCAGCATGTTCATCGCCGCGCGTTTCGCCGAAATGGGGACAGGAGCGGCCCATGACGGTGATCAAGACAGCACGAGCGATTGCCGGCTCATGATCGGCAAATGACGAGCCGCGCGAGCCGATCGTTCAGCCGCAGTTCAGGCGTACACGACGACTTGCTGTGACGGCGAGCCTCGTCGGATATGTTTGCCTCATCGTCGGAGATATCCGTGCAACGTGGGTCGCGCTTTGCTGCGGCAGGCCGGCTTTCTCGCGTGACGCAGATGCTGATGCGCGAGCACCCGCCGCAAGCTGGAAGACGACGTGCTCTCGCCAGCGTTCAGAGCGCCGGGCGGGGCAGCCCTGATTATTGCCATCCACTCGAAGATAACACGGCGTGATGGTGCGCGAGCGTCGCCAGCGAGGACAGATCGGCCACGCAGGCAAATGCGCGCGCGAGGCGATAGGTTCACGTCCGCGAAACCGCCGTGAAGATGCCGCACCGCAGACGCCGAATTCCTGCCGTGGTATGTCAGACGCCGTCGCCGGCCGATCGCCCGGATCGCGCGGAAGATCGATGCGGGATCGCAGCAGCCGCTGGCCCTGCGATACGCCTGCAGCCATCTGATCGCGATCGTCGCCAGGAACGCCGCGTGCGCCGGATCGTCAGCATTATTCCCGCCCGCGCAAAAGTTCGGTTCCCAGAGCAATTCACGAGGTGCGAAGCAGTATTCGCAGCCAGGCCTGCGGATCAGTTAACCACGACGATGGCGCTGACGCGACAGCCGGGTGCTAGCCCGCACGCGACAGGAGCAGGCGGATCGTCGCCCAGCCCTGACGTCACGAGATACGGGACGGTCAGCTGTATCGGAGGTCGATAGCATAGATAACAGAGCGAGCTGGCAAAGCACATTTGACAGCGGCAGATCGCCGCTGATTCGCGTCGTCGACGATGATGATCGCAATGCGCCAGCCGCAACGAAGGTGGCCCGCACGTCGATTGAGAACCGGCCGCCATCGCCTGATCAGCGGCAGACCAAACCGCAGAAGAATGATGAGATGGTCGCGCAGTGGAGGCAAGCGGACAGTCGACGTCGGGTGCTCAACGCGACGATCAGCTCAGCCTTCGCCGCTATCGCGCACAATCTGTCGTTGATTAATCGCAAACTATCGCAAAGCACCGCGCAGTAGATCGTGACGATGTCTGACGTTCGCCGAGGTCGGTGCACGCCCAGCGGGGTCGGCGTCGGCGGAATACGCTGACGCACCGATAGATGGCCGCGCCGCGCTGCGCCGGTGAGGTCGCGGCGATAATACCACTCCGAGACTCCGACGAACGACAACGCCGGCCAGAATCCGGTAGGTGGGACGATGCCACGCAGCGGCAGTTCGATCAGTTCAGGATTCGTGGATGCGCCGGAGACCGGCGGACAAAGCGACGCCGCGCTGGCTCGCCGAGCGACAGCCCGCAGGCCCGCCCGCGGCGGAGCTGTCGACAGAGACGGTACTCGCCCAATGTGCCTGGCATTGGTAATGCCAGGTCGCGATCACGACTGGATCGTGCGGTGTTTGCATTTGCATTCGAATTATGCTGCGTCGCCATTTCAGTCGCATGTGTCGCGCAGCACTGCCGAATATGCGCGGCTGATGCCGCCGATCGTCGGACCGCTCAGGATCACTCGTCCAACGGCTTTGCACAGCACATGGCGGCTATCGCATCGTTCAGTGCTGGCGCGCTAACTGGCGACGATTAGCCGAATGCTGGTGCGCCAGATGACGGGCGACAGAATTATGCTGCTGCGAACGAGGCGCGGAAGATCGCGATCGTCAGTAGAAGACGACGCGCGAGAACCCCGAGCATGCCGCGAACCGATACACACAAGCGTAGGGGTTCGTCGCCATTCGTGGTGATACTGGCGATGACGTTGTTCAGTTCCATCAGTATTTGAAAGTAAAATAGATTTGTGCAGCGCTCCGATGCTTCGCGCCCCCGAAGCGCAGACGGTAAGAATGTTACGCCACCTATCAGCACGAGATCGAGTTCGCGGCGTGCAGCCACCAACGCATCTTTTTTTGCAGCGTCGGTCGGTGTCGCGAAATTTCAGGTGGGCACGCGGGCGAGGTGACGCCGATCAGAACACCACCAGCAGGCTGCTGATAACGCCATTTGACGAGTGTCACAGTCGACATGCCGAGCAGATCTGACGCGGACGTTGACGCTGACACGAAGCTTAGCGCAGACGCCAAAAGAAAGCTGGCAGGCGAGTTAGAGGTTATCGAAGAGTTACGCGACGAACAATGCCGTCTCGCAGACGGCAGCCCTCGCGATACGCGCCGATGGCTGTCATTCGAGTGCTGCGCGCCGGCGACCCATCTGCGAGAGAAAGCCGCACAAGTCGAATATCGAGATAGCCCCCGAGCGCCTGCCGCGCCGAGGCAGTGCCACTGGCCAGGCCGTTCGAGCATTGAATGCACGCCTGCACTGTCAACATGGCCGGGTTGCGCCGCAGAGCCAGCGAAAGATGAAGACGAGATTTCGCGAGCGGCGAGAAGACGACGCCGACCACGAATATCAGTAGCCACGTAATGGCTGCAATACTGCGCCGTGGTTTCACGCAGAATGAGTCGCCGGGTCGGCGTACAGGCGAGCCAGCTTCGTGAGCGGTATGGCACGGTGACAGTGTTGCTGACGCCAAAGCAGCGAGATCACGAACGCGAGTGGGAAGTAAATCAATGAGAGCCGAAGAAGTCCGCCTAAAGGCGGATTCCACCGATGTTACTCTCGCCGGATCCAGCGGGCTCGCTCTTCCGTGGAGTCGGCCTTCAGCCGGACCTGGCGATCGCGAAGGACGAACGGCGCCCCTTTGCCAGGATGCCTTCGCAGATGGTGTCGAGACCCGGCGAGGCCCCCGGGAGCAGACATGCTGCCAGCCGTTCCAGCTTCAGCCGGTAGATCGGATAGCCCGCCTCGGCTCGATGAGACGGTAACGGAATCATCCGGTTGAAGAAGAAGTGATACGCGTAGCGCGGGCCCGCGCGAGCTGCGGCGGAGACAGCCGGTCCCTGAATGGCAGCTGCGCGAGCAGCCGGAAGTAGCGCCTGGGCGAGCTCGCGTCGAGCGTGATCCCTATGTTCCTGATCCACGCTTGCCGGCGACGATACAGGCCCAGGCCACCGGTTTCACCATCCTCCTACCACTAAGCCGCGCAGATGGTCCCTCATCCTCGTCCTGGGAATCACCGGCGCTGTCGACCGCGTCAACCGCAAGCAACCTCCTCTGGACGAGCGCGGGGTGACCTGCCAGGCAGGGATGTTGAAGGCCATGGTGATGCCCCTGAGTGGAGAGGGTGTGGCGAGGAAGGTCGTGGTGGCGAGGTTGAGGTAGGAGGCGATCGCCAGGGCCGCGGCGATGAGCATCATCGCGACCTGGGTCCAGAGGAGGAGTTGCTTGCGGTTGACGCGGTCGGCGACGAGGCCGCCGGTGATTCCCAGGACGAGGATGGGGGACCATCATCGCGCGGCGGTGAGGTAGGAGAGGATGAGGGGCCGAGCCGGCGCGCCTGAATCGCCGCGCTCGCCACAGGCGTGGATCCGGAACAAGGGGATCACGCTCGACGCGAGCTCGCCCGAGGAATATTTCCGGCTGCTCTCGCAGCTGCCGTTTGCCGAACGGCTGTCGCCGCCGCAGCTCGCGCGGCGCGCCGCTACGCGTATCACTTCTTCTTCAATCGGATGATTCCGTTGCCGTTCATCGAGCCGAAGGCGGGCTATCCGATCTACCGGCTGAAGCTGGAACGGCTGCAGCAGCTGCTGCCCGGCGCCTCGCCGGGTCTCGACACGATCTGCGACGGCATCCTGGCGAAGGCGCCGTTCGTGCTTCGCGATCGCAGGTCGGCTAAGGCCGACCCACGGAAGAGCGCGCCCGCCTCGATCCGGCGAGCGACATCGGTGGAATCCGTCCGCGGCTCTTCGACGCTCGATTTACTCTTCCACTCGCGTTTCGTGATCTCGCTGCTGGCGTCGGTGGCGCTGTGCGCCGCTCGTCCGCCGCACGGCGCCTGCGCTCGGCGCCGTCGTGCCGCCGCGCGCTGATCGCTGGCACAGCGAGCCGACGCCGACGATGGGCGGCGATCGCGATCGCGATCGCGACGCGTGCTCGGGTTCGAGCATGGTCGTGCCGCACGTCAGCACGGGAATGCTGCCGCGCCGCGTGGCTGCCGATTCCGCTCGCGGCGATCGCGATGTTCGTCGTCGGCGTGCTCGACGATCGGTTCCAGCTGTCGCCGCTCGCCAAGCTCGTCGTCGTCGCTCATCATCGGCGCCTTCCTGGTGTTCTCGCTGACGCGGCGGCCGGACAACGGCGCTGCCGTGGACGTACACGCTGGTCGCGACGATCTGGTTTGCGGGCGTCTGCCACGCGCTTCAACCTGCTCGACAACATGGACGGCCTGGCCGGCGGCGTGGCGCTCATCGCCGCGGCGTTTCTCGCATGGCTGCCTGGCCGGGCAGCTCGGTGCGCCGCGTCGTCGCTGCTGCTGGTGGCGCTGTGCGGCGCGCTGCTCGGGTTTCTCTACTGGAATCGTCCGCCCGCGCGGCTCTTCATGGGCGACTGCGGCAGCCTGTTCATCGGCGCGGTGATCGCGGGTGCGTCGCTGATGCCGGTGCTGCAGGAGCGGACGCGCGTTCCCGTGGACGTCGGTGCTCGTCGTGCGTGATTCTCGTCGTGCCGCTCTTCGACACCGCGTTCGTGCTGCGTGCTTCGGCGCCTGGCGGGCCGCAGCGCGACCGCGCGGCGGCACGGACCACGTCTCGCATCGCCTCGTGTCGCTCGGTTTCTCCGAGCGGAGCGCCGTGCGGATCCTGTATCTGCTCGGCATCGTCGGCGGCGCTGACCGCGTGGGCGCTCGTCACCGGCGGCATCGAGCAGATGATTCCGCTGGCAGCGCTTCTTTGCCGTGCGTGGTGACGCTCGATCGGCATCTATCTCGCCCGCGTGCCGGCGTACACGCGCAGGATTTCACGGCGCTCGAGACGCTCGTCGTTCGCGCCGCTGCTCAAGAGACCTGACGTTCCGGTGGCACGCCGCCGAGGTGATGCTCGATCTCGTGCTGATCGCGGCGTGCTACTACTTTGCCTACCGTCTGCGGTTCGAGGGCGAGAGCCTCGATCACTTCCTGCCGTATTTCACCGCGTCGCTGCCGGTGGTGCTCGGCTGCAAGCTGGCGTCGCTGTACGGCTCCGGGCTGTACCAGCGGTCGTGGGAGACCTTCAGCCTCCGCGACATCGGCCGTCGGTGCTTGCGCGGCGTGCTGATGGGATCGGTCCTGTCGGTGCTCGCGGCGGCGTATTTCTACCGCCTCGAGGGCTTCTCGCGCGTCGTCTTCATGCATCGACGCGCTGCTGCTGACGGTCGCGATCGTCGCCACGCGCGCATCGTTCCGCAGCATGAGCCTGGTTGCGGCGTCGCGCAGCAAGCGGAGCCGCCGCGTGCTCGTCTACGGCGCCGGGCGCGTTCGGCCAGCTGATCGTGCGCGAGATGCGCGCGAACCCGCAGTGGCGCATGAACCCGGTCGCGTTCATCGACGACGACCCGATGAAGGCGCACCGGTGGATCCTGGGCGTGCCGGTGCGCGGCGCGCTGAATCAGCTCGAACGCGACGATGCGCAGCTACACGGTGGACGAAGTGATCCTGAGCAGCCCGTCGATCAACGGCAGCATCGAGCACACGCATCCGCGAGGTCTGCGCGGCGCTCGACTGTCCAGGTCCGCAGGCTGCACATGAGCATCACGTAGTATGCAGTAAATGCAAAATGCAAAATGCAAACACTGCACGATTCGCGCAGTGACGTGAACGTCAGCGACGTTCACCCGTTGGTCTGCATTGTGGCGTTTTGCATTTTGAATTTTGAATTTCGAATTACGCTCCGCTTCGTATCGGTTTCGACGGTCGCGGTTTCAGTTCTCCTGCCGCGGGCATCCGCCGCTATTCGATCGGAGCTGGTTCGCGCGCTCGTGTCGCTCGGCGAGCCGATCGACGTCGTGCGCGCTCGGCGGCGATCCGCGGGCGCATTCCCGCCGGTCTCGAGCGCGTCGCCGGGTCGGCGCATCCCCCGAGCAACGCCGGCTGGACGCTGATCGGACTGCCGCGCACGGCCGTCGCGCGCGCGCGTCGATCTCATTCACGCCCCCGCCTACACCGCTCCGTTCTGGGCCGGCGTTCCGGTCGTCCTCACCATTCACGACGTCAGCTACGAAACTCATCCGGAGTGGTATCCGTATCGCCGCGACTGGCTGCGCCGGTATTTCTACCGGCGCAGCGCGACGGCCGCGGCCCGCGTGCTGACCGTGTCGGCGTTCTCGGCGTCGGAGATCGCCGCCGCGTACGGCATCCGGCCGATCGCGCATCACCGTCACGCCGCTCGGTGTGCACACGGCACTTTCGGCGATGGGCGATCCGAACCTCGCGCTCGATCTGCCGGCGAACGTGACCGAGCCGTTCCTCCTGCACGTCGGCGACATCCACGAGCGGCGCAACCTGCCGATGCTCGTCGACGCGCTGCTCGCGGCGCGCCGCCATTTCGGCGCCGCCGCCGCGCTGTCGCTCGTGCTGGCGGGCGTCGATCGCGGTGTCAGCGACGGACTGTGCGCGATGGCGGCGGAGGCGGGCGCGCCGGACGCGGTCGTCGCGCTTGGGCCCGGTCGAGCGAGGATCGTGTCCACGCGCTCTACCGCGGCGCGACCGCGCTCGTCTATCCGTCGCTGCTACGAAGGGTTCGGCCTGCCGCTGATCGAAGCGATGGCGAGCGGGACGCCGGTGCTCGCCTCGCACGAAGCGTCGATTCCGGAAGTGCTCGGCGGCGCCGGACTGCTGCTCGATCCGCGCGACGTGTCGGCCTGGCGCGACGCGATCATCCGCGTCGTCAACGACGAATCGCTGCGCGACGACCTGCGGGCGCGTGGCTTGCGCGCGCGGCGACGTATCACGTGGCAGCGCACCGGCCCGGCTCACGCTCGACGTGTATCGCGAGGCCGTCCGTGCAGCCTGACGTGTCGGTCGTCATCGTGACGTGGAACGGGCGGCAGCATCTCGATATCTGCCTCGCCGGCGTCGCGGCGCAGCGGTGTCAGCAGCCGAAACCATCATCGTCGACAACGGATCCACCGACGGCACCGCCGAGTTGATCCGCGTCAGCGATACCCGTGGGTGAAGCTCGTCGCGCTCGCCGGAGAACCGGGGCTTTGCGGGCGGGAACAATGCCGGCGTGCGCGCGACGCGCGCGGCCGCTTCGTCGCGTTTCTCAACAACGACACCATCGCCGGATCCGGATGGCTGCGTGCGCTGCTCGCGGGCGTCGACGAGGCCGGCCGGCTTCGCGCTGACGACGTCCCGCATCGTCTACATGCACGATCCTGACGTCGATCGACAGCGCCGGGCGACGGCGCTGCTGCGATGGGGCGGCGCGTTCAAGCGACACCACGGCGAACCGGCGTCGGCACGCGCCGGTGACCGAAGAGGTGTTCGGCGTCTGCGGCGCCGCGTGCCTGATGCCGAGCGCGGTGTTCGACGAAGTCGGCGGCTTCGACGAAGACTTCTTCGCGTCGCACGAGGACGTGGACCTGTCGTATCGCGCGCGGCTGCGCGGCATGCCGCTGCCGCTATGTGGCGCGACGCGGTCGTCCGCCACGTCGGCAGCGCGACGCTCGGCACCGTGAGCCCGTTTCCGGTGTTCCACGGACAGCGAAACCTCGAGTGGATGTATGTCAAGGACACGCCGGCGTCGCCTGCTTCTGGAAACGCTGCCCGGGCACATGTCGTGCATGACATCGCCGCAGGCGTGCATTTCACGCGCATCGGCATGCTGCGCCCATACCTGCGCGCCAAGGTTGCCGGCGTTCGGCGGACTGCCGCGCATGCTCCGCAAGCGCGCCGCCGATTCAGCGCGACGCGCGCGCGTCGCGCGTCCGCGATCGCGCCGCTGCTCGACACGCGGTGGCTCTGCCACGAAGCTGCGCGAGAAGCGCTTCGATGCGCGGCTGGTGCTCGAAGAACGCGGTGAGCGCCCGAGATTCGCGGCGGTGCTCGTCAACTACAACGCCGGCGCGCGAGCTCGAGCGCGCGCTGCGGTCGATCGCCGACGAGCTGGCCGGCCACGCGTGGGAAGGCGTCGTCGTCGACAACGCGTCGATCGACGGCAGCGCGCGCGGCGGTGGACGCGTTTGCGCGCGAACGTGCGGCTCGTGCGCAACGACACGAACGTCGGCTTCGCGCGCGGCGTCAACCAGGGGCTCGCCGCGACGACCGCGCCGCCTGCGTGCTCATCATGAACCCCGATTGCCGGCTCATGGCGGGCGCGGTCGGCGACGCTCCGTGCCGTGCTCGATGCGCATCCGCAGTGCGCGATCGTCGGACCGCGCATCCTGAATCCCGACGGCTCGGTGCAGGGAAGCGCGCGAGGCGATCCGGACATGCTGACGGGCCTCTTCGGTCGTGACGACGCTGCTGCGGAAGATCGTCTCCGTTCCTGCCGATCGCCAGGCGGAACGTCGTCGTGGACGACGCGCTTCGCGGCGGCGAGGAGAGCGTCGTCGTCGACTGGCTGTCGGGCGCGTGCATGCTCGCGCAGCCGCGCGGCGCTCGAGGCGGTCGAAGGGTTCGACGAGCGGTTCTTCCTCTACTGGGAGGACGCGGACTCTGCTGCCGGCGCCTCAGGGCGCGCGGCCATCACGTCCGGTACGTGCCCGGCGCCACCGCCATCCATCGCGTCGGTCAATCGAGCCGGACGGCGCGCGCGTTCGCCATCCGCGCGTTTCACGAGAGCGCGTATCTCTACTACGCCACGCACGTCGCGCCGGCGCCGCTCAATCCCAAGCGGGCGGTTGCCCGTGCCATCCTGCACGCGCGCTGTCGGCTGCAGCTGATCGCTGCCTCTTTCGCTAAGGCTATCTGAAGGTCGGCCTCTACGTTCTGAATCGCTACAGTCGAGCACTTCGTCCACCAGCCGCTGCGACCTGCTCGCCGATCGCGAGACACGCCGTCAATCCCGGTGACTCGATGCCCGCTGCCTGCACCAGGCGCGGGCATTTGTCGTCTCTGCGGATCATGAAAGTCGGCAGACGACGGTCTCGGGCCATGCAGCTTCGGCCGGATGCCGCTGCCGCCGCAGGCGCAGATCGGCCAGCTGCAGCGACGGGATCAGGCGGCGCGCCGGCTCGAGAAACGCCTCGATCGGGAGGCGGTCGTCTCGTAATCGTCCTTGCGCTCCTGGAAGCGCGCGGTCGGCCCGAGCGTCACGTTGCCGTGGATCGTCTTGCTCAGATGCGTGCCGAGGCCGTGTGTGTGCGGCAGTCGGGTAGACGAGACCGGTGACCAGCGCCGCGCTTTGACGGCACGAGCTCCGCGTACTCGCCGCGGCAGGGATAGATGCTGGAACGACTCGACCGCCAAGCGCCGCCGAGACGTCGTCGGCATAGAGGCCCGCGGCGTTGCACGACGGACTCGCGCGTGAATGCGCTCGGACGCGTGTCGCGATCTCGATCGCCGTTGCGCGTGGCTCGGCGGCGGTGAGCGTGCGTTCCGGAAGCACGGAAGCCGCCGTGCTCGGTCAGCAGCCGTGCGCAGCGCTGCGTATCGAGCGCTTCCGCCTCGAGAATCCCGGTGTTCGGCGAGCTGAGTGCCGCCACCGCGCGTACGTGCGGCTCGCGCGCGCGCACGTACGGCCGGCATCGACCAATCTCCGAGTCCTTCGACGCCGTTGGCCATGCCCTTGCGCGCGCAAGTGCTTCGAGCGCCGGAATCTCGCTCTCGTCGTGCGCGACGATCAGCTTCCCGCAGCGGCGATGCGGCACACCGTGCGCGGCGCAGAATTCGTAGAGCATCCGCGCGCCTTCGACGCAGTGCCTCGCCTTCAGCGAGCCGGCCGGATAGTAGATGCCCGCGTGAATGACCTGGCTGTTGTGCGTGCTCGTCGCCATGCCGGGCCGCGGCTCCTTCTCGAGGACGCATACGCTGCGGCCGCGGCGGGCGACGGCGAGCGCCGCGGCAAGTCCCGACTACGCCGCCGCCGATGACGGCGGTATCGATCTGTTCCATCCGAAACCTAGTTTACCCACTACGACGGCCAGCGAACGTTCTGCCCGGGATTGCACGCCGTAGACGATGGCGGATAGACAAGGGCATGATTTTCCGGTTGTGCCCATGCGCGTCCTCGTAACCGGGGCGTCTGGCCAGCTTGCCGACGCCGTGCTGCGCGCATTTGCCGATCGCGAGGTCGTCGCGCATACGCGGGCGACGCTCGACGTCACCGACATCGACGCGGTGATGCGCGCCGTCGATCAGGCGCGGCCCGGATGCGATCGTCAACTGCGCGGCCTTCAATGCACGTGGACGCGGCGGAGGACCGCCCGCGGGACGCGTTTGCGGTCAACGCATTTGCCGTTCGCACGCTGGCGCGCGCGGCGGACGCGTGCGGCGCCACCCTCGTGCACTATGGGTCCGACTTCGTCTTCGCCGGCCTCGAGGGCCGGGCGCCGAGCCGCATGACGAATCGGCCGCGCCGTCGCCCCGGAGCGTCTACGGGGCATCGAAGCTGGTCGGCGAGTGGATGGCGCTCGATTGCGCGGCGCGCAGCTGTCCTGCGCGTCGAGAGCCTGTTCGGCATGCCGGCGGAGTGGACCGGAAGGCGCCGGATCGCTCGAGACGATCGTCGCGGGCCTGGAAGCGGGCCGCGAGGTTCCGGTCTTCACCGATCGCGTCGTCTCGCCGAGCTACGTCGTGGATGTCGCGGCCGCTACGCGCCACCTCGTCGACTCCGGCGGCCGCGCCGGGTCTCTACCACTGCGTGAATTCCGGCCACGCCACCTGGTACCGAGGTCGCGCTGGAAGCGGCGCGCCTGCTCGGTGTGCAGCCGCGCCTCATCAGGCGATGACGACGGCCGAGGCGAAGTTCGCCGCGGCACGTCCCCGGTTCAGCGTGCTGTCGAACCGCAAGCTGGCCGGCGCCGGTTTCGACATGCCTGCGTGGCAGGGACGCCCTGCAGCGGTGGCTTGCCGCACGGTCGCCTGCCCCGAGCGGCGTCGAGGGGCTTGCCCCGAGCGGCGTCGAGGAGCCGAGGCCCGGCGGTCGGGACGGCCATATAGAATGAACGGAACGGATGTCTAAACGCGCAATCATCACCGGCATCACGGGCCAGGACGGCTCGTACCTGGCCGAGCTGCTGCTCGATCAAGGGCTACGAGGTCACCGGCGTCGTGCGCCGTTCGAGCTCGCCGAACCTGTGGCGCATCGAGCACATCCTCGATCGCATCACGCTGCGTCCCGCGCGACCTGCTCGGACCAGCTGTCGCTGATGCGGATCGTCCAGGACGTCCGGCCGCACGAGCTCTACAACCTCGCGGCGATGTCGTTCGTGCCCGCGTCCTGGGACCAGCCGCTGCTGACCGGCGAGTTCAACTCGCAGGGTGTGACGCGGGTGCTCGAAGCGATCCGGCAGGTCGACCCGAGCATCCGCCTCTACCAGGCGTCCTCGAGCGAGATGTACGGGCGCGTCCGCGAGGTGCCGCAGACCGAGCTCACGCCGTTCTACCCGCGCAGCCCGTATGGCGTGTCGAAGGTGTTCGCGCACTACATCACGGTGAACTACCGTGAGAGTTACGGCATGTTCGCGGTGCTCGGGCATTCTGTTCAACCACGAGTCGCCGCGGCGCGGGCTCGAGTTCGTGACGCGCAAGGTCACCGACGGTGTTGCCCGTATCAAGATGGGCCTCGCCGATCATCTCGACGCTCGGCAATCTCGATGCATGTCGCGACTGGGGCTTCGCCGGCGACTACGTGCGCGCGATGTGGTTGATGCTGCAGCAGGACGAAGCCGGACGACTACGTCATTGCGACCGGCGTCAGTCACTCGGTCAAGAAGCTCGTCGAGACCGCGTTCGGCCACGCGGGACTCGACTGGCAGCGACGTACGTCCGGATCGATCCCGCCGCTCATGCGTCCAGCGGAAGTGGATCACCTGATCGGCGATGCCTCGAAGGGACGAGCGCGTGCTCGGATGGGCGCCCTCGGTGACATTCGAGCAGTTGGTCGCCATGATGGTCGACGCCGACCTCGCCAGGCTGCCGCACGCGGCGCGCGTCGGCGTCGCACGATAAATCGGAGACGACTTGGAACTGAAGGAGAAGATACAGAAGACGCAGGCCCGGATCGGCATCATCGGTCTCGGCTATGTCGGGCTGCCGCTCGCCGTGGAGTTCGCGAAAGCGGGCTTCGAAGTGACCGGCTTCGACGTGGACGTCGTCGAAAGTCGCTCGATCAACAAGGGACAGCAGCTACATCGGCGACGTCACCAGCGAGGACGTCGAGCTCGCGGCGTCAAGGCGGGCAAGCTGTCGGCGACCGACGACATGTCGAAGCTCCAGCGACATGGACGCGATCGACATCTGCGTGCCGACGCCGCTCCGCAAGACGCGCGACCCCGATCTGTCCTACGTGATCCTCGCGGTGGACGCGGTGCGCGCGCGGCTGCGCCGGGGCAGCTCGTCATCCTCGAGTCGACGACGTATCCGGGGACGACCGACGAAGTGGTGCAGCCGGCGCTCGAGGAGGGCGGCCTGAAGGCGGGCGAGGACTTCTACCTGGCGTTTTCGCCCGAGCGCGTCGATCCGGGCAACGTCACGCACAACACCCGCAACATCCCGAAGGTCGTCGGCGGCATCAACGAAGCGAGCACCGAGCTCGCGGCGGCGCTGTACGCGCTCGATCATCGAGACGATCGTGCCGGTCAGCTCGACGCAGGTGGCCGAGATGGTCAAGCTGCTCGAGAACACGTTCCGCGCGGTGAACATCGGCCTCGTGAACGAGATCGCGCTGATGTGCGCACCGCATGGACATCGACGTCTGGGAGGTGATCGAGGCGGCCGAGCACCAAGCCGTTCGGGTTCATGCCGTTCTATCCGGGCCCGGGCCTGGGCGGCCACTGCATCCCGATCGATCCGTTCTACCTGTCGTGGAAGGCGCGGCAGAGCGGCTTCGAGTGCCGGTTCATCGAGCTGGCCGGGCACGTCAACGGCTCCATGCCCGCCTTCGTCGTCGAGCGCGTGGGCGAGGCGCTCAACTCGCTGAAGAAGGCGATCAACGGCTCGCGCATCCACGTGTTCGGCGTCGCCTACAAGAAGGACGTCAGTGACATGCGCGAGTCGCCGGCGCTCGACGTCCTCGAGCTGCTGCACCGCCGCGGCGCGATGCTCAGCTACACCGATCCGCACGTGGCCGGCGCTGGAGCATGGCGGACATGTCGCTGAAATCGGTGCCGGAGGCCGACGCGGCCAGAGGCATCGACTGCGCGGTGATCTGCACCAACCACTCGGTGTTCGACTACGCGGAGATGGCCAGAACGTTCCCGCTGGTGGTGGACACGCGCACGCGATGAAGAACGTCGACGCCGACAACATCTTCCGCCTCTAATCTCAGCTCCTCCAACTCCACGGGGTTCGAGTTGGGACAGATCGCCTCCGATCGCGGCGTAATTGGGGTTGCGGATCGCCGTGAGGCGAACCTTCAGGCCGCCTCCCGATTGCCGCGTAATCCAGATACGTGAACGAGCAGGCGGTTGATCTTCTCGACGTTCGCGTTGAGCGTTTCGACCAGAGTCGCCGTCACGCCGCCTGCTGGCCGCCGGTCGTGGCTGCAGCTTCTAAGCTTCGCTGCTCCGGATACGGCGCGCGATACCGTGATCTCGACCTGCTGGAAGCCGGTGGCGATCAGCAGGTACTTCAGCGTGTCGGGATGCACGGGGCGCACGTGCGTCAGGTCGCGGATGTAGCTCTCGAAGAACGCGAACCAGCAGGCCGGATTGATCGTCTCGAGCACGATCGGCGCGCCCGGACGCAGCTTGTCGAACGCGGCGTCGAGCAGCTGCGTCAGGTAGCGCGGCTCGAGATGCTCGACGACCTGCGCCGCGAACAGCCCTCCGAGTGAGCGCGTCAGGCAGACCGCGCAGATACGCCAGCGCGTCGGCCGTTCTCGCCGTCGAGCCCCTTCCGCGGCACACCTCCACCATCGCGTCGTTGACGTCGATGCCGCGCGCGGGATGCCGCGCTCGCGCAGCAGCGCGAGGAACTCGCCGCGCCCGCACCCGACGTCGAGCACGTCGCCGTTACGATCCGATCCTGATCCCCGATCCCCGCAAAGATCGGCAGGTACTCCTCGACGCGCCGCCGGATTTCCGTCGGTCGAACCGCGGAACTGATCCTCGAAGCCGACGTATGCTGTGGCTGTCGAGGTCGTCGAACTGGAGGCTGGCGCCTGGCTGGGATCCGGGACCCGGGATCCGGGACCCGTTTGGGAGTTGGGCGTTGGGAGTTGGGACTTGGGAGTTGATCCGATCTCCTCGATCGCGCGCCGGAGACCATGCGCGGCCTGTTGAACCACGCTCATGGCGGCGCGCAGCTCTTCGTGCTGCGCCGCAAGCGCGGCGACGGCCGTGTCGTTGCGCCGTTCGCGGGCGAGCAGCGCCTCGAGGTGGCGCTGGATCTCATCCTTCGCCCCTCGCACCGGTCCACAGCGCCGCCGATCCAGTCGATCGTCCTGAGGCTCGCGTGATGCGCCTCGACGCCGACCGCCATGTTGCGGTTGATGATGATCGACAACGACGGCGTTGAACTCCTGCTGGCGCGACAGGACGCGGCCGAGCAGACGGCGCACGCCGGATGCGAGCCGCGCTTGCAGCCTCCGCCTGACGGCGCCTCGTCGACGATCCGGTACAGGCTGTTGAGGCGTTCGATCTGATGTCGATCGGGCGGTGGAATCGCCGGAGGCCATCGCACCGTGCGCTCTGGACATCGACTAGCGGCCGACGAGTCCTTCGACGGGGCTGCTGGCGGTCGCGTACATCTTCTTCGCGGAATGCGTCCCGAGCAGATACGCCAGCCGGCCGGCGATGACCGCGTGCTTCATCGCCTCGGCCATCGCCACCGGCTCCTGCGCGCCGGCGATCGCCGTGTTCATCAGCACGCCGTCGGCGCCGAGCTCCATCGCCAGCGCCGCGTCCGACGCGGTGCCGACGCCGGCATCGACGATCACCGGCACGCGCGAGAACTCGCGGATGATGCGGATGTTGTTGGCGTTCTGGATGCCGAGGCCCGATCCGATCGGCGCGCCGAGCGGCATCACCGCCGCCGCGCCCGCGTCCTCGAGCTTGCGGCAGACGATCGGATCGTCGCTCGTGTACGGCAGCACGACGAACCCGTCGCTGCACCAGGATGCGCGTCGCCTCGAGCAGCGCTTCGTTGTCGGGGAAGAGCGTGCGCTCGTCGCCGATCACCTCGAGCTTCACCCAGTTCGACAGCCCCGCCTCGCGCCCGAGCCGCGCCGTGCGCACCGCTTCGTCGGCGGTGTAGCAGCCGGCGGTGTTCGGCAGGATGAACATCCGCGACGTGTCGATGTAATCGAGCAGCGACTCCGCGAGTCGATCGGAGATGTTCACGCGCCGCACCGCGACGGTGACCATGTCGGCGCCGGACGCCTCGTGCGCCTGCGCCATCACGGCGTGCGACGGGTATTTGCCGGTGCCGACGATGAGCCGCGACGAGAACGTGCGGCCGGCGATGGTGAAGGGTGTATCGGTCATGTCAAACCCCCGAGTCTGATGCCGATTGACGAATCTACGTCGTGACGAATTGACGAATGGCCGCGTGAGAATTCGCAAATTCGCAGATTCGTAAATACATCAATCCGAGAAGCGCTCTAGCCCCCACCGACGAAATTCACGATCTCGACGCGGTCGCCGTCGCCGACGAGCGTCGCCGCGAACGCGGCGCGCCTGACAATCACCAGGTTGTGCTCGACGGCAACGCGCCTCGGATCGATGTTGAGCCGTCTCGAGAAGTTCCTGCACCGGACAACGGCTGCTCGAGATCGTAGGGATCCCCGTTGAGCGTAATGCGCACGGGCGTGACTCGAAGAATTGCATCTCAGGGGGATGGCTCCTGGCGCGCCGCCGATGACGGCCGTGTTCAATCGCCGCGAGGCGCTCGATCGCTTTCGCCGCACGCGTCGCCGCACCGCGCGCGCTGTTCGACCTGCTCGATCCCGCCGGTCTACTTCCACGAGCCGATCGCGCTGCGCAATCCGATCGTGTTCTACGAGGGCCACCTGCCCGGCGTTCGCCGTCAACACGCTGATCAAGAAGGGTCTCGGGCACCCGGGCATCGACGAGCACCTCGAGACGATCTTCGCGCGCGGCATCGATCCTGACCAGGAGGCCGCCGCGGTCGCCCGCGGCAATCCCGCGTGGCCCGGCACGCGACGCCGTGCTCGCGTATGCCGATGCGCGCCGACGCGCGCATCGAGGACGCCATCGCGAATGCCGATGTCGGTGCGCGACGATCATCCGCTGCTGCGCCACGCGCAGGCGGTCTGGGCCATCATCGAGCACGAGGAGATGCACCAGGAGACGCTGGCCTACATGTGGCATCGCGTCCCCTGCGAGTGGAAGACGAAGCCGGCGGCATTACGTGACGACGCCGCCGCGGCTCGGCAGCGGCCCGCGCCCATCGCGCGCGCTGGTGCCGCACGGCGTCGTGACGATGGGAACGCCCGACGAGGGCAGTTCGCGTGGGACAACGAGCGTCCGTCGCATCGCGTCGACGGTCGCGCGCATTCGAGATCGACACGCTGAACGTGACCAACGCGGACTTCATGCGAGTTCGTCGACGCCGGCGGCTACCGCGAGCCGCGCTACTGGCGGCCCGAAGACTGGGCGTGGGTGCAGGGTGAGCTCGTCCGCCATCCACCATTCTGGGAGCAGCACGACGGGACGTGGTACTGGCTCGCGCATGTTCGAGCGCGTGCCGCTGCCGCCCGCGTGGCCCGGTCTATGCGTGACGTGGGCGGAGGCGAATGCCTACGCGCGGTGGCGCGGCGAGCGCCTGATGACCGAGGCGGAATTCATCGCGCGGCCTCCGCCGGCAGCGCCCCGGTGAACGTCGACTTCGCGCGGTTCGATCCGGTTCCGGTCGGCCCGCTCCGCCGGCGCCAGCGAGTTCGGCATCTACGACCTGGTCGGCAACGGATGGGAATGGACGGGGACGTCTTCGCGCCCTTCGACGGCTTCACGCCGCTGCCGTCCTATCCTGAGTATTCGGCCGACTTCTTCGACGGCGATCACTTCGTGATGAAGGGCGCCTCGCCCGTGACCGCGCGCGGCCTCATCCGACCGGGCTTCCGCAACTGGTTTCGGCCGCGGTACTCCGTACATCTACGCGGCGTTCCGGTGCGCGAAGACCGCCGTAGGCAGAGCGCGTTCGCGTCCGAGCTCGCCGCGAGGGCTCGCGCGCGAACCGGCGGCAGATTTCGTCGAAGTATTTCTACGACGAGCTCGGGTCGGCGCTGTTCGAGGCGATCTACGAAGCTGCCGTGGTGCCGATCACGCGCGCGGAGACCGCGATGCTGGCTCGCCACGCGCGCGATATCTTCCGGCCCCTGGGGCGGAGCGCGACGCTCGCCGAGCTGGGGTGCGGCAGCGGCGACAAGATGGCGGTGCTCGTCGGGGCGGCGGGCGAGCCGTTTCCGCTCATTCAGCTGATCGACATTTCGCAGGCCGCGCTCGACCATGCTCGATACCGGCTCCAGGCGATCGGCGTGCGCGACGTGATCACGCACCACGCCCCGTACGAGCAGGGCCTGACGCACGCGATCGAGAAGCGTCCGCCGGCCGCGCCGCTCGTCGTGCTCTTTCTTGGCTCGAACATCGGCAACTTCGCGCCGTCCGCCGCCCGCGACCTGCTGGCGCGCATCCGCCAGCTCGCTTCGCGGCGGAGATGCGCTGCTCCTCGGCGCGGATCTGGTCAAGCCCGAACGCGATCTGCCTGCTGGCCTACGATGACCCGCTGAAGGTGACCGCGGCGTTCAACCGCAACCTGCTTCGCCGCATCAACGACGAGCTCGGCGGCAACTTCGACCTCGCGGCCTTCACGCATCAGGCGACATGGAACGCCGCCGCGCAGCGCGTCGAAGCCTACCTCGTGAACACGCGGCCGCAGCGCGTGTCGATTCCCGGCGCCGGCATCGACATCGCGTTGCGCGAGGGCGAGCGCATCTGGACCGAGAGCTCCTACAAGCTACGACGCGAACCAGGTGATGGCCGAGGGGCGTGCCGCCGGTTTCAGCGGTGGCGAGCAGTGGATCGATGAGGACGCGATGTTTGCGTTGACCCGCTTCGATGTCGATGGCTGAAGCGATGTGACACGCCTGATGACATGGCTGCTCGTGCCAGCGATCGCGCTGTGCCTGATTTCGATCTGGATCGTGCTTCCGCCGTTTCACGCCGGCCTGCTGCCGCTTGCGGTCGGTGCGCCGGAAGTGAGCCCGTGGCTGCTGCTCGCCTCGCTCGGGCTGTGCGCGTTGACGTTCAACGCGGCCGCCGCGGTGCCGGCCGCACGCGCCGCGCTCGGCTTCGCCGCTCGTCGCCGCGGTGCTCGTCCGCGTACCCGCTCGTGCGTTCGGCGTTCACGCTCGTCGCGTTCGATCGCGCAATGGAGGAGGGACTCGGCCGCGATTACCTCGAGCAGATTCGGCCGCCGGCGAAAGCCGTCCTTCGCGGGCATGCCTTTTCACCCATGGATTTCGTGCGGGGGATCGGGCGTGTGGACGTGCTCGATCCGCCGAGGAGTGGAGTTTGCCAAGCCCGGCGGAGTCGCGCTGACCGCCGACATCTATCGGCCGCCGGGCGCCGGTCCGCATCCCGTGCTGCTGCAGTTGTACGGTGGTGCGTGGCAGCGCGGGGCACCGAGGGACAACGCGTCGTTTGCAAGCTGGTTCGCCTCGCAGGGCTACCTCGTCGTCGCGATCGACTACCGGCATGCTCCGGGCGCCACGTGGCCTGCGCAGATCCAGGACGTCCGGACCGCGCTCGGATGGGTGCTCGCGCACAGCAGTGAATACGAGGCGGACGCTTCACGCATCGCGCTGATAGGCCGGTCAGCGGGCGCGCAGCTGGCGCTTGTCGCCGCCTACGAGGCGGGGACGCCGCTGGTGCGTGGCGTCGTGAGCTACTACGGGCCGACGGATCTGATCGAAGGGTGGCGGCAGCCGCCCGCGGCCGGATCCGCTGGATGTCCGGTCCATCCTCGAGACCTACCTGCGCGGCACGCCCGACAATCGCCGCGGCGCGGTACAGCGAGGCATCGCCGGTCACGTATGCGACCGCGCGCGTGCCGCCGAGCCTGCTCGTCTACGGCGCCCGCGATCACATCGTGGCGCCGCGATTCGGACGAGAGCTCGACGATCGGCTGCGCGAGGCGGGCGCCCGGTCGGTGCTGCTCGAGATTCCCTGGGCGGAGCACGCCTTTGACGTCGTGCCGAACGGGGTGAGCGGACAGATTGCGCTCTATTACACAGAGCGGTTCCTCGCGTGGGCCTTGCGATAATCGATCGGCGGCTTCGCGCCGATAACCTGTCGGGATTTCCGCCGTTTCCATGACCTTCTTCACGCCGCTGCCGCGTTCGCTGACGCGGCCGGTTTCGGTGCTGTTCGTCGTCGCCTGGGTCGCCTCGATGGCGGTGCTCGTGAACCGCTCGTGCACTCCAGGCGTCGGCGACGAACCTCGCGACCGACCTCGCGCGCTATGGTTCGAACGCGCAATGGCGCGGCGTCTACTACCGCGGCGACAAGATCAGGTTTCACGGTCAGCCAGACCGTGCCGACCGGGGACGGCTTCGAGCTGCAGGAGGATGGACGCCTGCAGATGTCGCTCCTCGGCGCGTCGACCGCCGCGGCGTTGCACACGGCCGCCCGTGTCGATTCGAACTTCGCGCTGCGCTCGTTCGACTTTTCACTGAATCCAGGCACCGGTGCCGTGGTCGTGCGCGGCCGCGTCGAGCCCCTCGACTCGCCGCGCTCGCTCGGGGCAAGCCCGAACGCGAAGGCGCGCGCGCGACTCGTGATCGCCATCACGTCCGCCGGCAGCACCCGCACCGAGACGCGCGAGCTCGACGCCGTCCCGGTCCTCTCGCAGAATTTTTCGCGGCTGCTCGCGGGCGGCCGGCTGACCGCCGGCTCGCGGCAGCAATGGACCATCTTCGACCCCGCCACGCTCCGCAACCAGCCGGTCACGGTGGAGATCGGCGACCGCGAAATCGTGCGGAACGCGGGCGAGCGGCCGATGCCGGCGTTCCGCGTGGAGATGGAATACCAGGGCCTGCGAACGACATCGTGGATTACCGATACCGGCGACGTCGTCCGCGAAGAGAGCCCGCTCGGACTGATCACGGTGCGCGAGTCGGTCGACCGCGCTCAGACGCTCAGCGTGCCGGGCCGCGTGCAGACGGACCTGCTCCAGGCCGCGGCGGTGGTTCCCGCGATGCGGCAGCGGATCGACGAGCCGCGTGACGTTCGTCGCCTGCGCCTCGAGCTCGATGGCGCCGACCTGACCAACGCGCGATCTGCAGGGCGCGGGACAGACCGTGCGCGGCTCGACCATCGAGCTGACCGACACGCAGAGCGCTGGAGGCCGGTCCCGCCGACGTTGACGCCAGCGAGCTACTGAAGCCCGGAGCCGCTGATCGAGAGTGACGCGCCGGAGATCCGCGCGGAGGCGGAAGAAGGCGATTGCGGGCGCAACCGGCACGCGCGCCCGCGCCGAGAAGCTGACGCGGTACGTCAACGCGCTGCTCGACAAGAAACCGACGGTCAGCCTTCCTTCAGCGCGCGAAGTCCTGCGGACCAAGGTGGGCGATTGCAACGAGCACACGGCGCTCTACGTCGCGATGGCCCGTTCCATCGGCATCCCGGCGCGCATCGCAGTCGGTCTCACCTACGTGCGCGGCATCACCGGCGCGTTCTATTACCACGCGTGGCCGGAGGTGTATCGACGAAGGATCCGGGCCGCGGTCTCTGGCTCCCGGTCGATCCGACGCTGAACGAATTTCCGGCGGACGCCACGCACGTGCGGCCTCGCGCGCGGCGGGCTCGACAAACAGGCGTCGATCCTGCCGCTCATCGGCCGCATCAAGATGAGGGTGCTCGACATGACGCTCGACGAGAATCGCGACGCCGATCCTCGTCGGCCAGCCCTCCGATTTGTCCCCGATTCTCCCGTCAACGTGCACAGCAGGCCAACGCGGACTGCTGCTGGTTGAGCCGGTGGCTGAGGCCAACAAGACGATGATCGCCGTTCAACGACCTGGTCAAGCAGTACGGCAAGTTCACGGCGGTTGACGACGTCTCGCTCGACGTGCAGCCGGGCGAGATTCACGGCTTCCTCGGGCCGAACGGCGCGGGCAAGACGACGACGCTGCGGATGATCGCCGGCTTGCTGAAGCCGACCTCTGGACGCGTCATCGTGAACGGCCATGATGCCGCCGCCGAGCCGGAGCTCGCGAAGGCCTCGCTCGGGTTCATTCCCGACCGCCCGTTCATCTACGAGAAGCTCACGGCCGGCGAGTTCCTGCGGTTCCACGCGGGCCTGTACGGGCTCGATGGCGACGGCGTCATGGATCGCGTGCACGAGATGCTCGACCTGTTCGAGCTGCGCCGGTGGGAGAACGAGCTGGTCGAGAGCTTCTCGCACGGGATGAAGCAGCGCCTCGTGATGTGCGCGGCGTTCCTGCACCGTCCGCAGCGCCGTCGCGGTGGACGAGCCGATGGTCGGACTCGATCCGCGCGGCGCCCGGCTGATCAAGGACGTCTTCCGCCGGATGAGCGAGCGCGGCGTCGCGATCCTGATGAGCACGCACACCCTCGAGGTCGCCCAGGAGATGTGTCAGCGCCTGAGCATCATCCTGAAGGGCAAGATCATCGCGCAGGGAACGGTGGACGAAGTGCGCAAGCTCGGTGGCGCCGGCGACGATCAGCTGACGTCCGTCTTCCTCCGGCTGACAGGCGGCAGCGCGCTCCAGGAGATCGACGAAGCGGTATGAAGGGCGCGTTCTCCTATCTGCCTGCTGCCGCATTTCTGGTCGTCGCGCAACCGGGCGCAGCGGCGCGAGCCGGGCGACCTGACGCGGGCCTTCATGTTCGGCGGCGTCGGCATCGCCGTCGTCTTCGCGCTGTTCTACGGCGCCGCCTGGCTGACGTGGCAGCTGGAGGGTTACGAGGAGCTTGGCGACTACCTGCTGCGCCTCGGGCTGTCGTGGATTTTCATGACGTTCCTCGCGTTCCTCGACCTTCAGCGGGATCGTCACGGCGCTGTCGACGTTCTTCCTCTCTGATGATCTGCGTCTGCTGCTCGCCGCTCCGATCGCGGCCAGGCGCCTGTTCTACGCGCGCTTCGCCAGAACCGTCGTGCAATCGTCGTGGATGGTGGTGGTCGTTCATCGCGCCGGTGCTCCTCGGTGTCGGTCTCGCGAAATGCGCGCCCGCGAGCTTCTACATCACGTCGGCGCTGACCGTGGTTCCGTTCGCGATCATCCCGGTGGCCGTCGGAACCGCGTGCACGCTGCTCCTGGTCAACGTGTTTCCGGCCCGCCGCGCCCGCGACCTCCTGATGCTGATGGGGTTTCTGTTTGCCGCGAGCATCGTCGTGCTGTTGCGGATGATTCGCCCCGAGCAGCTGCTCCGCGCCGAATCGCTGCCCGACGTCACGGGCTTCTTCAGCACGCTGCAGTCCCCGGTGACGCCGCTCCTGCCCTCGTTCTGGGCGGGCGAGCTGCTGTTTGCGAGCCTGCAAGGGCGGCTGGGATGCGGTCCATGCGGGGGCGCTCTGGACGACGGCGCTGGCGTTCTGCGTGGGGCTGCGGGCCGCCGACGAACGGTGGCATTTCTCCGGCTACAGCCGATCGCAGGAGGCGCCGAAAGCGCGTTTCACGAAGTTCCGCACGCTCGATGTCGTGGCCGGCGTTCTGCCGTTCTCGCCGGTGCGACGGCAGCTGCTCGTGAAGGACCTGAAGATCTTCCTGCGTGACGTGAGCCAGTGGTCGCAGCTGCTGCTGCTGCTCGCGCTCGTGCTGATTTATCTCTACAACTTCCGCGTGCTCGATCTCGGCCGGATCCCGTACATGACCGGTTTCGTCAAGAACGTCTACGCGTTCGTGAACCTGGGGATGGCCGGCTTCGTGCTCGCGACCGTCGCGGTCCGCTTCGTCTTTCCGATGGTGTCGGCCGGAGGGGCCGGCGTTCTGGATCATCCGCACGTCGCCGATCTCGATGCACGATTTTCTCTGGTCGAAGTTCTGGACGGGCTTCGTGCCGGTGTTCGTGCTCACCGAGACGCTGACGATTGCCGCCAACGAGCTGCTGGACGTCGATCCGTTCCTGAAGGTCGTCGCCGCCGTGCGCGATCGTGTTTCTGAGCCTTGCGCTCGTCGGGCTCGCGACCGGCCTTGGCGCGCAGGTATCCGCGCTTCACCGCCGACAACCCGAGCCAGGTCGCCGGCTCATGCGGCGGCGTGGCGTTCATGATCCGTCGCCGTCGCTGGTCATCATCGTGGTCATCGTCCTGCTCGCGTGGCCCTCGACGACCTACCTGTTGCTACCAGCTGCGCCACAGGCCGATTCCGCCAATGCGACTGCTGATGATGGGCGTGTCCTTCATCGCGGCGATCGCCGTCAGCATCGCGACGTGGCTGCACGGCATGCGCTCCGGCGTGCGCGCGCTCGATGCGATGAGCAATTAAGGTCGGTGATCGTCGGTGAGGTCCGGCTTTAGCCGGACCTACAGCGTCTGCGCCGCCACCGCCGCACCCAGCAACCCGGCGATCAGGATTGACGATCACGTGCACCGGCATGGCCGCGACGAAATCGGCCAGCGGCTCCTTGGCCCGGAATGCCTGCATGAAGCGGCCGTCCTGCAGCGCGGGGAGGATCTTTGGCGCGATGCCGCCGCCGACGAACACGCCGGCGCTGGCGCCACGCCCGCGCGGAGGCCGAGGTTGCCGGCTTCCGCGCCGTAGGCTTCCACGAACATCTCGAGCGTCTCGGCGCACCGCGGACACCGTCGCGTCGAGCCCGGCCTCGGAGATGGCGGCCGGCTGGTCGGCCGGCGCCAGCCCGCGCGTGGCGATGCAGTCGCCCTCGGGATGCGTGAAGTCGATGGATGTTCACGATGCCCGGGCCGCTGAGCACCTGTTCGACCTCCGCGCGGCCGTAGCGGTCGCGCAGCATCCGCGCCAGGGCGAACTCACGATCCGTTCGCGGCGCGAAGTCGGCGTGACCCGCTTCGGAGGCGACCGGCAGCCATCGGCCGTCCACGGCAGTGCAGGTAGCGCCTGTCGCCATGCCGGTCCCCGCGGCGATCACCGCCGCGTTGCCCTTCGTCCTGCGCTGGCCGTGCTGCAGCACGACGAGCTCGTCCTCCTGGAGGACGGCGACGCTGTATGCCATCGCCTCGAGGTCGTTGAGCAGGCCGATGCGCGTCGTCTCGAGCCGCCGCGCGATCTCGTCAACCGAGACGTTCCACGAGATGTTCGTCAGCCGCGCGCGCTGATCGACGATCGGACCGGCGACGCCGATCGCGGCGGACTCCACCGCGAGAGCGCCGGCGTCGCGCGCGAAGTCATCGAGGATGGCCGTGAAGCTCGTGAACTCCTGCGTCGGGTAGGCACGCGTGAACACCTCGCGCGGGCGAGGCTCGCCGCGTTCGAAGAGACCGAGCAGCGTCTTGGTCCCTCCAAGGTCGCCGGCGAGGATCATGAGTGGATTATAGTGAACGCGGTGGTGACGTCGCGACTCAGCCAACATCTCGAAGCGTCAGTTGCTCGAGCGCTACAAGCACGTCCGCGACGATCACCTGCGCTACATGCAGAAGTGGGGACTCGATCCGGCCCGCCCATCGCGAGAACGGCGAAACGCTGTTCTCGTTTCCCGACTGCCGCGATTGTGCGCCAGGCGGACGAGGCGCTCGGCGGCGGCGCGACCTTCCGCGCGGTGTTCCGCAACCTGCTCGCGTCGCGCGATGGACAGCTGGCGTTCGACTTCCGCATCGAGGCGCAGCATGCGAAGGTGCTGCAGCTCAAGCGCCGCGAGCCGCCGCCGATGGCGGCGCTCATGGACTCCACTCCCCGTGTCGAGGACTCGTCCGCGGGCCAGTATTTCCTGGCCGGGTCGATCCTCGACGACGGCAGCCCGGAGAACTTCGAGGAGGCATCGCAGGCCTATCGCCGCGCGCTCGAGATCGATCCGTACCTGGTGCCGGCGCTGGTCAACCTGGCGAACATCCACTACTCACGTGATTCGATCGCCGAGGCACAGGCGCTCTACGAGCGCGCGATAGGGCTCGAGCCCGACGTCTTCGAGGCGCACTTCAATCTCGGCAACATCTTTCACGACCTCGGGCGCTACCGCCAGGCGCAGGCGTGCTACCGCGAGGCGCTGAAGCTGAACCCTACGCTACGCCGATGCGCATTTCTATCTCGGCGGTCACGCTCGAGAAGAACGGCCAGTCGCACGACGCGCGCAGCGCACTGGAAGCGCCTACCAGCAGCTCGCGCCTCATGGGGAATGGGTAGAACTGGCGCGGGAGTTTTCAGACTAGGTTCAATGGGTTCAGGGGGTTCAGGGGGTTCAATAGGTCCTGTTCAAAAGGGTTCAAGGGTTCAGAGGGGTTCAAGAGGTTCTGGGTTCTGGGTTTCAGGGATTCGGAGACCGCCGATGAATCGCCGATGGACACGCAGGATCGAGATAGTCCCTCACCTTCGGCCTACCGCTACTGGCGCTGTTGTATCTCGCGATGATTCATCTGATGCGCCTGCCGCGTGGCTCGTGAGCGAACTCCGAACCTCCCGAACCCATTGAATGGGACCTACTGAACCCACAATGAACCACTGAACCCCTGGTAAGTCAGTAGCTCCAACTCGCGGCCGATCCCGGAGGCCTTCACGCCCTCCAAGGTGCCGGCGTCGCGGAGGCTCCAGGTGTTGGACCCAGGCGATCCCGACGTCGAGGGCGGGGGCGACCCGGTGCGCCCGGCTGACGTCACCCGTCCAATAATGCCTGGTGGCGGCCAGCCCGTACGGCCCGGCGTTCGCGTACGCCAGAGCCTCTTCCTCGGTGTCGAACGGCGCCAGATTAGGGACGACGGGGCCTGAAGATCTCCTCCCGTACCACCGGGTGGTCCTCCGGGAGCCCCGCCAGCACGGTCGGCTCCACCCAGAAGCCACCGTCCCGGTCGTCGGAGAACCGCGGCGCGCCCCTCCCGCGAGCACTTCGCCGTCGGCCGCGGCCTTGTCGAGGTAGCCCAGGACCTTGTCGCGGTGCGCCGCCGAGACCATCACCGTAGCCAACGCGCGGGCACCGGCGGCCAGCGCCTGGCGAACGTGTCGAACACCGACCGCTCCACGTACACCCGCTCGGTGCACAGACACACCTGCCCGCTGGGGTGAACGACGAGAGGGGCGCCCGCCGCGGCCTTCGCTCCAGATCCGCGTCGGCGTAAAGACGAGCCCGGCGTTCTTGCCGCCCAGCTCGACGAGACGGGGCCAGCCGCGCGGCGGCAGGCCCGCATGATCGTCCCGGCTCCGTGCGCGACTCTTCGGCGTGAAGGCGATGGCGTCCACCCCGGGATGCTCGGTGAGCCACTGGCTCCGCGGCGTCCGCACCGCCGCCGTGGACGACGTTGAAGACGCCCGCCGGCACGTCGGCCTCCGCCATCACCTCCGCCAGCAGGCACGCCGTGCCCGGGGTCAGCTCGGAGGGCTTGGCGACGAGGGTGTTCCCCGTGGCGAGGGCGGGCGCGACCTTCCAGGTGAGCAGCAGCAGCGGCAGGTTCCACGGCGAGATCACCGCGACCACGCCCAGCGGCTTGCGCAATCGTGTAGTTCAGCGCGCCACGGCCGTCCGGGGTGGCCGTGTGCTGTGACCGCTCGCCGCGACCGGCCAGAAGGTCCGCGTACGACCGAAGTTAAGGCGGAGTCGACCGTTTCCAGCGAGGTCGCGGGCTTCCCGTGTCCGCGCACTCGGCATCGACGAACTCCTCGAAACGCAGCTCGATGCCGTCCGCGATCCGGTGCAGCAGCCGCGAACGGTCCGCCGGCCCCAGGACGCCCACGGCCGCGCAGCGCGTCCCGCGCCGCGCCCACCGCACGGCTCGACCAAACTCCCGGGCGGCCGACGGCGCTTCGCCGACGACGATCCACGGGCCGGGTCGAAGAGCGGGAACGGGACGCCTGACGCGTCGAACTCGCCCCCACGTAATGCCGCACAGGTGAGCGCAATCTGCAGACCTCCGTCGCCAGGCCGGGACCCGGAACCGGCCCCGGCGTGTGCCGGTATCATGCGCCCAGCGAGCCATACCGAACCAATGCCAAAAGTGCTGGACCTATACCGATTCGGGTATGAGGAATCCGGCGGCCCTGACAGCGCGGCGTGGCCGACCGACCGACCGCTCACGGAACGGAAGCGACCCCCCCGGCGATGGATCTCCTGGACGGCCGGGCTGAAGTTCCGGCACCACCCCTCCTCGTCGCGATCGTCGACCACGGCAGGCGTGGGGCGGGCGGGGTTGAGACCTCCACCTCACCCAGCCCGCCGCCACCCGCACCCTCCGCGAACTGGAGGGCATCGCCGACCTGCCGCCTCGTCCGCATGCCGCGCGGCATGCGGGCGACGTACGGAGAGGCACTCGCCGAGCACGCCCGCGCCGTGATCGCCGAGATGCGGCGGGCCGGGAACACTCACCGGGCTGCGCGCCAGGGCCGTGGAGGGAACGGTGGACCTGCTCGGCGTTCTCGCCGCACCAACGTGCTGCTGCTCCCGCGCCGTCGCCCAGCTCGGGCGGGAACGGCCCCGGGTCACCGTCGTCGTACGGGAGGGACACCGGACGTCCTCCATCCGGCACTGCTGGCAGGCGAACTGGACGTCATCGTCGGCCGGTGGGACCGGCCCCGCGAGGGGGACGGTGCCAGCGGCGGCTGTACCGGGAACGCATCCGGCTCGCCGTCCGGTCCGGCCACCCCCTTCGGAGACCTCAGGCGTCACGCTCACGGACACCCTCGACTTCCCGTGGATCCTCCCGGTCGAACAGACCGCCCTGCGCCAGGTAGGAGCTCGGCGCCCCCTTTCGCGGACCTCGCCCCGTTCGCGGACCGGGTCGAGGTATCGTCGATCCTGACCATGCGGGCACTGCTGCTGCAGACGGACATGGTCGCGCTGCTTCCCGAGCTGGTCCTGCGCGCCGACGAACACCCGCCGCTCTGCCGGTCGAACTCCCCTCGGTGGGGCGCACGGTGGGCACCACGGAGGCGGCGCACCGCACTCCGCACCTCTGGCCCTGCAGGCCCTGCTGCACCACCTCGACCACGAAGCGGCCCTGCTGCGCGAGACCCTCTACGGGCCGCCGGAAGGCCAGGAGGTGACCTGCCAGGCCTCTCGCACCGAACGCATGAGGTAATGGACGCTTTCTCGGCCTCAGGAGCGGATCTCGTGGTGTGAGCGAGCGGTTCGTCGACGTTCACCCTCGGCCGCACTGTCAGCTCCGTTCGCTAAGGTCTGCGGTCATGACTGAGAGCACAGCCGAAGTTTACCGCTCGCCGGCACCGAGGCAGTAAAGCCGTCTCGGCGCCTTGAACGACAGCGGGCCACTTTGGTCTGAAGCGTCTGGCCTGACGCTACCGGCCTTCGCGCCACACTCGGCCCGTCCACCGTCACCCTGGGCGGCCTCCTCAAGCACCTGGCGCACGTGGAAGACAGTCACTACCCGGCTGTGGTCGGCCCCCCGTCGGCGCTCCCTGGGACACCGCACGTCGACTGGGACAGCACTCCCTGACTGGGACTTCGCTCGCCCGCTGCGGAGGACACCCCCGGAGCAACTGCGCGCTCTCTGGCAGGAATCAGTCGCCCGCCCCCGTGTCATCGTGGACGAAGCGCTCAACACGGGCGGACTGGACCGACTCGGCGCCTTCACCACCCGTAGCGGCGAAAGCCCCAACCTCCGCCGTATTCTCCTTTGACCTCATCGAGGAGTACGCCCGCCACGCCGGTCACGCCGACCTCATCCGTGAATCCGTCGACGGGCTCACGGGTGAGGAACGCTCAGCTGGAACTCGGGGTCTTCAAGTAGGTTCTGTGCGTTCGGCCTGACAGACGGGTCGTCGTTGATCGGGAGGGATTCGGCGTAGTGAAAGCATCTACCTTCGCACTTCGTGCCGTGGCTGAGTCCGAGATCCGGGACGACCACCTGCCCGCTGCGTTCATGTCCGAGGCTTCGGGAAAAGAGCGACGACGAATACGCAGTGGGCATTGCCCACTCGATCAGCAAGAGCTGGGGCGCTGTCAACGACCTCTTCGCCGCAGCCGATGCCCCCTGTGCAGACGCCGAAGAGTCCTGAATCTGCCGATCTACGGCGGGCCGCCCCAGGCCCCACAGCGCTGACTTCGACCCTGGATCCCCTGCTGATGCTTCTGGAGCTCGCCGGGTGTCACAGGCCGCGCGTTTCCTTACGACTGTCTCTTTCGACGAGCTGTGGAACGTTGTCGGTGTCAGGTTCAGTACCGGCGGGGCCAGGCAGGAGTACTGAACATCACCGACCTCAAAGAAGCTCAGCGCGGGCGGCTTCGGCAGGTCACGCCAGGCCAAAAGCGGTGTGGGCTTGAGACGTGGCCACGTGCTGGTCACCGCCCTCGCTTCCGGAGGCGCCGCCTTGTCAGCCCGCGCAGGCCGGGATGAACCCAGGCCCTCCGGTGTGCCGAAGCGGATCACGCGAGGTAGGCCTCGGGGTAGTCGCAGCCGATGTCCTTCCACTGGAGGGCGAGGGCGGTCCAGACGACGAACGCGACCAGGAGAGCCAGTGCCAGCCTTTGACATGCACGCCAGGTACCCGGCCGTTCCGCGGAGGAACCGCTTCCGAGCGCGAGGGGTGCCGGAACATCAGCTGACCAATCCGGGCCGTCCAGGGCGCGCATCGTTCCAGGACCCGCCCGCACCGGCTGATGCACCACACACCGAACCGCGAAATTATTCAGTCCAAGTTTGGTCCAGCCATTGACGTGCCCATGGCCGCGATACCCGTAACGCGACAGTCGTGCGCGACAAGGACGTTGACGCACCCCCCCTGCAAACATGGGGATTGCCACAGACGACGCGTACGTTCTCTCCGCTTGGCTCCTCACCGTCGCCGTGACCGCCGTGGCTGCCTCTTCGGCCATGCCGTCGCGCCCCCGCCCAGGCGGCGACCCGCTCCCCGCCCGGGTCGCCCTCTACTTCGAGGCCTGGACCGGGAGAGCCCGCCGCCCTCAGCGCGCAGTCGGGCGCCAGCACCTCACGATGGCGTTCCTCCAGACCGCCGCCAGCGCTCCCGCACCGTGTACTGGAACGGTGACACCGGGCTGCCCATCGCCCAGTCCTCCTTCGGCGCTGACATCGCACCATCCGGTCCCGCGGCGGGGACGGCATCCTCTCCCTTCGGCGGCTACACCGCCGACACCACCGGCACCGAGATCGCCGACAGCTGCACCGACGTCAACCAGATCGCCGCCGCGTACGAGAAGGTCGTCACGACCTACGACGTCACCCGCTCGACATGGACATCGAGGTCGACTCCCTCGACAACACCGCCGCATCGACCGCTGCAACAGGCCATCAAGCCGTCCAGGACCGGGCCGCCGCCAACGGCCGCCAGATCCAGATCTCGTACACCCTGCCGACGACCACCCACGGCCTGCCGCCAGTGGGCTATATCCTCAAGAACGCCGTGACCAACGGCGCGCGCGTCGACGTCGTCAACCTGATGACCTTCGACTACTACGACAACGCCGTCCACGACATGGCCGCCGACACCAAGACGGCCGCCCAGGGGCCTCTTACGACCAGCTCGCCAAGCTCTACCCGACCAAGACGGCGACCCGCTCTGGGGCATGGTCGGCATCACCGAGATGATCGGCGTCGACGACTTTCGGCCCCGCCGAGATCTTCTCGCCACTCGCCAACGCCCGCACGGTCTACGACTGGGCGCGGGTCTCAAGGGCATCAACACCCTCTCGTTCTGGGCGCCCAGCGAGACAACGGCAGCTGTGCCGGGCGGTGCCGCCGCCGACGGCTGCCCGGCATCCAGCAGAACACCTGGGACTCGCACATCTTCGCCCTGTTCACCAGCGGGACGACCGCCCCGCCGACGACTTCTCGGTGACCACCGCCCCGGCTGCCGCCACTGTCACCGCCGCGGGATCCACCTCCGCCACGGTGAAGACCGCGGTCACCGTCGGCACGGCACAGACGGTGAACCTCATTTGCCTGCGGGCGTCACTGCCACGCCCAGCCCCGCGTCGACGGCCGGGGGCTCCTCGACTCACCCTGAACACGACGGCGGCCACGGTCTCCGGCACCTTACCAGATCGTGGTCAACGGAGCGAGCGCCTCGGCTGGCACGCGGCGGTCCTCTCCCCGACCGTCACCGGCGGCGCCACCTGCGCACGGCGGCCCCGTGGGTCTCCTCCAGCGTACACCGGCGGCCAGCAGGTCTCGCACAAGGGCCACACCTGAAGGCCAAGTGGTGGGACCACCGGCGAGGAGCCCGGCACCACGGGCGAGTGGGGCGTGTGGCAGGACCTCGGCGCCTGCTGAGCCCACCTGGGCCGACAGGACCGGGGCCTGCCGAATCCGGCAGGCCCCGGTCCTGTTCTTCGGGTCACGACACATTCGGGTCACTGCAATGCGGGCGTTGACACGGCCGCCCCCGCCACAGCCCGTTGCCCCGGTCACGCCGTGTTCGGCGCCGCCTACCTGCGCTTCATGAGGGCGTCGGCAGGCGGGTTCCCCGCCCGCAGTTCTGCCGCAGAGCGCGCAGCGCGGTAAGCGTTCCTCCGCGCGACGCCGCAGCCAAGCACGCCGTCGCTTGCGCGTGATGGCGAGGAGCAGGCCCAAGGCAAGAAGGCCGCCGGGCGATGAGGGCGGCGATGAGCCAGGGAAGCAGGTCAGCCGACCGTGTTGTTGTCTTACGCTCTCGCCGCCGTTGAACCGTGGCGGTCACTATTTTGGTGCCGCGCGGCGGCCGAGAGCGGGAGGTCGGCCAGCATCGCAGTGGCGCTGCCGCCGGGGATCACGTAGATCCCCGTGGGGGTGAGCGGGACGGTACGCGGAGCCGCCGCCGGTGACGTTCAGCGTTCCGGCGAAGGGGTGTAGAGGACGTTGCCCAGGTTGCGTACGGTCACGGTGAACTCCCGCCGCTGCCTGCGGGCTGGTGCTCCAGTTCCGTAAGAGGAGACCTGAGGTCGGCGGCGGGGACGGTGTGAGTCTGACGAGCCGCGCGATACGGTCTCCGTGTTCACCCTGCCGCTGACCGCGGGGTGCGCAGCGCGGTGACCGGTGCTGCCGAGATAGCTGCCCGGCGGGTGCCGTCGGGGACCGCGAGGGAGTGGACGTGCGCCTTCGGGCCGCACGGTGACGGTGGCGTCGAGCCTGCTTCAGCCAGGCCCCGACCCGCGCATCCTCTGGCCTTCCTGTGCGGGGGCCAGACCGCCGCCGCCGCGTTGGTGACGTCGGCGCTGTAGACGTGGAAGGTCCGGGCCTCGTCGCTCAAGCTGTAGACGACCGCGGAATCCTCGATCCGGGCGCCTGCCTTCAGCGTACCCGGAAGCCTGCCGGTCAGCGTACCGTCAGACCGTAGAGCCCGGCCTGCACGCCGAACAGCAATACGTAACTGAACGAAGTACC
>ERZ1370068.9758-contig-8511_pt1 | contig 35496 bp, 56 predicted proteins | sample MGYA00561227_ERZ1370068 | MGnify/ENA primary metagenome ERZ1370068 (study PRJEB38410, sample SAMEA6850437) | metagenome | study: Metagenomic assessment of the ecological functions of the soil: analysis of the soil microbiota associated with the... | reverse complement strand
TGTGCTTCCCAGTTAAGTTACGTATTGCTAGTGAGCAAGAGGCAGGTAGTCACAGCTTCAGTGAATTACGCTGATGACTCTATCAATGCCGAGGCGCAACCCAGCAAATACTCAGGTAGAAAGTTGGCTTCAGCCTGACCAGTGACTGTGGCTCCCGAGATGCGAGACTCTCAGAGCAAAGGGCAGGTATCCTTTATCAATAAAGGGACTAACTTTCCCAGGGCACACTGTTAACAAATTGGAGATAAACTCTGACCTACCCGGCCAAGAGGTAACGTCCAAGCCTGCCAGGGACGAAATCAGCGCTGCATTCAATCCGCCTTGGGCCTCAGCCAAGAAGGCGCTCGGCCTGGGCAACTCAGCCACTTTTTGCAGGGTTGGGGGCCAACTACTACCAGGCGGGCCTCCAAGCGGACCTTTCGAAACTAAGCGGACTGCGTCTGGAACCAGCTCTGGCTGGGTCGACGACGACACCCCAACCGCTCGGCCATTTGGAGAAGCAGGTGGCTATCCCAAAGACTCCGTGGTTTGAATTTTTTGCGTCACCATCCGTTTGGCCCAATGGAGAGAGCAAAGTGCTCCAACTCTATGGATGGCCAGCACCAAGGATTGAACCATCAAGGTCAGAACAGAAGCCAGCCCTTTGACCGATCTATGACTGCCCCGGAAGCGTAAGCTGCTTCGCCTGGCGAGTTCGAGGGCCACAGGGGCAGCCCCCGGACGGACCACCAACAGCGGAGAGGAACGAACAGTTATGACAGAATTTGCCGCCAAGTGCCACGACCACACCAGCACTGGTTAGAGGGCGAGCCGTATGATTGAAACTTTCAAATGCGGTTCTTAGAGGGCGGGCTGGCAACGCCAGCGCTTTCCACTCGGCATAGGTTCGATCAGGTTCGGATTTTTCTCCAGCGAATCCCGCTGCTGATGACGCCATCCCCCTTAGCTCCGCACGACGTAACAACGTAACAATGACGGTAAACATTGATGATTATCATGATCCACGCCGTAACATCGCGCCGTAACCAAGAGCGCTGCGCCGTAACATTCCTGGGAAGATCGGTTGCAATTGGCATTCCTCGGGCATACCCATACACCCCCTCTCCCAAGCCGTCCTCGTCCCAAGCCCTGCAATCATTGGCGATTCTGGCTTTGCGAGCCGTCAAAGGCGGCGTCCCCCAAGGCCGTCCCAAGCCGTCCCAAATCTCGGAAAAACAACAAGCAGAAAGCACAAAGCGGAAATGAAGGGCGGAGCGCGAGAAGAGCGCTTTCAGCTTCCTTAGTTTCTACTTTCTTTCAAATTTCTGCTTTTCCTTTCCCCGACGCACCCTAGGAAAGCAGTTTGAGGGGGTTAACAGGTTAACAACCCGCGTAAACTGGACAGCGGCGTGAAAGTGGTGGAAGCGGCGGTTTGAAATTCCCAGTATTTCAGCCCGTGCTGCGGTTTCGTTCCGCAACTTGCTCCAGAAGGCTGTCTGCTTGGGGATTTCGCGATGCCTCACCGCTGACGGTAGAATTTCGAGCGCATAGCCCAGCACTGGCGATACCTTCTGCTCGGCCTCTCAGGTCGGTCAATCCAGTGATCATCGAGATCAGCCCTATGATTGCTGGGTTTTCAACCGTATGTCCGCCTCTGCCGGACCATCTGGAAACTGAAGCCGCCTGGATGTAGGCGCCGTTTGGCCTTGGTCATCCGTCGGGGCCCCCGCCTGGCGGCGCTGCCAGCTGTCGAACGGTTCAGCATTGGCGCTGTAGTTCCGCCGCTGACAATACACCTGACCCGATTCCGATTGCGACCATCTGGCGAACTCTTTGCCGCAACCTTTGCATTTGTTGGCGTTTTCATAGCGCAGTCATGGGGCTGCATGTGAATGACCTCTCAGGACGCAAGGCGCAAAGAAAGAACCAGAAGGAAGAAGGAAGAAAAGTTTTCAGGGAATTTGAAGAGAAAACAGCCTGAAGAAAATGGAATTTCAAACCGCCAAGAAACACCCCAGTTTCATTTCGCCGCTCACATAAACATTAGGGTTCTCTCTCACATTCAGAGTTTAGCAGGTAAACGTTAAGTTAACAAGGTTAACATTCAAATATACAGAATCAAGTCCAAAGTCCAAAGGCTCAGATTAAGAGTGAAGGAGTAAGGTCAGTTAAAATTTGGCCGTATGCCCATACCCCTCTCAAGCCGTCCTCGTCCCAAGCCGTGCAATCATTGACGATTCGGGTTTTCGAAGCCAAATCCAAAGGCAATCAAATCCCAAGCCGTCCCAAACCGTCCCAAGAGCAGTGATCGGTATTCCGGTGTCGGTATCCAGTATTCGGTGTGCGGGGACCGGCATTAAAACCGCGATAAATTTGCAATTCTTGACCGGAAACCTTACCAAACAAAGGGAACCGCAGAGCGAAAGTGCAAAAAGCGGTGCAGTGAGGACGGCGAAATGAAAACTGGGGCAGTTCTGGCGATTTGAAATTCCGTTTTCTTCGGCGAAATTTTCTTCGGAAACTTCGCCAAATCCTTTGCTTCCTTCTTCCTTCGATTTCTTCTTCGCCGGCACGGCGATTTAGGTTTTTTCTTCTCGAGTCGAACCGGAATCATGAGTCCCACAGGCAAATCATCGCAAATGCCGTTGCTGCAAGGGTTTGCTCCCGTGCGCAGCGCTATCATCCAGTTCTATTGTTCTAAACCGAAGGAATGCCGCTGCGCCAGCAAAGCCGAAAATCAGCGCCACTTCAGTTGGCCAAGCCGAACGGCCGGGATCACTTCTGCGGCGAGCGCATGTCCGGCGCGTCCAGGGTAGCGCAAGGTCCATCCAGGAGTATTGGAAGAAGCACTCTGCCCCTGAAGCCTCAGAACCCATTCCGCCCCGAGGTTGCGCCGGGCGAGTTCTTCAGCAACAACCCCGCCAGAGTTCAGTGCGTTACAAAGGAATGCGCTGGCCCGTCGCCTATTTTATTGGTCTCATCACCGATGCTGACGCAGAGTCGTTACAAAGAGGACATCGCTTCTACGACCCGCAGCTCAAGCTGGGGGCGGGATATTCTGGGACTTGACGGGGTTTCACAGCGCCTCCCAAACTGTTTGCCAATAAACGCGTCCTTCACGACTAGGCGACCGCCAGGTTTCCAGCCGGTTTTGGTTGGGTCGACCATCCTGATGTCGCCACGGCTTCATCAGCCGTTGTGACCACGCTGGGCTGGCTCTTTATTTGTTTCTGCGTCACGGTAGCTGACGTCAGGGCGACTATTACTCCGATGGGGGCGATCTGTCGGCGCACGGGCCTGGAGCCGCCCCGGTTGACGGCTCGCCAGCAGCAGGCTAAGGCGGTTGGTCGCCACCAAGCCGCTCTATCAGGTGCCTGGCGCTGGATCTAAGGCCGGGGGCCAAAGAAACGCATAAACGAAGTCCAATCCATCGCCGACATTCTTGGCCCCGAATTGCTCCAAGCAAAACCAAGGAACCAGGGAACCGCTGATTAGCTGCGAAACCTTCTACAAAATCCGTCAAATGTCGACCAGAAACACTTGAGCACGGCCCAGATTGCGGCCCCGAACTGGAGCTGAGGATCTCAAAACCCTGAAAAATGGATCAGCCGGCGCGCCTTACTATGGGCAGCGCCGCTCGATAGCGCCGGTAAATCGATCCGTTCAAGGCCAGATCGCGATCTCCTCGAACGTCATCCTTACACCGCCCAGCAAATCCTCCAGGAACTCCAGACTCAGAGGGTTACTCAGGGCCTACAGCATTCTCAAGGATTTCGTGCGTTTGGTCCGCCCAGGTGCGCAAGCCGGCGTTCCTGACCTTGGAATTTGCGCCCGGGGAATGCGCGCAGCCGACTGGGGCAGTTTCGGTTCAGTCGCGGTCGGCTCGACCCGGCGGCGTCTGTCATGCTGTCTGTAGTGCTCTGTTTACAGCCGCCTGCTTTACACAGGTTCACTTTGGGCCGGGATGGAGCAGTTCCTGAGTTGCCACCAAAAATGCTTTCGCTTTCTTTGGCGGCGTGCCGAAAAGTCATGATCGATAATTTGAAAACCGGCGCGCTCTCTCACCCTCTGGGAGAGAAAGCCACCTTTCATCCACGTTATTTGGACTTTGCCGGGCACTGCGGCTTCCATCCGGTGGCTGTAACGTACTGCAAAACAATGAAAAAAGACCGGGTTGAATGGCGTCAGTTACTGTCAAAAAAACTTTCTCTGCGGCCATCGCTGCTTTTGAGCCGCTCAATCCCGCCGGCCTGGATTGGCTGCGCACCGTCGCCAACGTCCGCATTCATGGTGAAAACGCATCGCAAACCTCGAGATGTTCGAGGAGGGAGAAAAGCCCGCCTCCGAGCGCTACGCGCTCTGGCTTACGACGCCGCCACTCAAGCCCGTGACGGCCACCAACCGTTGCCGCATCATTTCGAGGCCAATCGCTATTCCATTCCTCACCTCTACGCCTCCCAAAAACTCGCCCTCAGGCTCTATCCCAGAACGGCTCTGCGCATTTATCACCAGCGAAACCCTCATCGCCACTCGTACTGCGCTCTAGCCGACCGTCGCCAGGACATCCATAACCCCGATCACGCAAGGAACTGTTGAGCCCAGCGCCTCAAAGCCCGCCAGCAAACGCTCCTCCTGGCCTTCCTCAACCTGACGCCCAACGCCCAAATCTACTGCCGCAGGCTGGAGGAAAAAGCGCCTCCAGCGCGCCCCATCGCCATATTCAGAGAAGATCGTCGCCTTGAGCGAAATCCTGCAGCGGCGTGGACCAGGTGGCGCGCGCCATCGCCGATGCCATCACCTTCGAAGCCTACGGCTGCGAGTATATCGCCAGCCTTCTCGAACAACGCCGGCTGGCCGGCCCGTGACCCCCAGCGCTTTGCATTTGACGCCGCCGCCAGAGACTTGCGCGAACTGGAAATCCCCGGCCCGATCGGCCCCTATCATCGCGACTAACCCTCCATCACCTACGCCTCTCCGACTGGAACCCCTGCCGCTTCTGCCCGAACATCTGAGCTACCTTCAATTGCCCAATTCATGCACGAATTATTACGCGGCCGCCGCCCAGGAGGCGGGCGAGCGAGCGAGCGACGGACCCACGTCCAGCTATCTGGAACGCCTGGTCGAGGGCGAGGTCAGCCAGCGCCGCCTGGCGCTTACCATTACCCGGCGACGGCTCAAAGAAGCCCGTTTCCCGGTCTTGAAGACCCTCGAACACAGTTCCGCTGGGACTGGCCCCAAAAAATCAACCGCCCCAAGTTGCGAAAATCTCTTCCGCCTCAATTTGTCAAGAGACAAAGCCAACGTCATTTCCTGGGCACCGTCGGCCTGGGCAAAACCCACCTGGCGACCGCGCTGGGTTGCGCCGCCTGCCTGGACGGACACTTCAGTGCTCTCTGCCAACGCCATCAACGTCATTAACGAACTTTCGGCGACGCAGAAAACCGGCCGGTTGCGCAGCCGACTCGAAGAATATCTCGCCCCGGCAGCTCTTGATCTTAGACGGGAGTCGGCTACCTGCCCGGTTGACCAGCACGGCGCCGATCGCCCTTCAGCTGATCCAGGTCAGCGATACGAACGGGGGTTCGATCGTGCTCGACCACCAACAAAGACCTTCAAGCAATGGCCCTCCACATCTTCAGCAACGACAGCACCATCACCTCCGCCGTCTGGACCTTCTCCCCATGCGGAAACCATTTTGCTCAGGGACCAGTTTTCGCATGAAGAGCAAATCAAGAAACGCCGCCCATCTCCTCCGCCAATCCGCCGCCGTCCTTTGCTTTGATCGCCCAGCGGCGGGTTCCCATTCCCTGTCCGGAGTAAATCCCAATAGGAATTTCTAAATCGCCAGAACTACCCCGGATTTCATGCCGCCGTCCTCACATGCAGAAATGGTTCCCAATTTTGTGGACGATTGACCCGACGGATACAGCATGTTGGGGCTGCTCCGACGCGACAGAGAGCATGTCTTCTGAAAGTTCCTCCCCGCCCCCAGGTCGATTTTTGGTGTCACCTGGTCACAAACCGCATAAACATTGGGGTTTCATGGTGGTTTTACGGTACGCCATCCGAACTGTCGCCAAAGTGTCACGGTCACACTGGAGCCTTTGACACTAGCCCCCACGCGTCCTAGCAAGCGGAAATTGAGAAAGCAGAAAGCAGAAATGACGAAAGCGGGTGCTGCAAAAATGCTTCCGCTAACCTTCCATAGCCTTCCGTAGCCTGTCCGCAGCGGCACAGCATGAGCGTTTCACTCTTCGATTTTCCACTTTCTGCTTCTCGCCGCGATGTCGCGCCGTCGCAGCGCACCAGTTCTCCAAATTTCTGCTTTGTCTCTCGAAAGCCCCCATCCCCGCCCCAGGCCGATTTGAAGTGTCACACGGTCACAACCGCATAAACATTGGGGTTTCTCGTGGTTTTACAGGTCACATCCAACGGTCACAAAGTGTCACGGTCACGCTCAGACCTTGTGCTGACTGCCCGACGAACGACCAACCACAGAGGCCACTGGGAGACACAGAGACACAAAGGGCGCAGCGCGGCGGGAAGCCGCAAGAAACTTCCCACGGAGTGCGACCGTCGGTCGCAGCAACTCCCCAAACGCCTGAGCGCATCGGATTTGTCATAGCCATCCGACCTTCGTGCGATCACTGCGGCTCCAGGACGAGGCGCACTCCGGGGCAGGCCGGAAAATCCTCACAGCATGAGAGCAATCTGGACGATTGCAGTGCAGCGCCAGCGAAGCCGAAACTAAAAGCTGCTTCACCACGGATTAGAGGTATTACGGATGGAGATCGGAATTGGTGAGTCAGGAGGCCCATGGGGAATCGGCCAACAATTCGTCATGCCCCTCAGTTTGCGCGTTCAACTACTCCTCGTGGGCGCGCCTCCAGCCCGACGTCAGTGCTGCGTCGAGACTCCCAACAAACTGCTGCGTGTTTTACCGAACCAACCTTGATATAGAGCTGTCGATATTTTTCCATAGATTTCAATTCCAAGTCCTGGCACCGCTCGTCGAAGCCGTCGAATGATGATGGGGGCACGGTTGCTCCGACTTAAAACGCGATTTGCTTCCTGCCAGGTATCTGACCAGATATTTTGCGTTCATCAGCACGACGGGATAATTCCCACAGCGTCTCCGCATGCCAAACCGGCACCATGATGACCGGCTGCGCGACAATGTCCTTCGGCGCAAAATCACTGATGATGCACTTCCGCGCAGCCAGCGTTCCGCTCAACACGCCTGCCTTTGGATCATCGCACCGAAGTGCAGCGCCGCCACGGCGCGTTCAGGCGATGACCTCGAAGCCGGGCAGCCCTTGCTCGGCCACCGGTTTCACGCCGGGCAGCAGGTCCGTGCCCTTGAGCGAGGTCACCGCGATCGCCTTGAGCTTGCCGGCGGCGATGTGCGGCCGCGCGGCCGTGACGGTATCGATGAGGACCGGCAGCTGCCCGCCCATCACCTCGGAATCGCGGTGGCGGAGCCCTTGTACGGAATGCCGAACAGCGGCGCTCCGCTCTGCGCCTTCAGGAACTCGAACACGATACGCGCGGTGGTGCTCGGCATCGCGATGTCGACCGCCTTCGGCGTGGACTTCGCCAGCGCGACGACGTCGGCAATCGAGTTGCCCGGGAACGACGGGTTGGCGGCGATGACCATCGGGAACGAGCCGATGAGGATGATCGGCTCGAAATCCTTCTCGGCATCGAAGGGCACCGCATCGTAGAGGAACTGGTTGGTGCCGTGCGTCGCATTGGTGCCCATGGTGAGCGTGTAGCCATCGGGCGCGAGCGCGCTGCGGCCTCGGTGCCGATGTTGCCGCCGGCGCCGGGCTTGTTGTCGACATAGAAGCTCTGGCCGAGCGCATTGGTGAGCCGGTCGGCGATGTGGCGCGTGGCGACGTCGGTCCCTTGTCCCGCCTGATACGCGACGATGATCCTGATCGGTTTCTGCGGATAGCCTTGCGCGACGAGCGAGCGTGGCGAAGGCGCAGTGCCGGCGGCGATGGCGGCGATGTGTCGAATCAGCTTCATTGGGTCTCGTCCTTATGGATGGTGGATCGATCTGCAACGCGCAGGACGGTCGCGTACGACGCCCGTCCTGCGCAACTCCGTAATCTGTTCTTCGGTGCAACCCGCCTCGGCGAGCATCTTGCGCGGCATGCTCGCCGAAACGCGGTGGCTTGCGCGCGGTGCGCGCGCGCGATTGCGACAACTTCACCGGTGCGCCGATGCCGCGATAGTCGCCGTCCTCGACCAGCATCCCGCGATGCGCGGCATGCGCCTGCGCCAACGCCTGCGGAACGGTATGGACCGGGCCCGGCGGGAACGCCCGCGCGCATCAGGTCCCGGCAAAATGGCTCGACTTCGTACTCGGCAAACGCCTTCTCGAGCTCTGCCCGCAACGCCGTCGCGGTTCTCGAGCCGGCTCGCGTTGGTCGCGAAACGCGCGTCTGCCGCGAGCGTCCAGCCGGCCGATGTACTCGCAGAGCTTGCGGAACTGGCCGTCGTTGGCGACGGCGAGAAAGATCTCGCCGTCGCCGGCGCTGAATTTGTCGTACGGGACAGATGTTGCGGTGCGCGCTGCCGAGCAGCCGCGGCGCGCGGCCCGAATAGAACCAGTTGGCGGCATGCGGCACGAGCAGGCTCAAGCCCGCGTCGAAAAGCGCGGCCTCGACGCGCTGGCCCGATGCCGGTGCGCTCGCGCGCGTACAGCGCCATCAGAATGCCGCTCATCGCCACGTATCCGGTGAGGTGATCGACAATCGGAATGCCCAGCCGCATCGTTCCGGATTCCTGCGGAGCCGTTCACGCTCATGAGCCCGCACATCGCCTGCAACACCGCGTCGTAGCCCGGCAGTCCTCCGAGCGGGCCGTCGCCGCCGAAGCCGGAAATGGCGCAATAGATGAGACGCGGATGGCGCTGCGCGAGCGTCGTCGTAGCCGAGTCCCCACTTTTCCATCGTGCCCGGCAGAAAATTCTCCACCAGCACGTCGGCGTCCGCGAGCAGTTTGTCCAGCACGGCGCGCGCTTCGGGCTTCGAAAGATCGAGCGAGAGCGCGCGCTTGCCGCGGTTCAAGGCGGTGAAGTAGGCGGCGTCGCCTGCCTCGTCGAACGGCGGGCCGAACAGGCGCGTCTCGTCGCCCATCGGCGGCTCGACCTTGATCACGTCCGCGCCGTGGTCGGCCAGCATCTGCGTGCAGAGCGGTCCGGCGAGGACCCGTGAAAGATCGACGACGCGAACGCCGTCCAGTGCGCCCATGGTCAGCTTGCGGGAAGGCAGTTCGACGATGCCGGAGCCGACGACCGACTGCTCGTCGTCCTGGTTGCGTCCCTCCTGGGTGATTTCCACCAGGTGGCGACCGTCCTCGACGAACTTGCGCTTCACCTGGCCCTTGATGAAGAGCAGGTCGCCTTCCGGGTTGTGACGGCGGACCTTGCACTCGGCGCGGCGCAGGAAGCCATCGTCGCCCATCCAGTTCGTGAGCTGGTGCGTGAGCCACGAGCAGCGCTCGGGGCCGTAATCGTACGCGCCGGGCGCGCCGACCTCCAGCGCGAAGTCCTCCTCCCAGTGCACGCGCTCGGGAACATCGGGGATGCCGAAGCGGTTCTTGATGCCCACGCCCGGGTGCGCGTCGATCAGCCTCCAGGCGAGCTTGTTGGCGCGGATGTAGAGACCGCCCCAGCCCTGCGCGTAGGCGATGAAGCCGGTCACGGTCATCGGCCCCTTGGCCATCGACGGGCAGCTCCTCGCCTTCGCTGCACGTCTTCCCAGTAGCGCTTCTTCGCGCCGCGGATCTCTTCGTTGGCGTAGAGATCGTAGATTTCCTCGAGCTCAGCGTCGGAGTAGCGGCGCGGCTCGCGCTCGCGCACCTCCTTGTACTTGGTGCCCTTCTCGCGCGCGTGGTCGCGCTTCGGTGCGAAAGCACCAGCTGTCGGCGTCGGCGACCTTGTCGCCGTTCTGGTTGAAGAAGTCCACGTGATAAGTCTGCTGGACGGCGCGCCCGGCGAAGCGCGTCTCGTGCTCGATGAGATCCTTCGAGATGCGCCTCGGTCGAGATCACGTCGTTGCGGTGCACCGGCTGGTGCCAGTTCCAGTTCGCGCCGGACCACATCGCGTGCACGCCGGGCAAGCCGCCGACATAACCGGAGATGATGCGGCTGGTCGAGAAGAGGAAGCTCGGCAGCGCGATGATGCCGCCGTATCGGCTCGTCGCCGCGTATTCGGGGTCGCACCACAGCGGATTGTCGTCGCCGATGCCGTGCGCGTAGTGGCGGATGTTGTCGCGCGTCGCCTCGTAGCACCACGGCTCCGCGGTCGCGCCGATCTTCACGCCGATGCGCTGGCGCAGCTCGTCCAGGCCCTGCCGGGTAATCTTGGGAAATTCGCGCTCGATCTTTTGCGCTCGGGGTTTCTCTTGGGTCAGCACCTTGAATCTCCTCGTTGCGATCAATAGGGCGCGGCGTCGGAAGCGGAGGCCAGCAGCGGCCAGCTCGCGCTCGCGCAGCACTTTGCGGTGAACCTTGCCCGCGGGCGTCTTCGGGCAACTCGCTCACGAAAGCGATGTGCCGCGGATACTCGTGCGCGCTCAAGCGGGTGCGCACCAGGTCCTGGATTTCCTTGACGAACGCGTCGTCGCCACGCGCGCTCGGCCACCACGAAGGCCTTCACCGCCAACCCGCGCAAGGCGTCGGGAACGCCGATCGCCGCGGCTTCCTGCACCTGCGGATGCTTCAGGATCGCGTCCTCGATCTCGATCGCGCTCATGGTCCAGCCGGCGGAGATGATGACGTCGTCTGCGCGCCCGCCGTGATAGAAGTAGCCGTCCTCATCGACGCGGCCCAGGTCCTTGGTCGGGATCCATGACTCGCGCCGCCAGACTTTCAATTCACCCGTGACGCCGGGCGGGCAGGCGTGGCCGTTCGCGTCCTGCACTTCCACCTTGCCGCCGGGGATCGGCTTGCCGAGCGACCCCGGCTTGACGACGAAATCCTTCGCGCCCGGATAACTGACCAGGATCACGCCGATCTCGGTGGTGCCGTACATGCTGCAGACCGGATGGCCGAAGGTCCGCTCGGCAAAGGCGGCAGTCTCGCTGTCGATCGGCTCGCCGGTGAAGGAAAGCTTGTCGAGAAAATACGAGTACGTTCGAGGCCGTGCCGCAGTTGCGCATCATCCGGTAGTGCGTCGCGGCCGCCGAAAGATTGGTGAACTTGTGATCGTGCAGCGCCTTGAGCAGCCGCTCCGCGTTGAACTTGCCCGAGAACGCGCCGATGGTGAGCCCCAGCGCGAGAGGGGCGAGCGTGCCGTGCCACAGACCGTGACCCCACGCCGGCGACGAAGGGCAGAAGAAACGGTCGCCGGGCCGCAGGCCCGTGCCGTAGAGCGCGGCCAGCATCAGCGTGACGATGGCGCGGTGGGTGTGCTTCACCGCCTCCGGCAACTCGCGCGTCGTGCCCGACGTGTATTGGTAGATCGCGTAGTCGTCGCCGCGCGTGGTCGCCTCGAAAGCGGCGGGCTGGCTCGCGAGCGCCTGCATGAAATCCGCGCGTTGGCGACGACGACCTTGACGCCCGGGAATCCCTTCGGCCATCGGCGCTTTTTCGGCGTTGGTGACCAGGAGCTTCGGCGAGCAGTCCAGCACGCGCAGGCGAATGCCATCCGGCCCGAACAGCGTGAACAGCGGCACGGCGATGGCGCCGAGCTTGATGGCGCCGAAGATGGCGACGTAGAACGGACGCGACGGCTCGAGCATCACGGCGACGCGGTCGCCCGCCTTCACGCCCTGCGCGGCGAGGTAGTGCGCGAACTGCGAGGACTCGCGCGAGATGTCGGCGAAGGAAAGCGTTTCGTCGCGACCGTCGGCGTGCGCCAGGATCACCGCCGGTTCGGTTCCCGTCGACATGCCGGTCGATGCACTCGTGCGCGATATTGAGCCGCTCACGGTTGCCCTCGAAGAGCTCCCACAACTTGTCCGGAGACCAATGCTTCTGCGCGTCCGCGTAGGACGTGTAATCGGTGAGTTTTGTCACGGGAGGCGAACGGGTAAGCGAGTGTTGCAAATAGTGCCGCGCCGCGATAGAGTTGTCAAGTAGATCGTATATTTGTCCTAATACAAATGACCTACCAGTCAAGCACATCCGACGCCTACGCCCAGGAGAATCAGGCGCCGGTTCCCGCGGTGTCGCGCTCCGATCGCCATCCTTCGGCAGCTGGGCCGGAGCGCCGAGCCGATGGGCGTGAAGGCGATTGCCCAATCGCTCGGTATGGTCACCAGCACCTGCCTGCACATCCTGCGGGTGCTCGTCGACGAAGGGCTGGTGAAGGTCGATGCAACCAAGCGCTACAGCCTGGGCGTGGAAATGCTCTCCCTGGCGCGTAGCGCCATCGACAGCAACAGCTTTCCCGCCGCGGTGCAAGCGGTGCTCGACCGCGTCTCGACCCAATGGAGCGTGACGGCGATCGGCGTCGAGATCGGCGGCCTCGACCACATGGTGGTGCTGGCGCTGTCGCATTCGAAGATTCCGTTCCGGCTGCACGTCGATGTCGGCAGCCGCTTTCCGGCGCTGATCAGCGCGACGGGACGTCTCGTGGCAGCGTATAGCGGTCAGCCGTGGAGAGAGATCGAACGGCGCTTCCGGTCGCTGCGGTGGCAGGACGCGCCCGATATCGAGGTCGTGGCGCAAGGAATTGGAGGCGGTGCGCAAGAAGCGGCTATGCCATCGACCGCGGCAACTACATCAGCGGTGTGACCGTGCTTGCCGTTCCCGTGTTCAATGCGCGCAAGGAAATCACGCACACGCTGGTGGCGGCGGGATTGGCCGATCAGCTCGATAACGCGACCTGCGCGGCGATCGCCAAGGACATGCGGGCCGAGGCCAACCGTATTTCCACGCTACTTCTTCTGGAGGCATGACGGCCGTGGCCGATCCCGCGCTCGAAGGTTGGAAGCCGCGCACGCTGCCCGGCTTCTTCGATCTGGTCGGCCCGTTGTGGACCAGGAAGGAAGGCGATTCCTGGGCCTACGGGATTGCTGGCGGAGGACAAGCACATCAATCCCGCCGGAATCGTGCACGGCGGAATGCTGGCCACGCTGCTCGACCACGCACTGAGCGCCATCGCCTGGGAAGCCAACGACCGCAAACCGTGCATCACCGTCGCGCTCGACGTCCATTTCCTTGCGCCGGCGCGGCCGGGCCAGTTCGTCGCCGCCCGCGGCCGCATCGTTCGCCAAGCTTCTTCGCTGGTTTTCATGCAAGGCAATCTGACCGTGGATGGCGACGAAATCGCCACCGCCTGCGCAATTCTGAAAATCAAGTAGACGGGTCGAACACTTCGGCGACAAACGCGCGCAGCTCCGGTGACCGGTATGCGGTAAGGAGACGGATCGGCGCTCGTCGGCCGCAGTGGACTTACCGGAGATGACTAGACGAGCGCCTGCGTGTCCGCGTCGACGGGCAGCGCGTGCCCGGAGATGTTCGCACCCAACGGCGAGGCCAGAAACAGGATCGCATGCGCGATGTCGTCGGCGGAAACAAGGCGGTGCAGCGACGTCTTCGCCAGCGCTTCCTCGCGCACGACATCGGCGGCGACGCCGCGCGCGGCCGGCCTTGTTCGCGAACACGCTGTCGATGCGTGGTCCGCGCGACCGACCCCGGGCACAGTGCGTTGACCCGGATGCCATGAGCGCCGAGCTCGATCGACAGCGACTTGGTCAATCCGATCACGCCCCATTTCGCGGCCGCGTACGGCGTGCGCAGCGGAAACCGAAGCGGCCCGCCGCCGAGGACAGGTTCGCGATGCTCGCGTTGGCGCTCTGTTTCAGCATCGGAATTGCCCGTTGCGCGCACAGGAACTGTCCGGTGAGATTGACCGCGAGCGTGCGTTCCCAATCGCGCAGTGCGATGTCCTCGCACGCGGCGGTGGGCCCGGCGATGCCCGCGTTGTTGACCAGCGTGTCGAGGCCGCCTAGCGCGCGTCGGACGTCGTGGAAGAGGAGGGCGACGGAGGCCGCGTCGGCGACGTCGCATGTGCTGCGGGAGAGGCCAGGATCGCTTTTCGCCAGCACGCGGGAGCGCCGCCTCATCGACGTCGCAAACGTGCACGCGGGCGCCTTCGCGCGCGAAGGCGCGGGCGGTCGCGAGGCCGATGCCGGATGCGCCGGCGGTGACCAGCACGCGCAATCCCTGCAGGCTCAGGTCCATCTGGGGTTTAGATCCGCCTTTTACATCCGCTGTTTACATCGGAACGCGGCTCGATTATAACTGCGATCGCACCTGGACGTTTTCCGAACGGCCGCCACGAGCCGATGAGCGTCCGCCCCATTCCTCGAGGAGAAACCATGGATCGTTCGCCGGTAAGCCGTCGTCGTCGTCAACTCGTTCAAGGGCGCCGCGGCCGCGGCGGCGGTAGGCACGCTCGGATTTCCCGCCATCGTGCGCAGCCAGTCCGACGCCATTCGTCTCGGCCATCTGACGCCGCGCACCGGGTTTCTCGGGCCGCTCGGCGAATACGCGGTGATGGGCGTCAACGCTCGCGGTCGAGGAGATCAACGCCGCCGGCGGCGTCATGGGCCGCAAGATCGAGCTTGATCGCGGAGGACAGCGTCAATCCGCAGACGGCGTCGACCAAGGCCGAGCGCTTGATCGAGCGCGACAAGGTCGTCGCGATCATCGGCGAGATCAGCTCGGCGTCGGGCCTCGCGATCGCGCAGGTCGCGCAGCGCAACCGGACGATCTGTTCTTCAACACCGGCTGCAACTCCGACGAGCTTCGCGGCAAGTCGTGCAACCGCTTCATGTTCCACACCGAGGCGGCGAACAGCATGTATGTCAGCGCCGCGGGCCAGGCGCTGCTTGCGCGACGGCATGGTCAAAGGCAAGAAGTGGTACAGCCTGACCGCCGACTACGCGTTCGGGCACGACCTGCTCAAGGTCGCGAAGCGCTTCATGGCCAAGCAACGGCGGCTGAGTTCGTCGCCGACGAGCTGGTGCCCACCGACGCCGCGGATTTCTCCGCCTACCTGCTCAAGATCCGCAACGCCAAGCCGGATCTCGTCGATCTCCAATCTGGCGGGCGCGCAGATCACCAACTTCATGAAGCAGTACGTGGAATACGGCTTGCCGTTTCCGGTCGCCGGGTTCGGCATTCGACACCGCGGTGGCGTGGGGCGCGGGCAAAGGCAACGTGCTCGGCATCTGGCCGCTGGTGTGGGACTCGCAGGTGAACACGCCGGCGTCGCGGAAATTCACCGAGGCGTTCGTGAAAAAGAACGGCAAGCCGCCGGAGAACCAGGCGTGGGGCGACTATCATGTCGACCAAGCATCGTCGCGCAGGCGATGAACGAGATCAAGAGCACCGATTCGACCAAGGTCGTCGGAGCACCTCGGAGAAGGGCGCCAAGTTCGACATCCTCAAGACGCGCGAAGGCTACTACCGCAGCTGGGACCATCAGCTGATGCATGGAGATGTATACGCTGACCTTCAAGCCGCCGGCGCAGGTCAAGGACAAGTGGGATCTCTTCACGCTGTCGGCGCCGGTCCCGGCGGCGAGCCAGAGCCTGGAAGTCGATCGCGCCGACACGCGAGGAGAACAACTGCACGATGCCGGCCTGAGCGTGACGTCGACCGCGGACGCTTAAGCCGCGCGGTCCCCGCCATGATTGCCATCCAGATTCTCGAGCAGGTCATCAACGGCCTGCTCGCCGGCGCCTATTACCTGCTGATCGCGCTGGGCCTTTCGCTCATTTTTTCGCTGGGCGGGCTGGTCAATCTCGCGCATGGCGCGTTCTACGCGCTGGGTGCGTATCTCGCGGTCATGCTGGCCGAACACGTCGGCTTTGCCGGCGCGTTCGTGTTCTCGCCGCTTGCCGTCGCGCTGATCGGCCTGGTGATCGAGCGCTTCCTGTTCCGGCGCTTCTATCGCGCGGATCCGGCGCTGGGCCTGCTGATGACGTTCGGCCTGGCGATGGTGGCGGAGCAATCGCTGCGCTGGGTTTTCGGCGCCGCGCCCATTCCGTTCTCGATCCCGCCGGCGCTCAAAGGGCAGATCCTCATCGGCGACTTCATCTATTCGCGCTACCGGCTGCTGATGCTCGCGGTCGCCGCGGCGGCGGTCGCCGCGCTGTGGTACCTGTTGAAGCGAACGCCGTTCGGTCGCGTGGTGCGCGCCGGCGTGCAGAACCCCGACATGGTTGCCGCGCTGGGCATTTCGCTCAGCGCCTTACATGGCGAGCATCGTCGCGCATCAGCGTCGGTCTGGCGGCGCTCGCCGGCGTGCTGCTGGCGCCGATCTCGGGTGTGCACCCGGCGATGGGCGCCGAAATCCTGACGGCATCGTTCGTCGTCGTCGTCATCGGCGGGCTGGGCTCATTCTGGGGTGTGGTCCTGGCGGCGCTGATCGTCGGCGTCGTGCGCGGACTGACCGTGTATTTCTTCCCGCCCGCGGCCGAAGCGTCGATGTACGTGCTGATGCTCCTGGTGCTGCTGTTCCGGCCGCGCGGGCTGTTCGGCGAGCGGATTCAGCGCTTCGAATGAAGCGCGCTGCGTTCGCCCGTCGTTCTGGCCGCGCGCGGCGATGACCGGTGTTGCCGTTCGCGCTGCTGGCGGGCGGGCTGACGATGACCAGCGCGACCGACGTGGTGATCTTTGCCATCGCCTGCATGGCGCTCAACGTGCTCGTCGGTCACACCGGGCTCGTCTCGTTCGGCCACGGCGCCTGGTTCGGGCTCGGTGCGTATGCGGCGGCGCTCGCGCAACGCCACTGGTTTCCGGATCCGTGCTGTGGCCGGCGCTGTTCGCGCTTGCGTTCCTGCGCGGTCGCCGGCATCGTCATCGGCTTTTTCGTGCTGCGCCGCCGCGGCGTGTATTTTTCGCTGCTCACCCTCGCGTTCTCCGCGCTGACCTACGCCATCGCCTTCCGCTGGACGGCATTCACCGGCGGCGAGAACGGGCTGGGCGGCGTGACCCGCGCCAACTGGCTCGGCGTCGACCTCGAGAACCGCTGGGTCTATTACACGCTGGTCGCGCTGGTGGGATTGATGGTGGTGCACGGGCTCGCGCGCTTTCACGCGTCACCCATCGGCAGCGTGCTGCTGGCGATTCGCGAAACGAGCAGCGGGCGCAATTCATCGGCTATGCGACCCAGCGCTACCGGCTGATCGCCTATGTGGTGTCGGCGACACTTACCGGAATCGCCGGGCGTGCTGTTCGCCTTCCACCATCGCTTCGCATCGGCCGATCCGACGGCGATGGCGTCGTCTTCCGGCGAGCTGCTTCGCGATGGTGATCATCGGCGGCATGAGGAGCCTGCCTCCGGTCCCGCACTCGGCGCGCTCTTCTACATCCTGTTCCGCGAATACCTGTCGATCTGGACGCCGCAACTGGCTGCTGGTTCTTCGGCCTGCTCTTCGTTGGCTTCATCGTGTTTTCGCCGACCGGGCCTCGTCGGCGTCTGGCGGCGGATGACGGAGCCGCTGCGGCCCAAGGTGGTGGAGGTCGGCGGCGATGGCGGGCGCCGCGCGATCGAGCAGAATGTCCCGCTGCCGGCATTCCTCGCGCCGCGCACGCACACGCGGCGAGCGCCGCGCTCGAAGCGTCAGGCTGGCCAAGGCGTTCGGCGGCATCCACGCGCTCGAGGATGCGAGCGTGGCGGTCGCTGACCGCACGCTGCACGCGCTGATCGGCCCCAACGGCGCCGGCAAGACGACGCTCTTCAATCTGATTCCGGACTGTTCGTTCCCGATCGCGGCCGCGTCATGCTCGCGAGGCGTCGACATCACCGGGCATGCCGCCGCATCGGATTGTCGCTGCGGGGCTCGCCCGGCTCGTTCCAGATCACCAACCTGTTTCCTGCGCTCACCGTCCTCGAGAACCTGCGGCTCGCGGTGCAGGCCGGCGATCCCTGTCACTTCAACGGCTGGACCCGCGCCAGCGCGGTAGCGCCAGTGATGCAGAAAACGACGGGCTGATCCGTCCGCTTTCTCGGGCTGTCGGGCATCGAGCGGGCCGGAGCGCGGCGCGCGCTCTCCTACGGTGGGCAGCGCGCTGCTCGACATGGGGCTGGCGCTCGCGTCAGCGCCGCGCGTGCTGCTGCTCGACGAGCCGCTGGCCGGGCCTCGCCGCGGCGGAGCGCGAGCGCGTCGGATCGCTGATCAAGCGCATCTCCGCCGAACTGCCGGTGCTGGTGGTCGAGCACGACATCGACCGCGTGTTCGCGCTGGCCGACCGCGTCACCGTCGCATGAACGAGGGCCGCGTTCTGGTCGACGGCACCGTCGCCGAAGCGCGGGAGCGCGCGCGGTGCGCGAGATCTATATCGGCTCCGGCACTGGCCGCGCTTGCGGCACGGCCGCGCGGGAGCGTAGGACGCGAGCATTCACCGATCTTGCTGGAGCTCGCGGCGGTCGGACGCCTTCTACGGCAAGAGTCACATCGTCAAGGCAGCAAGCCTCGCCGTGCGCACGAGCAGGGAAATCGTCGCCTTGCTCGGCCGCAACGGCGCCGGCAAATCGACGCTGTTGAAGACGATCATCGGCATCGTGCGTGCCAGCGACGGGCGTGTCGCGCTGGGCGGCGCAAATCTCGCTGGCTGCACGGCGGCGGAGATCGCCCGCCGCGGCATAGGCTACGTTCCGCAGGGGCGGGGCTCTGTTGCCGGGCATGAGCGTGCGCCACAATCTCGAGCTCGGGGCGCCTCAAGCGCCGCCAGGGCGACGGCGTGGCCTGGTCCGACGACAAGATCCTGCATTTCTTTCCAAGCTCGCGGCGCGACTCGACACGCCGGCGGATTTCCTGTCCGGCGGCGAGCAGCAAATGGTCGCGGTGGCGCGCGCACTGTCGGGCGCACGTCCGGGTGCTGCTGCTCGACGAGCCTTTCGAGGGACTCGCCCCACCATCGTCGAGGAATTGTTCGAGACCTTCGACCGCCTGCGCGGGGAGGTGGCGATGGTCATCGTCGAGCATAATCTCGATCTGGTGCTGGCGCTGGCCGATCGCGCGTATGTGCTTGAGCGCGGCACGGTCGTGCATCGAGGGGCGCGGCGCACCGCGTTGCGTGAAAATCTCGACCTGCGCCGGCGAGGTCCTCTGGATGTGAGCCGATGGACAAGACAATGCAGCGATGATCGGGGGCGGCCTGATCGGCCGCGCCTGGGCCGATGGTCTTTGCGCGCGCAGGCTGGCAGGTCCGGCTCTTCGACACAGTGACCCGCACAACGCGTCGCCGCCCGCGACTACATGGCGGCGAGCCTTGTCGAGCAGCAGAGCTATGGATTGGTCGACGACGCGGCCGGCGCGCTGGCGCGCATCGCCATCGTCGATCGTCTGGAAGACGCCGTCGCGGACGCCGCCTGGATGCAGGAGAGTCTGCCGGAAGTGCTGGCGATCAAGCGCGAGGTTTTCGCGATGCTGGATCGCCTAGCGCCGCCCTCGGCCGTCATCGCGAGCTCGACCTCGGCGCTGCCCGCGTCGCGCTTCACCGAAGGATTGTCAGGGCGCGCGCGATGCCTCGTCGCGCATCCGGTGAATCCACCGCATCTGGTGCCGGTCGTCGAATTGTGCGGCGCACCGTGGACGCGCACCGGAGATTCTGCTGCGCGCTCGCGACGTCATGACCGCGATCGGCCAGACGCCGGTGACGGTTCACGACGAGCGCGACGGCTTTGTGCTCAATCGTCTGCAGGGCGCGCTGTTGTCCGAGGCCATGCGGCTGGTCGGCGAGGGTGTCGTGTCGCCCGAGGATCTGGACCGGACCGTGCGCGACGGCCTTGGCTTGCGCTGGTCGTTCATGGGTCCGTTCGCGACGATCGACGCTCAATGCGCCCGGGCGGCGTGGACGATTACTGCGCCCGTTACGGTGAGTTCTTCCGCGGTCTCGCCGCGGACCCCGCGAAGCCCACCGTGTGGGAGAGCGCCAATGTAGCCAGGGTGGCGACGGCACTCGGCGATCCGCCGGACGCGATGGACGCGAGGCCCGCATGCGCTGGCGCGATCGGCGCCTGCTCGCGTTGCGGCGGCAGCGCAAGGCATCGAAACCGGATTTCGACGAAGGAACAAACCATGAGCGCATCCCGCAAAGTGATCATCACCTGTGCCGTCACCGGCGCCATCCATACGCCGTCGATGTCGCCGTACCTGCCGATCACCCCGAAAGAGATCGCCGACGCGGCCGTGGCGGCGGCCGAGGCCGGAGCCGCCATCGTCCACCTGCACGCGCGCGATCCCGTCGACGGGCGGCCGACGCAGGACCCGAAATACTTCCGCGAATTCGCGCCCGACATCGCGCGACGCTCGGACGTGGTGATCAACTTCACCACCGGCGGCGCGCCGACGATGACGATCGAGGAGCGCTTGCAGCCGGCGCTGCTGCTGAAGCCGGAGGTCGCCTCGCTCAACATGGGCTCGATGAACTTCGGACTGTTTCCGATGCTCTCGCGCTTCCCGACATTCAAGCACGATTGGGAGCGGCCCTATCTCGAGGGTTCGGCGGACCGCATCTTCCAGCAACACGTTCACGGACATCGAGCACATCCTCACCTCCTGCGCGGGCAACGCCACGCGCTTCGAGATCGAGTGCTACGACATCGGCCACCTCTATACCGCCAGGCATTTCTTCGACCGCGGTATCGTCAAGGCGCCGCTTTTCATCCAGAGTGTGTTCGGCATCCTCGGCGGCATCGGTCCGCATCCTGACGATGTCGCGCACATGAAACGCACGGCGGACCGCCTGTTCGGCGACCAGTACCGGTGGAGCGTGCTCGGCGCGGGACGGAACCAGTTGCCGATCGCGGCCATGTCGGCGGCGATGGGCGGCAACGTGCGCGTCGGGCTCGAGGACAGCCTGTGGCTCGGACCCGGCAAGCTCGCGGAATCGAACGCCGCGCAGGTCCGCGCCGTGCGGCAGATCATCGAGGGATGGGCCTTGGCCATTGCCACGCCGGACGAGGCGCGCGAGATCCTGAAGCTCAAGGGCCGCCGCGACGGTGGGATTCTGATAGCTCTACGCCACCGGCCACCGCGGTGGCGGGTCTTGCAGTCAGGTAGGCCTTTGCCAGCGTCGGGTTCAGATCTTCCCGAGGAGGAGCAGGATTATCAGAATGACAACGATCAGCCCGATACCTCCGGTGGGTCCAGTACCCCCAGCTCCTGCTGTGTCCCCACGTTGGCAACACGCCCACCAGAGCCAGGATAAGAATGATCAGAAGGATTGTGCCGATACTCATTTGTGACCTCTTGGAAATGGATTTTCCTGGAAAGCAGGAAAGCGGTACCACTTTGCGCACCGATCGATCTATTGTCCGTTCGGTGGCGTACACAGTTCGCCACGGCCCACAGCCTGTTCTCGGACGCTGCCCTATGTCAGCGAACGCACAGACTCCATTCATGGCCGCGCTATGTTGCAAGCTGCACGTGTCGCATGCGGTCGAATTTGTTGCCACTCCGCTTGGAGCGTAACGGCGCGCGCGACCAGTGCGCAAGGGATGTTTATGCGGAGAGAAGCAATGGCAAATCCAACCAATCAAGGAGGGCCGCGCTCGGCAAGTCAGGGCGATTCGAGGCCTTACTCGACAAACTTGTTGCGGTACAGATGGACCTCGATCCGATTTGTGGGGTCGGCAATGAAAGGGTGCAGATTGTTGCATCAGCTTGAAGCGATTGCGGACGCCTGCGACGTTCTGCGCTCGGCGATCGCGGACGTGCGCAACATCATTTATGAAGCCAACGCGTTGACCGAGCGGCCTGAAGGCGTGTACGGGTAGCGACCGTTTCATTCCCAATAGGGCTTGCAGCCGAAGTAGGCGTGGACTCTCGTCGCCCAGCCGGGGTCGGCCATTCGCGGCAAAAGCGTCACCGTCGAGACTTGAGCGTCGATCAGTCGCTCGAGGTCGATATTGACGACGCAACGCTGGTACACGCGGTCGATGGTTACCGTGCTCCAGGGAATGGCAATCATTTTTTGACCCATCCCCAAAAAGCCTCCAACAGCCATAAGGGCGTAGGCAATATGCCCGGAGTGAATGTCGAGGACGAGTTCCTCGATCTCGCCCAGAAACTTGCCGGCGGGGTCGTACACATTGTCGCGGTATAAAGTCGGTCGTCCCCACCAGAACGGCGTCGCGCTTCGGCCCAGGTCGGAGGTCGCGCGTGGCCATGCGCAGCGCCGGCAGACGGTTCAGCGTCCCCACGAACTCGTCATCACGACTGAGCGAACTTGAGCTTCCCATGGGCATTCTCCCCAACGTTTGCAGGCGTACGCCGGCAGTACCAGCGGTGCAAACCGGTAAATTCTCTCGACTTCCATGTATTCCAGACGGCGGTACGTCGTCTGTGCGATAGGGGACATAGGAGGCAATTTTCCAGGCAATCAGCCGCAAAACCGCCCGAGGCTCGGCCGCCAGCCTTTGTTCTATAAGGAACAAAGGAGCTGGGCTATGGTCTAAACTGGCGTGACGGCAGCCGATAGAGCGCGCCGCGGGGTCGCGAAAGCGTCGCCCTTACATCTGAAGGGCAGGTGACACATGGTTGCACCGGCGACCCACAGCCCCCATCAGAATCATCTGCTCGACGCCCTGCCGGCCAGCGACTACGAGCGGCTCGCTACCCCATCTGGAACTGGTACCGATGAGGCTCGGTGACGTCCTCTATGAATCCGGGGTCCAGTTGCGCTACGTCTATTTCCCCACTACAGTCCATCATTTCGCTGCTGTACGTCATGGAGGATGGCGCGTCGGCTGAAATCGCCATCGTCGGCAACGAAGGCATCCTCGGCATATCGCTGTTCATGGGCGGCGAGACCACGCCCAGCCGCGCGGTGGTGCAGAGCGCGGGGCACGGCTTCCGGCTCAAGGCCGATTTGCTCAAGACTGAGTTCGGGCGTTTCGGTCCGACGATGCATCTCCTGCTGCGCTACACCCAGGCGCTGATCACCCAGATGGCGCAGACGGCGGTATGCAATCGGCATCATTCGGTCGATCAGCAATTGTGCCGGTGGCTGTTGCTGAGCCTCGATCGCTTGGCAATCGAACGAACTGTCGATGACGCAGGAATTGATCGCCAACATGCTGGGCGTGCGCCGCGAAGGCGTCACCGAGGCCGCCGGGAAGTTGCAGGACGCCGGGTTGATTCAGTTACCAGCCGAGGCACGGATCACCGTGCTCGATCGCCCGGGTCTGGAGGCGCGGTCCTGCGAGTGCTACCAGGTGGTCAAGACGGAGTTCGATCGTCTCCTGCCCTACGTCGTTACGTAGCTCTCCGGACTCCTTTTCCTGCACCGTGATCCGCCGCGCGAGTCCTTATGTGCGGCAGCGCGCAGACGGGGCAACAGCGTCGCCGTACTCTCGCCACAGTCGCAGTAGGCGGACGCGCGCTGTCGCTAGCATTGGGCATCGGATTGCGCCCTCATGCTCAGTGCTGACGGGTGCGTTTCACCGACTCCCGAGGAGAGTATCGGTGCCATCGAACCAGACGCGTCCCCGCAGTCAATCGCTTGCTCGAGGCGTTGCCGAGCAGCGACCTGCGCCGAATGCTGGCCGGGTGCGAAACGGTCGAGCTCGCGTTTGCCGACGTGCTCTACACACCGGGGAGAGCCTTAGCCGACGTCTATTTCCCCACCACGAGCTTCATCTCGCTGATCATGCCGGTCGACGATTCTGCGTCCCTCGAAGTCGGCCTGATTGGAAACGAAGGCATGTTCGGGATTCCGCTGGTGCTCGGCGTGGACGTCTCGCCGGTGCGCGCAGTGGTGCAGGGCGCGGGATCTGCGTTACGAATGGACGCCGCGATCTTTCTGCCGCGAGCTCGGACGCAGCCAGGCGCTGCAACGCGAGATCGACCGCTATGTCTTCGTCCATTTGAGCCAGCTCGCGCAGAAGGCGGCCTGCACGCGCTTCCACGTGGTCGAGGAGCGGCTTGCCCGCTGGCTGCTGATGACCCAGGATCGCGCGCACGCGGACACCTTCCATATCACGCAGGAATACCTGGCCTTCATGCTTGGCGTCCGCCGTGTCGGCGTCACCAAGGCGGCGAGTTCCCTGCAGAAGCGCAGTCTGATCCACTACAGCCGCGGCGACATCACGGTTCTCGACCGGCGTGGACTCAAGGCCGCTTCCTGCGGGTATGCTACAAGCGCAGATCGGGCATCGTACGATCGGATCCTCAGTTAATCTTTCTCACTGGCCGCTTTTAACACGTTCCCGCCCATGCATACAGACGTAACGGGATGTTTCGGTGACTGACGAGTGCACCGGTCTGCGCGCCAGCGTACCGACCTTCCCGTGCGACAGGGAGATCATGGTCGTGGTGGGACTTCCACTTTGGAACCAAAGGCATTGAAATCATGAGATCCACAAATGGCACGTTGAACCTTACTTTGCGACGCATGTTGTTGTCGCTGGTCATTGTCGGCGGCATTTCATCCGGATCGGCGCTGGCGCGCACGATCTATGTCGAGATCGCTCCGCCGCCCGCGCGAGTCGAAGTCGTTCCTGAAATGCGACATGGTTACACATGGGCACCCGGATATTGGTCCTGGAACCGGGATCGGCATGTGTGGGTCAACGGCGCACACGATGCGGACGCGCACCGGATATGCATGGACCCCGGACACCTGGCACGAGACCGGAGGACGTCACGAGTACCGCGCCGGTCATTGGACGCGCAATTCGGAACACGGGCAGTAACAGAGGACGGAACACCGATCGGGCGGTCATCTCCATAGGCTTTTGATGCCTATGGAGCCGATCGATCCCTCCGCGGCGGGATCGGCGGTGCTGTCAGCTATTTGACGCCTTCGAGCGGCCGATCACTATCACCCGGTCGCCCAACTGCCACATTCGAGCATTCGCCTCATTAAAGATCGTCGTTGAGCCGTCGCGAAAGCGGACTGTGATTTCATGGTTCCTTTCCGTTGCGAGCTCGAGTGGCGACTACGCTGCCGGATGCTCCGCCCGCGGCATCCTCCGCGATCTGGACGGCGACAGTGTCTTGTCTGGGGGCGTTGCTTGAACGCTCGATTTGCCGCATCGACTCGACGACCCCGCAATCGCGGCACTGCGCCCGGTTTCGGCGGTTGATGGTGTACCCGCGCTTCAGTGGGGCGCGCTTTGCGGGTCGTAAGCTTGCGCGTCCTCGAAGCCGACAGTAGCTGCTCCCCTGCTGGACGGCGCACGCTCGTCTGGAATACTGGCGTACGAGGCCGGGATCGTGCGGACGATTGCAACGATACCCGACGCGGCCAACGCACATGATGGAGACGCCGGCAATCCACATAGGCCCGCGTGCGGGTCGTTTGAATGGCATGCGAATTTCGATTCCTTTCAGTTGTGCGCTACTACGAGCGATCCTCGCGCCGAACCCAGCAGGCAACCCATCGCATGCGAGCAATATCGCCCGGTAGCAGACGCGCAAACCTGGCTTGGTCCGAGCTTGGTACCTGCAGGTAGCGAAGTCGGTACGCTGGCGCACACTCAACCCGTGCTGCGTGTCGGCCGCGACGATGATTCAACGCGGCTCGCCGACGACTTCTTGCTCTTCGGTCGCTCCGGCCTTTGCTATGATTTGCCGGCAACGAAGACCACAAGGAGAAATCATGAAGCGCTTTGCCATGGTGATCCACGCGTTGGCCGCATGCGCGTTGTTGCTGCCGCTGCAAGCCAGCGCCCAGGCGTGGCCCGTCAAGCCGGTGCGCATCATCGTGCCCTATCCGGCTGGTGGAACCTCCGACATCCTCGCGCGCACGCTCGGCCAGAAATTGTCCGAGACGTGGGGGCAGTCGGTCATCGTGGAAAACAAACCGGGCGCAAATGGCAACGTCGGCGCGGACTTCGTCGTCAAAGCCCCGGCGGATGGCTACACGCTGCTGTTGTGCGACGTTGGCGCTCTCGGCGATCAGCCCGAGCGTTTATACCGACTCTCGGGTTCGACCCGAGCAAGGATTTCGCGCCGGTGACGATGGTCGCGTACTCGCCGCACATTCTGGCCGTCAATCCCGAAGTTCCCGTCAAGTCGGTCAGGGAATTGATCGACCTCGCGAAGGCGAAACCCGGCAAGCTCAACTACGCGGCCAGCAGCGTCGCCAGCGCACCGCATCTCGCCGGCGTCGACTTCGCGTCGCGCGTCGGCATCACCTGGGCCTACATTCCGTACAAGGGCGGCGCGCAGGCGATCACCGATGTCATCGGAGGCCAGGCCGACGTGCTGTTCAACGGCATGCTGGCGACGTATCCGCACGTCAAGAGCGGCAAGCTGCGTATTCTCGCGGTCTCCAGCGCCAAGCGCATGTCGGCCATTCCCGACGTGCCGACAGTCGCCGAGAGCGGTGTGCCTGGATTCGAAACCGGCTCGTGGCAGGGTGTGCTCGCGCCCGCCGGAACGCCGCGCGACGTCGTCACACGGATCAACGCCGATTTCATCCGTGTGCTGAGCACTGCGGAGATTCGCGACAAGCTCGAGGCACAAGGTGCCGAAGTGCGCACCAATACGCCCGAAGCGTTTGCTGCATTTCAGCGTGACGAAACCGCCCGCTGGGCCAAAGTCGTGTCGGCGAATGGCGTCAAACTGAGTGAACAACTCCATGAACGTCATCGATACCCGCCTGCCGGATCAAGCGTCATTCGCCTGCCCACGACGCGGTACGCGCAGCGCGTGGTAAACGATCGTTTTCTTCCTGTGACCGACGAGGCGTGAACCTCAAAGCCTTGCGCGGTGCGATTCTGAACGAACACGACTACGTTGTCGTAGCTGGTCAGAAAGACCTGGTAGTCCGTAGTTGCGACCTGCGCCGCAAAGTCCGTCAGCAAGCGCGACCTGCGCCCAGCCGCCGATCAACTCGACCTCGCCGGCTTCTTCCAGCCAGCCGTCGAGACTCGCGATCAAGCGGCGTTCATTCACAAAGTGGCCATGGCGACTGCGAGCAGGCCGACCATGAACAGGCTCGGCAAGCGTGCCCGCGCCAACTCAATTGCTCATCCTGTTCAATACGCAAGCCAGCACCTGGCCGGACGAGACAGGCAAACCGTTGATCTTGTCGCCCTTGTCCCTGATGACGAACCGGATGACGATATCGTCAGGCTGCCTCTGTCCAAAAATATAGTTGGCATGCGTTATCTCGCCCAGTGCAGTCACTGTTGTTTACCGCATCGCCGTGAAGCGCCTGGTCCACGACTTCGCCGCCGATGCTGGCGCTGCCTTCACAATCCCAGTGCGCAATTGAGCTGGCCGAGCACGTGCCGAGAAGACGTGTATTTAGCATCGGCACGCCCGGCGCAGGCGACAAGACACCTTCGCAGGTGCATTCCCACGTGCCACGCGTGGTGGCCTGGAGTGAGCTGCGCAGCCATCGCTGGAAGTGCAACAAAACATGAGCCTAGTGCGATAAGGATGCTCTTTTTGCAGACCTTCTCCCGTCTGGTTTAGGGACCCGTCGTATGGGCAACTCCGAGGTGCGGCACACCACGGTATAGGTCGATCGTGATGCGAAGGCTCGAACAGAACCCTTCGCATCACGTCTGAACGCAGCATGGCGGGTTTCAAGACTGTCTGGCCTACGGATTACCTACGGATCGTAAATTCGCGTGGAGTTTCGCAACCGGGGATTTCGCCGAGGCTGACATCTTGGTGAAGGCCACCGGGAAACCCGGTGGCCTATCGCATTAGCGCGGAAAGACCAGAATCGCCAGATTGCCGGTCACGTTGGTGGGGCCGACCATTCCTACCAGTATCTGGACATTCCCGCACGTGGACTGCCAGGTCAGCGCTTGCACTTTGATGGTGTGTGTACCCGGAGACAGACCTACCGCTATCTGCGTTTGGCTTGCGATGGAGATGCTCATTACTCGGCACGGTGACGCTCTGTCGCCTGCCCGAGCAAGGCTCCACTCGACGAGCACGCGAGCCGTGGGATTGCAACCCGCAGCACCAACGTTCTGGATTGGCATGCTGTACGCGATACTGGCGTCACTGATGGAAGTACCGTTATCGATCACTGCCAACAATCCGGGTGCGTCCGCCCAGACGCCCACTCCAAGGTTCACGCCCGCCGTGCTCAATTTGTTGACGATCGTCTGTAGAGACCTCCCGCTGGTAACCGGGTCCCAGCTAGTACCGGACCAACGAATTGTTTGGCCGCTCAGTGGGTGCAGTAGCGCTCACGGGGTGACCCTGCAACGCGACTCGCAGTGGTTGCTGCGGCGGACCCCGTAACGTCACCAGCAAGCGTTGACACTCCCGAAGGTCCTTGCGGTTCTTGCGGTCCGACCGGACCCAAAGGACCGGTCGGACCGCGTGGGCCCTGCTGCTCCGGCAGAACCGGCCACGCCTTGCAGCGCCTGCCGGTCCGGCGGCACCCGCAGGACCTTGTGGTCCCAATGGCCCGAGGTCACCGGTCGCGCCCTTCGATGCGAATAGAGACCATTGCGCGGGGTTCGTTCCGGGAAGCGCGGTCGGATTCGCAATCAAAGGCAAGATAAGCTGGAACCGTTGTCCGTAACGATATCGTTCGCGTGAAGAGTCGTCGGATCGACTGCACCAAATGCGCCGCGAAAGATGAATCCTGGACCTTGGGGGCCAGGTAGGCCGTCCGGCTCCTGCCGGGCCCGACGAACCCTGAGCGCCGGCGGGCCCCGTCAAGCCTGTCGCACCCATTGCACCTGCGGGGCCAGGCGATCCTATCGGCCCAGTGGGTCCTGCCGGACCGGAGGCCCCTGTTGCCCCGTTCGCTCCCGTAGGACCCGTCGCTCCGATTGGCCCCACTGCTCCTATCGGTCCTCCAGGGCCTGTTGCTCCTGCGGGTCCTGCTATTCCTGGAGATCCAGCGGCACCCGGTGGACCTTGAGATCCTTGTGACCACCCGGACCTTGGGGACCCGCAGCACCCGCCGGACCTACCAGAGAAACGCCGTGTGATCGGCCACGAGCCCCCCGCCTTCGGACCGAAGATCGTGTTTGCCTGCGTGTCGATGAAAAGTCCCCATCCGCACCCGCGGCTGAAGTCGGAGCCGTCGCGCCATTGAGCATCGTTTTGCCATTCGCACCTGCGACGCCTGCAACGCCCGACGGGGCCAGTTGCTCCGACTGCGCCTGTTGCTCCTGCTGTACCCGCGGATCCGTCGGGCCGGTGGCGCCCGTCTCGCGCTGCCGCGCGGAATAGTGAAATTCAGAAGCGCTGCGGATGACGCCGCCATTGCTCACCATGGCTGCGGTACCTGATGCGCCGGTAGTTGTTGCACCAACTGCAATCGTTGCAGCCGCTCCGGCAGGCTCCTGGTGGACCGGCGTTGCCACCGCCGACTAATGTGATATCGAGAACCGGCTCGCTGTCGCTCTCCTTGCTACCGAAGGCACGTAGAAATTGAGTCCGGTCGCGTTGATCGCGAGACCGTTATTGGGAATGGTGTTATCGAGCCAGGATCGCACTGCGCCGGTCACGTCGAGTGCGATAAACTGACGAACCAGCGCGCCGGTGATCGAAATTGAACCCGGGCGGGCCAACCGCACTGGGCCGTAGGCAAAGTCACCGTCGACTCTGTCCACGCAGAGGTAATGACCCACGGCGACACGTCACCAGTACCGGAAACGTCTCGCACCTTTGAACAGCAACGTGGCCTTTTCGATGTCGGCGCCAGTGGTCCCCGCAGGCACGGTAGATGGGTCGAATCTCACAAACGCTCAGCCAGGTGCCGCCGCTAGCAACCACAAGATGATCGAGCGTCCCGTAGTTATCGTTAACGTGAGTATTGCCCGGGCCCGGCGCATATCGAACCGATGAGTCCGCCTGGATGGGCGCGAGAGTGGCTGTCGCGCGCTGGCGCCAAACCGCTCCAGACGCAGAACAATATAGTGGCACACGTCCTGGCGCCGAATAACGACTGTGGCGGTTCATGACGGTGTCTAAACGTTGGCGTCAGGGACGCCGAGTAAGAGAATCTTGAGCTGTTCGGTTCAATGGTTTGCATGGCGGGTCCCCTTCACCAGTGGTACGGGCATCACTGCCGTCTTTTTCGTAGTGTCGTGGAGAGCATGGTTGGTTGGTGACTCGCGCTCGCCTACGGATTGCCTACGGATTGTAAATTCGCCGCAAACGCCGGGCTCGGGCGGCAGTGAAAACGCGCCATGACGTTGCGCTGCGTAACTATGGAAGCGGCGCGGGAGGAAGCCGCTAGAAGCGATGCATCATCCCTACCGCAGCGCCGCGAGTTTCCGCCCCGGAGGCAACCGGAAGAGGCTGCGGGCGTACGACTGCGATTCGCCGTTACGAATTCGATATGCGGCTGCGAATACTTGCGCGCGGTGGGAAAAATCTTAGGTCTCAACCGGCGGCAATCTCCTTCCCTCCCAGCCCATTCGCCGAACAAGCGGCACCGCCCACGAGTCGGCGAGTCGACGCTACGGGCCGTAAGCCTGTTCTCCGAGCAACGCGAAGCGCCAGGCATCGTGCAGTTGCCGGAAAACTGCCTCGGTCTCGGTAGAGGGGGCGACGCCCAGCACGACGGACAACGTCTGCCGGCACCGGCGGAACACCTCCATTGCCTCGGCACGTTGTCCTTGTGCTCGCAGGCAGACTGCGTGTGTCTTCGATAAAACGTTTCCGGCAAGCGGATCGAGCTCGATCGCTCGCTGGTAAAGGTCCGCGGCGCGCACCCACGCTTCATTCGTTTCCCAGCGTTCACCCAGCCGGAGAACAAAGCGCTGAAAGCGGCCGGCGAGCCGGTTCCTCACGGGGATCTGCCAAGGCTCTTCGGTCTCACCGGTCAGAAAGTGGCCCCGATAGAGATTTAACACCTGCGGCGCCGCAGCTTCGAGGAGCGCGATATCGGGTTTGGCGGTATTCGCCGCCGGATGAGCGGAGCGAGCTTGCGCTCCAAAGCCCAGACGTCCACCCAAACCATTTGCGGGTTCAACGATGCGCGGCGATCCGTTACTTTCACCGCTTCGTCGGAACCGAGCAGCTTGCGCACGCGATGAACGGTAATATCCGACGCTTTTTGGCCATCGCCATCCGATGGCGCGGGCCAGTATGTCGATCAGTTTGTCGGCCGGGACGTCGTTCCTCCCCAGAGCAACGAGTACCTTGATGAGCTCGATCGGCTTGCGCTGCGCCTTGCCTTCGACGCGAAGTAATTCGCCTTCCGTCATCACCGCAAATCGACCAAGCGTATATATATTGATGCGGCCAGGGCCAATGCTCTATTTCCGGCGATTCCGGAAGCAACCGGTGTCGCTTGATTACGCTGCGTACATACTCGGTCTCGATCCCATGATTGAGCGCTTCGCTATACAACCGCACCATCATCCGCGGCGACCAGCCCCAGTGGCTTTGATACTGCCGCCGACTCCCGATCTTCAACGCCGTGCGCAATGTGGAATGGCAACTTGTACTGATCGCCATCCAGCAATGCAACGTAGGCCTCCACGAGCGATGCCTGATATTCGCCGAGAGAGCCGTCCATCGTGCTTCGTATCGCGCCGGTACTTTCCGACGTAGGATAAGGCTTTGCTCTGATGCTCCTGCTTCAGCGTGCACCAAAGCGAGCAGAAGCAGATCGAGAATTTGACAGTAAGTGCGACCACGGTCGCCGCCGTTTGCAACGCAGTGTTCGCCTCCTGCCAGCGCCGCTGCGACGTCCCCTTGCCGCAGCGCGAGCCACGACCTCATTTCGTAGGCCAGGCTCGACGCGCGGCGCGCTTTCGAGCACCCTAAGCTCTGCCGCGGCGGCTGCGAGGCTTCCGCTCACCAGCAGATGCGCTATCCTGTACCGCTTGATAATCGCCGCGATGGCGAGACCATTGCTCGTGGCCAGCTCGAGCGCTTCGTCGATGCAGCCCAGCGCTGCGGCCGGAGTGTCAACGCGAAGGCACGTAGTTCGCGCAAGCGAATTTCCAGTAAGCAACGCTGACCACGCTGAGTTGGGCGTTTGGAAGCAAAGGTTGAATCTGCCTGATGACGGATTCTCGCCTCGGCGTGTCTCCCGTCCAGTTGCAGTACGTCATCAGGCTGAATCCAGCCATTACCGCCTCGTTGCACCCCACTTCCGGCAGAAAGCGCAGCGAGGGCTCGCTGCGCCCATTCGGCGATTCGCGGGTTCTGCGGCTGACGCGCCAACGTTGCGTAAAGCAGCCTTGAGAATCCAATCACCAGCGTCTCGCGGGGCCAGCGCTGCAACGTCGTGTTCCAGAAGCGACTCAAGTGCCGCGATCCAGCGGTCGAGCGGGTGCCATTTGGCATCGAGAATGCATGCTCGCGACAGTGACTCCGCCGCTAGAATCTGGCCGGCGCGGTCACCGAGCCGCGCAAAGTGCTCGAAAGCCTGTTCGAGCTTCTCGCGCGCTGTCGGCGGATTGATCCAAACTTGGCAGGCTCCCACCCAATATCCGAGCCACGGAGCGGCTTCGACAACATCGCCGGGCATCGCGGCGATCCAGTCAAGGACCGTGCGCCATCGCCCCTGCGCGTAGAGATCGTGCGCGTGCTTTAGTATCAGGCGAGTCGCTGCCGTCCAATCGCGCGACTTCGAGATACAAGACTACGGCATCCTCCACTCTGGTTATCCGCTTCCAGAACCAACGCCGCTCGTCCCGCAGCTTCGGCGCATTCCTCGGCTGAAAGCTGGGCGGCAGCACGTGCGCGCAGAAACGCGCGAAACAGTCCATGATATTGATAGACGAGGCCCGCCCCATGGCGCCGGTCCGTGAATAAATGGTGACGATAGAGGTAGTCGAGCAATGGTTCCGAACCGCGCTCGCCGCTCATGGCATCGGCAAGCTTTACGGTTACTTGCCTCAACGCAGACGTCAACATCAGAATCCGCTGATTGCCCGGCGTGGCGCGAGCCAAGATCTCGCCCGCGAAATAATCGAACACCGCTTCTTGCGAATGCGCGAGCGCCGCTAGCGTCGCGGTGAACCAACGCGGCGGGCATATTCCGCCATAAGCACCCAGGCCCGCCGCCCAGCCCCGGAGCGTTCGTGCAGCGACTCCACGACATCATCACCAAGCGGCAACTTCGGATAACACGACCTGCTTGGACTCCTTCGCGCGTAAAGCGAATATCTTCCGCGTCGACGAGGCTGATAGCGCGCGTTCGCAACCAGACGCGCCAGGAAGCTCGGTGGGCTGCTCGCTGAGCACGAGTACCGGAAGGTCATCGGGCACTTCGGAGAACGCTCCTCGCATCAGGGTTTCGGAACGCAGGCCCTGAAGGCGTCCTGATAGTTGTCGATCACGAGCACAATCGGCCGGGGTAATCGTTCGAACAACTTTCGAAAAATAAAGACGCGTGAATGCTGCAATGTCGCTAGGCGATTCTGACGGCAGCAGGGGGAAGCGGGTTTCGCTTAACATACCCCAGTTCGGGCAGCCGCAAAGCCCATGTAATAAAAAAGTAGCGGGGTCCGCGTCACCGCTATCGACCTGATACCAGATGGAGGGAAGCTTGCGCGCCTCGAGGTAGCTCGCCGCGAGCGTCGTTTTCCCGCGCCGGGCGGGCCACAAATCCAGACGATCGCGGTGCCGGCCTCGGCGATCTGGGTGTATAACCGTTCGCGGGCGACGACGCGGTGCGGGCGTGGACGCGTGATCTTGGGGATTGCAAACCTTTGCGGTGTCGGTCGTGACGTATCGCGCCGGCGCTTCAGGCTTCACGTGCCGAATGGTCTTCGTAAACATCTATCTTGAAGGCTCAGGGTTAGAATCGATGCCTGCAGCAAGTTTTCGAGGCGCAAATCCGCAGACTCTCACAGAAACCGCATTGTAGCCGATCGAAAAACCGCGCGCGCAAGACGTTTTGCGAGTGTCCGGCGCACATCACAACGCTACATCGTCCAACCACAGACTCCCTTCGCCTATGCCAAAACCTGAGTTCCCGTCATCCTCATGGGGAACGGTTTGTAGCCTTTCGTGAATAATCGGCAGTTCCGCCGCGCGCTTTTTCCCGTGGAAGCGGAGCTCCGACCCGACGTATATCTGAGTCCAAGGCCGGTGATTCTCCCGGCACAACCGAGTACCGCCCTTCAAGATGGATATACCGGTCATGGGGCCTACTCGAGCCTGAAGGGTGAAGCATGTTTCTCGGAAGAATGGCGACCGTGCTGGCCTGTTTCGCGGTCGCCGTCGCGGCTAGCGCTCTTTCACGAACACCGCGTCCGCTCAGCCGGGACCGGCTGCGGTCGCGAGCGATAGGCGCGCAGCCGGCTCCCGCCGAGCCCCCGTCGCTGACTCCTTTCTGACCAAGTATGCCTATTTCGTGCCATCGCGCTTCAGCGATCTTCCCGGATGGCGCGATGACAGCCTGGCGGAAGCATGGAAGGCATTTCGCGCGAGTTGCGCCGTGCTGGCGAGCCGCGCCGCATGGACGGGCCCTGCGCGCGCTCGATCAGCGGTTAACGCGCGCAACGACGACGACGTCAGGCGTTACCTGGAGCGGGAGTTTGCGCTCTACCAGATTCACAACAAGGACCAATCTCCCGCCGGTGTCATCACCGGCTACTACGAACCGCTGCTGCGCGGCAGCCGTCGCTACGGCGCTCCGTACATTTATCCTGTCTACGGCATTCCCGACGATTTGCTGTACGTGGATTCGCGCAGCATTCCGCGAACGCTGTTTGGCGCACCAGGTCTTTGCGCGCGTCGAGGGTCGCACCGTCGTTCCCGCGTGCACCGGGTTCGCGGCTGAGCGCCTCCTGCAAGGAACCCTACGTGCTCGACGTCTCCGATTCCAAGCCGGACATCAGGGACAAGAAGCTGCGCGTGCGCATCGATGGCAAGCGCATCGTTCCGTACTACACCCGCGCCCAGATCGATCAAGGCGTCCTTGCGGTGGAGCGCGTCATCGTGTGGGTGGACGACCTCGCCGCCTTGTATTCGATGCAGGTCCAGGGCTCGGGCAAGGTTCGTCTGCCGGACGGACAGTTGCTCCGTCTCGCCTACGCCGAGCAGAACGGGCATCCATTCCTCCCGCCGGTGCAGGTCGCGGGCCGGAAAGAGCGGATCGGAGCCGGCGACGGTGCTGACGAGGGGCATCGAGATCCCGGTATCCGATGCCGACAGCGGCGAGAATGCGACTGCGCATCACGGCCGATTCGGCGAACACTCCGACCCTTCGCGGCGTGCAACCTCATGGATGGAGCGGAACAACGCGCAGGCCCGCCGCCGGCGCCAAAGCCGCCGATGAGAACCTGACGCCCGAGGTCGAGCGCATGGTCGAGTTGTTGTTGAAGGGAAACGCGGATCCCCAGCGCGTACCGCTTTCTCCGCCGGCGGCCTCGGCGAAAGAAGGCGCGTCCCGCCGTCGCCTCCGAACCGGCGCGCGCGTCAAGACCGACACAAACCTGGTGGCCAAGACCGCCAGCGCCATGACTCCGTCGGTATTCAGCAGCGATCCGAGCTATGTATTCTCTCCGGCAGATTCCCGACAGCGACGGCGGTCCCCTGGGCGCGCTTGGCGTGCCGCTGACCCCCGGCCGATCGGTGGCGGTGGACCCGCGCACGACGCCTTTGATTTCAGCAATACGTAACTGAACGAAGTACAAT
>ERZ1370068.10476-contig-9172_pt1 | contig 35507 bp, 47 predicted proteins | sample MGYA00561227_ERZ1370068 | MGnify/ENA primary metagenome ERZ1370068 (study PRJEB38410, sample SAMEA6850437) | metagenome | study: Metagenomic assessment of the ecological functions of the soil: analysis of the soil microbiota associated with the... | reverse complement strand
TGCTTTAAGTTTCAGTTGCATTAACCTTGCTCCCTATTTTTTGAATGTACGAATCAATCTTTGACCCTGATATTCCAAAAAAAAACAATTTTGGATAACTTTGATTTTCGGTTGGCATCCCTCGATTTCCTTCAATAACTTTTATTTCATTATAATGCCATTTACATTACTATCTAAATTCCTTTTTTTTCCTTTACGTTCTGATAAAGTCACCTTTATAAAAGAATATGAGCAATAATAATATATAGTAACAAATGCAATTTTGAAGACTTTTCCCACAGAGTCAGTTGGATTTTTTGAAATCGATGCATCAGGAAAACCACCGAAGCAAAAACAAAAAAGCTCCGGCCTGGTGTATGTCACAGCCAGCGGACATTCACTTTGGAAAGAAGCGTAGCCACGCAGGAGAAACTTTGAACCGGGATGATAACCGAAACCGGATGCCTTGCTGGCTGGGAACGGCCGGTTTTTGACTTTCCGAACCTGTAAAACCAGTACCAGGGTTTACTACCCAGGTATGCAGGCAACGATGGATAAACTGAACGGTAAGCGGGTTGTCGAATAAATTAATCCATGGCGGTGTTAAGGCGATCAGGCCATCGGAATCCATTGATATCATTGTTTGGAAAGGTATTGGCGATCCGGCCGGCGCGAAGTCCTGCAGTAAAAGCGCCAGTAATTTAACGCCACAGCAAAAGTCCTTTCACCAGGCTATGGATTTTTCATGGACAAAGGTTGCTCGTTGCAGTACATCAGGTCGAGGGCAAAACCAGAAAGTAAAGCCCAGGAGTTGCAAATGCTGCCTGGGTAGACCGACCCAGCCTGATGTGACTCACGCCATTTCTTTCTGTCAGCCGCTTTTCTATAATAACCTAAGAATCCCTGCAAAGCTCCCAGGGCAAAAGCAGCAATGCTTTCGGATCATCGATTTCTCTAACATGCCTTTGTACAGGGAAAAAATAAATGGCAGGAGGAACACCATGTAATAAACCAGGCCGATAAGGCGGTGAAGTATTTGAAAAAAATCATTTAAATCTTCCACTGTAAAGTGGTAGTTCAGCCTTCTGAAACTGGGGATCTACTGGATATTTTTCAAAGGCTTCATTCCATTCCTGATCGTTGAGGGGGGAATGGCCCCATCACCATTCCATTTCTGTGATAGATAGTCCAGATCCTGTTAAACGGGGTGATGCCCGAATTACCACCATAAGCATGAGGATGCACATCCTGAAAGGCCACAGCAGTATGGCTATCAGTTTTATGGATTTCTGTCATTTGGAATCGCGCGCAAAAGTTTGAACCTTGAAAAACAATTTAAATTATAAAGCCGAAAATTATAAATTGACGAGTTACCGGTTATTTTCTTTCTCGTTCCATAAGCACGCATTTCGGTATACGGTTATCGCCGGCCTGGATGATTTTGAATACATGCAGGGGGCGAAGGTTTCCTCCTTATTCCAGAATATATTCTCATGGTGGTGGTGAATGAAACCAGCCAGCGTTTCAAAGGCTTCGTCTTCAGGCAGGAGTTTCAGATCATATTTCTTGTTCAGGTAGTCGATTTCAGCGCCCAGAAAAACAAATTGATCCTTGTCGCAGATGCGCCGGTATTTTCAGGATCCGTCAATGTTCATCTGGATTTCTCAAAGATCTCTTCAATCCACATCTTCCATCGTCACCATTCCCGGTGCCGCCGAATTCATGGCATACCACGAGCGCAATGCTGCCGGACTGCTGGTTTGGTAAACAGGGTAAGCAATTCGACTGGCGCATGCGCCACGGAACAATGAGATGGGTAACGATATAGAACAAGGATTATCTTTTTTGGCTTTTTGAATATCTCCGATGAATGCGTGAAACGATGATGTTGTCCGATGGAATCCCGGTAAATCAGGATTTTGAAAAGTTTGGTTTCAATGAGCATCTTTGCAATTCTACGACTGGATTCATCAGCGCCTGATAGCTACCAATTCTTTCAGTGACACCTGTCCACATTCGCATGCTTTCGCTGCATTGAAGTCAAAAACGCGTTCGGAAAATCGGATCTCGGCAATTCTGTTCTTCCGTCTAGCTGTTTTAAGTGGAAGAATCACGATGATAAAGATCCAAAGGATCCGTGTGCGAACGATCTTTTCCTTCTGCAAATTCAATCCGCAGAAGACACAGCCAGCAGGGAAACGGGAAAGTGTGATCACCAATATCACCGGCGGAAGAAGTATTAGCTTCGTAAAGGCCAAGGATTGCCAAAGGATGTTGGGTGTATGTTGGGGTTGATACGAAAAATTGTTTTCGGAATAAACTAAACGCGATAAAACTGATATGATCAGTGTGAGATGAATAATCATATCCATACAAGCCAGAGGCCGGCAAGTTCGAACGCCAACCCGTGTAGGAGATAGTTAAGGATCCGCTTTGCCACGGGGCAGGATGTCTTCTGAAAAACCATGGAGGTAAATCACGAGCGCCACGTTATTTGCGATGAGCATGGTGCCGATAAACCGGAAGTTGATTTGTAAACGGATGCGATCAAGCGCCGAATATTTTCCTTGTTTCTTGTCCAGTTCAAATTTTGCAGCTTGTTACGGCGGAACAAAATGTTCCATTCCACTTGAAAAAGCGCGGGTCAGCAAGATTGAAGAATAATATGTAACGCAGATCATTTACTCTGTAAGGTCAATGATAACGGGATTGATGTTCCTTACTCTGCGGCATCGTACCGGATGCGTTGTTTCCGTCTGACAAAATACATCCACTTAGGCAATGGATGAGCAGATCAGCATAAAAATAGCTGCAAAACTGTTTTGTAATCTGAGGTAGAGGCGGTAACCAATCCGGTGATGATGGCGATGGCCATCAGGCTAATTCGAGAATCTCAGCATAGATTTTATTTTTAGTGCCAGGGTACCTTTGATGTTGAATATTTGCTTATTGTTTGAAATCCTGGTTGGCTTCGACCCAGTTCCGTAAATGATCTCATCCTTCGTTGTGATTTTAACAAAATCGTTGCTCAAGTTTTTACCGTTTTTCATCCCATACCAGTTGTTCGGTATTCAGCGCCTCTTTTTGTTGCGCCGACAAACACCATTTGCACGGAGCCACATTTTTCATCCGTTTCATGGCAATATCGCGTGAAGTCGACAGAAAGCCTGCTTTTGCCCAGGCCGTTTCTGTTTATCGGCAGTCACGGAACCCCCTTCGCATTTCAGCGATGCTTTCGCCCCGAGGTAACGTTCCATCAGCGGGGCCGTTAGTTCAACAAAAACTTGCACACGGGCCGAATCGCTCGCCGAATATTTTGATGTTAACAACTTACACCACGACAGTTCAGTTCACCGCCGCTACCTACCAGTTTACTTTTTCAATAATAGTTTTCGCAGGTAAAGAATGCTGAAAGATGACCACCGGGCGCAGCAGCTTACTCATGTTTACGGGGCGTCGCTCTTACTCGCAAAAATTCGGGATAAAGCAGAGCCAGGATAAAAAAGTCATTGTTGAGCTGACTTGCGAGCAGACAGCAGATGTTGATTATCAAGCCTCACGCGCCAAAGCGGATGAAATTTTCCGTATAAGGTTGTTCTCAAGTGTTCCGCGCGTTCCGATTTCCCCGAAAAGATGGACAGCCGATGCGGCCCGCTTCATCGGAAGGCCCAGGCCCATGGTAAAAAAGCAAATTCAGGTAATCCGGTTGTCGCGCAATTGCAGGTATGATTCCCGTAACGGAATCCCGCACGGTATTGAATCGCCTCAAATAAAGATTCGATAGACGGTCGTTGGGTTGCTTAAATTGAACGCCTGCGGCCAGGGTTCCAGCTGTTTTCCAGCGAATCCGATTCGCCGTTTGGAAAAAATCCGCCAGTTCGGAAGAGAGAAATCTGTCTGAACCGCCTGACACCACTTTTTTACCATGACACCGATACCGTATGTGAATGGAAATTTCACCACACCATTTTCTGCTGTTGATGTTCTCTATCGTGTCTCTCAGGTAAATGATGCCCGCCGATATTTCGATAACTTTCAGTGACTGTCTGGCTGGCATTTACGGCTGGAACTCGCGAAGAAGTAATGCCTAATGAAACAGTTGATCGCCCTGTTTCTTTGCTGTCTTCACCTTTGTTTTCAGCCTGTAACCTGGCCTGTTCTGTTTCAGGTCGTGAAGAATGGTAGCAAAGGCGGGATCGAGGAAGAATGTTATTGGACGATCAGGGCGCCTGATTGTTGCCAGTGCGGTAAACAGTGATGGAATCAAGCTTGTTGAAATCATTGCTTCAGGATCGTACTGGAATCGCTGCGTTCCGTCATCAGGCTGTCTTTGGTAAATAACACACCTCCGCTGAAATAAAAATCTGCCGTAGGTCACGGCATCGGTTACGGCTGTTGGGTAATTTGTCGCTTCGAATTCAATTCGCCAGGTCTTTGATTGCCGAAGAGATATGAGGTGTTTAAGCCGAGGCTCAGGCCTTTAATTGCAGGAGCCCAGGCATTGGCGGAAAAACTGGTTGATGCCACCCGAACCTGCCATGCAGAATGCTGCGGACTTTCATCGTCCGGTCACACTGGTAACCGTATATATTATAACCATTGTAAAGGCAGGAGGCCGAATGCTGTTCCCCATTGCGTAACAATGAAATCCAGGAAGAGAAAATATTCAGGGAGGCTGAACCCGGATTCTGATCTGACCGGAGGACGTTTATAATGCGTGGAGTTTCCGCTGCTCTATCTCAAGGTAGTGAGATAGAGCGATGTAAGCGAAGCGGGGTTGGTGATGTTGATACTGTAATTTTGGCAGACAGGTGTTCAGGTTCTCCTGACTACCTTTTGCCTTATAAATGACTGGGACTGTAAATCACTTATACCAGACCTGGGAGACGGGGGAGAGTTAGTAGAAGTCTGTGCGCTGGTAATCAGGCTGCTGAACAGAAAACAGGAAAATAGCAATGTTCTGAGAACTTGGGGTTCTTTCACCAAATATTTCGCCAGAAACGTCATGGATCAAGTGAGGAGCCGCAAAGATGTTACTTTTTAAAGGTTTCGCCAAACGAAGCGCACATCACCGCCAGTCATAACGACTTTCAGGTTTTATATTGTTTTTATAAGCGCCATGACCTCTGCTTTAAACCGGATTCCATATTCCACGCCGCTCAAGGACGAGAATTATTGTTCTTTTGTATCGTGTCAGTCAGATCTGGATCCCATTTCCTTTGGCTTTACCAAAGGCAAAGCAGATGTGTAATGATGCAAGGCTTCGAGCCGCATGGCCGAGCCAGGAGCGATGTTTCCGCCGGTAGTAAACCATCACGCCTGAAATCATGTTTGTCACACGTACCGGCATCTATGATCCAGAATGTTTCTGCCTGGTAGCAATGCCCGTGCGCCTGCAGCTGGGCCAGGCGGTCATCGCGAGCGTACGCGGGGTGCGGTAGGCATTTATAAGGGTGAGTTTAGGCCAGGATGCACAGTCAACTGACCCTGGTTTCCTACGTAAATAGGCGAGGAGTGGAGGATCTTTTTTTCTGGAAAAGCCATGCAGGCCTGCGGGAAAGGCTGCCCGGAAAGCGAAATCTTTATTCCGGACGGCCCGCTTTTCCAGATCGTACTAACCTTCAACGGTTGTTGTCGCTGAACAAAGAGCCCGCACCCATCGACGTATTGCCAATGTCAAAGAGTCATGTAAATGGTTGGTTGACGCTCATTTCCGTTTGGTTTGCGAAGCTATTGGTTCAAGTGCGTATTGAAAAAAATCTGGTAGAGGCTCGGTTGCTTTAATTATTGTTACTCTCAATCCCTGAAAGGACGCGCGCGCAGCTTCTCTACTTTAGGGATTCAGAGGTGTGTGCGTAAAGGTTGGTTTCAAAACTACGGCCACTACAAAATCAATTGGCTGTTAGATTTACCTGAGAATTTTCTATTTTTGCCGACCTGAAAAAGAAAGTAATACAAAATCACGGGAAAAGATTGCTTCTGTTGAATTGTTGAATGGTGATGTAGCTCAGTTGGTAGGAAGCAAAGGACTGAAAATCCTTATTGTCAGTGGTTCATTCCTCATCACCACATCATTTTCATCTATATTAACCAGGCACCCTAGGTATGAAAAAGAGGATAAACCGGTAAAATTTAAAAAAGTTCACTGCTTATTGATGACAATGACATTGATAATTTCATCAATGAGCGGATGATTACCACTTCAATTTTTCCGAAAAAGTTATTGTTAAAAGTTAATGGCGCCTCGATTTTGCGCGGCTCTCAATCACGTCATGAATGCACTTCCGGGGTTATTTTCTTGACCTGAATATACCGGTAATGGATGGCTTCGGTTTTCTGGAAGAATTTGAAAAGCTGAATGAGCTGGTGCGGAATCATTGTCATGTCGTGGTGCTTTCTTCTGCATCAGTGCCGAGGACATCGGCAGTAGCTGCGACAATCCTTACGTGACACGTTACGTGAACAAGCGCTCATGAATACCTGGGACTGCCGATATTTTAAGCGCAATCAAATCGTTTCACCAGCCATATCGGGATCTCATTAAATTCATTGGGTTGTTCCATCATGGGAGCATGGCCGCAAGGATGATCAGATAAATCGCGCTGTTGCAATGAGACGATGAAAGTCTTCAGCAACGACAGGCGGCGTTACGTTCCTGCTTACCCCAGATGAAGGCGGGTAGGATGTTAGCGATAGTATGGATCTCATCGCTCATATTATGACGTATGGCGGATTTAGCCAGGGAGAGGATGCGTATCAGTTTTCGCTATCATTGACAATTCCAAATACTTCATCCACCAGTTCCTTGCTGGCCGTTTTCCGGATCGTAAAAAGTATACTCCACTTTCTGTGATGAAATTGTAATCTTCCCTGCGGGGAAACGATCCGCCATGGCATCTTCCAGTAAAGGCCCGAGCTGGCGGTGAGTACCAGGGCTTTCACCACGTTCGGGGTGCCTCGTGATATAAACAGGTCCCATGTCCGCCGAAGTGGTGCCGATCAGTACGATGTCTTTGTAATCTTTAAAAACGGGGTGCTGCGTGAACAAAAATTTGCAGCACTTTCCGTTTCGTGTTTAAAATCGGAAGCGAATCAAATCGGCATCGAATCACCACTTTGTATTTCAAAGGAGAAAAGTAGGACATTACATCGCGATTACTCAGGGCTCCGACAAACCGTGCAAAGCTAACAGTACCGGGCCTTCGCCTTCTTCAATATACTTAAAGCCATTTTTCTTCGCACCAGGTTGCTTAGTGCATACAAACTTTTTCAAATATGAGTTCGTTTGAAAAAAAGCTGTTTTCCGACCAAGATGTTTCATGTTTTCCTGTCTCCGCACAACCAGGGACTGAGAATAAAATCCATTTTTCCGGCTATCGTTTCGACTGCGTTACGTCGCCGTTTCAGGAGGGACGTTGCCTCCTGTTTCGCCATTCCACTAACTGGATTAATTCGTTGCGCTAACTCCGTTTGCATCGTGTAACAGAGGGGAAAGGCCGCGCTTTCGGAGGCCTGTCCGAGAGGGCGTCGGAAAATGCTTTCAGCAAGTGGTAAAAAGTGTAGAAAAAGTGGTAAAGAATTAGTATACATTAGCCGTGTCAAAAAAGTAGCAATGGCAGCAGGTTTCATCGGTGAGTTTCCTGTGCGGCGGGTAAAGGCAGGAGTTCCTTTTGCCAGGGCATTATTTGAAGGAAACTGAATTCCCGGCGAAAGAGCGAAGCGTTTTATCGCATTTACCGCAGCATAGAAAAACATCCTGGTGATTTATACCAAGAAAATGGGACTGTTTCCGAAGAAGTCAGCGCCTGAATCTCTGTTGCAAGAACCGTGAGTTCATCCGCAAGTTCAACCGCGGCGCCACAGAGATGGAGCTGGACAATACGAACAGGCTGCTGTTGCCGAAAGGCGTTGAGACGAATATGCCGGTATCGAAAAGGAACCGGTGACGCACTCTTTGCTTACGACCGAATCGAAGTGTGGTCGCAGAAGAATACGAGCACATGCTGGGGACGATTCAGTGCGTTCTAAAACTTGCCGAAGACGTCGCTGGGAAAGAAAAACGGAGGTGAGGCGGTGAGTTATCAGCAGATATATGACGGCTGAAGAGAATCCGTGGAGGGCTTCGAATTGCGGCCGACGGAACATGTGGATGTAACATTCGGGAGGCGGGGGCATTCAAAAAGATCTACAAAAACTAGGAGAGAAAAGGGAAGGCTGATTGTGACCGGACGATGAAGCGCTGGCCAACCGCATCGGCGATGAAGGTTGGTGCTTGTCAATCACAACTTCGGTACCTGTGAAAAGTTTCTCACGACACCCACGAAGCCATACCGGTCGATGGCATCCTCGCCGATCTCGGCGTATCCTCCCACCAGTTTGACGAAGCGCATCGGGGTTTTCGATTCGTTTCGAGGGCAGACCTGGACATGCGGATGAACCAGCAACAGGAACACACCGCGCCAGCGTTCGTCCCAGTATTCGGATGAGGCACTGCAGAAAATATTCTCGTCATATGGCGAAGTACACAATGCAAAAACGGCAAGCCCAGCACGGATCGTCGCCAGTCCACCGGTGAAGACCTCCGGCGATCTCAAATGAAATACTCGCAGCGTCAACGCCGCGTGGGCCGGAACTTAATACCTGGCGGCAAAAAATATTACGAGGCGCTTCGCATCGAAGTGAACGATGAGCGGCGCACTGAAAGAAATGCTGATACAGAGCGCAGAGGTGCTTAAGCGGAGGACGGCTGGTTTGTTGCGCCTCGCCTATCATTCGCTGGAGGATTGAGCTGACAAAAATTTCATACCGGGGACGGAAATTTCGAAGGTCCGCCAAGCACAGATCTCTTCGGGAACAAAGTGGATGCGGCGTTCCGGCTGGTAAGTAAAAGCCGGTGAAGCAGGCGAAGAGGGAAGTGAAAGAGAAACCCGCGGGCGCGTAGTGCAAAAATGAGGATTACCCAGAAAAAATTTAAATATGAGTAAAAAAACACACTGAAGGAACCGGAGCCGGTGCAAGAGCCGCAGGAAATGGCCTCCCCTGCAGAGAAAAGCGGAGATCCACCGGGAATAGCCGCAAGCTGATCCGCCTCCTGAATGTGTTCGGTGTATTAACAAGGACCAGGTGGTGAAGCTGATGCCTTTCTCCCTGTTCCTCTGCCTGTTGTGATCCTTTTTACATCGGCAACGGATTATTACGCGGGCCACCGTCCGCAACATCGACAAGATCAAAAAAAAATATGAAGGAAAACCGGGCCAGTATTTCGGTGAATCCCGGAAATGATGTTTCGTAGCAAGCAGTCGGAGGTGACGGGGCCGTGGAGCCGCTGCAGCACGGGAGAGCACCGATCCGCCCGGAAAATTGTTGTTTCCGGAATCCACAGAACACACAGACTAATTCCTACGCACATGGACGCAAGAAAGGAAATCCTCTCCCACCGTTACATTGTATTTGCGATGAGCCTGTTCGCTGCAGCGATCGTCGATGCAGATGGTACGCATCAGTTTGTTCAGGGCGATTACTGGCGCAGCAAAGCCGACAACCTGACATTACAAACGCATCGAGGCGTCGCGCGGAAATATTTTTCAGACAACGGCAGCATGCTCGCCACCTCCGTCCCCATCTACGACCTGCGGATGGACCTGCCGAAGCCGATGCCCTGACCAAGGAACAGTTCGATTCTAAAATAGATTCTTTGTCCCGCTGCCTTTCCGGTACTCTTCGGCGACAAACCGGCTGCCGACTACAAACGGGAAGATGCGCCGTGCCCGTGCCGACCACGAACGCTACCACCTCATCCGGCGCGGCGTGGTTTTGAGGCTCAGGAAGTTAAAAAGTTCCCGTTGTTCCGGTTGGGCCGTTACAAAGGAGGATTGCTGGTGGAACCGGAAAACGTACGCCTTCCATTCAAAGATCTTGCGCGGACCATCGGATACGTCCGTGATGTTAAACCGGTAGGTATCGAGGCTGCCTTCAACGAAGATAACACCGGCTACAGCGAGAAAAGACTCATGCAGAAGATTTCAGGCAACGTATGGATGCCGGTGAGGAACGATAACAACGAGAGATCGAACCGAGGGACGGCAATGATATTTACACCACCATCGACATCAACGCCTGGGATGTAGCCGAGCAGGTGACTGGCCAATCACCTGGCACTACAATGCCGATCATGGCTGTGCTAAATGTATCGAAATAAGCAACCGGAGATCAGGCCATTGCCTACGCAGGTGCGCCGTCGGGAATCTATGCAGAGGATTACAACTATGCCATCAGCGGCGAATCCACCGAGCGGTCTACGGTAGAAGATGGCGTCGTTGCTGGCGGCCATGGACGGCGATTCGTGAATCGGAAGATACGCATGAATGTTGGCAACGGCTACTACACTACCTACGCCGGCCAGCCCGTGAAGATTCGCATCCGCCGAAGTCATCCCGCCTGAGTGTTCAACGCGCCTTTGAAACCTCGTCCAGCATGCGGTATACCACCAGGATCATTTGCAAACGCGCTATACAAAAAACCCGGGTAGCTTCGTAGAAAAAATCGAAATGCACTGCACCTGGATGAGCCGCTCGGACTTACAGATGTCGGGAAACAAACCGGTGATTAAAGTCCGGGCTCCTGAAGGATTCGGTCTGATGTCACCTGCTGGATGTGATCGGCTGCGGCGTTACAAGCTGCGCCGATGCAGATGCTGGCTTTCTACAATGCCATCGCCAATAACGGGCGGTTTGTAAGGCTAATGTTTGTAAGAAAGTAAAACACAACGCGGGGTGACGGTGAAGAGCTATGCGCCTGAAATCATCCGGTTCATCTGCTCGCCATCTACGCTGAAAAAGCGCAGCAACTGTTTAGCGGCGTCGTAGAAGAGGTACCGCTACCAACGTAAAAAATAACTACTACAAGATTGCGGGCAAGACGGGTACCACTCAAACCAACTATGCCTGGATCGAAGCCAGCGAATGAAATACCAGGCTTCGTTTGTCAATTTCCCGGCCGATGCACCTCGTTATTCCTGCATCGTCATTGTGAACTCTACGCTACCAACAGCGTGTATTTTGGTGGCGCAGTGGCGCATCTTCAGGAAATCGCTGATAAAGTGTATGCCAGCCACATTGAACTGCACAGCGCATTTTCCGATACCGCGTCAAAAGTGGCGCAGCGATGCCGGTTTTTAAAATGCGATCACTCCGGCGCAGCTGGCACTAGTACGATTCGCTGCTCTGGCTCTTCAGAAGCCGGCAGCGCCACTGGATGCACACAATGGCTCATATTTGACGCAGGCAACTTACAACGTACAAACTCAGGGAAGAAAAATGGTTCAGGACTTATGCCTGATGTTTCAGGCATGGAATTTCTGTTTGCCTGCTTGAAAACGCGGGCCTGCACGCACCTCGGTAACCGGCAGGGGCAGCGTAATGAAGCAGTCCGTACAGCCGGGCACCCGGATACAGAAAGGTCAAACCGTTTATCTCGATCTCGGTCTATGAAGTTGTTAGAAGAGTGCTTTCAAACCGGCATTCTCGAAGTGTCGGGCTCCACCGATACGAGGTATCCGTGAAATCTGTTTTGATTCACGCTGGGGCCTCAGGTACTTTGTTTGTTGCCGACTGCGGGAACGCTCAACGATGGTCACAGCTATCTGGATGCGGTGGCGGCCAAGGGGTGAAAACGTGTAGGTGTGCAGAAAGAGTTTCCAGAAAAGACTTCACGGCGGCATCACCTATGTGAAGGTCGAATTCAGCATCGGCACTATGGCACAGGTGGCATCCAATTTCTTTGGGAGTCTTGAGAAAATCATTCTTTTCCAGCATCACGACTGAACGGAAAAACAACGACGTTCTACCCTGTTGTACCAACTGTTTATTGCGCTCGGATACAAGGTCAGTTTTACTTTCCACAGTGCAGAACCGAATCCATCAGCAAGTTATTTCCCATACGCATACCACACCCGATCCCATTCAGCTTAACAGCCTGCTCGCTGCCATGGTCGACGAAGGATGCACCCATTGTTTCGACAGGTGAGCTCGCCGTGGTGCAGAAACGGATCGAATCCTTCATTTGCCGGTGGAGTTTTTACGGTGCTCCGCTGCGATCATCTCGATTATCGCCAAAACATTTGAGAGATACATCCGCGCCAAGAAGGAATTTTTGACTCACTCGGTGAACAGGCATTTGCTTTGACCAATGCCGACGACAAAACGGGATGGTGATGCTTCAAGAATGCCGGGCGTCGAAACACCGTGCGCACAGCTTTCCAGAAGATGGGTGATTTCAAAGGACGCCTTATCGAAAACCAACGGGTTATTGCAATGCAGCTCTCGACGGACGCATGGGAACTACTCTGCCGACCCAGTCGGAAGTTTTAATGCCATACAACCTGCTGGCCGTATACTGTACGGCCATACTCGCAAAAACAGGACAAAAGAAAAAGTGCTGATTGAACTGAGCCGCCTCGAACCCGTGGAAGGAGCGCTTCGATTTTATACTGTCAGGCACGTTTTGGGTGGTGGGAGTATTAGTGTACACACTCCCCGATGCGCTTCAGAATGTATTGAATACCATCCGATGTAAATACCGGCGGAGGAAAAATCATCACGGTAGTAGGATGCAGCAACATTCAGGACGGCGTTTCCAAGCGCCCGCTCGCTGGCGCGCATTGCCGTCTGAGTCACCGGTCAATCTTGCCGCACTCGAAACTTCGCCCCAAGGTCGAAAGATCCTGATGACATCATCCGCCGAGATGCGAAAGGCGTTGCGTCGTCCGAAACAAAAAAGTGACGTATCACCGACCGGAAGGAAGCCATCAAGACAACAACCTGCGCATTGGCAACTCCGGCGACATTATCCTGGTGGCAGGTAAAGGACATAGGAAATACCAGAAGTGAAGGTGCGGACACCTTGATGACCAAAAATGATTTTGCGGAGATTTTTGACTTAATCCTCAACTGATGCTCGTACCTCTTTTGGAGTTCCTGAAAAATGTGCGATCTGCCGGGCGCGGTGTTTCAACTATATCTCTTTCCGAAATGCCGCGCAATGGCCGTCATTACATCGCTTATGCCTTTCGTTCTCATCATTAAACGCGTGCGTGCGCGCTGATCATCGTTTTGCTTCACCGCAAACAGGTGGGCGAAACAGTGCGTGATCTCGGCTGCTGGGCGAAAAAGAAAAACAGGGAACCCCGACGATGGGCGGACTCATTATCCTGGCTGCCATCTCGTTTTCCGACTCTTCTTTGTTTGCGCGAGAAAACATCAAGTACTTAGCGCATCGTCATTATGCTGGCGATGACTACCGTATGGCTCAGCCTGATTGGTTTTCTTGATGATTACATTAAAGTTTTCAAGAAAGACAAGGCCGGACTGGCCGACAAGTTTAAGATTCTCGGACAGGTTGGGTTGGGTATCATCATCGGTTACACCATATTTCAACCCCCATGTCCTGAGTAAAGGGAAAAAGTAAATAAATAGAGCAAAGCTGATTGTGTTGGACAGCAATGCGGATGTTGATCGATAACATGGGCCAGCGCGAAGGTGCTTTGTATGCAGACGATGCAGTGAAGTCGGCAAGATTTTTCATTCCATTCTATAAGAATAATGGAGTTTGATTATATGCGAACCTGTTGAAATGGCTGGGGATGATTACAGAAATATACCTGGCTCATTTCCCTTACCGGTCGTCATCTTTTATCATCCAGCCGTAGCATCGGCAGCGCCAATATTACCGACGGTATTACGGCGGAGCTGCCCAACGGTACCTCTGCCATTATCAGCGCCACTGGTATCCTTGCCTGGGTGTCAGGCAATACGGTTTTGCCAGCTACCTCAACATCGTATATCCCCAATGCCGGCGAACTGGTGGTATTCATTGCCGCCTTTGTGGGGCTTGCGTAGGATTCTGACCTTTGCCGCCAGCAACACCGCCAGCATCGCGACGCCGATCTTCTCGACGCCAAAGGTGTTCTCACCCTCGGCCTACGAAACACCGGCGGCGGGCTGCTCGGTCTGCGCGCCGAGAACGGCGAAGTGGCGGACGCAGGAGAGTCTACTTCACCCGCGACATGCAGAATCACCATGGCGGCGTGCTGCTCGTGGACGGCTACCTATCGGCTTCAACAACACGATCCTGACCTGTCTCGAGTTCAACACCGGCAAGGTGATGTGGCGGCACCGCAGCGTCGGCAAGGGCTCGCTGACCTACGCCGATGGGCACCTTTATCTCCTGGGCGAAGACTTCGTGGTGGGGCTCGTCGAGCGACGCCGACCGGATACAAGGAAACGGGACGTTTCACGATTCGCGATGAGGGGCTGCCGGCGTGGTCCACCCCCGTCGTAAGCGGCGGCCGGCTGTATATCTCCGCAATCAGAACACGCTGACCGCGTACCGACGTGCGAGCCGCGCTGGAATTCAGCCGTCGCAACTCGTCTTCCGGGAGATGCCTTCATGATCCTGTCCACCTTCGAAACGGCAGCCCGCCTGGACGTGCTGGCGGCGCTGCTCGCCCGCCATCGACTCTTCCGCCGCCATTCCAGTTCGTCGCGCAACGCGGCGCCGCGCCTAGCCGCGACGCCGGACTGGCCGCGGATATCGCGGTCCGTCCCGCGACGGTTCCGCGGCGACGATGAGCGCGCCGCGCGAGTGGCCGGAGCTGGCCTGGTCAAGAAAGTGGACGGTGACGGCGTCGGCACCGGCTACGCGACGCCGATCGTCGATCGCAACCGCGTCTACGTGCATTCGCGCGCCGCGGCGAGCGGTGAAAGTGATTGCCGCGGCCTCGACGCCGACACCGGGCCGTAGAACTCTGGAAGATCAGTTATCCGGCGCCGTTCACGATGCACAGCGCCGCCGCGGCCTCGCGGCCGAGGGCCCGAAGTCCGCGCCGCTGCTGACAAGCGGCGAACCGCTGCTCTCCATCGGCATGCCAGTGGCGTGGTGCGGCCGTTGACGCCGCCACCGGCAACGCTCTGGCGGAAACCGGGACGGTGCCGGTGCCCGATGTACGTCGCACGCGTTCTCGTCGATCGCGGCGCGCGTCGGCGACCGTCCGGTGGCGATCTTTCACCTGGGCGGCCGGGATCAGGGGCGCGCTTTCCGCGATCGACATCGAAAACGGTTCGGTGAGTGGGGCTGGACCGGCGATGGCCCCGGCTGCGCTCGCCAATCATCGGTCGACCTCGGCGGCACCACGCCGGTCGTGACGATCACGCAGGAAAGTCGTCGGCGTGGAGCTCGGCCACCGGCACGCTGCTCTGGGAACGCCCGTTCGTCAGCCCGAGCACCGCCAACTCGAACACGCCGCTCGTCAGCGGCCAGACCGTCATCGTGGTGTCGGGGAATGGCGGTCCGACCGTCGCCTTCACTGCGTGGCGAAGAGCGGGACATGCGTGGACGACGACGAACGCGTGGGAGAACGCGGACAGCCCGCTGCGCAACACCAACGTGGTGCTCGCCGGCGACATGCTCTTCGGGTTGTCGAACCGCAACATGGGACAATGCTTCGCGGTGGACGTCGCCACCGGCAAGAACGCTGTGGCTGTCCCGGGCCGCCAGGCGACCAACGCGAGGCGATCGTCGCATCGGCGACACGCGCTGATCAGCCTGCGAAGACGACGGCGAACTGGTCATCGTGAAGAAGAATCCGGCGGCGTTCGAAGTGATGAAAAGAAATACAAGGTGGCGGAGCAGGCGACGTGGAGCGGGACCGTCGTTCGCCGGCAATCAGCGGATCTTCGTCAGGGACGTTGAGACCCTCACGCTATGGACGCTCAATTGACACGCGCGCTGACGGTTCAGCCTGACAACGATTCTCCCGGGCGCTTCAGCGCACTGACGTGCGTGCTCCCGAAGCCAGCGCAGGCTGCGCAAGGCGCGTCGCAAAACGAGCCGATTCGCATCACCGCCCCGCCGATCGTCGTCACCGCGCAGAAGGAGCCGGCCGATTCGGGAAAGCTGCCCGTCAGCGTCACGGCGGTGTCGAGGCCTGATGCTCGACGCGGCCGGCGACGACGATGCAGTGAGGCGGCAGGCGATCCACTCGCCGAACACCTACTTCGCCAGAAGTTCAGCGCCCGCAAGTTGGGCAACGCGCGGATGCGCGGCATCGTCGAGGCCCACCTGATCCCGCGTGTCACGCACCTACATCGACGGCGTGGCGCAGCTCAGCGCCAACACCTCGAGCATCGAGTTTCTCGACGATCAGGCCAGGTGGAGTTCGTGCGCGGTCCCCAGGGCGCGCTGTGCGGGCGCAACACGCTCGGCGGCCTGATCAGCATCGCCAGCGCCGCGTCCGTCGACGGGCACGCTGGACCGGCAAGCGTGCGCGTGCCGATTAGGTTCACACGACGAGTTACGGCCTGACGCGCGGCGGTGTCCGGGACCGCTGTCCCAGCCAGATCGTCGCGCTGAGTGTCGGCATCGGCCGGACTGCAGCGCGACGGCTTCACCGATCAGCGACGCTCACCGGCAACGATCTCGGACTCGCGAGACGCCACCTTCAGCAAGAGCGCAACTGCTCTGGACGCCGCGACGGTCAGTGTAGGAGGCGCGGCTCATCGTCAACTGGCGAGTAGGCGCGAACGACGGCGACTACGCGCTCTGCGATCTCGGCGTCGCTGCGCGCCGAATCCGTTCCACGCCGCCCGCGATTTCGAGGGCAAGACCGATCGCGGACATCTTCGGAACCACATTCGAACGTTCAGCGCACGGGCGAGCGGTTTACCTGGACGTCGACCACCGGCATCGTGCAGCTGGGAGACCAGGATCTCGACCGACCTCGACTACACTGCCACTGCTCGCTCGCGACGCGCAACAACGCGCGAGGAGAGCGACGCAGTTCAGCGAGGAAATCCGTCTCGCGTCGAATACCGCCACCCCTGGCATCCTGATGGGCCGCGGACTTCCGGTGGCAGACCGGGCGCGATCGTCTTCACGCAGGGCTACGACCAGGACGCCGTCAACCACTACTCGCCGTTCTTCCCGAATCCGAGCCGTCCCCTTCGCGATTGACGACCACACGGATTCGTCGCTCGACGATGTCGGCATTCGGGCTATACGGCCAGGGCGTGTTCGCGGCCAACATCAAGGCTGGACGTGACGGTCGGCGCGCGTTCGACTACGAACAGAAGGACGCCGCCATTCGATCGTTCGTCCGTTGCTCGGCCAGCACCAGTCGACGTAGACGCGATCGCGACGTTTTCGAACGTGTCGCCTCAGCTCAGGTGGCGTATCAGCTGCACCGCCGGCCAGACGCTGCTGCGCCGCGGCTGGGCCGAGGCTTCAAGGCGGGCGGGTTCAACCCGCGTCGCCCGCTGGCAGCCGAGCCTATCGACGAAGGGCACCTGGAACGTTCGAGGGCGGCGCCAGAGACGACGTTCGCGGGCGGCAAGGCGACGGCCACGGCGACGCGCGTTCTGGACCGACTGGGACGATCTGCAGTTGAACCTGCCGAATCCCGTCGGTGCCGCGGCCAGTTCTACATCGCTAACGTCGGCGCGGCGGAAACGAGCGGCATCGAGCTCGCGCTCACCGCGGGCAACCGCGTCGCTGACCATCGGGGATGTTCGGTTCGTTCGGCTACACGCACGCCCGGTTCGGCGCTGGGCAGCGTCTCGAGCGGAGTTGGCGTGGCGGGCAATACGATTCCCAACACGCCGGACTACCGGCCAGCCTTGGGCGCGCAGCTGCACCAGTGCGACCCGCGCGAACTACACGCTCTACGGCCGGGGAAGTGGCGTTCTTCGGCGAGTTCCAGTACGACGACTATCAACACCCGCGTCGCAGGAGGCGTGCTCGCTGGCGGATTTCAGCGCCGGCGTCGAGCGGAAAGGCCTTCTCGTGGAGCTGTGGGTGAAGAACGCATTCGACAGCCGCTACTTCCCCGTCGCGTTCGCTACGGTCAGCTCGCGCCGTCAGGTTTCATCGCGCGAAACCGGCCGGCCGCGGACATGGGGCGTGCAGATTGGGCTTCAGTTTCTGAGAAGACGTCCGGCTAAAGCCGGACGCCACCGGGCGGCTACCGGACGATCGTCTCCAGCCCGTTCGTGTGCGGACGAAGCGCCGCGGGAGATCGTGACCGAGCCGTCCTTCTGCTGATAATTCTCCAGAATCGCGATCAGCGTGCGGCCGACCGCGAGGCCCGAGCCGTTCAGCGTGTGGACGAACTCGGCTTTGCCCGTGCCGGCGGCGCGGAGCTTTGATGTTCGCGCGCCGCGCCTGGAACGCCTCGGTGTTGCTGCAGGACGAAATCTCGCGATAGGTGTTCTGGCTCGGCAGCCACACCTCGATGTCGTAGGTCTTGCGCCGACGCGAAGCCCATGTCGCCGGTGCAGAGCAGCATCGTGCGGTACGGCAGCTCGAGGCGCTTCAGCACCTCTTCGGCGTTCGCCGTCAAGCGATTCCAGCTCCTCGTAGCGACTGCTCCGGCGTCGTCAGCTTGACGAGCTCGACCTTGTCGAACTGGTGCTGCCGGATCAGGCCGCGCACGTCCTGCCCGTATGATCCCGCCTCGCTGCGGAAGCACGGCGTGTAGGCGGTATAGCGAATCGGCAGATCGCGGCGCGTCGAGGATCTCGCCGCGATGCAGATTCGTCAGCGGCACTTCGGCCGTCGGCACGAGATACAGATCCCAGTCGCCGGCGATCTTGAACAGATCGGCCTCGAACTTCGGCAGGTTGCCCGTTCCGGTCAGACGCGGCGCTGTTCACCAGGAACGGCGGCTCGACCTCGCGGTAGCCGTGCTCGCGCGTATGCAGGTCGAGCATGAAGTTGATGAGCGCGCGCGACAGCGCGCGCCCCGCGCCGCTCAGCACCGAGAACCGCGCGCCGGCAATCCGCGCCGCGCGCTCGAAGTCGAGAATGCCGAGCGCCGCGCCGAGATCCCAGTGCGGCTTCGGCTCGAAATCGAACGTCCTCGCGGCTCGCCGTGGCGCCGCACTTCCTGGTTGTCCGCGGCGGTCTTGCCGACCGGCACCGACTCGCGTGCGGCAGGTTGGGCAGCGTCAGCAGCAGCGCCTCGCGGCTGATGCTCGAGCGAGTCGACGCTTCACCCCGAGCTGCTTGATCTGCTGCGCCGCGGGCACGGTTGGCCTCCTGAATGGCGGTCGTATCGAGGCTTCTGCCGCTTCGGCGCTGCGCGACCTCGTCGCCCGACGGTGTTCTGCTGCGCGCTTCGAGGCCTTCGACGCTCGGGAATCAGCCGGCGCCGCGCGCTCTCGAGCGTGGCGATCTCTTCGAGCGCGCTTGTCGGCGATCGAGCCCGCGGTTTCTGGAGACCGGTGCGGACCTCGTTCGATGTTGTCGCGGACGTATGCGGGATCAAGCATGCTGCCTCGTGAGTGTGGCTATTCTACTAACACCCCTGCGCCGCCTCGCGCCGCCCGCGCCGTGCGTGTGCATCGGGTCGCCGTGTGTCCGGGCATGCGCGCCGCAGACCGTGGTACGCGCGGGATCCTCTGATACGATGCCGGCCGTGAAGTCCCGTCCGCAAAGCCGTCTTCCCCGCCGCCGGCCTCGGCACCCGCTTCCTTCCCGCGACCAAGGCGCAGCCCAAGGAGATGCTGCCGCTCGTCGACAAGCCGATCATCCAGTACGGCGTCGAGGAAGCGGTCGCGTCCGGGCGTCGACAACATCATCCTCGTCACGGGCCGCGGCAAGAACGCGATCGAGGATCACTTCGACGTCTCGGTCGAGCTCGAGACGTTTCTCGAAGCGCGCGCGGCAAGCGCGAGCAGCTCGCCGGAGATCCGCAAGATCTCGAACATGATCAACTTCGCCTACGTCCGGCAGGGCGAGCCGCTCGGCCTCGGCCACGCGGTGCTGCGTCGCGCGCGAGCTGGTCGGCGACGAGCCGTTCGCCGTGCATCCTCGGCGACGACGTGATCGATGCCGATCCGCCGGCGATGCAAGCAGCTGATCGACGTGTTTCGAGCGGGTCGACGGCCCGGTGCTCGCGGTCGAGCGCGTGCCGCTGGAAGACGTCTCGAGCTACGGCGTGATCGCGCTCGATGCCGGGCGCAAGTCGATGGGCGACGGCGTCTATCGAGGTGCGCGGATCTCGTCGAGAAACCGCCGCGCGACGAGGCGCCGTCCGGACCTCGCGATCATCGGCCGCTACGTCCTCACGCCGGACATCTTCCCGGCGCTGGCGCGCCACCAAGAGCGACCGGACCGGCGAGATCCAGCTGACGAACGGCCTGCGCGAGCTGCTGAAAACGCGGCCGATCTACGCCTGCGAAGTGAAAGGCGTCCGCCACGACACCGGCAACAAGCTCGGATTCCTGAAGGCGGTGGTCTACTTCGCGCTGCGGCGGCCCGATCTGGCGGAGAAGTTCTCGGCGTATCTCACCTCGGTGATCGGCAGACGCCGGTCGGCAAGCGGTCTCCGCAAGTAACTCCGGTCTTGGCGGAGCGCCGCGCGGCGTCAGGCGACGCCGGCGCGGTCTTGCCGTCGCCTGTGCTTCGCGGTCGGATGCTCGATTCCGACTTGGATTCCATTCGACTCTTTGCTGCTGGTCGGTTTGCTTCGGCGCTCGCTCCCGACTTGTCGCCGTCCGTCGAATCTTTCCCGATTCCTTCGGATTCCTTCGACGCGCCCTCGTTCTTCGCGCTCCCGACGATCCTTCTGCGCGTAGTCGGTGATGTACCAGCCGCTCCCCTTGAGCTGAAACGCCGGAGGCGGAAATCAGCTTGCTGAACCGGGCCGCCGCACTTCGGGACACGTCTCGACCGGCGGATCGGAAAACTTCTGAATCATCTCGAAGCGGTGACCGCACTCGTCGCACTGGTATTCGTAGAGGCATGGTCGGCTTTATTCGATCACGTCTCCGCCGGTCGTCGCCGAGCATCAGCTGGCGATGCAGCCAGAAGGGCGCCGTGCCGTTGCCGAGCAGCGTGTCGTGGAACGTCCGCAGCGAAAACGCCTTGCCCTGCTGCTGCTTGTAGTCCTGACGCAGCTTGAGCAGCATCAGCTTGCCGGCGCTGTAGACGAGATAGGTCGGATCGAACGTGCCGCGCTCCGCGCTTCGCGGCGCGCGCTCGCTTCTTCCATGAACGCCTCGTCGCGGAACAACCGGACGCCCTGCTCGACCGACAGATCCTCGGCGTGCAGCTTGATGCCGACGATGAAGCGGACGAGGCGGATGAGCGCTTCGGCAAGCTGGCCGAGCTTGACGCCGTAGTCGTTGCCGGCCGAAGCCCGCCTCGATCATCATCTGCTCGCAGTAGTGCGCCCAGCCTTCGACGAACGACGCCGGCGCGAACAGGATCGACTTCCGCGACCTTCGACTCGACCCGGCGCAGATGCTGATAGTGCAGGAAGTGGCCCGGATAGACCTCGTGGATCGAGATCGACCAGAGCGTCGGGTAGTTGTAGTCGCGCAGGTGTTCGCTGCTGCGTTCGGCGCGGCCACGCCGGATCGGCGTCGGTCAGGTAGTAGTAGGCGCGCGTCGGCTTGGTCTCGAAGGGCCCCGGCGTCCACATGCTGGCGAACGACCAGCGATAGAAGTCGGGCGTCGGCGCCACGGTGATCGGCTCTGCCGGGCGGCAGCGAGACGATGCGACTGGCGCTCGAGAAACGTGTCTGAGCTCGTCGAGCTGCTCGCCGCCGACGCGGACGAGCTCGCCGGGCGCCGGATGGTCGCGCCTTCGTCGCGCGCCCAGCGCCTGCAGCGGGTTCGCCGCCGTTCATCTGTGCCGGCGACGCGACTTGAACGCCTCCTGCGTCGTCCTGCAGCTCGCGCGTGCGCGATCGCCAGCAGGCGATCGACCGGCAAGCGACAGCCCTTCCTCGAGCCGCGAGCTTCTGCTCGAACTTCTCGCGTCCGAGGCGGAACGACGCCCGGCGCGCTGCGGCGCGATCTCGGTTTCGAGATGCTGCGACGTAGCGCGCTCGATCGCGTGGACGCTTCGGTCTGCGCGTCGGCCAGATCGCCCAGCAGATGCAGATCGTCCGACGTCGGCAAACGCGCGCGGCAGGTCCTCGCTCGATGAACTTCAGCGCGCCGCGCATGCGCTTCGACGCCGACCTTGACGAAGATGCCCGGCGGCTCCTTGACGTTGTCGCGCGCCGCCTGGATCAGCCGCGGCGCCTGACGGAGCTTCGACAGGACGCGGCGGGCGCGGTCGGCCGCGCGGCGCGTAGGTGAACAGCGCCTGGCCGGCGAGGCTCGACGCGATCATGTCGGCGTAGCTGCGGGGTTCCGCTCCCAGGTCCGGACCTCCTCGTTCTCGAACATGCGCGCGCGAAGGTTGCGACGTCAGCATCGCTGCTCGAGTTTCTCGATGCCGGTCAGGCCGTCGCGGTTGGATCTCGTCGAGTCGCCTGCAGATATCCCGACAGGGCGCGCGACTCGGTTTCAACGCTCTGACGCGCTCAGGTCTTCGAGCAGATCGTCGTGGACGTGGACGCCGTCGAGCGTGGCGTACATCGGGTGCGGTCTCGTGCAGGTACGCGAGCAGGTCGTCGACGAAGTGGGGCAGCGGTTCGGAGGCGCGGCCGCTGGCGATCCGCCTAATGGTACAATAAAGGCTCGTTCTCGATGGCCGGCGACGCTCGTTCGTCGTCGCCACGCCGATCCGGCAATCTCGAAGACATCACCGCGCGGCGCTTCGCATTCTGCGCGAGGTCGTCGCTGATCGCGGCTGAAGACACGCGGCGGACGGCGCATCTGCTGGCGCGCTACGCGATCACCACGCGCACGACGAGCCTTCACGAACATAACGAAACCAGAAAGTCCGCGGCGCTTCATCGCGCGCCTGAAGCGGGCGAGCACATCGGCGCTCGGTGTCGGACGCCGGAACGCCCGACGATGTCCGATCCGGGAGCGCATCTGATCCGTGCCGGCGATCGACGGACGGAATCCGGTCGGATCCGATCCCTGGACCGTCGGCCATCCTGGCCGCGGTCGGCGCGTTCGGCCTCGGGGATGGCACCTTTCTGTTCCTGGGCTTCCCACCGACCCGCGCAGAGAGGATCAGGTCGCCTGGTTCAAGCGTGCCCGGGTTGTCCGCGGAACCATCGTGTTCTTCGAGGCGCCTCATCGCATCCGGCGAACGCTGACGGATCTTCACGACTAGCGGTTGGCGACTGTGAAGTCGCGGTCGGTCGCGGAGTTGACCAAGGCGCACGAAGAATTGGTCAGAGGACCAATCTCTGACGTCCTCGGCACAGACTTACCAATGCCACGCGAGGAGTTCACGGTGGTGGCGCTGAATTAGGGCATAGCCGAGATAGCTGGCCGCATCGTAGCCAAACGACGACGGCTGTCAGCTGGCTGCTGAATTTGGTGAAATAACCGCAAATGACAGGGCTTGTCGAGGCGGGAAGCGGTTGCGGCGCCTCGCCGACCGGTATCGTATGTCGGTCGAGTGATGTCTTCGCGTCTCGAAGACGCGCAAGAAATCTGGGTCAGATAACACAATGCTCGGTCTATCCGATGGTATGCGGGGTGTCGGTGCGCTTGACCATCCGAGCGGCGTTCTGCTACCGTGCCGCGCTTCTAGCACGTCAGGGCACGCTCTTCAATGGCGAAACAACGGCGCAGCCGCAGTCACAAGCCTCAGGAGAACAGCGCTTCGCTCCAGGTCCGCCAGCCCGGCTCCAGCCGCACTCTCCTTCGTCAGCGAAGCTCGCGCAACGGCTTCCCAGGCGCTCGCGCCGGCTCGACGCCAGCGACGCGGTCACGTATGTCGAGGCGGTCGCGCTCTACGAAAGGGCCTCCAGGCGCTGCAGCGGCACGACTACGACGCGCGCCATCAGTCTGCTGCAGTCGGTGCCTGACGCCGTATCCCGAGGAGAAGGAACTGCACGAGCGCGTGCGGTTGTATCTCAACGTCTGCCAGCGCCAGGCCGCCGCCGCGCGCAAGCGGCGCCGCACGACGATCTCGGAGCGGCTCTTTGCGGCGACGCTGGCGATCAACGGCGGCCGCTACGACGAGGCGACTGAAGCACCTGCGGCTCGTGCGCGACGAAGACGCCGACAACGACCACGCCCTCTACATGCTGGCGGTGGCGCACACGCAGCGCGGCGAGTTCGCCGAAGCGGTCGCGCACCTCGAGCGCGCCGTCGCGCTCAACCCGGAGAATCGCGGCTCGCCCGGCACGACGCCGACCTCGAGCCGCTGCGCGATGACGAGGCGCTTTCGGGCCGCCCTCAGACGCCCTCGGCGTCCGCCCGCCCCCTCGACCGACGCCGCCCGTTCAAAGGCAAATCGGGACAATAATCGTCCTGAGCATCGTCCTACCCTGCACGTCGTCGTCCTTGCCGCGGGCAAGGGCACGCGGATGAAATCCGCGCGCCCGAAGGTGGTGCATCGCATCGCCGGCAGCCTGCCGATGATCGATCACGTGCTCGATACGGCGTCGGCGCTCGTCGCCGGCGACGACGAACCGTCGTGGTCGGGCATCGGGCGGAAGAGGTTCAACGCGCGCTGGCCGGCCGGCCAGGGCTCACGTTCGTCACGCAGGAGCCGCCAGCTCGGGACGGCGCACGCGCTGCTCTGCGCCGAGCCGCGCTCTCTCGGGCCGCGACCGGGTCACCTGTTGATGCTCTGCCGGCGACGTGCCGCTCCTCAGTCGGCCGACGCTCGAACGGCATCCGCGGATCGGCATCTCGTCGGCGGGCGCGCCACGCGACGGTCACTGACGGCGACGGTGCCCAATCCGTTCACGGATACGGCCGCATCGTCCGGACGGGCGGGAGATTGCACGTATTGTCGAGGAAAGGACGCCACCGCTGCCGAGCGCGCGATCACCGCAGGATCAACGCCGGGATTTACATCTTTGCGCTCGATGGCCTGTTTCAGGCGCGTTGAAGGGATTGCCTCTGCCAACGCTCAGCAGGAGTACCACCTGCCCGACCTGGTCAGCTATCTACGGCGGACGCGGACTGGGCGTGGAAACCGTGAAGGTCGATAATCCAGACGAAGTGCGTGGCATCAACAGCCGCGCGAGCTCGCCGAGGTCAGCCGAATCGTGAGAGATGCGCAAGAACGGCGCGAGCTCATGGCGGACGGCGTGACCATCGAGGATCCGGCAACGGCGCTACATCGATCGCGACGTCGACGGTGGGTGCGACACCATCATTCACCCGGGCGTGTCGCTCGAAGGGCTGACGATCAGTCGGCGCCGGGTGCGAGATTCCACAGCGGCGCGCGACTCGTCGAACGCGACGGCTCGGCGACAACGTTGTCGTCTACAACCACTGCGTGATCACGAACTCGCGTCTCGGCGACGATGCGCATGTCGGACCGTTCGCGCATCTGCGCAACGACGCCGACGGTCCGCGAGCATGCACGGGTCGGCAACTTCGTCGAGCTCGAAGAAGACGGTCCTCGGCGCCGGGATCGAAGTCGATGCACCTGGCGTATCTCGGCGATACGACCATCGGTGCCCGAAGGTCAACATCGGCGCCGGCACGATCACCTGCAACTACGACGGTGTGAAGAAGCAATCCGACGGTCATCGAAGACGGCGCGTTCATCGGCAGCGACTCGCAGCTCGATCGCGCCGGTCACCGATCGGCAAGAGGCGCGTACGTCGGCAGCGGCACGACGATTCGCGAGAGCGTGCCGGCCGGGCGCGCTGGCGGTCTCGGCCGGGAAGCAGCGGAACATCGAAGGTTGGGTCGACAAGAAGAAGGCGAGAGAAGGTCGAAGGTGCTGAGCGCGCCCGCGTGGCGCGCGAGGGATTAGAGCATGTGCGGAATTATTGGATACATCGGTCCGAAGGACGTGGTGCCGGTTCTGATCGACGGCCTGCGGCGGCTCGAATACCGCGGCTACGATTCGGCGGGCGTCGCCGTCGTCCGCGATGGCCACGTCGATCTCCGGCGCAGCGCGGGCAAGCTCTCGAACCTCGAGGACGTGATCGGCGTCCGATCCGATTTCCGGCGACTACGGCAGTCGGCCACACGCGCTGGGCGACCCACGGCCGGCCGACCGAAGAGAACGCCCATCCGCATCGGGACTGCACCGGCAAAATCGTCGTCGTCCACAACGGGATCATCGAGAACTACCTCGATCTGAAGCTCGAGCTGCAGAAGCAGGGCCACACGTTCGTCACCGAGACCGATACGGAGATCGTCGCGCACCTCGTCGAGCGCGAGATGAAAGACGACGGCCTCGAGAACGCCGTGCGCCGCGCGCTGCTGCTGATGCGCGGCCTGTTCGCGCTGGTGCTGATCTCGGCCGACGATCCCGGAAAGATCGTCACCGTTCGCAACGGGCCACCGATCGTCGTCGGGCTGGGCGACGGCGAGTTCTTCGTCGCGTCGGACATCCCGGCGATTCTCAGCCACACGCGCGACGTCGTATTTCTCGGCGACGAGGAGATGGCGATCATCACGCCGACCGGCGTCGAGTTCACCGATTTCTTCGGCCGACCGGTCTCCAAAGCGACGCAGCGGGTGCTCTGGGATCCGATCATGGCGGAGAAGGCCGGCTACAAGCACTTCATGCTCAAGGAAATCTTCGAGCAGCCGACCGCCGCGCGCGAAACGATTCTCGGCCGCGTCTCACAGGACTCGGGCAAGGTCTTCCTCGAGGAGATGAAGGTCACGGACGAGACGCTGCGCGCCATCGATCGCGTGACGATCCTGGCGTGCGGCACGTCGTGGCATGCAGGCCTCGTCGGCAAGTTCATGATCGAGCAGCTCGCCCGCCTGCACGGTGGACGTCGATTACGGCTCCGAGTACCGCTACCGGCAGCCAATCGTCACGAAGAACACGCTCGCGGTCGTGATCACGCAGTCCGGTGAGACCGCCGACACGCTGGCGGCGCTGCGCGAGGCGAAACGCGCCGGCGCGAGCAGCATCGCGATTTGCAACGTCGTCGGCAGCATGGCAACGCGTGAGACCGACGGCACGGTCTACACGCACGCGGGACCGGAAATCGGCGTCGCCTCGACCAAGGCGTTCACGTCTCAGCTCGTGGCGCTGTATCTGCTCGCGCTCCGACTCGGACAGGTGCGCGGCGCCCTCTCGGCGGAGGCCTCCAAACCGCACGTGGATGCGCTGCTCCAGTTGCCGCAGTTGCTCGAACAGACGCTCAAGTTGGCCCCTGAGGTGGAAGAAATTGCCGGCCGGTTCTACAACCGGACCGACTTTCTCTACCTTGGCCGCGGCATCAACTATCCGATTGCACTCGAAGGCGCGTTGAAGCTGAAGAAATCTCGTACATTCACGCCGAGGGCTATCCCGCCGGCGAGATGAAGCATGGTCCGATCGCGCTGATCGACGAACGGATGCCGGTTGTCGCGATCGCGCCGCACGACGCGGTGTTCGAGAAGATGATCGGCAACATGCAGGAAGTGAAGGCGCGCAGCGGCTCGGTTATTGCGCTCACGACGCGCGGCGACAGCAAACTGCAGGCGATTCTCGACCCGTCGAAGGACGTCGTGCTGCAGGTGCCGCGGTCGCCCGAGCTGCTGACACCGATTGTCATGTCGCTGCCGCTCCAGCTTCTCGCGTACGACATCGCCGTTCGTCGCGGCTGCGACGTCGATCAGCCCGCAATCTGGCGAAGTCAGTCACGGTAGAATGATGTGATTGAACGTCCTCGATTCTCTCAATCCTGAACAACGCGAAGCGGTCCTGCAGATCGAAGGGCCGCTTCTCATCCTCGCCGGCGCCGGATCGGGCAAGACGCGCGTCATCACCAGCCGCATCGCGCATCTCGTCGGCGACAGCCATGCGCAGCCGCAGGAAGTCCTCGCCGTCACGTTCACAAACAAAGCGGCGGAAGAGATGCGCGCGCGCGTCGAGCATCTGCTCGGCGCCGACTGCAGCGGGATGTGGGTGTCGACGTTTCATTCCCTCTGCGCTCGGCTGCTCAGGCGCGAAGCGCCGGCCATCGGTCTGTCGCGCGACTTCGTGATCTACGACTCGTCCGATCAGCTGACGGTCGTCAAGCAGGCGCTCAAGGAGCTGCGCATCGACGATTCGTTCATCCAGCCTCGCGCGGCATTGTCGCGGATCAGCCACGCGAAGAATCGGATGGAAGGACCCGAGGCGATCGCGGCGTCGGGCAGCTGGAACCAGAAGGACGCGCAGACGGCGAAAGTCTACGAGTACTACCTGAAGGCGCTCAAGGAGAGCAACGCGCTCGATTTCGACGACCTCTTGCTGAAGACCGTCGACCTGTTCGAGCAGTCGGAGCGCGTGCGGCAGAAGTACTCGCAGCAGTTCCGCTTCGTCATGGTGGACGAATACCAGGACACGAACCGTCCGCAATGCGCTTCTCATTCGCCGCCTCGCGGAAGTCCACCACAACCTCTGCGTGGTCGGCGATCCCGATCAATCGATTTACAAGTGGCGCGGCGCCGATCTCCGCAACATCCTCGACTTCGAGCGCGATTTTCCGGAAGCGAAGATCGTCAAGCTGGAGCGCAACTATCGGTCGACGCAGATCATCCTGGACGCGGCATCGGCCGTGATCAGCCAGAACCGCAATCGTAAGGACAAGCATCTCTGGACCGACCGGAAGGGCGGCGCCCGCATCGTCTACTTCCGCGGCGCTGATGAACTCGAGGAGGCGGACTTCATCACGCGCACCGCGCGAACGGCGCTGGCCGACGACGTCGAGTCGCTGGTCGCGGTGCTGTGCCCGGACCAACTCGCAGTCGCGCACGATTGAAGACGCGCTGATGCGCGAGGGCGTCGCCTACAAGGTCATCGGCGGCGTCCGGTTCTACGAGCGCCGCGAGGTCAAGGACGCGCTCGCCTACATGCGGCTCGTGATCAACCCGCACGACGATGTGAGCCTGCGCCGGGTGATCAACACGCCGGCGCGCGGGATCGGCAAGGGCGTGATGGAGGCGGTCGAGAACGTCGAGCCCGGCGCGAACGACGATCTGCCCTTGCTGGCGGCGGGGCTTCAGCCGACGCTGTCGGCCAACTCGTTGTGGGCCCGCCTGGTCCGCGGTCTCGAGGACCGCGCGTTCCCCAACCGCGCCGCCGCATCCCTCGCCGCGTTCCGCGACCTCATCGTCAACCTCACCGAGATGGCGCGCCGCGAGTCCGTGTCGATTGCGATCGGCAAGATGCTCGATCAGAGCGGCTACCTTCAGGACCTCCGCGAGGAACGGAGCGAGGACGCCGAGAGCCGGATCGAAAACCTCGCCGAGCTCGTCTCCGCCGCGCGCGAATACGAGAGCCGCGAGCCGGAGCCGGCGCTGGGCGGGTTCGTGGATCGTCTGTCGCTCCTGTCCGACGCCGACGAGGAGCAAGGGGTCACGAGACGCGCGCGTCTGGATGATGACGTTGCACAGCGCCAAAGGGCTCGAGTTTCCGGTGGTCGTGCTCGCCGGCCTCGAGGAAGGACTGTTCCCGCATTCGCGATCGAGCAACGACGAAGAGGAGCTCGAGGAGGAGCGACGGCTCTGCTACGTCGGCATGACCCGGGCGCGGTCGCGTCTCGTCCTGACCGGCGCGGCGCGCCGCCGTATCTTCGGCGAGTATCAATCCAGTCAGCCGTCGCGGTTCATCGACGAAGTCCCTGAGGAGCTCCTCGATCGCCAATTGCCCACGTTTACCCAGTCGTCGTATCAGGGAACTTCTCGCACTACGAGTTTCGGACGAACCCCGCACGGACGCGGCAGGCGGGGGAACCGGGTCCGCGAAGAAACGGCGACCTACGCGCATGAGGACGAGGATCAGACAACCGGCATGGCGCTCAAGCCGGGCATGCGCGTCCGACACGCGCAGTTCGGCGTCGGCAGCGTGATCAGCATCGAGGCACTGTCCGACGACACCAAGCTCGTCGTTCGCTTCGCCGCGGTCGGCGTGAAGACGCTGCGCGCGAAGTTCGCGAAGCTCGAACCCGCGTAGGATCGCACCTCGTCCGAGACGCACGGCTGATGACCTCCAACGGCACGAAGTACGTCCTGGCGGTGTTCGCGCTGCTCGCCGCGTATTTCGTCTACGTCTGGTGGTTCAGCCCGACGCGGGCCGTCAGGCGGCAACTCGGACGCCTCGCGGCGACGTTGTCAGTGCCACCCGACGAGGCCGAGATAGCACGAGTCGCGCGAGTCGCGCAACTGAGCCGCTACCTCGCCGCCGACGTGCACATCACGCTGGGGAAGGGCGACGTGGACATCGCGTCGCGCGACGCCCTGCTTGCGGCCATCGCCGTGATGCATCCTCCCTGCGAGCGGCTGGGATGTCCAGTTCGTTGACGTGCAGATCACCGTCGACTCGGACGTCGAGGCGCGCGCGTTCATGACCGTGGAAGTGAGGAGCGAAGATGCGCGCACCGGCGAACGAACCCTGGATGCGCGTGAGGCTCGACTGACGCTGCGCAATCAGGACGGCGACTGGATCATCACGACCGCGGAGTCGCCCCAGCCGGCGGCGCATCCTTGATTGCCGTCACGATCCACCGGTTGGTAGCCAGCCGATCCGTCGGTTGGTCGGCTCGCTGCTGCGTCACGACGAGCGTCTTCTGCACCGTCTGACCGCTCGGCAGCCTCACCGGTGCGGCGATCGTCACATCCTTCGACACGATTCCGCCGCCGTCGTGCTGCTGCTCGCGGCTGACGTCCGTGATCGTGAACGTGGTGACGATGCCCTGCGTGGCCGGCTCTGAACACCACGGTGGCGAAATTCGCGAGCATTGTCTTGTCGCGCAGACGTGAGGCCGCGAAGAACTGACCGAGCAGCGTCTGCTCCGCGCCGTAAGAGCACGCGGCGAGCGTGACCACGAGCGTCAGCGGCACGCTACTCCACTTCATCTTCCTTCTCGACGAGGCGGGCGATCCCCACGACTTTGTCCTCACTCTCGATGTTGATGAGCGTGACGCCCTGCGTGGCGCGGCCGATCGCCCGGACACCATCGGTCGGGATTCGCAGAATCATGCCCTGCTGAGTCATCAGCAGCAGCTCGTCGCCCTCCTGAACGTAGGCGATGCCGACGACCAGGCCGTTGCGCGTCGTCGTCGCGATATTGATGACGCCGACGCCGCCGCGCGACTGCATGCGGTACTCATCGATCTCGGTCCGCTTGCCGAAGCCGCGCTCGGTGACGCTCAGCAGGGTGCCGCCGGGCTTCACCATCTCCATGGCGACGACGTAGTCGTCGTCGCGCAGCGTGATGCCGCGCGACGCCGTAGGCTGCGCGCCCATCGGCCGCACGTCCGTCTCCTGGAAGCGAATCGCCATGCCGTGCGCGCGTGCCGATGAAGACTCTCGCCGGTGCCGTCGGTCACCTGCACGGCAATCACGGCGTCGCCCTCTTCGACGCCCATCGCGATGATGCCGCCCGCGCGCGGGTTGCTGAACGCCGACAGCGCCGTCTTCTTGACGACACCCTTCCGCGTGCCCATCACGATGGTACTGTCGTCCTCGAATTCCTTCACCGCGAGCATCGCCGCGATGCGTCTCGCCGTCCTCCATCGACACCAGATTGGCGATCGACTTGCCCTTGCCGCCCGGGCCGACGTCGGGAATCTCGTGGACCTTCAGCCAGCAGGCGCGGCCGCGGTCCGAGAAAATCATGATGTAGGCGTGCGTCGACGCGACGAACAGGTGGCTGACGAAGTCCTCGTCGCGCGTGCGCATCCCGATGCGCCCCTTGCCGCCGCGCCGCTGGTTTCGATAGCTCGAAATGGCCGTCCGCTTGATGTAGCCCGTATTGCTGACGGTAATCGCCATGTCCTCTTCGGCGATCAGGTCCTCGATGCTCAGCTCGCCCGACTCGCTCGATGATCTGCGTCCGCCGATCGTCGCCGTATTTGCGTCCTGACGGCTTTGAGCTCGTCGACGATGATCTGCATGAGCAGGCGCTCGCTGGCCAGAATCGCGCGCAGCCGCTCGATCGTCTTCAACAGTTCCGCGAGCTCGTCGAGGATCTTCTGGCGCTCGAGGCCGGTCAGCCGCTGCAGCTGCATGTCGAGGATCGCCTGCGACTGAATCTGCGTGAGGCCGAAGCTCGTCATCAGGCCGTCGCGCGCTTCGGGCACGGTCTTCGATCCGCGAATCAGCTTGATCACCTCGTCGAGGTGATCGAGCGCGATCCTCAGGCCTTCGAGGATGTGATACCGCGCCTCGGCCTTGCGCAGCTCGAATTCGGTCCGCCGGCGGACGACCTCGCGCCGGAACTCGACGAAGCTCTCGACGAGCTCGAGCAGGGTCAACACCTTCGGCCGCCCGCCGACGATCGCGAGCATGATGATGCCGAAGCTCGATTGCAGCGGCGTGTGCTTGTAGAGGTTGTTGAGAATCACCTCCGCCACTTCGCCGCGCTTCAACTCGATGACGATGCGCATGCCTTCGCGATCGGATTCGTCGCGAAGGTCGGAGATGCCCTCGATCACTTTCTCGCGCACCAGATCGGCGATGCGCTCGATCAGCGTCTTCTTGTTGACCTGATACGGAATCTCGGTGATGACGATCGAGATCCTGTCGCCCTTCTTGTTGGTCTCGATCGCCGACCGCGCGCGCATCTGAATCGAGCCGCGTCCGGTCGTGCACGCCTGCACGCGCGCCCGCGCGGCCGACGATGTAGCCGGCGGTGGGGAAGTCGGGCCCGGGATCAGCTTGATCAGTTGCTTCAGCTTTCGCCGCTGCGTGAGACGACTTCTTCGGCGTCGGCTGGACGCAGATGCGTGTTCTCGATCAGCCAGATGCAGCCGTCGATGACCTCGCGCAGGTTGTGCGGCGGGACGTTGGTGGCCATGCCGACCGCGATGCCAGCCGAACCGTTGACGAGGAGATTCGGAAACGGCGCGGGCAGCACCGTCGGCTCCTCCGTCGTCTCGTCGTAGTTCGGCGATGAAGTCGACGGTCTCCTTGTCGAGATCCGTCATCATTTCGTCGCCGAGCGCCTGGAGGCGCGCCTCGGTATACCGCATCGCCGCCGGCGGATCGCGCGTCGATCGACCCGAAGTTGCCCTGGCCGTCCACCAGCGGGTAGCGCATGTTGAAGTCCTGCGCCATGCGGACGAGCGTGTCGTAGATCGACGCGTCGCCGTGCGGATGGAAATTGCCCATCACCTCGCCGACGATCTTCGCGCACTTGCGATAGCCGCGGCCCGGCGACAGACCCATGGTCTTCATGCCGTAGAGCACGCGGCGGTGCGCCGGCTTGAGGCCGTCGCGCGCGTCGGGCAGCGCTCGTCCAATGATTACGCTCATGGCGTAATCCATATACGACCGCTTCATTTCGTCTTCGATGTTGACGGGAAGTAGCTGCGGAACTAAGTCGGCCATGTGCAGGTCTGGGATTCGGGATTCGGGATTGCGGCGGGATTCGATCAAATCCCAAGTCCCGAATCTCAATCCCTTCAGACGTCCAGGTTCTTCACGTCGAGCGCGTTGTCCTCGATGAACCTTGCGGCGCGGCTCGACCTGATCGCCCATCAGCGTGGTAAACATCAGATCCGCTTCGGTGTGATCCTCGGCGCGCACCTGCAGCAGCGTCCGCACCTGCCGGATCCATCGTCGTCGCCCACAGCTGATCCGGGATTCATCTCGCCGAGACCCTTGTAGCGGTTGATGGCGACGCCCTTCTTGCCGGCGGCGATGAAGTAGCTCGACGAGCGCGTCGAGCGATCGCAGCCGCGACGTCGGGCGTTTTGTCCTTGGCGCCGGCAGTTCGACGCGCGCTGGTTCTCCGCCGGCGGCCGCGCTCTTCGCCGCCGCCTGCACCGTCGCCGGCGTTCCGCGCCGCCGATCGCGTCGCGCTCCGCTGACACGACGATCTCGCCTGTCGAACGACCGGGATGTCGCGGTGGTTCGCGAGCAGCGTGCGGTGATTCGGCCGGCGGTCACGAAGTCGACGCCGATCGTGTGCTGACGCGGATAGCCGTTCGACCGATCCTCGACCTGCAGCAGGTAGCGGTTGTGCTCTTCGTCGCGCTGGACGGTGACCGTCCGCGTCGGCGTGGTCAGCGTCTCGCGCGAGCCGATCGAGCTTGTCCTTGTCGGCGAAGTATTCGCGATCGGCGCCGGCGGCGACGAGCGCCTCGACGATCTCGCGCGGATAGCCGCGGCGCTCGACGACCTGTCGAGCAGCTTCTGGTGCGCGATCATCTTGTGCAGCAGCTTCTCGAGGCTCGGCGCCGGAAATTTCGGCCGTTCGCGAGGGAATCCGCACGACGCGCGCCTCGGCGGCGCGTTTGATCAGAAACGCGTCGAGCTCGCGCTCGTCCTTGATGTAGGTCTTCGCTCTTGCCGCGCTTGGCGCGGAAGAGCGGCGGCTGCGCGATGTAGATGTAGCCGTTCTCGATGATCTTCGGCAGCTGGCGGTAGAAGAACGTCAGCAGCAGCGTGCGGATGTGCGAGCCGTCCACGTCCGCGTCGGTCATGATGATGATGCGGTGATAGCGCAGCTTGTCGATGTCGAAGTCCTCCGGCGCCGATGCCGCAGCCGAGCGCCGCGATCATCGTCTTGATTTCGTCGCTGCCGAGCATCTTGTCGAAGCGGGCCTTCTCGACGTTCAGGATCTTGCCCTTGAGCGGCAGGATCGCCTGGAAGCGCCGATCGCGTCCCTGCTTGGCCGATCCGCCGGCCGACTCGCCCTCGACGATGTAGAGCTCGCTGAGCGCCGGATCGCGCTCCTGGCAGTCGGCGAGCTTGCCTGGCAGCGAGCTGCCGTCGAGCGCGCCCTTCCGCCGCACCAGATCGCGCGCCTTGCGCGCGGCCTCGCGCGCGCAGCGCCGCGTCGATCGCCTTGCCGATCGACCGTTTCGCGCGACCGCCGGGTTCTCCTCGAGGTACGCGCCGAGCTTGTCGTTGACGATCGCCTCGACGATCCCCTTGACCTCGGTGTTGCCGAGTTTGGTCTTCGTCTGCCCTCGAACTGCGGATGCGGAATCTTCACGCTGATGACGGCGGTGAGCCCCTCGCGGATGTCGTCGCCGGTGACGCTTTCCTTCGAGGTCCTTCGCGAGGTTGTTCTTGCGTCGCGTAGTAGTTGATCGTCCGCGTCAGCGCCGAGCGGAACCCGGAGAGATGCGTGCCGCCTTCGTGCGTGTTGATGTTGTTCGCGAACGAGTACATCGTCTCCGCGTAGCCGTCGTTCCACTGCAGCGCGATCTCGGCGTCGATGCCGTCCTTCTCGCCGCGCATGTAGATCGGCTTCTCGTTGACCGCCGCCTTGTTCTTGTTCAGATGCTGTGACGAACGAGACGATGCCGCCGTCGTAGTGAAACTTGTGGCTCTTGCCGTCACGCTCGTCGTCGAGCGTGATCAGGATGCCGCCGTTCAGGAACGCGCAGCTCGCGAAGGCGCTGCGCCAGCGATGTCGAAGCTGAAGACGGTCGTCTCGGAAGACTTCGGTGTCCGGCTTGAAGGTGACCTTGGTGCCGCGGCGCTTTGTCGTGCCGGTCGCCTCGAGCTCGCCGGTCGGCGTGCCGCGCTCGTAGCTCTGCTGGTAGACCTGTCCGTTGCGCCAGATTTCGAGATCGAGCGTTTCCCGACAGGGCGTTGACGACCGACACGCCGACGCCGTGCAGGCCGCCGGAGACCTTGTAGCTGTCGTTGTCGAACTTGCCGCCGGCGTGGAGAGTTAATACGTAACCGGAACGAAGCATC
>ERZ1370068.1581-contig-11488_pt1 | contig 35510 bp, 50 predicted proteins | sample MGYA00561227_ERZ1370068 | MGnify/ENA primary metagenome ERZ1370068 (study PRJEB38410, sample SAMEA6850437) | metagenome | study: Metagenomic assessment of the ecological functions of the soil: analysis of the soil microbiota associated with the... | reverse complement strand
AGAAGTTACGTATTGCTAGACATTCGACTCCACCCTCACTGTCATATGCAGCTCCACCAGATTTCGGTTTCATGCGCTGATGAAGTACGCATGAAGCAACTCACCCAAGCGGACCTGTAAGCAATGACTGGGGCCGTGCTGCCGGGCAGCTACCATAGTGATCTGTGATCTGATACTGCCTGAAAGTGGTGGCAAGCATTGACGGAGCGAATCTCGCTCGACGCTATTGGGGTTAGGGAAGATGGCGGAACCGATTGGCAGGGCGAGGTATTGCAGTCGGAGCGGCCTCGCTATGTCTGTACACGTGCCCTTTCAGGGCCCTCGGGTTTGGGCCATCCAGCGAAGAGGCGGGTCGACCCTAATTTGAGCGATCGGAAGTATGGTTCGATAGTTGTGAAAAATTATTCTTGGAGGTGAAAGAATCATGAGCAGAGTCAACGTTCGGTACATCGTTAGCGATGTCGATGCGGCGATCCCCGTTTTACACGGACATGCTTGATTTTAAAGTCGTCATGCATCCGGCGCCGGGCTTCGCAAGCTTGTCGCGAGGGGATTTCACAATTGCTGCTCAACCGGCCGGGTGCCGGCGGGCTGGACAAGCCATGTCGAGCCGGTCAGCTTCCTAGTCCAGGCGGCTGGAACCGAATACAGATCGAAGTCGACGACATAGAAGCCACCGTCGAGAAACTGAAGGCCGCAGGAGCCCGTTTCCGTAACGAGATTGTGACAGGTAATGGAGGTAAGCAAATCCTAATCGAGGATCCGTCTGGTAACTCGATCGAACTCTTTTCAGCCCTTCTGAGCCATGCTCGGTGAGGCAAAAGGCACAAAGCGGGGCTATGGCGCGAGGCAAAGTCGTCGCTTCGCAGCGCGACCGAGAAAGCTAAATATGATTAGATGCGCTAGGATGTGCAGCGTATCAGCCGCCGAACGCCCCAATCATATTCAACAGCATAACGGCTGGAGAAGAAATCATGCAGCAAATGGAGACGCTTAGAAAGATGCGGTTAGCAAAGAAAAACTATCTGAATAACGGTCAACGGTCTTGCTGGACGCACCGGGAATCTCGACCGCGACCTACCCTTTACAGGACGCGCCTTTAACATTGCCCCTCGAACAGATTTCTCCGACGATTCCCGTCATGTCATCACGAGGACGGCGACGAGCGCAGGCTCCCGCACTGGGGATTAATTAGCCTGCAGAAGAGGCCGGTTCCGTTACCTCGCCCAGACGCGCCTCCTGCGCAACGAGCAATTCGACAAGGTTGCGAAAGACCCACTTTCTCGGCCATCTCACGCGGGGTTTCACAGTCGTCGATTCGTGTCCGGAGACACGGGTCCGCGCCACCTTTAGCAAAAGCTCCAATGGCGGGCAGATTATGTTCGCTTACCGCCATGTGCAACGGCGTGTAGTCGTTGAGGCCGCGCTGGTTTGGATCGGCTCCGAACGACAAGAGCAGCTCGATAATGTCAGACTACGTCCGGTCTTCCAGGAGAACCTGGCTGGGGCCGGCTGCACGACAACGCCGCGATCAACGGTGGAAATCCGGCGTGATCCGCCGGGTTCGGATTGGCGCCGATCTCGAGCAGTGTGCGAATGAACGACAGTGGGCTGTGGTAAATGGCGTGCTCGAGGCAGGGCCCGATTGCAGGCGGCATCGGCCCATTCGGCACGCTCGGGATCGTCAACTGCCGCCCGCAGGGCTGGCGAGGTCGCCAACTCGGAAGGCGTTGTCGATCCTCTTGAACTTCTCATATTCTGCACACCGCTCTGTATCTGACTTCATTGCGGCAACGACATGCGTCTATTCAGTTACTGGAGATTTAGTTCTCGTCGTCGAGTCGCTGATTTCACAACCTTTTCACTCCTCAGCAACAGCTTTAGCCGCGTCACGAGTGCCACTAGACCTATTTCTCTTCGTGACGTCCCGAGTTATTGTGACAATGGTTCTACCCGCCTCCTTAATTTGCACGCAAGCGGGATAGAAGGCACCCTAAAAAGAACAAGTAAAAAAGCGATTTTCGCGCGATCATTGACCATTTCTTGTCCGGTATCTTTATGCCCCTTAAGTGTCGCGCATTATATCACGTTCGAGAATTTCCGGATGGTGAAGAAAATTCCGTGGTTATTCTAATCGGTTGTCAATATTTTTCATCGAACTGCCCTCAACAAAATCTGGCGCGGCGCCCTTCAAGAAGAAGGCGTGATTGAGATAAGGTTTGCTGATCGAGGTTTTCTTCGAATTTGCTTGCCCCACGTCGGCACCCGTCGATTGAAACCGGTCCACGCCAACACGCACCCGAGGGCGTAGATGGTCACTGCTTTTCTCTCCTGGCCTTGGGATAAGGTAGGACTGCTATGGCAGAAGCGCAGCAGTATCGCGGGCACCCCATCAGACTCACAGTACGGCAAAGTCCCACCACTCTTTACTGGCGCGCAAGAGGAACTATTGAATACACCGACGCCGGGAGGTTTTGGACTTTCATTATGACTGGAGCAATTGATACCTTCACAACAGAAGCCGAAGCTAAACATGGCTTCCCTTCAACAGGCACAAAAATGGATCGATGATCGGCTCGATTCTTAAAAGCCCGCCGTGACCCGCTTTACAAGCTCTCTCCATCCACGAAGACGCAGTGTTGGAATGTAATCAACGAAGCGTGAACACGGCGTCAGCTATCTGCATCACCTGCGATCACTACAGCACCTCTCAATCCCAGAGATCGCTAGAAGGTTAGAATCGCAACGGCAGATGTTTCACGAAGAGAGTTACAAAAGCGGAGTTGAAATCGGCGTCTTTAGCCATCGATAGGATCCCGCATCCTGGCTCGCGGCTGTCTTCATGAGATTTTACCCCCATTGTTGTTTTCATCGCCTGTCCTGGATTTCCTGTCGTGGATAAGGTCGGCCATCTCGCTGAGCGAGCCCAAAGAGGAGATCCCTTAGTTGAGGAGAGCGCAGACCACGAAAGCAAACGGCTCGGAATCGACTGGCACGGATCCAGTGCCGGCTTGCCAGATGAGACCGCCTCCACCTCCGGTCAGACCGAACAAAATCCTTGCGACAAGCATGAAACGGTCAGGATCGAGTTGGCGAAACCCAAACAATGCCGGCGGAAATTCTGAGAATATATAAGCCGCGCCTTCATCCACGCGCGAGTCGTTTGTTGCATGGGGCTCCTACGACAACCAAGACGCCACTGCCAGAGGTATTTTCGACGGCGACAGACGCGCCGAAATTATCGAAGAGCGCTGCATCCCTGGCGATGATTTTCTCAGTCAGCGACCACGTGAGACCGTTACGCCTCGAACAGGTATGCCGCGCCATTGCCGACGGCCACTTCATTATCGCCTGGATCGCCCACTACGGCTACGGCATGACTCGTCCGCTGATCGCTACCGCCCGTCCAAAATCTTTGACCTTGTGCGGGGCGGTGGGTTCGAGTTTGATTTGTTGTATCCAGACGGAGCCACTTCGCCAGAAGATATAGGCCGCGCCCGGCTCGATCATGCCACTGGCATTGGCGCCAGGAGCACCGACGATAAATGTAGTCCCCACCGACGGAAACGGACCATCCGAAAATAGTCGTACGTGGTTCCATCGCTCGCGATGAGGACGGCCTGCTGCCGCCAAGTGCCGCCGCTCAGGTGAAAGACGTACGCTGCGCCGATCTGGGGCGATTGATTGATATTGGTGGCTCCGACGACGGCATAGTTTCGCATTGATCGAAACCGATCGTCCGAAATCGGTGGCCTCGTCGGCAGTGAGTTTGGCTTTCCAGTCCACGTCGACCCAGTGCGCTGAAAACATATGCGCAGCCTTATCGGATCCCACAATTGCCCAGTCTCCGCCGAGCGAAACGGATTGTCCGAAGTAACGCGCGTAGTCAGCCTTGTCACTGGCGAAAAGTATGGTGTCCCTCCACCCACTCGAACCGTTGCGATGGAAGATGTACGCTTGGCCATACGACCCAATGCCGGCCTGAGATGCTCCGACAATCGCATAGTCGCCATCAATCCCGACGGCCTCGCCGAAGTGATCAAAACGCTGTTGTGTCACTCGCGCTGAGTTTGGCCTGCTCCACCCAGCCCGCTCCGTTCTTCGTAAACACGTAAGCGGCTCCGTGGATCGAATCCGCCATGGCGTGCTCCGACAATCGCATACGTCGCCACTCAGCGCGACTGCGCTGCCAAATTCCTGAACGCTTGCCACATCGCTTGTCTTAAGCTTCAACTCCGTACTCATGTCTTCATAGATCTCCTCGTTAATGCTTTCTATCAGACTCGCCCGTCTCTAAAGGCAACGCGTATGCCAAAACCGGAATCTAAAGAAATCGTAGCTTTACGACAGAGATGAGTGTGAAGTAGCGTCTCAATATTGCTACAGGGGAGTAGCAAATTTGATTCACTTGATCTTGGGACGACTTACGCCATGCGCTTAACATACCCGGCCTATGCTCTCCGGATCATCACTTACCAAAGGCTGAGCCAAGAAAACCCCAGGACTATTGAGAAGGTAAAAACAGTGTTGGAGAAACATCCCTGGCACGCGAACCAATGGCAAGCAAGGCTCAACTCCCACCATTAGATTGACATCCCTTACCCTCGAAGCATAGCGTTATACTGTCAGGAGGTGTTGTATGTTCGGAAGTCTTGGTATGCCGGAGCTGATCGTTATTTTTGTAGTTGCTCTGGTGGTTTTCAGGTCCGAGCAAGCTCCCCGAATTGGGCAAATCTCTCGGTGAAGCTATCAGAGGCTTCAAAAATCGATAAGCGAGTCCGGATAAACCTCCCATTAAAACTCGGATTCGCGGAAAGACGACTAAAGAGATCTCTAGCCACAACGCACGATCTTACGCTCCTCTGCTTGCGGACCATCATCAAGCTCCAATCTCACACGGCTACGAAACGAGAGCAACGGCGCTCCGAACCCGCCAGCAGTTTCAGCGGTGCCAGCTCACCGAACTTGGGAACAGCCGACTTTGAGTCGTGGGCAAAAGAGAGTTTCGAGATTGCGGCGAAGATTGCTTACATAATGTATCATCTATCTCGATCTTCTCTGTAGAGCTTCGCAGTGTTCGAGGGTAGAGGCCGCAGGACCACCGCTGCTGCTGATGCAGTGAAGCGATGGTTGTTTGAGCCCGCGAGAATGGGTAAAATTCCCGTGGCGGCGTGGTTCTAATGACTGAACTCGACGCCGACCTCATCAAAAATGATTGAGACAAAGCGCAACGTTTCCCGGCCATCGATTCTTCTCGCCGGTGCTGCGGTTTTCAGCTCTGCTGATCGCGGCCGTGCCTCTATTTTCAGCCGGCCGGCGCCAAGCCTCCTCAGGCGGAGCCCATCGACGTGGTCCAGGCTTATCTCAAGGCCAGTTACGCTCGCGACTACCAAAACGCCTATCCGATACATCTCGTCCCAGGATCAACTCGTCTGGAATGAAAAGAGTTACGCGTCACAATCCGAGAGCTCTACCGGCTTTGCTCTTGAGCTAGCGTAAAACCCTCGCCGCGAGCATGGAGGTCTGGATTATCGAGGCGCAGCTGAGGTCCCGACCGCGCTCACTACAAGATTGGTTACAGAGTTCCTACCGCCGACGAGTTGTCTTCCTTTTGTTCGATTGGGATCCGGGTAAGCTCAATGCGCTTTCACGGCCCGCGGCAAGAACAGCTGCTCGAAACCTTGGGAAAAATGAAGAAAGATGGCAAGATGATCGCTGATCGAAGGGCCAGGAGACCATTGATCTGGTCTCGGATACAGGCGGTTGGAAGGTATTCCTCAGATTGGGCCTCGGGAATCAAAGTCACACTCAAATCCGATTCAGCTCACGTCTCGCCGAAGTAGAAGCTCGATTCGTCCAAAATGAGCTCATCGTGAAAAAGACGAACCCTTCCAGATCGATCTCTAAGATCAAAAACCGGAGCAAACGGCCGATTGTGGCGCGGATCGTTCATCACGTTGAGCCGCGGGATATGGAAAATCATATTGACATGATCGCCTGCGGCGCACTTCGACCGCTGGCGCTTCAACCCGGCGAGGTTCAGGAAATCTCCAGCGCTTACTTGATCAAAGACGGACTTGCAACCGGTACGAAGATCGGCATCACCTATGAATTCAAGCTGGAACCCTTCCCGGCGCCCAAGAGCGTCACAGTATTCGAAAACAAATGCGCCGAAGACGGAACTACCGCGAACGCAACTTAAGCTCACAACTCGCGAAAACCCATCATGAGACTATTGTCTATCCATCGTCACGCATCTTTCTGCTCGTCGCAGCCGGGCTAAAACTGGAAGCCGCCGAGCAGCAAGCCAGACCTCCGCGACCCTGCGCTCGTCATCCAGGCTATTTGCGCGCGACTTACGCCCGCGACTACATCGAAGCGTACCGTTACATTTCCGCTGCGGACCAGACGGTCAGAGATTTGCAATCGGTATGCGCAACAACGCGGGCGCCTTCATGGGTTCGCCCTCGAGGCTTCAAGAAAGCTCGCTAGTTTCATCGAAACAAGGCCGGCTCAAAAACAACTGGCGCCCAACCGGATCCAGGCGGTAACCAAGCGTTGGCATTCCTCGAGCCCGCACAACTTCTTTAATTTGAATCCTCCGGCGGTTGAACGCTAATGTCCGTCGATGAGCGCAGGCAGGTGATCGAGTCTCTGGAGAAAAAGAAGCGGGACGGATCTTCTCGAGATGATCGAAATCGAGGAAAAACTCGACCTGGTCAAAGAAGGCGATGAGTGGCGGATTTTCTCAATTGGGCGGCCGGCGTTAAAATACCCTTCCGACTTGAGCTCGCCAATGCAGGGGATCTGGACGCAGCTTTATCCAAAAGCGAAGTGGTTGTCCAACCCGGAGACCTGTTCGAGATTTTCCTCAAGATCAAAAATCGCTCCGGTCAGCCCGTCGTCGCCTCGCATCGGCCATCTGGGTGGAGCCGGAGACGTTACTAATTTTCTTGATTTCGTCGAATGCGGCTTCCTTCTGCCGATCACGCTGCAGCCGGGAAAAGAAGAAGAATATTCTGCCAGGTATCTGCTAAGAGGGTCTCTGCCCGAAGGCGTGCACCAGTTAAACCTGACCTATGATTTTAGGCTGCTCAAATAAGATACGGATGCTGCTTGGCGTTGTTATTCCTGGTTTTGTTGCCCGTGGACCTTCATGCTCATGTGCCCGGCGCTCCACGAGAAGTTCCGCCGACTTCGGCGACGCCGAACACCAAAGCTCCTGCCGTATGTCCTGCTGAACCAAGAGGGCAATCGCTTTGATTCAACGACCTTGCGCGGCAAGGTGGTCGTGCTCAATTTCATTTTCACCACCTGTACCGGATGTCTGCCCCTCTCTTTACGCGCCAATCTTTGCCGAGCTCCAGCGCACCCTCAAGAATGAACAGCCGAGCAACGTCTTTCTGGTCAGCATCACCACCGATCCCGAAGTCGGACTCACCGAAAGTTCTCCGAAATCCTATGCGCAACGATATGGCGCAGATTTTCAAAATTGGGCCTTCTTAACCGGCAGCGAGTCACAGCTGAAGCAAGTATGGAAAGGCTTCGATGTCAGAGTCATCAAAAAAGGGCGCGGCCTGGTACAGCACACCAGCCTGACTACGGTGATCGACCGGCAGGGGATTCGCCGGTTTAATTTCTTCGGCGAGAAGTGGCCGCTCAAGGAGTCTGCTGCGCGATACACTTCCGCGCTGTTGGAAGAGAAACCGAAGCACAATCATTAACCGAAGCGGCAGAGCGTCGGACAAGCAGTTTCAGCCTTTCAAATCCTTCAAACGATTCGAATAAGTGCCCGTCACTGCACTCTATTTGAGGCAGCCTTAAAGAGAGTTTGTCAGCCAACCCGCTGGCGACGCTTGCTCTTTTTATGATTAATTAAACGGGTTATCTGATGGCGGTCTACATTTAAACTTCATTGTTTACTGAGGAGGCAATGAAGTAGATGAAAACATTTAACCGCTTCTCGTTGCTCTGGTCTGTCACTACTTCTTGGCCGTAACCGGCCTCGCAAGTTTCAGTTCTGGTCGCGCTAGTCTCGCACCGCGCGGCTCACGCTCAGGATCTTGAATCCAAAAAAATCGTTCCGTTTGTGCCGACCCGCAAGAAGTCGTGGACAAGATGATTGAGCTCGCCGGTGTCAAAGCAGGCGACGTGGTTTACGATTTGGGTCCGGTGACGGCAGAATCGATCATCACGGCGGCAAAGAGAGGCGCCCGCGCTGTGGGCTTCGATGTCGACGGCAGCCTGGTAAAAGAATCGCGCGAGAAACATCCGCAAAGCCGGCGTTGAGGAACGCGCTGAAATCAGGCAACAGGATATCTTGACCGTCGATCTCTCGGGCGCTTCGGTGGTAACGATGTGCCTTCTGCCGGACGTGAACCTGAAACTCAAGCCCCACATTCTAAAGTGCAAATGAAGCCCGGCTCCCGTGTTGTCTCCCACGCCTTTGATATGGGGACTGGAAACCTGACAAAACCGAACGAGTAGACGGCCGCACGGTCTATCTCTGGACGGTCCCGGCGAAAAAGTGACATCGGCGGTCACTGTTCCTCGCCCATTGCCTGTAACCGGAGGCGCTGGCCCCTCGTCCCTCTTTATGTGAGAGATGGACGCCAGGCGGCGTCCTAAAGGAAAATTGGCGGATGCGGCTACAGCTCAAGCCTTTCATTTTGTTCGTCGCGGCAACACTATTGCTCGTGCTGCCCGCGTCCTATGTGCTGACGGAGGGACTGCATAAGACAGATGACGAGCAGTCCGCGCGCATTCTCATCAAGTATCTGAGGGCCGTTTATTCTCGGGATTTCAAAAACGCCTACCGATTCGTATCTGCAGCGGACAAACGCTTAAAGGAAGAGGGAGTTTATGTTCGAGAGCGAGGTCCGTTTTCCGGTTTCGCTCTGGAGGCGGCCAAAAGCTCTCCGAGTTTATCGAATTCACGCCAGCGCAGATCAAAATAGATGATAATCGCGCGCGGATCACCTTGGCCTTCAAGGCGCCGGATATGAACAGTCTCGCGACCTTGCTATCGGATTGGGATGAGGAGCGGCTCAACGTGCTGTCACCGCATGAGCAAAAGAAGCTGCTTGCTTCCATCGATAGTTTGAAGCGAAGAGGCAGTTTGGAAATGATTGAAGGGCAAGAAGAATTCAACTTGGTAAGGGAAGGCAACAGCTGGCGTCTATTCTTCGACTGGGCCTCTGGGATAAGAGTCAATTTTACGACCATCGTGCCGCAAGACGGCGCCATCGAGGCTAAACCCACGATCAAACAGACCGTCACCCAACCGAACGAACTTTTTACCATCGCTTATCGCGTCAAAAACCTGACCAACAAGGAGGTTTTTGCGCGCATTACCCATCGCGTCGAGCCTGCGGCTCTCACCGAGCATCTGGACGTCGTCGAATGTGCCCTGCTGCTACCGGTAAGGATTGCACCTGGGCAGGAGCAGAGCTATTCCAGCACCTATGTGGTTCGGGGCGATATACCGGACGGAACGAAGAGTCTTGATGTTACCTACGAATTCAAAGTTGAGCATTAGCGGGCTGCTGGCATCGACCACCATCTTATTTAGCCTGTGCGCCGCTCCGGCGTTTCCTCATCTGCCCATTCCACCGAAGAAGCCTGCAATCGGACACAAGGCAACTCAAACCGCAGTGCCGGAGTTCAGCCTCGTTGATCAGAACGGCAAGTCTTTCCGCTTTGCAAGTGCCCGCGGGAAAATTGTCTTGGCGACTTTCGTCTTCACAACCTGCCCCGATGTTTGCCCGCTGCTGACAGCGAAGTTCGCTGCCATCCAACGCACCTTGCGGGAAAAGAAAATAAACGACTATTTGCTGCTGAGCGTCACCACCGACCCGGCGCGGGACACTCCCGCTGCTTTAAAAAGCTACGGAGAGCAGTTCAAAGCTGATTTCAATCATTGGCTTTTTCTCACTGGATCCGAGAAAGACCTCGCCAAGGTTTGGCAAGAGTTCGGCGTGACGGTGCGCAAAACGGCGGACGGCCAGATTCAGCACACCACGCTGACAACTCTAATCGATCAGCGCGGAATTCGTAGAGTTGATTACTACACCGACAAGTGGGGGAAAAAGAAATTCTCAAGGATATGGTTTCGCTGGAATCCTCGAACCGGTGATGAACAGCATCCACAGGGGGATCCTGTCCCTCATTTTGGCTCTTTGTCTCGCGACGCCGGCCGCTGGAGCGGCAGCAAGTGAGGGCACTTTCGAAGTCCGAATTAAAGATCACCGTGAGGCCATCGGCGACTTTTCGCAACTCACCCTCACGGTCGGTGAAATCTTGATCAGCCCCAAGCCCGGACTCAAGTTTTGGCAAAGCGGCTGGAAGGGCCTAGCTGCGGCTCCTGAAGCCATCGACCTGACAAAGTACATCGGCAAAAATAGCGTTCGGATCTTTCGCGGCAGTCTCAACACAGGGGCCTTCGACGCCATTCATCTAAAGCTCAAGGAAGTCAGCGGCCTCCTCAAGAAGGGCCAACGGAGCACTGAAATCAAAAATACCGTCGGTCCGATCAAGCTTCCTTTCGAGATTCGCGCCCAAGGCGAGACGACGATTGTTCTGGACTTAGTCGTCCTGGATATGTCCGATCATCCGCCCCGGGGCTACGAACTCGCCATCAAAGGCTACGAGCTGTACACAAACGGCAAACTCGTCGACAAAGTCCCGCCGGGGCCGTGAGTGACCTCACCTGAAGCAGCTGGCTCCCTTTTTATCTTTGTGCCAAGATCTCAACTGGCATAGGTAAGTGGGTCATGAGGTTTCTCAAACCCCTCGCAATCGTTCTGGCAGTTCTTTTTGCAATTCTCATTCTCAACAGTATGATCGAAACCTATCGTTGGGACAAACGCATTGTCGAGGAGATGAACAAGCAAGGCTTTGAACTTATCTCTCAAACCACGGGCAGCGCCCCGATTGTTCCCTGGACGTTATTCTATCCCTACGTTACCCATATCACTCTGGTTCATCCGGACTCCATCAAGCCGTTCAAGGATTTTATAGCCGCCGATGTCATATCGTTTAACAAGAATGACCGGGGTGGGGTCGGAGTCGTGGCCCAGAATTGTGCTCTTCGATTGCGCCTCAAAGCTGGTTGCCAATCTTGCCGATCAGCAGGAAGATATGAAACCCAAATCTTCAGGCCGGACGGCGTGCAGGTCAAAAAGTGGTGGTTCGAAATGAACGACCAGATGAACGGCTATTTCTGCAAAAATAGGAAAGTCCCTAGGTAAGTCCCTGCGCAAGCCGGGGATCTCACCCGCAATCGCAGCCGTCTCTGAGTTACGGGTTGGCGTCAATCCATGTTTTGGCGAGATTGATTACAAACCCTCTCTGCTTCCTCGGCAGTCTTGAATCGATCCGCCAGGCCACCGAGGGTATGTGACTGCCGTTCGCCATCGCGTTTCCAAGTAATTTCCGCTCCCGCACTCCAGAGCTTGGTGCTCTGGTTTATGGACGCATGCGCGATAATGAGACGATCGTTGTAATACAAGTTAGCCATGGTATGTCCGACCTTGGCAAAGCTTCGGTTGTTTTCTCACGCTCTCAAGTCAGGTTCGCAATAATCTCCTCATCCGATGCCGTCAAGTCCACCGGCTTGCCAAAAGGTTGGGGCCAATCCACACCCGTCTGCCAATAAACTTCTACCTGGTTGTCGTCCGGGTCTTTAAAATAAACGCCGACGGCATTGCCGTGGCTGACGGTGCGAATGATCGGTACGTTGTGTTCCAAAAACATTCGGTAAAACTCTTTGACGTCGGCGAGACTGGCGCAACGGAAAGAGATTTGCTGCACGACTTTGCCGTCCTCTCGGCCCGGCACCAGCAGCAACTCAGTGGTGCTCTTCCAGCCGACCCTTGGCCGTCATGAAAGTGCTGCCCGTCTTGGGATTCTCGTCGCTAATCTTCAGGCCAAGGATATCCCGATAAAATGCTTTGGAACGCTCGATATCGCGCACGTAAAGACCCACATGACCCAATGACGTCACAGCCGCCATAAATCCTCCTTTCAATTCGCAAAGTTTATTTCCCCTTCAAATGGACGGTTACTTAGTACCACCGAGCTAGCGCTGTCAAGCGAAGATATATTGCAACCGATCAACCTCCCACGGCTCACCGGCTTAGATCCACCACCTCTCTTCCTCGGATGCCGCCTTTCAGAATCAGATCAATCTTCGGACTCAATTCTTCTAAAGCGCATTCGGAAACGAAACCGGATAAATCGAACTTCCAGTCGTGCGCAAGCTTTTGCCAAGTGCGCAACCGAGTGTTCATCGGTATCTCCACTGAATCGACCCCGAGGAGGCTCACGCCCCTGAGAATAAAAGGATAGACACTGACGGCTAGATCCGCCGACATCGTGTTGCCGCAGGCCGCAACGAGCCCACCGTATTTCGTCGATTTAATGGCGGTGGCAAGGATGTTACCGCCCACCGCATCGACGACGCCGGCCCAGCGGCCTTTTTGCAGCGGTCTGCCCGAAGTATCGTTCGCTTCCTCACGCGAAATGATCGTTTTGGCACCGAGCTGCGTAAGAAAATCCTTCTCGTCGGTCTTTCCGGTGGCGGCGACAACATCAAAGCCGAGCTTTGCAAGAATGCCGACGGCGACGCTCCCCACGCCTCCGGTGGCGCCGGTGACGAGAACCTCCCCCGAATCCTTTGAGAGCCCGAACGCCATCAAGCGCATGACGCATAAAGCCGCCGTCAAACCTGCCGTGCCATAGGCCATGCTCTCTTTCAATGTCAGACCTTGCGGCAACTTCACCGCCCAGGACGCGGGTACGCTGATGTACTGGCCAAAACCACCGGCGGTATTCATGCCGAGATCAAACCCGGTGACGATCACCTGGTCGCCAGCGCCAAATTGGGAAGTCGAGCTGGTAGCGATCACTCCTGCCGCATCGATCCCCGGCGTGTGCGGATATTTTCTGGTTACACCCTCTTGTTGCCGGACGCCGACAGCGCGTCCTTATAGTTCAAAGAAGAATATTTGACCTCGATCAACAATTCGCCGGCGGGCAAGTCGGACAATTCCTTTTGTTTTATCTCTCTGATGAATTTCTGGTCGGCCTTTTCTGAAACGACCATGGCTTTAAAGGTTTGCGGCAAAGACATACTTTTCTTCCTATCCTTCTGTGGTGTCTCTCATATGCAGCGAGTACATAATCCAAGGGCCAACTGTCAAGGAATGTGAACGTTGTGAAGGCCAGCCTGACCTTAGCCCTTAAGAATCCTAAACTGCGGCGGCTGGCAGTTTCTTTCGTTTATCCCGCACGTACACTGATATCCCCGGTTGATCGGCGGAACGTCGTTCATCCACATCAAAAGTTGGGTTGCTCTGACCAAGTCGCCGAGCTTTTTGTAACCATAGTTGCGTGGATCGAACTCAGGAGCTTGATTAGCAATGTTCTGACCCATTTGGCCCAAATAGGCCCAGCCATCGTCGCTCGCGGAATACTCAACAGCGTTTCTCAAAAGATTAACCAAGGTTGTATCTTGGTTCAGATCGCTAGTGTTTTTCTTTCCGCGCGGACCGCTCGGTTCATCTTCGCGAAGTATTTCTGTATAGACAAACTTGTCGCAGGCACCCAAAAACGCTTTCGGTGTCTTTTTTCGCCAAAGCCGTAGACGATCAGGCCCGCCTCCCGGATTCTGGATGCCAAGCGAGTAAAGTCACTATCGCTCGACACGATGCAGAAGCCATCGAGCTTCTCCGTGTACAGCAGATCCATCGCATCAATGATCAGAGCGCTGTCAGTGGCGTTTTTTCCGACTGTATATCGGAATTGTTGAATCGGCTGGATCGCTTGTTCTAAAAGAACGTCCTTCCATCCCCTCAAATTCGGAGTGGTCCAATCACCATAGATGCGCCTGACACTCGCAATACCGTACTTTGCAATCTCGGCGAGTAATGCATCGATGATTGACAGGCTGCGTATTGTCTGCGTCGATTAACACCGCCAACTTTTTCTGGCTATTTCTCTTGCTGCACGCTTAACTCTCCGTAGCGCTATTCGAGGCGCTTTCGAAGTCTTCGACATTTCTTGAGCAACGATATCGACTGGCGGATTTCTTGGCTTTCTTCCGGCTACGCGAACTGTGAAATGAAAAAATACTTTTCTCTACGGCACTGGAGCCTTTCACCAACGATTAGTTTCCTCCTGTCCGTCGCCCCTCGGTAACTTTCCGTCCCTCGACAACGCTTTTCCAGCCGTCCCAATCCACGAGCAGAATAGCATCGCTTCCGGAAACCAGTTTGTACCGCGTTCCCTTGTAGAGAATAGATTTGTCGGGAAGGTCCGCTATTTTTTTGAAGTCCTTGGTCCCTTCGACCTCGGTGGCAATCCAGTACCGGCCGTCGTACTCCTTCGGATCCGCGATAAAGGGAACGTCGACACCTCCCTCTCTAAAGCTCACTTTGATCCAATTTGGCCCTGCGTCTGTGGCCACACCGGGAGTCAATCTGGGTACCAGCAGGGACTTCGTCCCCGTGGCATCTTGATATTGCGCAACAACATCCCTTGATATATAGAACTGCAGCTTTTCCAGATCTTCTAGGTTGAGGCTATAAAGCTGCCGATGGGAATTGTTCTGAAAGGCAATCGGGGAGTCGACGAGCAGCCCACGAGGAGCGAAAAGAGAGCGACCAGCAGCCATCCGTGAATTCTTGGTACGCCCGTGGCGTCTGTCCCAGCACCGATGAATGCAGGGATGAGTCGAAGCATTAGGGATAGCGGGAGGTCTGTTGAAACCTTTGTTAATAGGTTATTCATGCTTTTTTCAATCCTCATCGAATCGTAGACAAACTGTGCGAGTATTTTATAACCTCCACCGAATGTCAATGGTGGTTTCTGCACGTACGTGACTGCCTGAAACGCCGGAGAGATTTCGCGCAACTGTCCGAGGATGCTGCGGAGGGCTCACCCTGAAGCCATCGGGAGGGTGTGAATAACCCGGGTTAGAGTGCTAGGCGCGGGTAAGAAGTTCCAGAACGTGGCCGTTGGGATCGCAAAAATAAACCCCCGGCCGCCTTTGCGCGTATTCAGTTGCCGATTCTCCCGACTCCACGGATCACTGCCCCAGGGGATTCCGCGTCTTGCACACGCTTGAAGATAGCGTCGAACTCCTCGTCGCCCACATGAAATGCATAGTGGTGCTGTTCAAAAGACTCGGCATTATCGAAATCCATGGTAAGCTCACCGTTAACTCGAACCGGAGCAAAATGGCTCATGGGTCCGTCGTATTTGAGACCGAAAATCTGCGCGAAGAAACGGGCCGAAGCTTCCTTGTCACGCGCCGGCACAATAGTATGATTCAACGTTATCGCCATAATCGCCTCCTTGTGAGCTATGGCCCCAGCCCACGTTACGTCAAAACTCGATCTTTACGCTTTCCCTACGCTATGTCTCCTCGCTAAGGAGATCCTAGCTCGAATGGTTCAGATAGGGAAGGCCCATTGAAAATCACCTGAAGGGCTTGGCATGAAAACGCCGTCATTGTGTTTTCTGTTCCTATCGAATAGCGTAGGTGATCGACCCCGTCGCTTGGAGAGGCATCGTGCTCCTTGTTCGTCTAGCGCGCGTAGAACTCAGGCGCGGCTCGCCGCGTAGCCAACTTTCCATCCTTTCTCTGAGTGCATCGATTTTTTTGAGCGCTCTGCTGCTCCTATGCGCTGCTGCCCAACCTGCTTGCCGGGACCCCGATGTCGCCCGCGGCTTGGGATCCGTGGCCCACGCGGCGGATCTGGATGCAACGATTCAATATTTCGGCCACAATTTTTCTTTATCACGACCCGCAAAGGAACGCGCATTGTCACGGACCCATTGGGGCCGGGCTGGTATCCGACACCGAGCGTGGTCGCCGACGTCGTCACGGTCGGGAAGGAACAGTACAACCACAATGCCGTAGAAATCGTCCAGGGGCGACCGCTGATCCTGCGCGGTCTGACGCAATTCGGCGCTGACTGGAACAAAGTCAGCATGAGTTTCAAGGACACATTCATCTATAATGTACCAATCCATCAAAACGCCGAGAGCATGGAGGGTATTAAAGGTTCCGCGTTTGTCTTCGATCTCGGAATTCTCTGCATCGCTCACTTGGGGGACCTGAGTCAAAAACTGAATGAGCAACAGATCAAAGCCATCGGTAAGGTGGACATCGCTCTGACGCCTATTGGCGGCAGCCGCACCATGGGACCGGCTCTCGCCAGAGAAGTCCTAACGCAGCTCAAGCCTAAGATCGCAATCCCGATGCATTACCGCGACAGCACTTACCTGATAAGAGAGTTTACCGCCGGGCTCAAGACACAGATCATGAAAACGGACACTCTGGCGGTTGGCAAAGAGACGCTACCTTCTTCTTTGGAGATCAGAGTTTTGCAGCATCGTGGCGCACGGGGCTACGAGTGAGTCTCGACCGGCAAAATCTATCGCGACGTCTGGAACTAGCTGATTAGGTGCGGAGCGGCTCGTCGGTGTGAATCGAATCGTGACTGCTTTCCTCGAGGATAGCTCTGCCTCTGGGGGTAAGCATCACATCAGATTGACGCGGCGAACCTTGACTCTGGACTTGAATAAGACCGTCGATCAACGCGTCTTCCCACACGGTATGTCGAGGGCACATAGTCTGCCATGCCTCCATGGCCTCGGCATAGGTTCGACGACGGCTTGCGACCCAGGCGAGGAACTGTAGCATCAACGGGTCCACTGGCTGAAGCATTGCGCGCCCCCTTTATCGCGAGATCCACAGGATGGATTTTATGTTTATTCGATTCCGGACTCAACACTCGCTTTAGGATTCACTTTGCCGGCCGGGCAACTGAGGGTTAGGGCGCTAAATCGTCCCGTTCCGATGCGGAGCCTTTCTCTGTGAGATAACGCTTGGCCAGTGAGCTTGTATCCAGAGAGTAGATCACCAGCGGTCTTCACGATACTCGATAATTTCTCGGCTTAGACCGGTTAACTTCTTGCCGATTCTCAGCAACCTTTGTCGATCCACGCCTTCATTGACCGGCCCTACGAGCCGGTCCAGACCAGGGCAACCTTTCTGGCCAACTCCAAGCTCCAGCAAGCGTTCTCGTAGAGAAGGAGTTGATGTTTGTTTTGCCATTTTGGGTTTCGCCTTAGATCTTAACCTTTGAGCCTCTTTGGCTTACACCTCGGCGATATATGATTTCAACCATGTCCCCAAGCCAACCTTGTTTGCCTACTGATTGCATTGACACAAAACTACCACCATGTTTAGTTGAAAAAATCCCTTAGCGGAAGTGAAACTATGAAACTCGCTGAATTGCACTGGCCGGAGGTCAAGAAACTCGACCGGGAGAAAATCGTTGCCCTAGTGCCCGTAGGCTCCATGGAGCAGCACGGTCCGCATCTGCCCTTTCAGGTGGATGTCCTGGTTTCGTCACGTCTGGCCGAAGATCTCGAAAGGAAGATCCCGGAGATTCTGCTTGTACCGCCCATTTGGACCGGGGTTTCGGCACACCACATGGACTTTCCGGGCTCCATCACCTTGCGCGCCAAAGTCTTCATCGACGTTTTGCACGATATCTGCGCCTCGCTGCACCACCACGGCTTTCGCCGCATCGTTCTCTTAAACGGCCACGGCGGCAACCGCTCCAGCCTGGAAGTGCTGGGACAAGAGCTCTTCGTGGAGTTGGGTCTCACCGTGAACACGCTGGCTTACTGGGACCTGGTGCCGGATCTCGTCAAGTCACTCAAGAAAACCAAATCCAGCGGCATGGGTCATTCGGGTGAACTGGAAACATCCCTGATGCTTCATCTCGCCCCTCGTTTGGTAAATCAGGAAGATATTCCTCAGGGAGTTCTCGGCATCGACGAGCCCGGTCCGATGAGCGGGATCAAACGCTACGTGAATATGAAGGAGCACTCGGCGGAGGGTGTGATCGGCATGCCCTCCGCTGCCACTCCGGAGATCGGTGAGAAACTCTACCAAGGCGCCCTCGACGCGCTGGAGAAAGCGGTGCGCGCTCTACAGAGCCAGTCTTGAACTGGGCTCCCATTCTTAGCGGTGAACTTGGAAGTTTCGAAACGTTTTGCGCAACAGAAACCTTCACCGCAGAGCTTGAGGTTAGATATGATCAAAGCATGGGATTCCGACGGTCATGTATCCGAGTCCGAGGTCACATTCTCCGACAAATATTGGGACCCAAAACTCAAAGACCGCCGGCCCACGATTATAGAAACGGGGCCCGATGGTCCGCTCTATTGGATGATTGACACCCGATCGTTTCCCGTACGAAGCGGGCCCTTTCAGCAAGCCGGGTTTCCTCTCAGCAAGAACGGCAAGCCGGCGAAAGTCACTCCGGGAATCAGCCCTTACGACCCCGTTGAAAGCGCTGAAATGCGCTCGGTCAAATCGCGGCTGGAGCAATTGGATCGCGAGAACACCGCAGTTCAGGTCATCTATCCCACGATGTTTCTGTCCTACCCCATCACTTATGACCGGGATTTAGCCGTGGCCATGATGCGCGCGTACAATAGCTGGATCGCGGATCTAACGAGCCAAGCTCCCGATCGGCTCAAATGGGTGACCGTCGTCGACCCCGTTGATCCTCGCGCGTCGGTGGACGAAATCAAGCGAACCAAAAAATGGGGTCCGTTGCCGTCATGCTCCTCGGAGTGACCGGAGATATCAGAATTGACGATCCTCCGATGGAGCCGATTTGGGCGGCGGCAAACGAGGTTGGCCTTCCGGTAGCGGTTCACACGGGTCACAGTTTTCGAGCGCTGGGCAACGTCAACGACACACATCACGACAAGACCGCCATTTCCTTTTGGCTCACGGTTCAATTTGCGTTTCAGCGGGTGATTTCGAAGGGCATCGCCGATCGCTACCCGAATCTGCGCATTGCCTTTCTCGAGGCGGGTTGCTCCTGGGTGCCGGGCCTGGTGGAGCGAATCACCGACTATAGCGGGTTTCCCGAGCTCGCGCCGGAACAGATTTCAGGCGAGGCTACAACGCTAAGCATCTGCCTAAGGAATATATCGAGCGCGGACAAATTTATTTTGGCTTCGAGGTTGATGAGAAATTGCTGCCGTTTGCGATCGAGGAATTTGGCAACGAATGCTGGCTTTATGGTTCGGATATTCCGCACGGAGACCGGCTCTATGGCGCGGTCGACGTTTTTCTTCAAAGAAAAGACATTAGCGAGGAAAGCAAGCGCAAGCTGTTTGTTGACAACAACGCGCGCTTTTACGGGCTCGAGCTTTCGCACCTGCCTGAATAGTATCGAGATCCGAGCTAACCTTGTCGCCGTCTCGACGTCTTAAGAGCAGATTTCGGAAAGCTATACTGAGGTGGTCTCAAACTCTGCAGTTATGCCTACCCTGGCAGTTTCGTAATGGAAAGGATGTCATCCGCGCTAACCCGAATGACGCCTTGTGCCGCCTGTAACGAAAAGTTTCCTGAAGTATCCTTCTGCGTGATTTGCCCTTCCATAGGATTGGGAAACTGTCCGGTTTCCGGCCGAAGGGTAACCTTAACCCGATCTCCCACCGCGAGCACTCTCAACGCATTTGCCAATGATTCGAATATCGCCATTGTCCCTCCAAAAGAAACATTTTCTTAATGAACAAGCGCTCTTCTAGCTTCTTCGAGATAACTCGAATCTATGATGTCTTCGGGCTTCGGCAACGGTTTTTTCAAAGCTCCTTCCTCCTCCATAAGACGGGCGAGCGTTTGCACTCCTTTCAGATTCACCTCGCCGGTTCGAGGCCAAATCTGTGTCTTCGTATAAGTTTCCCACGACTTGGGAATATATTTCTTGTCGAGTTTGGTTATGCTCGTGAGCAACGTGATCGCTTCTTCTTTGTTGTCGTGCAGCCATTGGTACGTGGAAACAAGCGCCTTTAGATAACGGATAACCACGCCGCGATTTTTCTGCGCCCATCCTTCTCGGACACCTATCGCAGAGAGTTGAAAATCCGGCAGAAGCTTGTACGCGTCGCCAAGGTTACTAAACCCCTGTTCCACTGCCATAAGACTTATGGGTTCGGCTAACAGCGCCCCATCCACCTGCTTCGTCTGTAGCGCTGTAAACTGAACATTCGAGCCACCCACCGAAAGCAAGCTATAATCCCGGGGATAAAGAACGCCTCTTTGTTTGAGGACCTCTTTCATCATCATTGCCGCAGCCGAGGTAATACCGGACATCGCCAACCGCGCTCCACTGCCCTTCAGTTCCTCCATTTTTTTGTACTTCGGCAAGGTGATCATCGAATAGGTCGTCCCATTGAACGATCCAGCGATCAGCTTGATTTCGCTCATGCCCTGTTGTCGCAGGGTGAGCAATAGATTCGGCGGGACATTACCAAATTGAAGCGAATCGGATATCAATGCCTGAACGATTTGCTCGTTCCGGCTGATCACGACGATTTCGGGAACTAACCCTTCCCGCTTAAAAACCCTTTTCCTTGGCAACAAAACCGGCGCATAGCCGAACGTAGTACTGATGATGCCGATTCTGATAATATCCTCAGGCCTAGCCTCATGCGCGGCAGCAATTACAAGGAACGCCACCAACAGAAACACCTTGCCGGATCTCATGAATCAAACACCTCCATGGGGTTGACCTTAGTCACTTTGACTAGTTCAAAATATACTGCTTTATTTGCGCCAAACATAAATCGAAGGTCAAGCCTATCCGTTGCCGGGTCCTTAGACTGAGGCTATTCTCCCAAAAGTTGTTTCATCCGCTCAATGACTTCCGGCGGTTGGACAACAACTTCTCTGGCTAGCGCCTCCAGCTCTTCCCCAACGACGGGTTTCAGCTCCCATCGATTTTTCTTTGCCTCCTCCAAGAATTCTGGAGCTTTAAGTGTCCTGGTGTAGGCCTCACGCAGGATCTTGACGCGTTCTGCTGGAACGCCCGGAGAAGAGACTATGGGATACGAACCGAATCCCCCGGCACCCAAGATGACGTTAGCCAAGAGCCTGGTGGCCGCAGAGGTTTTCTCCTTCTCCATGAGTTCAAAAATTGTTGGAACATCCGGTAACTTCGGATCACGTTGACGCGGAGTCTGGATAAGCAGACGAACAAAACCTTTCTTGTGCCAGGTGAAATAGGGTTCACGACCGAAAAAAGTTGCGATGGCCACCGCGCGGCACTGCACCTCTCCCCGTTCCAGCGCCAGATCCTGTTCTGCCCCACCCGGATATCCGGTGACAAGATTCAATCGCAGCTTCAAAGCCTCCTCCATGAGCTTAGGAACGTAGTGACTGGCAGTGCCCACTGCGGTGGTCGAGCACTTCGGTGGTTCTGCCGCTTTTCGAATGTCCTCCAAAGTCTTGTATTGTGTGTCGGCCCGCATATAAAAACGCTGCCGTTATGTTCTGGGGCACCAATCCAAGTAAATTTCCCCCAGTCAAACTTCACTTCCTTCCGTCCCGAGAGCTGCGCAAAATATAACGACGGAAATATTGATCCCAGAGTGGCTCCATCCGGCTCCGCAACACCATAAACATAATTGGCGGCGATCATCGTACCTCCGCCGGGCATATTCCGTACAATCACGTTAGGGTTGCCAGGAATGTATCTTCCCATAGTGCGGGAATAGGCGCGCGCCCAGAGGTCGTGAGCGTCTCCGGGATTGTACCCAACCACAATGGTTATGGTTTTCCCTCGATAAAAAGATTCGACCTGTGCCCCGGCGCCACCGATCAGGCACACGAAAAAAAGACCAGCAATCCTGAACAAAAAGTCGTGACAGCTTTCCCTCTCATACTCATTCCCAGTTCGAGTGGTTGCCGGTCTCTAGAGCAATGAATCGAACAATCGATTGGCGTTTCCGCTGAGGATCTTTTCTTTGGCCGATTCCAGATAGTCCTTGTCGATTTCGAATCTCCTGCACAGCGTCGAAACGACTGTCCCAATGTGGATAGTCGGAAGCGTATAAAACCACATCCTCACCGCACAGGCGTACCACGCATTCTAAAGTACTTTCACCGGCGTCGCAGGTTACAAACACCCGTCCGCTGCGCAGGTATTCTTGCGGAGCCCGCTTCATCTTGGGAACCTCACGCGAGCGGCGTTTCTATCCCTGGCCAGCGGTCACCGTATGCCGGGTCCGCATAGGTCTCCCACGATTCGTCGATCTCGAACACACGTCCATCGGCGTCGATCACTGAATTCATAATCGGCATCGCTTTATCCTCGCTACTTGAAAGTCGGTGCGATCCTTGAAAAAGTTTCCGAAACTATGGCCAAGCCAAAAGATGCCGAGGCTGGAATTATCCGATCAGTGAGATCGTCGCAATTGTAGGAACCGCGAGAAGGCGACCCGCCCATTCCCTACTCGTTTGGATTTCAAATACCGTTTAGCAGCCAAAAAACGGTTTACTGGAGGAGACCAACTGAGCGAAGCGTCTTGCCGCCCTCCCACAGGGTTCAGGATTTCGCTGCCGGGGCAAACGCCGTCTCAACTTCGCGTACTTCCATCTTCGCGACGTTCGCTCCCAGCTTGATCCCCGCCTTTGCGACCTCGGCTTGAAACGCTTTACCCTTGGCTTCAAGGTCCGCCTTATCCGCGTAGGTCCTGATCCAAATAAACCTCGTTCTGCGGTCGGTTCACCCACGTGCCGACAATGGGCACGCCGATGCGCTCGTGGACTGCCATGACTTCCTCTTTGAAGTGCTTGAGGAACGCGTCCATCTCGCCCTTGTTGATCGTGTAAATACGAATCTGTGACAACATATCGATCCTCCTCTTGTGTTGTTATCTGTCGCGCTGAATGTGAGACAGAACGTATCCGAGGACAACGTGTCATGTCAACTTGGCCGGATCGAAATCCACAACGCTCCCGCAATCGTTCGATAGCGGCTGCTGGATCTTCGACTGCAATCGGGCGAGGCAATCGGAACACTTAACCCTCACTTTAAGCCCCTGTGAAAGTGATCTTCTTGACCTTTATTGAGGTCAGCAACGGGACAAAACTGATTCCAAGGGCAAACAGATAGGTCACGTTCATCGAAGCAACAAAAACGTGAGTGTCCCCGGGGTTCGGGGTTGTCGCCGGATCCCCGGAATAGAATCGGAAGGCCAACGTCAAAAAAATCCCGCTCAGCGAAATGCCGAGCATCTGTCCCAGGCCAAAGATCCCATTGATAATTCCTATGGCTATGCCCCAATGTTCTTTAGGGAGTGAGCTCACCATCACCGCCTGCGATGGCGTATTGAAAACGGTCGAACCGATACCCGTAAGTGCGAGCAAGCTGGTAGGCAAGATCCAATGGGAGTCGACCTGAAGATTAGCCCCAATTAGAAAAGCAACCATCAAGATGAGCACGCCCATGATCAAGAGAAAGCGGGCACCGATACGATCGGTCATGGCGCCGCTCACAGGCGCTAGCACCATGCTGAGTAGCGACGGAACAAGAAAGATAATCCCCATGAACGTCGGTGTGAGCTTTAGCACGTCCTGAAGGTAGAAAGGCGTGACAAACATAGTGAGCCCTTGCGTGATGCAGGCCATGAGAAGACCAAGGGAACCGTAGCCAAAAACGGGGGTCGAGAAAAAGTTGAGATCGATCATCGGGCTCGGGGTTTTCTTCTCGTGGTAAATAAAGCTGCAAAGCAGCCCCACAAAAGTCAGAACGAGCAGCGCTTGGTTACCTGCACCGATAACCTGCGCGATTTTTGATCAAGCAGTACGGTGACGAGAATCGTTAATCCAAGGAAGAGCAACGCTCCCAGGTAATCCACCGACCGGGATCGCACAGCAGGTTCCGCAACGGAGCGTCCAGTCATCAAGGAGAGCACCAGGCCAATCAGGCTTGGCAGCAATAATAGGAAAAAGATCCCGCGCCAGTTAACCAGATCAATGATGAGACCGCCGATGGGCGGGCCAACAAAAAACCAAACTGGTGTGACATCGCCATCAGTCCCTGGGCCTTTCCCTCAGATCCCTCTGGCATGGACTTGTAAGCCAGGGTGCGGCCGGAAGACTGAATCATGGCACCGCCAACTCCTTGCACAAATCGAAACAGGATCAATTGGGAAACATCCTGTGAAAGCCCGCAAAGGAGCGAGCCAACCGCCATCAAAGCCATGCCAAAGCCGTACATCTTGTGATGGCTGTATACGTCGCCCAGGCGACCACAAACTACGCCTAACCCTATCGCAGCCACCTGATAAACAATTAGGGCCCAAGAAATCCCGAGAATGTCCGTTCCCAGAGCCGTCGCGAGGGTAGGTACGGAGATCATGAATACCCGAGTAGAAATTCCAGCTATGGAAACCCCGATGACGGAATTGATCAGGGTAAGTCTGCGGGCCCTCTTATTTACTTGAGTTTGGTCTTGCAAATTCAATGACGGGAGCCTTTCTCCCCTACCAGGATTTTTACGTTGAAATCTCAATCGTGGGCGGGAAAGGTAGAACGAGCGAGAAAATTTCGCGACTACCGTGTCACGATTGGAAAATAAGAATCAAGAGACCTGGGTTTTACTGTTTGGTTCGATCAACTGTGGTGGGTTGGTCAAAGCGTTCACTTTCTTGTTTCTTCCCTCGATCGTTTTCAACCGCAAGCGCGCTTGGCACAGTGAGTGACTCCGTGACGCGGAGTCTAGCCACCACGAGTTCATCGATCTCAAGTCGTCGGATTCGTGAGCGACCAATCACGAGTCGACCGATAGCGCTAAAGTACCGATAGCCAGCGCACCCATGGCCAAGGCGCCTACGGCACAGCGCTCCCACCGCCTGCGCACCGATCTTCAGCGCTCGCATCTGAGCGGAAATCTTGTCGTTGGACATTGACTCGACGGCCGCGATTGTCTCTAGTCTCGGTAGACTTGTCAAACAATATGTTCCTGGTGACCGTTCTAGAATGCTTTGAAACCGACGGCGATTTCGCGGAATTGTTCGAGGCGGCTTGGGTCTTTGACGATTTCCTAGGCGAGAACGTCGGAATCGGGGAGGTTGTCAGGATTCTTTGAGCGCTCGTCTCTGAGCCAGAAGATATCGAGGCTGGCTGAGTCGGTGGTTGATGAGTTCCTGGATGGGTTAGCTACGCCCTTAGGAGACGCGCGTGAGTGATTTCTCTTTTTTGAACCGGACGAACCTGCGAAGCGTCCAATGTCGCTATGGCTACTGTTTCCCCGTGAAGCGTCGAAACTCCACCTCAAATGCTTCCCCTTTCTTGTAGACGTGTATCACTGTGCCGACATCTCCCGTCTTCAGTCCTTGCCCGGGAATGCTCTTCTTTAAGACCACGCGATCATGCTCTTTGATCATATGAGTTAAAGAGCCTAATTGTGCCTATGGCTTGGCTGCCCGAGGAACCGGCTGAAGCGAGTGCCGCACTTTCTCGATCAAGCTCGGTTAGTGCTCTCTGAATAAGATCTACCTCTCTCGCTTCAAAAAGGGCTCTCCGCATTGCGTGCACACCCACGCCGGAATGGCATCCCAAGAGACGTGATACCCATTCCGGTCCAGACTAAAATGGAGCCGTTCCCCGAACCATCCGACCTTTGCAATGCAGGCATTCCATAGCTATGGATTGGCAGCCAGATCTCGCACGTGAGCGATTTCTCGCGATTTGCTGGGCGCGAACCTGGTTTGCCGTTAAGGGTTACTATGGCAACGCTTTCTCCGTCAAGCGTCGTGAACTCTACCTCATAACCTTTCCCTTCTTTATGAACGAGCACAACAGTGCCAATGTCACCCCGCGTCAGCCCGTGTTCGGGCAGATCACAAGTAAGAATCACATCTTCGAGTTCTTCAATCATGGGCGTCTCCTCCGTAAAGGATGGGCGGTGATGAATCTGGGCACTTCGCCGTCATCGTCAATAAACCCTTTGATTTCATTTACTCCTCACAGATTAGATTAAAGACTCCCGACCCCTTTTGTTTCCACCCGATTTTGCCGCCCACCGTTCTTTCCCGGACCGTAAATGATCTTCCCCGGCCGCGCCCCTGTATGATTACCGTTGTCGATGACGGCGGTGCCGTTTGAGCACGAACGGCACACCTTTGGCGTACTGCTGCGGCAGTTCATAAGTAGCCGGATCTGACACCGTGCTGGGATCGAACACTTACGACGACATCGGCCCAATAGCCTTCTAGTCCCCGATCTTTGAGTCTCAGAGTTTGCGCGGGGAAGCGAGGTCATCTTTCTCACGGCATCTTCAAGCGTGAGCACTTTGTCTTCCGCACATACTTGCCAAGCACGCGCACGTTGGTTGCCGTAGCTGCGCGGGTGCGGTTTGCCCGGCTCCTTAAGATTGAGGCCGCTTCCGTCGGAGGCGATCGACACCCACGGCACTTGCATCTGAATTTCATCGGCCGCCGACATCGTGTGAGGCACGCCAGGAATTGTCGCCCCCTCGCGTCGACTATCAGGTCGAAACCTTTCCCGCCGGATCGGCCTGCTCGCGCAGCTGGAAATTTCGAGGATCGTCTATGCCTTCGTACTGCTTGTTCTTTGCTTGGGTGAAAACCGTACCGACGATGCCTTCCCAGCGCATGCTCGTTGACGTACTCAGCAAACTCATGGTCGGATTTAATCTTGTCGCGAAAAGCGCGCTCTTTGAGTTTTACGATGGACTCTTTGCGCGGCATGCTCTGCACCCAGGACGAAACAGACGTGCCAGGATGCTCCATAGCCGTATACGGATATTGATTCGCAGTGATATCCAGGCCGCGGCTCTGGCCCGCATCAATTTTCTTGATAACCTCTTTGACCTTGCCGAAGTTATTCTTGCCGCGTACTTTTTGATGTGGTAGATGTGGACGGAAATGCCGGTGTCTTCGGCGATGCGGATCGCTTTTATCTAACTCTTCGTTGATTTGCTCGCCTTCGCCGCCGATATGGGTGCCGCCATGCATACTGAGCTCGCGACCACCTTCGCCATGGCAATCATCTCGTCGGCATATTTGTAACCGCCGCCGGTAAACGCCGTGGATAAGATTGACCGCGCCCTCTGCCATCGCCTGTGCAACCAACCCCTTCATCTGCTCGATCTCCCGCCAGATCGCCGGACGGTCCTCGAAGCCAACCACGACCCGGCGCACTTGCTGCGGCGAAACGCTGGAGGCGACATTGATCGACGCGCCTTTTTTATTGAGGCGACGAAAATAGCCGTCGAGGGTCGTCAATCGACTTCGACCCCGTTTCCGCCGTTTTGCCACTTCTTTTTGTACTCTTCGAGCACGCCGCCTTTGAGCGGCGCCACCGTTGGCTCTCCCCGATCACATCACGCCTTGGCGCACCGCGCTTTCGACATTGCCGTCCGCCAAAACCGAGAGCATGTCGGTGATCGGTGTGAAGATCGATAAAGCCTCGGTCAAACTGCCATTTTCCTCTGGCATCGATCGCTCTGTTGCCCATGCGAGAATCGACGCTTGCCGCCTTTGGCGATCGCCGTTGATGCTACGAACCGAAGTTGCCGCTGCCATCGACTATCTTGCCATTGGCGATGACAACGTCATAGACGCCGCCAGCGCTCAACTCGGCGGCCATGAAGCCTGGCGTAGTTAGCGTGCGTGCAAGAGAAAAGCAAAAAACGTTGCGAAGATTAACCGTCCTGTTCGCATCGACGCCTCCTTTGAAACAATGCAATCATTATCCAAGTCATCGCTTCGAGCGTCAAGCTGATCTTGGCTCTAGCTGATTTGCGACAGAGCATCGAGCGGATAAAGACCTTGGCCGGAATAAGTTTCGCTCGCAAGCTTTGCCCTGACCCGGATACTGATCGGCCCTCGTTAGTTTCGGCATTTTGCTTTACGCTGTTTGAAACGCGTTCGACTGCGCAACTGGATCTAAGGTCGAAAAAGGTGTCCTGACCCCCTGAACTCCTTCCCAGCCTGCGCGTCCGCAGGCAGGCCGTCCGAAGGCCTGCCGAAGCATAATCGCTCTTACCACATGTTCGGAACGGACTTCCGACCCCTTTTTCTTTCACATCGAACGATCATTTGAAGTGGGACCAAAATTCATTGATAAAACCCGCTCATCTCGCGTTAGAGGCGTCGCATTGGGCAAGGTTTCTTTGGCCAAGCCACATCAAATCAAGTGGAGCACTTTTGCGTCGCGAATCGCCCACCGTAGATTGACTCACACTGCGCCCGCAGATCTTTAAGGATTCTACTCAGCTTTGATTTCATTTTACTCCTCACGGCTTAACCCAAAAGACTCCCGATCGATCCCTTTTTCTCTCTTCGAGACGGAAGCGGAATTTCTGAAAAGAAGAAGGAAGATTCACAAATCTACGTCAACGAATAGTGATGTAACCCGTTTAAAGTTGAGGCTCACGTTAAACTGACGGAGGAAATTGAGCCTAAACCATCCCACTCGACTTGTCGGAGGTAACGTGTGGCATAGAACTTCAAGGCTGCTAACAGATTTCCCGAGCCTCAATCTCAGAAGATTCAACTTCGGGCAATACTCGATACCGCTCCAGTGGTAATTTGCTGTTCAATTCTTGCTGAATCGAAGTTTCGGGATCATACCCGCTGCACGAACGGCCGTCTCCCGGCTAACAAGGGGTCAGGTAGCCGCCCGGAGTCCATATGCAAGATTAACAATCGCATCGCCTCTGGGTCCATGGACCTTTGTCTTCACCAGGATGATCCCAGCCTTTGGATCGAAGTGAAGCGCATTTCCATAGGCTAGACAACCACCACGGCTGCTGTCAGGAGGTTGCCTACTCTTTGTAGCGTCTTTCCGGTTATCTGCGCTTCCTTGTAGACTTCGTCTCGGTCCTTGTTGTGAAATACGGGGCTCACCACGGATCGGCTCCATCAACTCGTTATGAACTGGATTCACCAAGAGTACCCACTCACCCGAATATCGAGCTTCAAGTTCTTTCATCGTAGAAACTCTCTTCATGACTCAGTTGCTCCTTATTTGTATCGTCTGGATCTTTTGCAAAGCTAAAAAACCAGTCTGTCCCTTTTTCTCCCCTAGATCCGCGTAAAACCCCCGATCTAATTCGCTTCACCTTGTCCGATACGACTGGAAAACCTCGTGCACCTTAGCTGCGAACTGGAAGTCGTCCTCGGACGTAACGACGGCGCTTTACTGGGTGCATCACGCTGTTTCGAGGATCCACGTTACGTCTATTGAAATGACTCTTCAACGTATCTCGGTTACTGCTGTATTCTTGCGGCAACTAGGCCTCGAAGATAGCTGCCAGCTACTGGCTATAATTTCGTATAGCGCGAAAGCAGCTCCGTGTAGTGAAATGCTGAGTCGCAGGGCTCGTCATCCAGCTTCGGGTCGCTCCTGGCACTTTGTTCGAATCGTCACAGGAACGCCTCGACGCCAATATCCGTTTTCATTGTCCCCATATGCCTGCTTCAACGTAGCGGCCACCATATCGTGTAACGCCAATTCGGTCTCAGATCGATACTCATACAGGTCACCTGCAAACGTCGTACGACGATTGATCTCAAGGTCATGACGCAAGACCCTCTAAGTGCGTGTTTAAGCGCGACTTTGGTCCGAGCAAGCTGTCGCCACCGATCGCGAAATCGAAGTGCCTGTTGCGGCTTCGCCGCTTGAGAACTGCGAAAGGTCTCGTTTCGTGTGCGGAAACACAAAATAGATATCAGAAAGGCGCAAAGTGCCCTCGCCGACCTTTGTTCGAAGATATTGCCACAACACTTGCTGTGGAAATGCCCATTCGCCGAGAGCGATCTCTGAAGGAATGCTCCCGCCTTTCAGGATTCAGCGGCGATCTTTCCGAAGCTTTACTACCATAATAAATCGATGTCGTCAAAATTGCTCCCAGTCAATTACTATATAGTCGACTCAACGTTAGGTTTTGCCTTCCTGTTCCAGTTCCATTAATGATCGAGTCCCGTATTGAAAAGATTCCTTTCGATAGGCTAGTTTCAGTCCACCCAGAAGGTGTAGCGCATCGACCCAGATTTTTAACTTCGGAAATTTCGAAAAAGACAAACCTGAGCAAGGTTAGCATAAACGCTCCGCCCCTCACCCCTGATAACTCTCGTATACACGTGCTCGAAAACGGCAGTACACTTCGTCGCGTAGATTTCTTTTGAATAGGCCCGCGGCAGTCCTTCGTCCAACGGCGTCCTCAATCGTAAGCGCACTTGTGCCCTCGCCCCGATCTTCAGGCGCCATCCCAAAACCAGCGAGGTCACTTGAGCCGGGCAAGGAGTTCGCTTGGCCACCTTTTTCACTTCGTCACGTTCTTGAAGTTGTGAGATCCGGTCCGGGCCGCGTCAGGATGTCAAAGACCGTCAGCTCTTCTTCCGACAGGTTCTCCCGCAGCATGGCGCGTCTGCTCTTCCGTCAGGACATTGGAGAGCGCAAGCAACTCCGCGAAGATTTCCTCGATGTTGCGGCTGCCCGCGTTGTAGCCGTCGATCAGCTCTTGAAACTTCTCAGGTAATCGGCCCGGCGTACGATTTAAGAGCACCATGCGCTCAAGCTGTACCTTAACGGCTGCCTTTAGCCGCTCCAGGTCGATATTGGTGGGCTTTTTCTTATCAAACTTTTTCTCAGCGCTTCGAAATCAATTTTCGACAGATCAAAATAGCCGCCCCTTTTATCGTCCGATCGTGAACGGCACGGCTGCAATGGACTCATCAAGCAGTTCCTCAATACCCTGCAGGACATGTGAGATATCCGGCGGGTCGGTCGTGGTTGCGAATCTCGCTCCGCAATCGCCAGCCAAACAGCCGCAACGCGCAGCGAACTCTATGGCTGCCGGATCGGGCTTTACCGCACGGTACAGCGCAACGACCAGTCCTGCTTTGCTGAGGAAGTCCCGCCGCACGCGTTTCCGGCGCCATGAGCAGATTGGCCGCGTCTTGGATGGCGCCCACCCGCGCGAAGTTCGCCGTTGGAGTTTCTTCTATCTTCGCGAGATTCACTCCCGCGACTCGTGCAAAACTGCGGTCGCGTCTCTAACCGCCTTACCGCAATTGTTCCGCCAGCTCTTTCTTGTCGCGCACCGGCGTTTCGCCGCCTCGCCCTTTCCGTATATCGCCAGCGCCTTTTCCAGCGATGCAAACACGTTGGCGTAGTCCACAATCAAACCGCTCTGCTTGCCCGGATAGACGCGGTTGGCGCGCGCGATGGTCTGCATCAAGCGTGTGGTTGCGCATCGGCTTGTCGAGATAAATCGGTCGAGCAGCTCGGCGCGTCGAAGCCGGTAAGCCACATGGCGCAGACGAACACCAGCCGCAGCGGGTCCGCCGGGTCCTTGAACTTCTCGTCCGAGCGCTTCGTCATTCATCCGCTTTCGGTGCGGCACGACGTCGATGCCCCAGCTTCTTCATCTGCTCGATCTCGTTCTGCCCCGGCGAGACCACCACCGCCATGTCCGTGGTCGTAAGCACGTTCAGCCGTTCCGCAAGCTCGTCCGTATTGCTCATCGCTGCGGTCTAAGCGGCCTCAAGCTCTTTTTCCACCCGTTCCCGCTCGGCCTTCCAATATTTCCGGACCTTCTCGTGCATGCGATAGCGCGGTCGGCTTGTCGATGGACACGACCATCGCCTTGCCCTGAAAGCCGCGCCCGAGAAAGTGCTGCACGATGTCCTTGGCGACCGTCTCCAGGCGGTCGTCGCGGGTGATCAGGTGGTACTGCCGTCCCAGCTCGCGTTCCAGCTTCTTCTCGCCTTCTTCCGATCAAGCTCGGCGTCTTCGATGAGGGCGTAGATGTCGTCGTTCAGGTTGGGATTGTCCAGATGCAGCTCCGGCGTCCGGTTCTCGTAGAAGAGCGGCACTGTCGCGCCGTCCTCGACCGATTGCTGGAAGTCGTAGATCGAAACGTAGTCGCCGAAGACCTCGCGCGTGCGCTCCTCGCCGGCGATCAGCGGCGTGCCGGTGAATGCGAGAAACAGCGCATTGGGCAGCGCCGCGCGCATGTTGAGCGCCAGCGTGTCGTACTGCGCTGCGATGCGCCTCGTCCGTGAGCACGATCACGTCACGCCGGTCGCACAGCACTTCCGGCGTCTGAAACTTGTGAATCAGCGTGAAGACGTAGCGATGATTGCCGCGCAGAAGCTCACGCAGCTCCGCGCCCGTCTCCGCGTGGCAGATCGCCTTCGCGTCGCTCACCGCGCCGCAGGCGGCGAACGTCTTGGCAATCTGTTCGTCCAGCTCCACGCGGTCGGTCACGATCACGAACGTCCAGTTGCCCGGCACCTTGCGCAGAATCTTCTGCGCGAAGAAGACCATCGCGAAGCTCTTGCCCGATCCCTGCGTCTGCCAGAAGACGCCGCCGCGCCCGTGCCCGCGCGCCCGCGCCGCAAGCGTCGCGCGAATCGCGTTGTTCACGCCGAGGATACTGATGGTTCTGAGCGATGACCTTTACCAAGCCCGCTCTTGTGCTCGGAGAACAGCGTGAAGTTCTCGACGAAGTCCAGCAGCCGCGTCGGCTCGCACGAGCCCGCGCAGCATCACTTCCAACGATACCCGGCGCGGCTCGTCCTCGCGCTCGATCCGCTTCCACTCGGTGAACCGTTCCCAATCCGCCGTGAGCGAGCCGACACGGCTCTCACTGCCGTTCGACGCGATCGAGCAGCGCGTTGTACCAGAACAGCGCCGGGATTCCGTTTGCAGATGTTTGTAGCTCGTCGAGGTTTTCGTCGAATGCCTTGCCTGGCAGGAACGCCTGGCTTTTGAATTCGATTACGACGAGCGGCAGACCGTTCACGAAACCGATCAAATCGGGCCGGCAAGTATAGAGCGTCGCCGGTGATCGTCATCTGGCTCACGAGCAGAAAATCATTCGCGTGCGGGTTGTCCCAATCGACCACTCGCACCCGCTCCGTCTTCTGTCCGCCCCGCTCACGATCCGGCGACCGCGACCTTAACGCCATCTCGCAGCAGCTCCCAAACCTCGCGGTTCGCCGCCGCCAGACTCATCGCCGACCGGTCGCGCGCAAGTCTCATCGACAGCGGAATTGATCGCGTCGGCAGGCAGCAAAGGATTCAGCCGCTCCAGTGCCGCTCGGAGTCTCGGGACGAGAACAACTTCGGATTTCGTCTCACGTCCTAACCACCTCGCCCACGTGGGAGAGGTGCCGTGGTGAGTGGTTCGGCGGAGCCGAATGACTTCTTCCGGATGCCGACACCGTCGTCCAGCCCAACTCCGCGAAAAGTTCGAATCGCGGGCTGCTCGACGAGCTGGTCTTCGGTGTAGCCTTCGGGCCTCATGTACAAGTTAACCGAGCTCTTTCGCCAGCTCCGTTGCCGAGGGCAGCGCGCCCTTCGAGTTTTCGGCAGCGATTCAACCAGCCGAGTGCGCCATTGGGCAACACCGATCGGCTTGGCCTATGTGACGTAGAGCATATTCGACGGTGATCCGATTCTTGTCCCGACACAGTAGCAGACCGATCGTCGGCTGGTCTTGCCGATTGCGCATTCTGGTCGTCAACCGCGGACAGATAGAAGTTCATCTTCCCGGCAATCTTCGGGCTTGAAGGGCTCCATCTTCAAGCCGATCACCACGTAGCAACGGGAGCTTCAGATGATAGAACAGACAGATCGAGGTAGTAGTCCTCGCCGCCGATTTCCAGATGCACCTGCCCGCCGACAAAGGCAAACCCGACTCCCAGCCCAAGGAGGAATTTCTGAATATGTCTTCGACGAGCCCCAGCGAAACCTCAACCTCGCGCTCGCGCGCGTCAGCGGACAGCGTTAGAAAATCGAACGCGGTAAGGGTCCCGGAAGCGCCTGTTGAGCCAGGTCGGACTGCGGCGGAGGCGGGGCAGGTCTCGCTTGGAAATTGGTCGTAGCGCTCTTGCCTTTGCCGCTTATGATGCGTCGGTTTGGATTTGCACCGTGAGCACAGCCCGCGACCAGCCATGCTCCACCGATGCTGCTGCGCATACCATAGTCGCTGCTCCAGCGTTCTCTTCACCTTTGGCGAGCAGGAGAACGTTATGCCTCCCAAGGCAATTGTCCAACAAGCTGCTGGACAATTGCTCCGTCAATATAGGCCTCGGCAAACGCCCGCATCGAGAGCAAAGATTGAGCTCGAGAAAAAGCCAGTTACGCATCTTCCGGGAACTCCGCCCGCAGATCCTTGGCCAACCGCTTCGACCACCTTCGCTCCCCACCCCTCTCATCACGCTGGCAGCGCAGGATCTCGGCCGGCCAATGTGCCAGTACAGCAGAACCAGCTCCCGGTTCACCGACAGAACCGCCCGCGCCTGCGCCGCCCGCACGCGGGCCTTCAGATCGGTGCCAGCAAGCGCGCATAGCCGGGCGGCAGCGCGATGGTTTGGGATGACGGGCGACGTGTGCTCATAACTTCAAAACAATTGCGGCATCAATCGTTCTTGCTGTGGCGACGCAACCAGGGCTAGGACGAGGGTTCGGATGGGCCGAACTGCTCTTCGCCGACCCCTCGCCCAACCCAACTCCGCAAAGAGTTCAATCGCAGGCTGGTCGACAAGAAGCTCTTCGGTGTAGTCGCTGGGCTCATGGAAGAAAGCGACGAATGAATCCTCTCGTTTACACGCTTGCTGGTAAGGGAGTTGACGCTGAGTTTCAGGTTCGAACAAGAGTACGTTTACGTCAGGTGAGCTGATAAAGGCTACGCCTCGATGCGAGGACGCACATCGGCCCAATTCAAACCTCCGTTGCCACATCCTAATGCTGGTATAGCGATAAGATCGAATTCCTAAACGACGAACGGTATCGAATTAGATCTTCCAGGCCGGCTTCTCGATATCAGCCAGCCGGCTACGTTCACGCCAATGCCCTTCGTGGAAAGTTGATGATCCAGCGCCGGTCACCCGTCAATCCACCTAAATCAAAGACATGCATTTTCCCGAGCCGCACGTTCCCAGCCCGGTAAGCCATTGCGTAGTCCCGGAACATCGCAGGGAACGCCTGTTTGAATTGTTGAGCGATACCCTTTCCCATGACCCCAACGGTATTCACGGTGTTTACAAAGTGCCTCGATCCGGGCTTTGAGCAGGTTTTCTTTTGGTAGTTTCGATCATTTCAACCTCAAAATACGCTGCCGCCGGTGCGCTTCAAACCTGACGGTTCGCCGCAGCGAGACTCATCGCCGGGCCATCGCATGTAAGCTTACTGATTGCGAAATTAGGCGCGTCGGCTGGTAGCCCCGGATTCAACCGTTCCAGCGCGACGCCGAGTCTTTGGAACGAGAACGACTTAATTTTGTCTCGCGTCCGAGCGTACCAAACGCACCAAGGGACTCGGAAGCTGACTCCGTCGGCCAACCCAGTTCCGTGAAAAGCTGAAATCGCCGGCTTCTCAACCAGATGGTCTTCGGTATATGGTCAGAGGCGTCGCTTCTTATCCTCTTGTCATTAGCAAGCCACCGCAAAGCTTCTTCGATTGTCGCCGGTATTGATGATCCTCTTCCAGTGCGATTAGTCGAGCTCTCGGGTCGGTTTTGGCGTCTTCGCAAAATTTCTGGCAGAGTTTCGTGTAGTTTCTTTTCCCAACTGAACGCCTTAGTTCATCCTCGTAGTTCTTGCTGACTCGCCAGAAGCAATACGTAACTGAACGAAGTACAAAT